>Ga0228535_1001076_pt1 | contig 51479 bp, 47 predicted proteins | sample SJ1metagenome_FD_168457 | JGI IMG/M metagenome (GOLD analysis project Ga0228535, IMG submission 168457) | Enriched culture of PCE-dechlorinating microbial communities from Ithaca, New York, USA - SJ1 | ecosystem: Engineered > Modeled > Simulated communities (microbial... > Unclassified | place... | reverse complement strand
ATCGTCCTTACAATAAAGTAAATTCCCAGGGTGATCGGATTACTGCCCATTAAATTCCGTGCAGCGAGGAAGCTAATTGGGATTGCCAGTATAGCTCCCAGGACGGTTGCTAAGAATGCCAGGGCAATAGTTTCATAGATACCCTGGAAAAGATACTTCATCGTTATTGTAAACTGATAACCTTGTTGTTCCCTTTTTTGAACAACTGTAGGTTGATGTAATGTGGGTTGGCTTGGATCCGTAGAGTTCAACAACGCTTGCGGTGGGATTGAAAAGAAAAAAGTAACTTTTCCATCATTATCAGCGACAGACTCCCACTTACCCGAAGTTGCAGAAATTGTATCGTACCAGTATAAGGTGACGGGTTCATTGGGCCATAGCCCTTCTGCAGACACAGAAATGAATTCGTTAATGTTCGCACAGGCAGGAGAAATCGAAACCTTGATACCGCTTGCATTCATCCGTTCAGGTAAAGGAGGATTGTCAGAACATGGCACCTGGTAAAAAACCCATCCTTCGATTTTCTCGTACTTCTTTTCCAGGAATCTCGGTTTAAGCATTGGTTGGATCACTGCACTGGCACGCTCTTGATTCTTGAATAATGCACTGATCTTGAATTCTGTAACACGAATACCTATCCCGTAAGCAACGAGCAACCAAAGAAGGATAGGAATAATCATGGTTACAGGCTTTTCCAGCAGCACATCCAGGATGTTCCAGATCCAAAATAATGCTATTGGAATATACCAGAGGGGTTGCCTGTACCAGAAAACTGCCAGGAAAGCTGAAGCAGCCAGAAGCATGATTGTCGTGCCGCGGCTTCGTCTTCTTTGATAAACCTGGCCCAATCCAGGCAGGATCAATGACAGGATAACCGCAATAATCTTGGATTGTTTTTTTTGTGCTTCAGATGCGGAATTTACCATTACGCCACCACCATTGTGGCTTTTACTTCCTGTGCTTCTTCCCCGTAAATGTCTTTAAACTTTTGCCTGTCGATTTCGTTCGGCTCGCCTTCAAAGACTTTCTTTCCATCTTTAAGCGCAATTACGTGAGACCCATACCGCTGCACGAGATCAAGAAAATGCAGGCTGCAAATCACAGTCATCCCGTTTTGCTGGTTCAGCTGTTCCAGGTATTGCAGGATGGAATGGGCAAGCACCGGATCAAGGCTGGCAACTGGTTCATCTGCCAGAATCAACTTTGGTTCCTGCATGATCGCTCTTGCAATTCCGACCCTCTGTTGCTGCCCACCAGATAATGCATCAGCCCGTTCCTTGGCTTTATCAGGTATTCCTACCGTTTCAAGAGCTGCCAGCGCCCTTTGTTTTTCTTCTGCAGGCCAAATCCCAAGGACAGAAGTTAATGTTGGAACATAACCCAATCTACCGCTTAAGACATTTGTCATGACTGAGGAACGCTTTACCAGATTAAATTGCTGAAATACCATTCCTATTTGCCGGCGGATGTGCCGCAGTTCAGCTCCCTTGGCTGCGGTAATATCTATTCCATCCCATATGATCTGCCCTTCGGTTGGATCGATCAGCCTGTTGATGCACCGCAACAAGGTTGATTTTCCAGAACCAGACAATCCGATAACGACCAGGAATTGCCCGTCGGGTACAGTAAAACTAACATCATATAGAGCTTGTGTACCATTTGGATAAATTTTTGATAGGTTTTTTACTTCTAACAATGTCGTTATCCTTTTAAAAAAGAGGGAGGACGAAAGTCGTACCTCCCTCTTTTTTGATTAAACTATTTTACTGCATTGTGGTGTAATCAAACCCTGCAGCCTGAATGTAGACGCGGAATGCATCGTAGAAAGTGTCATCAACTTCCTGGACAGCTTCGAATTCGTAGATGGCTTTCAGGATCGCCTTGCCTTCATCGGTTGAGGACAGGTCAAGAAATGCATCCTTAAATTTGCGGACCATGTCTTCATCCATGCTGGCGGCAAAGGAGATGTTATCGTTAGGAATGACTGCATCAGTCCTCCAGATAACATCGATCTTATCCATTACGTCCGGAATAGTCTCCTGAATGGTTGGATTGGTGCGTACATCAATAAAGGTAGCGCCGAAGTCACAGATGCCACCTGCATTCAGGGCGGTGATAACGGTTGGGTGACCTTGAACAAAGGCGCCTGCTTTAGTCTTAATCCCCAGGTCATTCAGGATACCCAACGGAATGATGTACCCAGAGGTCGAAAGGGGATCCGTCCAGCAGGGTTTCTTATCTGCAAATTGGGCCAGCGCAGTGGCTGCATCAGCAGTATTTTTGTTGGTCTCAGAATCGAAATAGGAGGTAAAACCGCTTGATTTCGCGGCTACGAACTGGGCGCCATAGCTGGTTGCACCATAGCGTTCAACGACCAGTCCTACATTTGCATACCCTTTATCATGGGCAATCAAGTATGAGAATGTTGGGAACAGTGCAATATGAGCATTGCCTGACCCCATGGCTTCAATTAAAGCTGAGTATGAAGTTGGGATACTGGTCTCGATAACATATCCAGTTTTTTCCATCAGCGCATCAGCTAAAGGTTGGCCGCTTTCCATAATCTGCTGGCTTGTCATAGAGGGGGCAAAAGCCAGGATGATAGGGTTATCAGCGGTACCAAGGGCAGCCTCTTCCTCAGTCGGCTCTACGGTTGCTTCTTCCACCACTGGGGCTTCGGTTTCTTCCACCACTGGTTCTTCCGCAACAGTTTCCTCGACAGCGGGTTCTGCCACCTGGGGAGCGCATGCGGTTAGAAGCATGACGCTGGCAACCAAAATGGACAGAACAATTAAAATTGATCGTTTCTTCATCGTCTCTTTTCTCCTTTTAGAAATATGGTTGGGGAACTCCCCTGCTCACATAATTATAGCGACAATCCATTGCATTGCAAATAAAAACTACCTTAATATTTCCTAAATAAGGCGTGTCATTAATCCTTACTTATTTATTTCCGTGTTGACCTGGTGCAGGCAAAGGATTAAAATAATCCTCCTGAGGAAAGAAAAATGCCAATTTATGAATACATTTGTCAGTCATGCTCAGCCACATTTGACCTGCTTCGCCCCTATTCACAAGCTGACTCCCCAACCATCTGCAAGAATTGCTCGAGTTCACAAGTAAAGCGGAAACTCAGTACTTTCTTTGCCCACAGCGATTCCACTGCTTCGGGTTCAACTTCATCCAGCAGCTGTGGATCATGTTCCGGGCATTCCTGCGCAAACTGCCATCACTAAAGTGGTGACAAAAAATCTCCAAATCCGGCTATTCCTCAATTGGTTTGTTAATTCTATCTGCTATACTTGTCATACAATCTGTTAACCGGAGGGTTTTTGAATGAAGAAAGATTTTCTCGAAATATCAGATTATTCCAGTGATGAACTTCTCCACCTTCTCGACCTCGCTGTTTCATTAAAAAAAGATTTCTTTAAGTCCGGCAATAAGCCGATCTTGAAAGACAAAGTGCTGGGAATGATCTTCCAGAAACCCAGTTTACGCACCAGGGTTAGTTTTGACATGGCTATGCGTCACCTGGGTGGAGATGCCCTTTACTTATCCCCGAACGAGATTGGCCTTGGACAGCGCGAAAGCATTGCCGATGTTGCACGTGTTTTATCCGGATATGTAAATGCACTCATGGCTCGGGTTTTTGCCCACTCGCACGTTCAGGAACTGGCAGCCTGGTCAAGCATACCTGTTATTAATGGTCTGAGTGATTACAACCACCCCTGTCAGGCCATGGCCGATGCTTTGACAATCTATGAAACCTTTGGAACGCTGAAGGATATTAACGTAACCTTTATCGGCGATGGCAACAATGTGGCAGTATCACTTATGCATATCTGTACCAAGCTAGGGGCGAATTTTACAATCGCCTCACCTGAAGGGTATGACATTGTCCAGCCTGCGATAGATCGGGCGCTTGAATTTGCCAAAACTTCAGGAAGTTCGCTGCATTTCCTGCGGAATCCGCACGAGGCAGTAAAGGACGCACGGGTGATCTATACGGATACCTGGACAAGCATGGGCCAGGAAGCTGAAACCAAAAAACGTGAACTGGTGTTTCCACCTTACCAGGTCAATGAACAACTGGTCTCTGAAGCTGCGGGCGATGTGATTGTACTCCACTGCCTTCCTGCCCACCGCGGGCAGGAGATCACAGATGCTGTAGCAGATGGGCCCCATTCACGCTTATTCCCCCAGGCACACAATCGCCTGCACGCCCAGAAGGCGGTATTGGTTCACTTGCTTGTTGAATAAAAAAAGGAAACGATATGAAAACACAGGATTACATCGATCTCGAGGAGAAGTACGGCGCCCATAACTATCACCCGCTCGACGTAGTAATTAATCGAGCTGAAGGTGTGTGGGTATGGGATGTTGAAGGTAACCGCTATCTTGATTGCTTAAGTGCTTACTCAGCCTTAAACCAGGGCCATGTGCATCCAAGGATTTTAAATGCAATGGTTGAACAGGCAAAGAAGGTTACACTCACTTCAAGGGCATTCCGGAATGATCAACTGCCCCTGTTCTATAAGGAAATCGCTGAGTTGACTGGCTACGAAATGTGCCTGCCGATGAACAGCGGTGCTGAAGCTGTTGAAACTGCTCTCAAGGTTGCCCGTAAATGGGCATATACCAGTAAAGGCATCAAGCGCCACGATGCTGAAATTATTGTGGCTGATGGAAACTTCCACGGTAGAACCATTTCAATTATTACATTTTCTTCTGAGCCTGCATATAAAGACGATTTCGGACCATTTACACCGGGATTCAAGTCGGTACCTTACGGTGACGCAGAAGCAATAAAGAATGCCATCACTTCAAATACTGCCGCTGTAATGCTTGAACCCATCCAAGGTGAAGGCGGAGTCATCATTCCCCCAACCGGTTACCTCAAAAAAGTAGCAGAAATATGTAAAGCAAACAATGTTTTATTTATTGCAGATGAGATTCAAACCGGTTTGGGAAGGACCGGTAAATTATTTGCCAGCCAGCATGAAGACGTCCGGCCAGATATGGTAATCCTGGGAAAAGCATTGTCTGGAGGATTTTATCCAGTCTCAGCCGTCCTTGCGGATAAATCTGTGCTTGGTTTGATCCAACCGGGTGAACATGGGTCTACGTTTGGTGGAAACCCGGTCGCAGCTGCTATTGCCCGTGAATCCTTGAGAGTGATCGTTGAAGAGGACTTGATTAATAAAGCAGCGTCATCGGGTGAGTATTTCATGGAACAACTTTCAGAGATACCAAGCCCGCATGTTAAAGAAGTCCGGGGAAAAGGGCTCTTAATCGGAGTGGAATTGAAACCTGAAGCTGGTGGCGCCCGCCGGTTTTGCGAAGCGTTACAGCATAATGGTCTGCTGGCAAAGGAAACTCATGACAATGTTATCCGCTTTGCCCCTCCATTAGTGATCGACAAGGAGACGATAGATTGGGCTGTAGGTGTAATCAGGCCTGTGCTCAATTTGCATTGAAGCTCTTAATGTATCAATATACACTTACGCCTGTTGTACAGGGGAACTGAAAGGTTCCCCTGTTTTCTTTAGACATCATTTATAATCTTACTGAAGTAATAAAAGGCCAGTGAGGGTAGGAAATGGAAAGACACGCAAAAATTATCGCCACGATTGGTCCGGCCAGCAACAACTTCGATACTTTGAAGGCCTTGATCCAGGCTGGGATGAACATTGCCAGGTTGAATTTTTCCCATGGGTCTCATGCTGAACATAAAGCTGCATATGAAGTAATCAGAAAAGCGTCAGCAGAATTAAAAATTCCGGTTGCAGTAATGGCAGACCTTTGCGGCCCAAAAATCAGGGTTGGAAAGATAGAAGAACCCGGATTAAATTTACAGCCGGGAGAACTGATTGATGTCTATTCGCTAATGGATCCAGCACCTGAGCAGGTTCTAAACAGGAATACCTTTAACATCAATATTGACAACATCACCAGGGTCTTCCTTCCAGGAAATAAAATCCTACTTGATGACGGTAAATTGGAGCTGGAAGTTACCCAAATCGAACGGAATTTTGTTACTGCCAGGGTCATCAATGGCGGCCTGCTTAAATCCAATAAGGGGGTAAACTTGCCCGGTTCACAACTGAGCATAGAACCGTTAACAGAAAAAGACATTTCGGACCTGGAATTCGCGCTCTCCATGGGCGTCGATGCAATCGCGATTTCTTTCGTCCGTAAAGGAGAAGATGCCGTTTCAGCAAGGCAGAAGATAAATGCATTTTGCAAGGACAATCACGGCAATATCCCACTTATAGCAAAAATAGAAAGACCGGAAGCTGTTGCCGACCTTGACAACATTTTAGATGCAGCAGACGGTATCATGGTAGCCAGGGGAGATCTGGGTATTGAAACCAGCACTGCCCTGGTTCCAATCATCCAAAAAGAGTCAATCACCAAGGCAACCAAGCACGCCAGGTTTGTAATCACTGCTACCCAAATGCTGGAATCCATGATTGAAAATCCCCGTCCTACCCGGGCTGAAGCTTCTGATATTGCCAATGCAATCTTTGATGGTACGGATGCTGTCATGCTCTCAGGAGAGACAGCAGTCGGTTCCTATCCGGTGGAATCTGTGAAATATATGGATGAAATTGTGCGAAATGCAGAAAACCACATCGATTCCTGGAGCATTTGCCCTACCCTGCCAGAGGAAACCGAAGGTGATGATGCAATGTCAATTTGCCGTGCAGCCAAAGAGCTGGCCCATGACCGGAATGTTGCCTGCATTGCAGTATTTTCACTCACTGGGCGTACAGCGTTGCTGATGTCAAAAGTACGCCCAAGGGTGTCAATTCATGTATTCACGCCAAACCTGGATACATACACCCGCCTTTCGCTTTATTGGGGGATCATTCCGCATCATGTACCCTTCGCTTCCAGTGTCGAACAGATGATCTCAGTTGTGGATATTTCGCTTCAGTCAGCAACCACTTACGAACCCGGGCAGCAGGTTGTCATTGTTTCGGGTTTACCGGTCGATGCGATGAAAGCCCCGAATATGGCATTGCTGCATACAATTGGAAGCAGGCACTAATCGGCAGAACTCAATTTCAATCACGCAAGAGGAAAAAATGAAAATAACCGGAGTTGATGTAACCGACCCCAAAAGCCGTAATGCATTTATCAGGTTTCCTTTTGACCTTTACAGGGACTGCCCCCAATGGGTCCCTCCATTTATTGGCGACATGCAGCTGGTGATGGATAAACAAAAACATCCTTTTTACAAGCATTCAGATGCAGCATTTTTTGTAGCCACGAGTGAAAAACAGGTTCTCGGCAGAATTGCAGTACTGTATAACCGTAATTATGGAGAATATCATCACACAAATACTGCATTCTTCTATTACTTCGATACAGTGGATGACATTCAAGTAGCATCAGGTTTGTTCGACCGCGCCATCACCTGGTCTCGCGAAAAAGGCCTTGATATGATTTACGGGCCGCGTGGCTTTATCCGTTCAAACTGCGTCGGCATGTTGGTGCGAGGCTTTGAGTTCATACCGGCAATGAACATGAATTACAACTTCCCTTACTACCAGGCTCTCATGGAAAATATGGGATTTTCGAAAGAAACCGACTACTTATCCGGATTCGCTACTAGAGATAACTATAAAATTCCGGATAAAGTTATAGAGATGGCAGAAAAGATCAAGAGCAAAGGGAACTTCTGGGTTAAGACATTTAATAACAGACAGGAAATGCTGGACTTAATCCCGCAGGTTAACATCTTGCACGAAGAAGCTTTTAAAAACAACCCCTCATATTACCCCTCTACAAAAGAAGAATTTGATATGTTAGCTCGGGGACTAATCCAGATAGCCAATCCTGATCTTATAAAGGTGATCATGCACCAGGATGAGATAGCAGGATTCTTACTGGCATTCCCGAATATTAATAAAGCTATTCAACGTTGCAAGGGGAAAGTTTACCCGTTTGGATGGATTGATCTCCTGCGGGAAAAACAACGGCCAGACATCATAGACCTGAACGGTGTAGGATTACTGCCAAAATATCAGGGTATGGGAGCAAACATACTGCTATACGCAGAACTCGCAAATACTATCCTTGAGCACAAGAACATCAGACAGGCCGAATTTGTGCAGGTAGATGAAAGAAATTTCAGGAGCAAAAGCGACTCCGAAAACATGGGAGTCTCATGGCATAAATGCCACCGCGCTTACGAAAAGCACATTTAATTCAAAGCAATTTGTACCCTAGAACATTAAACGGTTCAACTGCTCGATACTTTCTCTGCTCGGCCGGAGCCTTTCTTCTGGTAGCCTGTTTAAGGGTAAGTCATCTGGCAGATTGTAAACGTCCAGTAAAGTTGGCTGTTTGGGATTGATATAAATCAAGCCCGTGATCAACTGATTTTCTCGATTAGCCTCGGCAAGCAATTTGTACGCGCTCAGCTTATCAGTCGGATCATGTCCATTATCAAGTTTCTTCAGCTTGATAATTGAACCATCAAATAGCTGCACTTCTCTCACTGTACCTTCGTCGAAACTATCGATTGTAATTTCGTCTTGAGGCGGGATGAATTCAATCTCTTGCAAGGTGATCTTGTTAGCTCGCGCCCAGGCGAATGAGTGATGGCTGTTGTCCTGATTGTGGAAAGTGACACAGGGGCTAATCACATCAATTACGGCGATCCCGTTATGTTTAATGGCAGCTTTTAAAAGTGTTACTAGCTGACGCGGGTCTCCAGCAAATGACCTTGCAACAAAACTTGCGTCAGCAGTTAATGCCTCAAGGCAAATATCAATTGGCTGGTATGGATTTGTACCCTGCTTCTTCAAGCTCAATCCTTTGTCCGTTGTAGCAGAGAATTGTCCTTTGGTCAGCCCGTACACACCGTTATTTTCAACGATGTACACCATTGGAAGGTTTCGCCTTACCAGGTGCTTAAATTGCCCCATTCCAATACTGGCGGTGTCGCCGTCACCGCTTACACCAATCACTTTCAAGCGGGTGTTACCAAATGAAGCCCCCAGGGCGAGCGATGGCATCCTTCCATGCAAACCATTAAATCCAAATGCTTTGTTTAAGAAGTAGGTTGGACTTTTACTTGAACAACCAATCCCGCTGAATTTCATGATCTCTGCAGGATGGATGTTTAACTCGTAACATGCGCCAATGATTTGATTGGCAACAGCATTATGGCCGCATCCTTTGCAGAGAGTGGATGGTGCGCCTTTATAATCTGCCCTTGTTAACCCAATTGCGTTGATCTGTTGTTGCACTGAATTGATTTCCGTTGATTCAGTCATGGTTACTTCTCCAATTCAGCTATGGTTGAAGATATCCATTTGGCAGTCAGCGACAGCCCGTCGCAATGAGCGACCTTGATCAGCCTCGTTGCATGTTCGGGATAAGCTGCCACAAGGATCTGCCACAATTGCGAATCGCGATTATTCTCTATCACGTATACCTTGGTATGGTTTTCGATAAATTTCTTGATTTTGGTATGCAGCGGCAATGCCCTTATCCTTAAGTAGTCAGTCAGCCTGCCATTCTGCTGGAACAAATCCTGAGCCTCTTCTACGGCAGGATCACATGAGCCAAAGCTAAGTAAACCTGTTTCCGCCTTCCCGCTGCCAGTAAGGATTGGTTCCGGTAATGCTTTTGCAGAATTTTCTATCTTCGTCTTTAAGCGGGTCATTGATGATTCCCAAACATCCGGTTCTTCGCTGTATCTTGCAAAATCGTTATGACCTGTTCCCCGGGCAAAGTATGCTGCATCAGGATGGACATTTCCAGGCAAGGTGCGGTACGGAATTCCATCTCCATCCACATCCCAGTACCGCCCCCATTTTCCTTCATGCGTCTTCTCAAAATCATCCAGGTCGTTTTCCCAAAGAACTTTACCGCGGTCCATAGGTTTATCTGGATAACGGAATGGCCTGCACATCCAGTTGTTCATTCCCAGGTCCAGGTCGATCAGTACCAAAACGGGTGTTTGAAACCGCTCAGCATAATCAAATGCTTTCCATCCAAATTCAAAGCATTCATCTACAGTGCCTGGTAATAGTAGAATGTGCTGGGTATCGCCATGGCTGATGGTGTATGCAAAACTCAGGTCCGACTGGGCAGTCCTGGTGGGCAAGCCTGTGCTAGGCCCTACCCTTTGCACATCCCATATTACAACCGGTGTTTCAGAATAGTATGCAAGGCCGATATATTCCGCCATCAGGCTTAAGCCGGGCCCAGAAGTAGATGTAAGTGATCGTAGCCCCGCCCAACCAGCCCCAACAGCCATTCCTATCGCCGCAAGTTCATCTTCAGCCTGCACAACGGCAAATGTATCTTTTCCAGTAAGCGGGTCCTTCCTGAAGGCTGGTAAATACTCATTCAATGCCTCAGCAAGGCTGGAAGCCGGGGTGATGGGATACCATGCAGCAAACTGGACGCCGCCGTAAATCGAACCCAGGGCTCCGGCTACATTCCCTTCTGCCATGATGTAATCTTTCGTACCATCCATCTCTTCAACATAATAAGGGTCCCGCTTAATAATATTTTCTGCTGCCCATCTGGCTGCTTTTACTACGATTTCATAATTGGAATTTGCCGCTGCAGCTTTTCCTTTAAAATGAAAATCAAGCGCAAATTTTATTTTTTCCAGGTCAATACCAATCATCTGGGCCAGGACGCCGACATAAACCATGTTGGCAATATAATCGCGCAGTTTTGGAGGGGCATCAACTTCCTGCAGCAATGCTTTAACTGGCATAGGATAACAGATAATATCCTCCCGCACCTTTGGCAAGTTGATATTATCCGGGTACAGGATCACTCCCCCGGGCAGCACAAAATCATATTCTTGTGCCAGGGTTTCTGGATTCATGGCGATAACAATATCGTCTTTTTCTAGCCTTGCCCGATACCCTTTCTTACTCAGCCGGATCGAATACCAGGTTGGAAGCCCCTGTATGTTCGAGGGAAATATGTTTTTACCTGTAACTGGAATCCCCATTTTAAATAATGCACGCAATAAGGTTGTATTTGCTGTTGCGCTCCCGGAACCGTTAATTGTACTGAATGTAATACAGAAATCATTGATAATTTTTTCGGTCATGGAAAGTAAATAACTCCTGTACCTTACTCAAACTTTTGTGCATTCGCCGGCTTATTCCGGTATGAAATCAGGTTAAAGTGCTCTTTTAGAGCATTCAATCCAGCCTGGTATTCTCCTTTGACAATACTCTCTACCATTTCAGCATGGTAATCCCAAACCAGGTTCAAATAGCTTGCATTGTTATAAACATCCAATCCTGCAGCTTCATAAAGGTCCCAGTATGCCTCCAGTACGCCGTGTACAAATGGATTGTTCACATACTTGTAAAATGTAGTATGGAATTCCCGGTGTTCCGCATGCGGTATCTGTACTGGATTCCTGTTCAATTTTTCCCGAGCCAGGCGAACCAGTTCCTTTAACCTTAACTTATCATCTGTTCGTAACAATGAGACTGCTTCGCTCCAATACGCCACTTCCAGATGAATGCGCAGGTCAGAAAATCCCATAAAATAATCCCGGTCGATCATCAACGCGTAATTCAAGCTTTGCTGAACAGCAAACCGGAATGAGTATGGCAAACGCTTAATACCAGTCCTCGGCCTTACCTCAACTATTCCCAATGCACGGGCAACTTCCATTTGTTCCCGAAGGCTTGAAGTACTTAAACCCAGCTGCGGAGCCAGCTCGTTTAATGCAGGAAGTTTCTCATTGTCATCGCATGAGACAGCCAAGTAACGCAGGAAATCATACTGGGGAAAGTTGACAGGGACGAATTTCGCTTTGTTTTTCATTTGCCGTCAAAAACCAATCATATGATAAATCATATGATTTAGTATACTCTATGCTGTAAGGTCTTTCTATCAATGAATATCATAATTTGCCTGAACAAATATCATCTTTGGATGCTATTAAAAACAAAATCAGCTGATGATTCGGCTGATTTTGTTTTTTTCTACCGTTCCTCATACAAGGATATTTCATCCTTATGATACTCTTTAATTCCTTTTTCTCTTAGCTCTACCACTACTCCCTGCCGTAAAGGCGCCAGGTCAATCACTTTTCCAATCCCGTCAGGAGTGGACACAAGTTGTTTACGTTTTGGTAATTCCATCTTGGCAGCGATATACTGGTCGTACTCATAGAATAAGCAACAGCGTAATCTACCACACATACCGGTAATCTCACCGGGGGTCAGCGAAATACCTTGTTCTTTAGCCATGCGGATGGAAATCGACGAGAAATCTGTTAAAAACTGTGAACAGCATCGGTTCTCTAATCCGCATGCGCCCATTCCACCCAGGCATTTCGCCATATCACGCGGACCAACCTGGCGCAGCTCAATTTGTACATCACTGTAGATCTTCTGAACATCCTGCCGAACCTGTTTGAGGTCAACTTTGTCTTCAGTCTCCGAATTATATAGAATGATCAACCGGCTGCCGTCAAAACTGAACTCTGTTCCTACAATTTTTACGCCTGACAGGCCAAGCTCTTTTACTTTATTTCGGCATTGATCTGTAATAGCTTTTTCTTTCACTTCCCACATTTGCCGCTGAACAAGGTCCTGAGGGGTTGCTTTTCGTACGATCTTTTTTACTTCTTCGTTTTCTATTACCTTTACCTGCTCACCCGTAACTGCTACCCAGCCCAACTGCAGACCGCGTGCTGTTTCCACAATAACGCCATCACCGTTATTCAAAGGCTGCATACCACTTGCATCAAAGTTATAGATCTTCCCGACCTTTGCAAAACGAATACCTGCTAGCATGATAATTTCCTGTGTCAATTCTGCTCTACATGCAGCTGTGCATGCAACCGCATGGCAATATCCTGGAAGGCAATCGCAGCTGGAGAGCCCGGATTGGTGATTGTAACTGGCAGGCCTAAATCGCCCCCCGTTCGGATGTCGCGATCAACCGGGATCGAGCCCAGGTATGGTACACCCGTCATATCAGCCAGCGCTTTGCCACCGCCTTCGCCAAACAAATCATATTTGCTGCCATCAGGCAGTACCATCAATCCCATATTCTCTACAATTCCTGTAACAGGCACACCTAAACTGCGGAACATCGCAATTCCCCGGTTGGCGTCATCAACGGATACTTTTTGCGGAAGAGTCACGATCACAGCGCCATCCACTGATGCAATCTGAACCAGGCTGATCTGTACATCACCAGTTCCCGGAGGAAGATCCACAAGGAGATAATCCAGAACCCCCCACTCGACGTCAGCCAGCAACTGGTGCACCGCTGAATGCAGCATTGGTCCACGCCACACCAGCGGACGGCCTGGTTCGATAAACATGCCAACAGAAATTACCTTTACCCCATATGCCTCGGCAGGTATTATTCTTCCATTTTTAGTTTCTGGGGGACGCATAATTCCAAGCATAGTTGGCACATTAGGACCATAAATGTCAGCATCCATTAGTCCGACAGAAAATCCCTTTTGGGCAAGAGTTACAGCGAGATTAACCGCAACAGTTGACTTACCTACCCCGCCTTTTCCAGAACCAATTGCGATCAGGTTCTTCACAGAAAGGGGAACCTTTCCTGGCACCTGGTTCTGCACTGCGTTCTTATCAAGGAAATTTACCTTTACTTTATTAAATTGCTGATTGGTTAGTAAGGCATACTCAATGTCCGATTGTATCTGGTTTCTGAGCGGGCAGGCTGGAGTTGTCAGCATGACATCAACTGTCACCTCGCCTGAATCGATATGTATTCCGCGTACCATATTTAACGAGACTATGTCCCGTCCTAATTCCGGATCCATCACAGATTGCAATACTTCCATCACATCGTCATTTGAAGCCATTTTTTCTCCTAAGTAATTGATTCACGTCTCTTTACCAATAAAATTCAAAACATCTGATTTCGCATGCTCAAATAACTCTATCAATTCTTCATCGGAACCCTTATAGCGTTTAATTGTGTGCCTGGCGCATAAGATACAACCCTTCATAGCCCGAAATGCATCCATCGTGCAGGTTGAACAGCCTGACAGGCGCACAATCATGTACACAAACGCAATCTTTTCAATGGAATTATGGCCGGATTGCTCTATTTCAGAAACAAACTCGGACCACCTGCTTCCTCTCAAATCAGCTAATTGCAATATAAATTCAGCAGGAAACATCATTTGTGTATCATTTATGCTCATGACTCTCCAATTTTATCATCACTCATGGTATATTCCAGTGTCACGTGATATTTTTTGACTATTCTTATCCTGTTCATGGAAAATGATATGAGAAATAAACCTTTGTTTTTCGTTATTGCCCTGCTCATGAGTGTTCTTTTATCCAGCTGTAACATTTTTCCATTAAGCCCTGAAAAGCAGGCAGCCCTCACTCAAAATGCATTCTCAACCGTTTTTGCTGAGATGACTACACAGGCCTATCTTTACCCTACCGCCACCAATACCCCTTTGCCTACCAATACTGAACAGCCTACGACAACGCCATCTCCGAGCACAACAGCCACCCAGGTTCCGACCAGCACCTTTACACCCGCACCGCTATTAAAAGCTCAGTTACTATATGTCGTTACCTACCCGGAAAATAAAACCCAGTTTGTTCCAAATGAAAAGTTTGGCGTTGCGATAGGATTTCTTAATGCCGGCACTGTAACCTGGAATGCAGGAACGAAACTGGTCTTAACGGGTTATGATGGGGAATATGTCACCGTCCAAACTGAAGCGGTTCTCGATAAAGCCGTTGCTCCAGGTGAAAAGGTGGAATTTAACCTTTTTGCTTTTGGATCAGAAGATATGAGTTACCAATCCAACTATTATCAGCTCTACTCCGATCAGGGAGTTCCAGTTGAAGGCGGTTTTGCGGTTTTCAGTTATCAGCCGATTTAACTGCGCCTGATCCGATAGCTTTGCTATTCTACCGTAACGCTTTTTGCCAGGTTGCGGGGTTGATCCACATCCAACCCGCGCAGTGAAGCGATGTGATATGCAAGCATTTGCAGGGGTATCACGGTAATGACTGGGCTGAGCATCCAGGGCACTTCGGGTATCCAGATGACGTCATCTGCCAGCTCTGCTGCCCGCTCATCCCCTTCTGTGGCTACCATTAAAACACTCCCACCCCGCGATTTTGCCTGCTCTATTTGACTTACCATTTTTTCATACCATGGATCGCGTGGTGCAATGGCAACCACGGGCATTTCTTTATCAATTAATGCAATTGGACCGTGCTTCATTTCGCCTGCCGGGTATGCTTCAGCATGGATATACGAAATCTCTTTCATTTTTAGTGCACCTTCATAAGCAATCGGCATATTAATCCCCCTGCCCAGGTAAAGCATATCCCGAACATCGCGATACTTTAAGGCAATTTTCTCAATCTCATTTTCCCGCGAAAGGCACCTGCTGACAAGATCGGGTACCAACCGTAAATCATTGATATGCTGATTGAGATCTGCATGAGATAAGGTGCCCCTGTGTTGCGCCAGCTGGAGTGCAAGCATGTACAGGTCTAACAAAGGCGCGGTAAAGGCTTTCGTCGAAGCAACACCAATTTCCGGGCCTACTTGCATGGAGATATACCCGTCTGCAAGCCGCATCGCCTGGCTGCCAATTGCGTTGACGACGGACCACAATGTTGCCCCTTTCCTTCGGGCAACTTCCATAGCTGCCAGAGTATCAGCAGTTTCACCGGATTGGCTGATGGATATAACAACTGAACCTCTCTCAATGATTGGATCCCTGTACCTGAATTCAGACGCTATTTCTGTCTCCACTGGGATTTGTGCCAGCTTTTCTATCAGCAGTTTTCCTACCATACCGGCATGGGCAGCCGTTCCACATGCAGTAATGAAAATCTTTTTAATAGAATTCGCCAGGTCTTTAGTCAAATTCAGCTGAGGAATGTCCACCTGACCAGTAACCAGGTTGATCCTGCCTGCCATCGTTTCTGTTAATGACCGTACCTGTTCATGGATTTCTTTCTGCATGAAATGGCGGTATTCGCCTTTTTCTGCTGCCACTGGGTCCCAGGCTACGGTATGAACCTGGTACTCAACTTCGTTTCCGTTGAAGTCATACACTTTTACCCATTTTCGGGTTACGACAGCGTATTGATGCGATTCAAGAAAAATCATCCTGCGGGTATGTTCCAAAATAGCAGGTATATCACTGGCAACAAATGCTTCATCTTCACCCAACCCAATCACAACTCCGCCGGCATTACCAATTCTGGCAGCAACGATTTTATCCGGTTCATCAGAAGAGATAAGAACAATCCCATGTGCGCCTCTTAATAATGCAAATGTGCTTCGCGCAGCATCTATCAGCCCTTTCCCTGAGGAAAGAAACCGCTCTACCAGGAGAACGATTGTTTCTGAATCTGTATCGGATTGGAACTGGACATTCTCGGCCATCAACTCCTGTTTTAGCTCGAGAAAATTTTCAACAATTCCATTATGAACAAGGACAACTTTACCGTTGCTACTAATGTGAGGATGGGCATTATTCGCGCTGGGTACCCCGTGCGTTGCCCAGCGGGTATGCCCAATGCCCAGGTTTCCTGAAACGGGTTTTTGATTTACTAACGTTATCAGTTTTTCCAGCTTGCCCGCATCGCGCCGAAGGGCAATTGACCCGTTTTCTATTACAGCAAGTCCAGCTGAATCGTATCCCCTGTATTCAAGCTTTTTCAAACCATTTAATATTATCGGTGTGGCATCTTTTTCACCGATGTAGCCAACTATTCCACACATAGATTCCTCCTTACGCTCATGTGACCCATAAGCGTAACGCAAGTTTAGGAGATTTGTTTGAATCTCCATACATAAATTTTTTATTGTTTGGGAAAGTATGGATGGCTAGCCACCCAGAGGGCATCCGCTGATCTTTCGATTTTCCCGGATTACCGGTTAGCCCTGCCTTGAGGCAGAGAACCCTCCTCCTCGTCACTCCCGTTCAAAAATAAACGGAAGCCTTGCGCTAACTTTCCCTGATCTTTTTTCAGGCGATTTCTACCGATTATACTGTAAACATAAGCCCTTTTTCAGGCATTCTTCTGGATCAAATCCAATACATCCGGGAAATCAATACCCAGTCGCCTGGCAGTTTCAACTGTTGGAACGCCATTTTCCGTCCAACCCCGCCGCTTGTATACAGCATCAACAAGCTGCTCATATCTTGATTCCCTGTATTCCCTTAGAATACGCACTTTTTCGTCTGATGATAAACCAGCGGGATCCACGCCAACAGAATCCTTCAGTTCAGTATCATAACGCTCCTGCCGGGATTCATATTCTTTTACGGTTACAGGACCAACTGCCCGGTATGGAGGATAATCATCCGCTCGTTTACCGCTGCCAAGGCGTAGGTTAAATAAGCGCTGGAAGTTATACACTTTTTCCGACTGCAAAACCAAATCTGCCGGCGAGGCTTTCTTACCGGTAACCCCCTCATATAGCCAGGTGTAATTCTCAAGATGCTCCGGCACCTTGGCAGGCTCGCTGGCAGTTTTATTGCTTTCAGGTGTAATGTCATTCCATGGCAGTTTGCATAAACCATGCAAGCTGAACCATGTCCTGAACATCGGGAAATAATGCAAGGCTTCAGCCTTTTTCTCAAATGTCGGCAATTGTTTATGCACCAGTTCCATAAATATCAGCCAGGCTTCATCGTGCTGGGCGCCCTTCGAAGCCAAAGCATAACCGCCTTGCTGGGTAAGACTTTCCTTCGTCATATACTCGGAAATCTCCAGCCCTTTTACTTCCATGCCAATGTCATGCAAGAATGCTTTGTCAGCTCCGAACTTTTCGGCAAAAATTGTCTTCATAGCCCGAATTCCCTGACCGATTGTCACACCAAACCCTTTTCCTTCCGCCATCTGGTGGATTGCTTCCAGGCATGCAGCGGAATTTCCCCAGGTAAACTCCAAACCTCCTGTTTTGTTCTTATCCAGCACACCCGTTTCGTAACATTCCATAACAAAAGCGAAAGAATTCCCTAAGGAGATGGTATCAATCCCGTACGTATCTGCGTAGAAATTCATTTCCAATATTGCATCGGGGTCAAATACAGCAATATTTGAACCCAGGGCGCCAAGGGTTTCGTATTCCGGACCATCAATAAAAACTGCCTGGTCTTTATAAGGCCCTGTCTTCAGGTGAAAATGCGGTACTCCATGAGCACAGCTCATTGTGCAGCCATACCAGCAGCCGTCAGGACCGCGCTTATCAAATTGCTGTTTCCAGGTCTCTCCGGCAATCTTTATTGCATCCGGGTCGGCGCCAAAGCGGAAATTCTGGACTGGAAGGAGGTCAAATTTGTTCATGATTTCCACCAGGTAAGGAGTACCCGTGTGGCGCATGTCATTTTGTGATGCATCAAAGGTCATAATCTCTTTATTAATGCGCAAGCCAGCTTTTTGGATCAACTCAAGATCTGCTACATTGTTTGAATTTGGGTGCATGCTGCTGTACTTGACAACAATCGCTTTAATTTTCTTATCGCGCAATACCCTGCCTGCGCCTCCGCGGGCTGCTTGTTTTATCCGTACTTCATCTCGCCTTGGATCATAATAACTGATGTTCAAACCGCACATCGGTACATATTCTGCTGCTGTACCGGCTGAAATGACAGAAACGTTGCGCAGGTTCCCTTCTTCACCTGCATACATTTCTGTAAGTATCCTGTTAATGATGTGCGTGTCAGGCGATTCTAACGGGGCAGTCTCAATCCTAACCACACCGGTGTCGCCATCAATCACTACCACAACATCTTCTCTGGCTTTTCCCTGTACCTCCAATGCATCCCACCCTGAGAATTTTAAATATGGCCCAAAATAACCGCCGCTGTTGCTGTCTATGACAACATTGGTTAATGGTGAAATTGTGACAACGGTTGATTTTCCAGAACCAGGGTAAGACGAAATCCCGCCGATAGGACCTCCTGCGATCAATAATTCATTCTCAGGATCATTCCATTTTGTCGTATCTTTCACACCATTCCATAACAGCCATAAGCAAAATCCGCGCCCGCCGGTAAATGTATCCACCATTTTTTCGGTCACGGTTTTTTCTTCGATTTTGCAGGTGCCTACATTCACATACAAAGTCCTTCCGGCATACCCCCGCATCACAGGTCTCAATTGATACTTGAATTCTGTCAATATCTTGTGGGCTGCCTGATACCTGCTAAGCGTTTCTTTGTCCATTTTTCCTCCGGAATGAGCGCTTGTGTCCTTTACACCGATTATAATAACATATACTCGCAAAACCTAAGAAGTAGAACATCAAAGAACATTTGCTGAAAGATATTACCATCCTTGATCCGTTATGCAAATCTTTAACAAATTGACACGCTGGTTCACTAAACCACAAACTAAAGACCTGGACCCGCGGAATTTTCTCAACGTACAAATTGATGCTATCGGTGTTGCCCTTGGAAACACTGCCAGCCCGTTTTTACCCGTTTTCCTTACCAGGCTAGGGGCCGATGCTTTCCACATTGGACTGCTTTCATCTATGCCTGGAATTACAGGGCTATTAACTGCTATTCCCCTGGGAAGATTCCTGCAAGGGAAAAAGAATGTTGTCCCATGGTTCAGCGCCGCCAGGTTGGCAGTGCTGCTGAGTTATGCTTTGACAAGTATTGCAACTTTACTTTTTAAAGACCACACATCCATCTATGCAATTCTCGTCATTTGGGCCCTTGCCACAATTCCGCAAACTGTAGTCGCAATATCCTTCAATGTTGTTATGGGTGCAGTAGCAGGTACTACTGGCCGTTATGAACTAATGTCGCGGCGCTGGTCGATCATGGGTGTATCGACTGCCCTGTTTTCTTTTCTTGTAGGCATACTCCTTGATAATGTGGCTTTTCCATTGAATTACCAGCTTGCATTCTTTTTCCTGTCCATCGGGGCATTTTTGAGTTACCGATTTTCCAGCCATATTGAAATTCCAGACCAGGTAAATCAACCAAAAAAGGGATTGTCCATCAAAGATCAGCTGGCTGAATATAAAACGTTACTGCGGGGTCAAACAAGGTTTACCAGCTTTGTTTTAAGGCGTTTTGTCTTTTCCCTTGGGCAATACTTTATCATGCCAGTCCTGCCCTTATATCTTGTTAGGGAAGTAAAAGCCTCTGATGCCTGGATAGCGATTTTTACAACCGTACAGACTGCCATCCTTATCCTTGGTTATACGTTATGGATCAAACAAACCCGTAAACGAGGTTCGAGGTTTGTCCTGTTGATTGGCACTTTCTGTGTCGGTTTATTTCCATTTCTGCTTTCTACCACCCATTTGGAATGGCTGATAGCGATTTTTTATGCTTTTCTGGGTATTTTCGCTGCCGGTCTTAACCTGGTCTTTTTTGATGAGCTGATGAAAACAATTCCGCCCCAATATGCTGCGACATTTAATTCCATATCTCAGAGCATGGAATATCTGGCTGCGTTAATTGGTCCAATGCTGGGTTCTTTAATTTCCAATCAGATAGGATTAACTTTCGCCTTAATTATCAGTGGTACGATACGTTTAATGGGTTTCATCCTTTTTCTTATTGATAAACCAGCAAAACAGCCAGCCCTCGAAGATCAAGCGGGTGTAGTATAACCACTTGTAGAATTCAATGAATCAAACCAAGACATCCACATCAAAAGCTCCTATTTTTTTGATAATGACAGGGGTCCTGCTTATTGCCAGTGTCCCTTTGATTCGTTATTTACAGAACTCGGAAAACGCATCAAGCCATAATCCTTCTGCATTAGCCGACAGTGATTTAAGCAGCATCTCCGCACCCGAAGCAGCACTTTTACTTGAAAAAGAGATGGCAATATTTCTTGATGTCGGTTCACTGTCTCATTATCAAGAAGGGCATATTCCAGGCGCTGTGCATATCCCTGCAGATAATATAAAGAGTGGTTTAGCTGTCCTTAATTCAGACAGCTGGATAGTCATTTACAGCAGCGATGTTGATGGAGAAATTTTAACCAAGGTAGGAGAAGACCTCCTTGATAACGGTTTTTCTCATGTCAACATTTTGGAGGGCGGCATTCTTAGCTGGAAAAACCAGGGTTTCCCGGTAACAAGCCATCCGTAATACAATTCAGTTATGATCAACTTAACGCCAGAGGAAATCCTGGAACGCTCAGGTATCCCTTTCCAGGTTTTCGTTCATCAATCCAATCCGGCATCATTACTTGAAGCTGCCCGCGAGAGAAATCAGCAGCCATCCCAGGTGATAAAAACTATCATTTTCCGGGTAAAGAGAGACAACTTCCTGGCAATATTGATCGCTGGAGACAGGCAGGTTTCATGGAAGAAACTCAGGCTGGCTGTAGATAGTCCACGTCTTACCACTGCATCGGTGGATGAAGTCTTTACCATAACAGGTTGCAGACCGGGAACTATTTCGCCGTTATGTATTCCAACTAATGTTCCAATCTATGTCGACTCTTCAGTCCTGCAAAATAAAGTGGTTTCAATCGGCTCAGGTACTCCAGGAAAGGCATTTATCCTCACCCCAACCGATCTAATTAAGGCTTTAAATGATCCTGTACACCTGAACCTGTCAAGCAATGATGATGACTAAACTTTTGCAAATAGCTTGCTTTATTAGCCCCCATGGGTTTGGACATGCAGCCAGGATGTGCGCACTAATCGATAGTATTAGCACAATGATTCCAACCGTATCGTTCCACATATTTACCACAACACCAGAATGGTTCTTTGTTGAATCCCTGATAAGCCCTTTTGAATATCATCTGCTTGAGTGCGATGTAGGACTGGTCCAAACCAGCCCGATAGAAATTGATCACCCGCGCTCCATCGAAAAACTCAATTCTTTCTACCCGTTTCCTCCTGAGAGAATCCTGCAAACTTCGGCCATGCTGAAACAAATCCATGCATCCTTTTGCCTTTGCGATATCAGCCCGCTTGGCATTCAAGCAGCCAGGCAAGCAGCAATTCCCACAATTCTTCTTGAAAATTTCACCTGGGATTGGATTTACAGCCAGCTCAGTCTTATCCATCCTGAGTACCTGCCAATCTCAATGGTATTGCAGGATTTGTTTCAACCAGACTGCCACATCCAGTTGCAGCCGGAATGTCCGACGGCACATGTTGTGGATGCGTCTATTGGCCCAATTGCGCGTAATTTAACCCAGGATAAAATTGCTATGCGCAAATTTCTACGCATCCCGCCAGAAAAACCAATGATACTCATCACCTTGGGAGGCGTTGAGAACTTTGGCTCGATACAATTAGAAAAACTGGATGGATCTTTCCATATTGTGGCTTACTCGAATGATAAACGAGCAGCTTTCGAGGAAAACATTACCATCCTGCCCCGTCAGAGCGGTATCCGTTCACAAGATTTGCTGGCAGCCAGCGACCTTGTGATCGGCAAGCCCGGGTACAGCACGGTAGCTGAAGTGGTAACTGCAGGCTGCCCATTTCTGTGTATCCGCCGCCCCGATTTTCCTGAATCACGATATTTAGAGGAGTATCTGCTCAAGCATACCGCTGTCAAATATTTATCCTATCCGGAATTTATAGCAGGATTTTGGACAGAATTAGTTCCGGATTTATTATCCAGCAAAAATCAAAACCCGGTAATAAACCAGAGCGAAAACCTGGCAAAAATTGTGCTTGAAAAAGTATTTACAGCATAGATGAATTCAGCCTTGAAAATGACCCAACCCAAAATTTTCCGTTTGCATTCCGGGTAGGCGGCTTTACATTTTCAAGTTTTTGGGCGATCTGGATAACCAGAAGTGGAACAGATGCCCATTCTTCGTCCATTAAAGCCTTTTCCAGTTGCCTGGCGAAACGTCCACTCCATTCCCATTCCATCCTGAACCGGTCGGCTTTGACCCAGTAACCCCGTTTTTCCCAGGCTTCTACTGATGGATCGATTCCAGACGAGATTTCTTTTAAAGCCAGGACAATAAACGCAGCCAGGTCTTTGCTTTCAGCAGTTATGTCGGTCTGTTTCATCAATTCGCGAATGCTAATGAGTATCAGCTTGCTTAACTTTGTCCGTGCTTGCCCAAGCGAATCTGTCTGAACAATTCTACTCATATACTCTCCAAATGAACGCTTAAATCACAATCGAGCCATTATAATCGGTTACATCATGAATCTGCATAACACAGGTTTCTATCTCGGGAGTTTTCACATCAACGGTGACGTGATTCTTGCACCAATGACAGGGATTTCCGATATGCCTTACCGGTTATTGACCAGGAGATTTGGGAATACCTTGAGTTGGACAGCTTTTGTAAACTCCAATGAGGTGATCGGCGGCCATCCACATCGGCTTGCCGACAGGCTTACATTCGCTTCCGAAGAAAGGCCAATCGTATTTCAGGTATATGGAAGTGATAACCAGACCATTTTAAATGCCTCCAGGATGCTTCTTGACCGTAAACCAGATATCCTGGATATCAACCTGGGCTGTTCAGTAAAAGCCATAAGCGCAAGAGGTGCAGGCGCAGGGATGCTGCGTGACCTGAATAATGTGCATGCCCTGATTTCGGCATTAACAAAAGAGCAGGGCATCCCAATCACTACCAAAATAAGGCTGGGTTGGGATGAAAATTCCAAGCAACCGGTAGAAATCGCAAAAATGCTTGAGGATGCCGGATCCAGTCTTATTACGGTTCACGCCCGCACCCGCTCCCAACATTTTCAACACAATGCTGATTGGTCAGCAATTTATGAAGTCAAAAAAGCAGTCGGCATTCCAGTAATTGGAAATGGCGACATAAAGCAACTTGAAGACATCGAGGCAATGCTCAATATGACTGGGTGTGATGCAGTGATGATTGGCAGGGCTGCCATTGGCAATCCATGGATATTCTCAAGGGTCGATCCATCCGATGTTTCACCCGCTGAAAAGGTAAGTATTATGAAAGAGCATTTTGAACTGATGTCAGATTTTTATGGTGACTCTAAAGCGTTGCTGCTTTTCCGAAAACATGCAGCTGGATACCTAAACCATTTCTCTCTTAACAGGAATGACCGGGCAGCGATTCTGCAATCAACGAGTAGACTAGAGTTATTTAATAACCTAGACACCCTGATACAGTAAAATTACCTTATTCTTGCTTTAAAAAACTACCTTCATAATATAAAGTGACAAGAAAATGCCATCTTTCAAAATTATCTTGAATCCAACTTCTGGCAGAGGCAGAGGCGCAAGCCTTTATTCCGCTCTATCCCAAACCCTCACAGACCAAAATCTTAATTTCGAAATCCAAAAGACTGAATACCCCTGGCATGCGACAAAAATCACCATGCAAGCTATTGAACAAGGGGTAGATTATGTAATTGCAGCTGGCGGAGATGGTACAGTCAATGAAGTAATCAATGGATTTGTCCAGGCACAGCAAAAAGGTTTGACAGGATCTGCCATGGGCGTGATCTGTGTTGGCCAGGGAAATGACTTTGCATACAGCATGGGCATTCCCACAGATTGGCAGGCTGGTAGCCGGCTTCTACAGAAATGCGAAAATCGTAAGGTTGATATTGGTAAAGTTACAGGAGGCTTGTACCCTGAAGGTCGTTATTTCGGAAACGGAGTAGGAATAGGGTTTGACGCGGTTGTCGGCTTTGAAGCTGTCAAGCTGCGACCTTTGCGTGGGTTCGCAGCTTACTTTGCTGGAGCGCTAAGGACTATGATGCTGTATTACAACGCTCCGCTGCTTAGAATTGAGCTGGATGACAAGGTACTGGAGCAGCCATGCTTGATGGTATCTATCATGAATGGCTACCGCCTGGGAGGTGGTTTCTTCATGACACCCAACAGCCAGCCGGATGATGGAAAACTCGATATCTGCCTGGTTGGAAGTGTAAAGCGTACAGAATTGCTTGGTTTAATCGAAAAATTTACCCGGGGAACCCAAGGCTCGCATCCGGAAGTCAGTTTTACCCGCAGTTCTCACATAAAAGTTACTTCCCTGGATGGTACGATCCCTGCTCATACAGATGGTGAAACCCTGTGTACAAAAGAAAAAGAAATCCTGGTAGAGATCACTCCCTATCAGCTTGATCTGATTTATGCAAAACCTGGATGACCGAATTTTATACCTGCTTAAGCGATAAACATTTATCTATTTGCCAGGTCAACTCAATGCAGCAGGCACTGAAAAAGTACTGACGGTCATTAATTCATGCAAGAGGTGCTTGACACTAAAAAGTGGAGCGCATATAATGCCATAACAATTGCGGGTGTTGCCAAGTGGTAAGGCATCAGCTTCCCAAGCTGACATTCGTGGGTTCGAATCCCATCACCCGCTCTATTCCTTCTCGTAAGCAAATTAATTGTGTTGTACAATAAACCTGGCATTCATATTGCGCGCGTCCGGGGCATAATTGTTTAAGATCTCCATTGCAAACGAAAAAGGCGGTGTGGCAAAAACAACTACTGCAGTGTCCCTGGCGGCGGCTTTTTCTGAAATGGGGTATAAGGTTCTGCTGGTGGATGCGGACGCACAGGCAAATGCCACCCTCGCGCTCGGGCTTGAGCCCGAATCACAAAAACAAACCTTATTTAACGCATTCTTGCAATCAACAGATATCCAGAAAATTATCCAGCCCACCAGGTCACCCGGGGTTTCAATCATCCCAGCGAATCGTCAGGTTACCTTAATTGAAAAAGATCTTACGCGGTTGGACAGTTTCGAGACTCGCTTATCATCCATTCTTAAACCGGTTTCAACCCTGTTTGATTTTGCTATCTTTGACTGCCCGCCATTCCTGGGATCGGTCACTTTGAATACATTAACAGCTGCTGACTTTTTAATCATCCCAACCCAGGCAGAGTATTACTCCATTTTTGCCCTGCGGAACATGATGGATCTTGTCCGGACGGTCCGGACAAAATTTAACCCAGGGTTGACATACCGATTGTTAATCACGCTATTCGATCAACGAAATCGTATCCATCGCATCCTGGGCCAGCAACTACAGGATAATTTTTCTTTGGGTTTGTTTCAAACCATCATTCAGATTGACACGCGGGTGCGGGAAAGTCCTGTTGAGGGAAAAACCATATTTCAGGTTGCCCCACATACAAGAGCCACTTGCCAGTACCGATCCCTTGCACAAGAATTGATTGAGTTCAAAAACGATCGCGAATCATAATGCAGGTTTTTGGTTATAGTATAATTTGATTGTATGACAATCTCTCATTTATCCCGTGGAGGTAACAAATGAATATTCCAACAGATTTGAAATACACCGAATCAGACGAATGGCTGAAGCTGGAAGGCGACACAGCCATAATCGGCATCACCGATTATGCACAAGAGCACCTTTCGGATGTGGTTTATGTTGAATTCCCGGTAGCAGAAGGTGACGAAGTTGTCAAGGGCGATGCAATTACCACCATTGAATCCGTCAAAGCAGCTGCAGAAGTAAACTCACCTGTCAGCGGGACTGTAACAGCAGTAAATGAAGAAGTAACCAAAGACACAGGCTCCGTCAACACCGATCCCTTTGGCGCTGCCTGGATGGTAAAGGTTAAAGTTTCAGATCCATCAGAAATTGATGCAATGATGGATGCTGCTGCGTACGAAAAGTATTGCGCTGGCCGGAGCTAGCAATGTTCACTCCCCACACTGAAGAAGAAATCCGGCAGATGCTGGGTGCAATTGGCGTTAAGTCAATTGAAGAATTGTTCACGGATGTGCCTAAGGCATACCGGTTCCCAAATCTTGATCTTCCTCCGGCTATGTCTGAAATGGAAATTATGACCCGGCTGCAGGACCTCGCATATGCCAATGAATCGACCCAGGAGCTGGTATGTTTTCTCGGCGCAGGCGCGTATAACCACTACAGCCCTGCAGCAGTCGATGCGATCATCCGCAGGGGTGAGTTCTTAACAGCTTACACGCCTTATCAGCCTGAGATTTCCCAGGGAACTCTACAGGCAATATTTGAATACCAGACTCTAATTAGCAATTTGACCGGAATGCCCGTCAGCAACGCATCCCATTATGACGGGGCTACTGCTACTGCTGAGGCTGGGATACTGGCATACCATCACTTCCGCGGAAAACGGACGAAATTCCTGGTTTCGAATGCTGTCCATCCCCATTACCGTGCAACACTCCGTACTTATATGTCTGGTATGACCGGGCTTACAATCACGGGCGATGAACCGTCTGTTGATCCGCTCTCAAATTGGAAATACCTGCTACCCCAAATTGACAACAATACTGCTATTGTCATTGTTCAGTATCCAGATTTCTTTGGGAGGATCTTCGATTACTCAGAGCTGGCTGCTGCGGCGCACGCCCAGGGTGCAATTTTCACAGTTGTGGCCAACCCGATGGCCCTCGGCCTTCTCAAGCCCCCGTCTGAGTTTGGCGCAGATATTGTTGTGGGTGACGGGCAGCCCCTGGGGCTTCCACTTTCTTTCGGCGGACCTAGCCTGGGATTCTTCGCAACCAAAGATGAATTTGTCAGAAAGCTGTCTGGCAGACTGGTCGGTGAAACCGTTGATCAGGATGGCAAGCGCGGTTATGTCTTAACCCTTACAGCACGTGAACAACATATCCGCCGCGAAAAAGCCACTTCGAACATCTGCTCCAACCAGGGTTTAATGGCCCTGGCAACGGCTGTTTATATGTCGCTGCTTGGGAAACAGGGTTTTAAGAAAGTATCCGAATTGTGCTATCACAAAGCCCATTATGCCGCAGATAAGATCAGCAATATCAAGGGGTATTCGATATGTTCAGGCAAAGACTTCTACAATGAGTTTATCGTTTGCTGCCCGGAAGATGTAGAAGAAATCAACAACCACCTGTTGGACCATAGCATTCTTGGCGGCTACAACCTGGGCAAAGACTACGAAAAACTTGAGAACCATATGCTTATTGCTGTAACAGAAAAGAATACAAAAGAAGAGATCGATATGCTTTGTGAAATCCTCGAGGAGGTCAGCCATGCTTGAACCAACCATTTACGAATTGTCCTCTTCAGGAAGGAGCGGGGTTAAGTACCCGGATCCTGATGTTCCGCTCGCAAAACTGCCGGAAGGTATGGTCCGCAAAGAATTACCGCTCCCAGAACTTTCAGAATTCGATGTAGTACGCCATTTCACGCGGTTATCAAGGTTGAATTACTGCATTGACACTGGGTTCTATCCGCTGGGCTCCTGCACGATGAAATACAACCCGAAAGTAAACGAGGATGCAGCCCGCATTCCAGGATTTTCCCAAATCCATCCGCTACAGCCAGCTGAAACCGTGCAAGGCGCTTTAGCCCTGATGTATGAACTTCAACGCTGGCTTGCAGAAATCAGTGGATTTAGTGAAGTAACCTTACAGCCTGCTGCTGGAGCTCATGGTGAATTTGTTGGGGTAATGATCATCAGGGCTTATCACCTCTCACGGGGTGACACAAAACGGACCCGCATGATCATTCCTGACTCTGCCCATGGTACCAACCCGGCCTCCTCAGCAATGAGTGGGTTCGACGTGGTTCCGGTCGCAACAGATGAAAAAGGCAATGTCGATCTGGAATCGCTGAAAGCAGTATGCGATGACACCACTGCCGGTTTGATGCTTACCAACCCGAATACGCTCGGGCTTTTCGACCAGAATGTAGTGGACGTCGTCAATATTGTTCATAAAGCAGGCGGCCTGGTTTATGGAGACGGAGCCAACCTGAACGCACTATTGGGAATCACCAAGCCGGGTATGCTCGGTTTTGATGTAATGCATTTTAACCTGCACAAAACATTTTCCACTCCGCACGGTGGCGGTGGTCCAGGCTCCGGACCGGTGGCAGTAGCCAAACACCTGGTCGATTTTCTGCCTGACCCGATCGTGGTAGTGAAAGAGGAAGGCACCGATGAAGTGCCACCCTTGTTCGGGTTTAAAACCCCCGCCAAGAGCATAGGACGGGTTAAATCCTTCTGGGGTCACTTTGGTGTCGCAGTCAGAGCTTATACCTATATTGCCATGCACGGTCCTGAAGGCTTGCGGAGCGTGTCCGAAAATGCTGTCCTTAATGCCAATTACATCTTGGCAAGATTAAAGGATACCTATCATGTTCCATACAACCGCATCTGCATGCATGAATTTGTAGCTGAAGGCAAATGGCAGGATGCGCCTGAAGTTCGTGCCCTGGACGTAGCCAAGCGCTTGATGGACTATGATTTCCATCCACCAACCAACTACTTCCCGTTGATTGTGCATGAAGCGCTGATGATCGAGCCTACAGAAACAGAAAACAAGCAAACTCTCGACCAGTTCTGCGATGTGATGCTTAAGATTGCTCAAGAAGCGCATGACTCCCCAGAGCTTTTGCTTGAAGCACCACACACCACACCGCTGAGAAGGTTGGACGAAGTAAAAGCAGCCAAAGACCTGGTATTCTGCTGTTACTTCCCAATGAATGAGTAAGTGAATTAGAGTATAAAGAAAAAGGTGCAGGTGGATAATCTGCACCTTTTTCTTTTAACCCCACTTGCTTATAAATTCTCTCTTACAAAGAGCTTCAGCTGCCTCTTTTACAGTCATATCTTCATAACTGCAATAAAAACCGGGGTTAAGCTCGGCAAGCGGAACAGCAATAAAGATGCGTCGGCAGATCTCGTGATCTAATTGCTCGCCGTTAAAAATGATGCAATCGATATCAATTGTCCTGGGTGCATACTTGTCATGCGTACGAACCCTGCCCAATTCAGCTTCGATTGGGTTGATTACATTTTGTTTAAGCTCTTCCAATGAATACCCGGTTTCAACCAGTACAATGCAATTCAGAAAATTTGGGCCGTTATTTCCAACGGCATGAGTTTCCCAGGTTGATGATATATTGACTATGCGCATTCTTGCTTTAAGCGATTCCTTCGCTGTTTGGATGTTTTCTCCCGGGTTAATGTTTGATCCGAATAGCAGGTATGCGGTATTCATTCTTAACTATTTTCGGAAGCGCTCAATTTCTACACCGACTGATTCGGAAAACCGTACTGCCCCCGGCTTTTCCACCCTAACCTGTACACCATTGATACCGGAAAACTTCAGACAGATTTTTGCGATATCTTCTGCCAGTGCTTCAACTGTGTAGCGTCCAATAGTCTCTGCATAAGCCATTACTTCTTTGGCTACTGTCCGGTAATTAACCGTATCATGAATATTGTCACTTACACCGCATGCCGACACATCACTGTACATGACCAGGTTAATCACAATATCCTGCGGGTTTGCTCTTTCACGGTCGCTTACCCCGATAACTCCGCGTACGAGCAAATTCTTCACCAAGATTTTATCCATTAATTTCTCCTTTTAGATAAGATGCCTGCCGCCATCCAGGTGAATGATTTCTCCTGTGATGTATTGGCTGCCTGAGATCAAGAAAACGGCAGTGTCGACGACTTCTTGCAAATCCGCCCATCTTTGCAAGGGTACCTTTTCAATGATTTTTGCCGTGTCTCCGCTATCTCTGGGCGGCAGGATAGCCCCCAGGGCAATCCCGTTTACGGTTATGGAAGGCGCCAGGTTCAATGCCAGGCACTTTGTCATTGCCGCCAGACCAGCTTTTGCTACTGTGTAAGCAAAATGGTCTTTGCCCGGCTGCAACGCCCGCCAATCCAGGATGTTAATAATCCTTCCTGAGCCGCCCTGATATAACTCCGCAAAAGCCTTGCTGAGTATGAAAGGAGCGGTGAGGTTTATATCCAGGTGCAGCTGCCAGGAAGGTAAATCCGTTTGAAAAAGATCCCGGTCTTCAAAAATTGCGGCGTTGTTGATCAAGATATCAATCGGATGGATCGACCAAGCCTTTCTGAATGCGTCGTCAACCGATTCCAGCTCTCCCAGGTCTTGTCCCACAGCCCATCCAGAGACACCAAGGGATTGTATTTCACTGGCGAGATCCTCTGCGTCAACTCGAGAAGATCCGTAATGGACAAAGATATTCGCCCCACTTCCAGCCATGCCCAATGCAAAGGCTTTCCCAATTCGGTGACCTGCTCCAGTGATGAATACAGTCTTGCCTGCCAGCAAACTATCCGCTTTCAGCATCTAATTAGTCTCTTCCTTCAATTTGGATACACGCCGCGTAAATAATACTTCTGCGGATATGAGCGAAATGACGAGTATAACCAGGTAAGCCAATTGATCCGTCCGAAATTTATAGATGTAATTTGATGATTCATGGAAAACTTGCATAATTACTAATATACTTGCGATTGCCGCTGAAGTAAGAAAAAAGGTCACCCCATCCGGAAAGGATTCTTGTTTTCGCCGAAAAGACCATCGGCAAATGACTCCGAGTATTACTATTGAAAGTATTTCATAAACCTGCACTGGATGCCTTACCTGCCCTGCTATTTGTAGCCCCCAACTCAATCCCGTAGCGGTTCCCAGGTCTCCTCCAGATGCAAATCTGCTTAACAGAACACCAACTGTTTGGATGGCTGCGCCTAAGGCTGTTGCATCCAAGACCTTTAGCACAGGCAGATGGTACTTCTGCAAAAGGATTGCTGCTGTCAAGAGTGCAAATAGGATACCGGAAGATAGGTCAAGCAATGACCCGCTCGGTGAGAAGATCCCGTCCAAATTATTCCGAAATACATCCGGGTTTTGCACCAGGAAACCCAGCCTGGCACCTACCAATCCAGCCGCAGCGCTTATTAAAATGGTATTCTCAATTTTCCCTGAAACCAATCCGGCAGCCTTAGCAGCATTGCCAGTCACCAGCAAAGCAAAGTAAAACCCTGCCAGTATGAACAATCCAGCACTTTGAATTGACAGGGGTCCAATTTGGATGACAGGAAACATACTCACTTATCCAATAACTTGCTGATTTCAGCTCTGATTGCTGCCTTTGAGACGGGCCCGCCAATGATTACTTTCCGGATGATCCCTTCTTTATCAATGAAATACGTTGTCGGCATGGAAAAAACCTGGTAAAGGTTGCTGGTACTGCCAGTTTGATCCAAAAGAATTGGGAATGTAATTCCATTTTCATCTAAAAATGCCAGAACGTTGGTGATTTCATCCTGGATGGTAACGTTAATTCCCAGGAAAATGACTTCATCAATACTGTATTCCCCGGCAGCACTCTGGAAGGCCGGCATTTCGACCTTACAGGGTGTACACCAGCTTGCCCAGAAATTCAGGACAACCACCCTGCCTGTAAAATCGCTTAACCGGTAATTAAAACCATTGTTGTCTTGAAGCTGGAAATCTGGTGCAGGGTACCCTTCTACAGGAGATTCAACCTTCAAAGTTTCGTTTTTGCCATCTACAAGCCTGGGAGTAATGATCGTCCAGACCGCTCCTAATAGGATTATGGCCGCAATAACACTTCTACGGAAAAAGGCATTACTCAGCATGCCATTAGTGTAGAAGTTATGAAAGCCTGTGTCAAGGGTAAAATACCGGTATTCCTTATATATTTGATTTTATTTATCTTAATTATTATAATAAGGTAGACTGAATTTTTGCAAATAGATTTATGGTCTTGATATGGAGGAAAAATGTCTGAAGTAAATTATTATGTCCCAGGTATCAGCTGTCATCATTGTGTCATGACAATTACCAATGAGCTGGCTGAATTGGATGGAGTAAAATCAGTTCATGTCGATCTTGAAGGAAAACAGGTGTCTGTCAGCTACGAACCACCTGCCGACGAAACAGCCATCGTCGAACTATTGAAGGAAATAAATTATCCGCCCCAATTATAGGCCGGGCATTTCATGCATGAAATGATTCTGCATATGCCAGCTGATTTGTTGATATAACAGCTTATCATCGGTTTATTCCCAGAATAAAATTCCAGCCTGGACCAATCCAGTTGGTAAGTAAATCCAACTTATTCAGCAAGGTCGCGAATCTTTCGTAACCTTGCTGAAGTATTATTTCAAATAGCTTTGAGCCGAATTCTTCGTTTCGTTGTCTGTCTCAAGCGTGTCCGTTCTTCCTGAGAATGGTAAAATTGATGCAAATTCACTCAAGGATAAAAGTCATGACCAATCCCAATCTTCAAGAAAAAGCAATCAACACGATTCGATTTTTATCAGTAGACGGTGTCCAAAAAGCAAATTCAGGCCATCCCGGTCTTCCAATGGGTACGGCAGCGATTGCCTACACGATATTCACCCGGCATTTGAGATTCGACCCGAAAGATCCAGCCTGGCCAGACCGCGACCGGTTCATCCTTTCAGGCGGTCATGGCTCCATGCTGCTCTACACCATGCTTTACCTGACAGGTTATGATGTCAGCCTTGACGACCTGAAACAATTCCGCCAGTGGGGCAGCATCACTCCCGGCCATCCAGAAGCAGGCATGACACCGGGAGTAGAAACCACAACCGGACCGTTGGGCCAGGGTTTTGCTAACGGGGTTGGTATGGCTGTTGCCGAAGCCCACCTGGCTGCCACGTACAACAAACCTGACAATAAACTAATAGATCATTATGTCTATGCGATTGTAACCGATGGCGATTTAATGGAAGGTGTAGCTTCTGAAGCTGCTTCACTTGCTGGCCACCTTAAGCTGGGTAAACTGATTTATCTGTATGATGACAACAAGATAACCATCGACGGCTCTACAGACCTTGCTTTTACAGAAGATCGTGAAAAGAGATTTCAGGCCTACGGCTGGCATACCTTGCGTGTTGATGATGGTAATAATGTTGATGAGATTGATAAAGCTATTCAACTGGCTAAAGCAGACCCGCGGCCCTCTTTGATCATCTGCAAGACTATCATCGGGTTTGGTTTACCAAACCGACAGGGTACTTCAAAAGCCCATGGCGAACCGCCCGGAATGGAAGAACTAAATGCCGCCAAAACAAAGGTCGATTGGCCGTTGGACCCGATGTTCTATGTACCAGAGGATGCACTATCTTTCTTCAGATCAGCCGGTGAAAAAGGCAATACTGCCCACCTCTCGTGGAACAAACTGTTTGCTTCTTACAAGAATAAATATCCTGAAGCCGGTCAGGAATTTGAACGCAGGATTGCCGGCAAGCTTCCGCAAGACTATCCAGCTTTCTTCCCTGTGTTTCCAGCTGATGAAAAAGGGATAGCCAGTCGCAGTGCCTCGCTAAAAGTTATCAATGCTATTGCACCCAAACTGCCCGAATTATTTGGCGGTTCTGCCGATCTGGCGCCTTCCAATAATACCTGGATGCAGGATGTCCCAGCTTTCCAGTCAGCTACACCTGAAGGAAGGAACTTCCATTTTGGGGTTAGGGAACATGCTATGGGTGCTGTCGTAAATGGCATAGCCTGGCATGGCGGTTTCCGTCCGTATGGGGCAACCTTCCTGGTATTTACAGACTATATGCGCCCGGCTATCAGAGTTGCAGCGCTTTCCCATCTTCCCAGCATTTGGGTTATGACCCATGACAGCATCGGCTTAGGCGAAGACGGGCCAACCCATCAACCCGTTGAACAAATTACTGCTTTGCGGGCCATCCCGAATTTGACCGTTATCCGGCCATGCGACGCAAATGAAGTTTCCGAAGCCTGGAAAACAGCACTGGAACGTAAAGATGGACCTACTTTGCTGGCACTAAGCCGCCAGAACCTTCCAACCCTGGACCGGAATCTCCTTGCCCCGGCCAGCGGCCTTGCCAGGGGTGCTTATGTACTGGCTGATATGGGAGGTGAAAGAACGCAAATCATATTGATGGCTTCAGGTTCAGAGGTGGCATTGGTTCTCGCTGCCGCTTCTCGCCTTGCAGCCAAGGGATTGAATGTCAGGGTGGTTTCCTTCCCAAGCTGGGAGCTGTTCGAAGCACAAGACTCTGCGTATCAGGATTCAGTCCTGCCGCCCTCTGTTGAATTACGCTTATCTGTCGAAGCAGGAATTTCTCAGGGCTGGGAAAAATGGGTCGGTTCCAGGGGAAAAACCATCAGCCTTGACCGGTTCGGAGCCTCTGCTCCCGCAGGCATATTATTCAAAGAGTTTGGTTTTACAGTTGACAATGTCGTCCACGTTGCTGAACAAATGGCCGGGTTTATGGAAGACTGAGGATTTGAGGTCTAAAATGAATGTTGTTGTTGCTTGCGACCATACTTCGCTGTTACTAAAGGATGTGGTTATTAATACTCTGGAAGGGGCAGGACACACCGTCATTGATGTGGGCACCTTTTCCAATGACACAGTTGACTTCCCGGATATGGCTGAAAAAGGCGGCCGGGTAATCCAGGAAGGAAAAGCTGAACGCGGCGTGTTCATTTGCGGATCAGGTGTAGGAGTATCCATCACCGCAAATAAAATGAAAGGCATTTACGCCGGACTTTGCCATGACACCTATTCTGCACACCAGGGTGTTGAGCATGACAATATGAACGTTCTCTGCCTCGGAGGGAGGATAATCGGCCCTGAAGTCTGCCGCGAGTTGGTTTTGTCATTTATTAATGCAAGGTATATTGATAGTGAGCCGCGTTTTGCAAGGCGCGTGAACAAGATTAAGAATATTGAGAAGTTGGGGTGATAATGGGATACGTAAATGCTCCTGTGAAACTGGCTGAGCTTGGCCAATCGATCTGGTATGACAATATCCAGAGGGGTTTATTGAAATCCGGGGAACTGGCAGGAATGATCAAGCGGGGAGAAATACGCGGAGTCACTTCTAACCCAACCATTTTCCAGAACGCAATTGCGAACTCTACCGAATACAATGATGCCATCCAGGCGCTTGCCTGGGCCGGAACTGCACCCGAATCGATATTCTACACCCTGGCAATTCAAGACATCCAGGATGCTGCTGATTTGCTGAGATCCCTTTATGATGAATCAAAGAAAATTGACGGTTATGTCAGCCTTGAGGTCAGTCCATACCTGGCAAACGATACAGAAAAAACAATAGCTGAAGCAAAACTTTTATGGCAGAAGGTGAACCGACCAAATCTGTGTATCAAGATTCCTGCAACCCTGGCTGGAATTCCCGCCATCAAAGAAGTTATCGCTTCAGGCATCAATGTCAATGTGACCCTGATTTTCTCGATCGAACGCTACCGCCAGGTTATGGAAGCTTACCTGCAGGGAATTGAAGAACGTGTTGAACGCAACCTGCCGGTTGACCATATTGCTTCGGTAGCCAGTTTCTTTGTATCCAGGGTAGATACAAAAGTAGATGCGCTTCTTCATAAAATGGTAGACCAGGGTCAGTCATACAGCAAAATTGAGCCCTTGTTCGGAAAAGCTGCTGTGGCTAACGCGGCACTTGCATATACGGCCTTTGAAGAGGTTTTCTTTACACCCCGGTTTGAGAGGCTGAAAGCTGCCGGAGCGCAATATCAACGTCCGCTTTGGGCGTCAACAAGTACAAAGAACCCGGCTTATTCCGACCTGATCTATGTGGATAACCTTGTCGCGCCCATAACCGTAAACACAGTTCCACCGCAAACACTCACAGCAATTCTTGACCATTGCGAACCCGAGGTAAGGATTAAAGGGCATCAGGCAAATGCTTCAGAAGTCATAGAAAAGATCGAAAACCTGGGAATTTCGTTTTCGAAGGTTACTTCAGAGCTGGAGCAGGAAGGGGTGGATGGCTTTTCTTCATCCTTTACCTCCCTCCTTAAAACAATTGAGACCAGGATTGACAGCTATTCAAAAGAGCTAGGCCAATTCCAGAAGATAGTCCACAACAGGTTAAAAGTTTTGGCAGAAGAGGATACCCTCTCCAGGATGTTTTCAAAGGACCCAACGGTCTGGACCTCAAATACAGCTGAACATGCAGAAATTCAAAACCGCCTTGGTTGGCTAGATTCACCAATTACCAGTCTTTCATTAGTCGCAAATATCATTTCTTTTTCCTCTGAGGTCAGGCAAAAAGGGTATTCTGACCTTGTCCTTTTGGGCATGGGCGGCTCGTCCATGGCTCCAGAAGTATTCGCAATGATTGGGAAATCCCTCAATTTATCCAAAAATGGGCTAAAGCTTACAGTTTTGGACACAACCGACCCGAGGGTCATCCTGGATGCAGCCCGCACTATTAATCCCCTGAAAGCCTTGTATATTGTAGCCAGCAAATCTGGATCAACCAGCGAAATTGATGCCATGCTTACGTATTTTTGGCATTTAACCTCCCGCCTCACAGGAGATAGCTGCGGAGAGCATTTCATTGCCATCACGGATCCCGGCACTATCCTTGAAAAACTGGCAATTGACAGGAAGTTCTTGAAAATTTTCAATGGCGATCCCTTTGTCGGCGGGCGTTATTCAGCGCTCACGCCTTTTGGGCTTGTGCCAGCTGCCTTGTGCGGATTGGATATTGAAAAATTGCTTTGCGGTGCAATCTCAGCCCGGAAAATCTGCCTGCCTGGCGAATCTGCCATGCAGAATCTTGGGGCTGGGATTTGTGCAATTCTCGGGGAATCTTACCTTGCAGGAAAAGACAAACTGACAATCCTTTCAGATCCAGAACTCGAATCTTTCGGTGCATGGATGGAGCAGCTGATAGCAGAAAGTTCAGGTAAGACGGGAAAAGGGATCATTCCTGTGGATGGCGAACCGCTGATCTCGCCTGGATACTATAAACAAGACAGGGTTTTTATTTACTTCAAGTCCTCCGGTGTCTTGCAGGAATACGCTGATACCCTGCTGAAATCTGGTCAAATTGTAATTACCAGGGAGGTTTTAGATGACTATGCGCTAGGCGCAGAATTATATTACTGGGAATATGCCACTGCAGTTGCCTGCTCGATAATAGGTGTTAATGCGTTTGACCAGCCAGATGTACAGGACAGTAAAACCCGTACCCAGGCCAAACTTAAATCATTCAGCGAGATTGGCACCTTGGCTGAATCCACACCCTCTTGGTCAGATGAAGATTTTGCCGTTTTCCCGGTTAACTACACGCCCTCGAAACACAATACAGTTTCTGGTTTCTTGAGGGAATTCCTTTTCCTGGCAAATCCCTCTGATTACATTGCCATTAATGCATATGTCCCTCGGGATGAGCATTTTTCGCAGGTTTTAAATAGCTTCCGGAGACAGGTGATGCAAGCTACCGGCAGTGCCACAACCCTCGGTTTTGGCCCCCGATTCTTACATTCTACCGGACAGCTCCACAAAGGCGGGCCGGATAATTGCCTGTTCATCCAGATCACCATGGACTATGCGCAAAGCGACTTATCTATTCCGGGAAAGCCTTTCACTTTTGGGATACTCCAGGCTGCACAGGCTCAGGGAGATTTAGAAGCCCTTGAAAACCGTAAGCGCCGGGTGCTGAGGCTGCACCTGAAAAAAGGCATTATCCCAGATTTCTAAGCCCGGCAGCCATATTCCTTGACCCTACTACCATGAAATCCAGGTATTACCTGTGCCAGAAGCCTACCTGCCGTTTCCGGTTCCCTGCAATTGAAAAGGAATCCGGATATACCTGCCCCAAATGCGGTTCTCCAGCTGAGCCTATTCAAAGTATTCAAGCTGAATCAACCAATGAGGCAACAAATGACAGTAGACTCTCTATCAGTGTTCTGCTCGACAATATCCGCAGCGCTCACAATGTGGGGTCGATATTCCGCACTGCTGATGGAGCCGGCGTTTCTGAAATACTCCTGTCCGGGATCACCCCCTCTCCAGACCATCCGGGAGCCAGAAAAACCTCGCTAGGCGCAGAGAACACGATCCCATGGAAACAAACCTGGAATGCACTAGAAACCTGTAAACAGTACCAGGCACAAGGGTATCAACTGATTGTCCTGGAAAAAATACATGGTGCTGTGCCGATAACAGCGGTGAACAAATATTTGACCGGTTCAAAAATCTTGCTTGTGGTTGGCAACGAGAATATCGGGATTGATCCAGAAATCTTGCAAATTGCGGATAAGGTTACCTTCCTTCCTATGGCAGGCAGGAAAGAATCCTTAAATGTGTCTGTTGCGTTTGGCATTTGTGTATACTGGATTCTCTTATCCAGCTGACTGCTCGGAAATTTGTCAAACTTTCCTGACTTGATGGAATGGAAAATGGCTGATATATTAACAGCATCAAACGCCGAGGTGCCCCCCTCACCCCGGCGTTTGGTATTTAACAGCCCATATGCTATTCTTTTTCCTCGCAGATCTCAAGCAAATATTTTCCATACTGGTTGTGCTGCAGCTTTTTCGCCAGGATTTCCAACTGCCCGCGGTTGATATATCCCATCCTGTAAGCTATCTCTTCAGGGCAGGCTATCATTAACCCCTGCCTTTCTTCAACTGCTTGAACAAAGCTGGAAGCCTGCAGCAGCGACTCATGGGTGCCGGCATCCAACCAGGCGATACCCCTGCCCAGCATCATAACCTTTAATTCGTTGTTCTTCATGTAGACCTTATTCAAGTCAGTAATTTCCAGTTCACCCCTGATTGAAGGTGCTAGCGATTTTGCAATGTTTACTACATGGCTGTCATAAAAATAAATCCCAGGCACCGCATAATTTGAACGCGGCTGGGCAGGTTTTTCTTCCAGGCTGACAACCTGGTAATTCCGGTCAATTTCCACCACACCATACCGCTCCGGATCTTTGACAGGATAGGCAAATATCACCGCTCCTGAAGTCAACCCCGCAGCTTCGCGCAACTGGTCGGGCAAGCCGGTGCCAAAGAAGATATTGTCACCTAAAATCAGACAAACGGGTTCCTGTTGAATAAATTCCTCTCCCAGTAAAAAAGCTTCAGGCAGTCCGCGTGGAGATTCCTGCACCTTGTATACAAATCTCATTCCCCACTGGCTGCCATCGCCTAATAATGCCTTATATGAGCCGATATCCTCCAGCGTAGAGATCACAAGCACTTCTTTGATCTCAGCCAGCATGAGCATTGATAGAGGGTAATACACCATTGGCTTATCATAAACCGGTAGTAATTGTTTGCTTACTGCAAGAGTCAAGGGATACAACCGTGTGCCTTGCCCGCCAGCAAGAATAATTCCTCTCATTTTGCCATCCTTTGGTTTGAATAATTTGTTTTAATCCAGTCTGCATAATCAGTTTTACCGGTGACCAGCCTGACCCACTCCGGATTCTCGATGTACCAGGAAATAGTTTTTCGCAAACCTTCAGACAGGTTGGTTTTCGGGTACCAGCCCAGTTCAGTTCGAATTTTGTTGATATCAATTGCATAGCGGAAATCGTGGCCTGGTCTGTCGGTCACAAATGTGATCAGGTCCGCGTATTTCTGACCCGATACCGGCCTGATTTCTTCCAGGATACCGCAGACAGCCTGTACTACTTCCAGGTTTGTCGGCTGAACTTCCCCGCCGACACAATACGTCTCGCCGACGATACCATTTGTTAAAACCTGCCAGATCGCCTCGCAATGGTCCGATACATAAAGCCAATCGCGTATTTGTGCTCCCTCCCCATAAACCGGTAATGGTTTATTCTGGAGAGCATTTTGAATCATCAAAGGAATTAACTTCTCAGGATACTGATAAGGACCATAATTATTTGAGCAATTTGTTATGGTAACCGGTAATCCAAAACTGTGAAAAAATGCCCGCACAAAATGATCACTGGCAGCTTTCGAAGCAGAATAAGGAGAATTAGGTGAATATGGAGTAGATTCACTGAAAGGAGGATCGCCTGGCTGCAATTCGCCAAAAACCTCATCGGTGGAGATATGGTGAAACCGGACTTCAGGCTCGTTCAGGATCCCCCTTTTCTTCCACACTTCCAGGGCAGCCGTCAGGACACTTACAGTGCCCCACACATTTGCGGCAACAAATTTTTCTGGTGTTTTTAGCGACTTGTCAACGTGTGTTTCAGCAGCGAAATGAACAATGCGGGTGACTTGATGCTGGTCGATAATCGTCTTCACCAGGTTTGTGTCTTGAATATCCCCTTGAACAAAATGATGGCGTGAAGGATCGGTCACTTTTTCCAGGTTAGCTGTATTTCCAGCATAGGTTAGTACATCCAGGTTATAAATCTCAATATCATTTGACAATTTAAGCACATAATCTATGAAATTTGCCCCAATGAATCCCGCCCCACCAGTTACCAGAATATTTTCCATAAATATACCTGCCTCAGATTTTACTTGAGCTATTTTACCTTTCTTCAACCCATGCTTCAATGCAGCGTTTGATTTAGTATACAATTTATTATCACTAGCAGACGAGAATCTATGCAAAAATTTATTTTATCCATTGACCAAGGCACAACAAGCACCAGGTGCATCATTTTTGACCAATCAGGAAGCATCATCGCTTCGGATCAGAAAGAGCACACCCAAATTTACCCCCAGCCAGGGTGGGTGGAACACGATCCTCAGGAGATCTGGATCAACACCGTCCAGATGATCAATGGCGCCATCTTGAAGGCAGGGTTGAATAACAAGGATATTTCAGCCATTGGCATCACCAACCAGCGGGAGACTACTGTTGCCTGGAACCGAATCACAGGCAAGGTGTATGGGAATGCCATTGTGTGGCAGGACACACGCACTGACCGTATTTGTAATCAATTAGCAGAAACAGGCGGACAGGACCGTTTTAGAGCATCAACTGGCCTGCCTTTGGCGACATATTTCTCAGGCCCGAAAATCAAATGGATGCTGGACAACATACCCGGTTTACGCATGGATGCAGAGGCTGGACAGGCAGTTTTTGGTAACATTGACAGTTGGCTGATCTGGAATTTGACTGGCGGAAAGCAGAATGGCATCCATGCCACAGATGTTAGCAATGCATCCCGTACACTGCTGATGAATTTGGGTACATTAACCTGGAATCATGAGATTTGCTCCATGCTGGAAATTCCTGTCCAGTCACTGCCACAAATTTGCCCTTCTTCTTCCCACTTTGGTTACTGCACCGAACTACTGGAAGGTGTTCCGATAACCGGTGTTTTAGGTGACCAACAGGCGGCTTTGTTTGGGCAAACTTGTTTTAACAAAGGTGAAGCCAAGAATACCTATGGAACAGGCTGCTTTATGCTTATGAATACAGGCACCGAACCTATTCAAAGCAAATTCGGTCTCTTAACCACAGTGGGGTATAAAATAGGCAACGAACCTGCGGTCTACTGCCTTGAGGGATCCATTGCAATAACTGGCGCTCTGGTGCAATGGCTGCGTGATAACCTCAAACTAATCGAAACCTCAGACGAGATAGAATCTCTGGCTGCCACGGTTGAGGACAATGGCGGTATTTACTTTGTTCCTGCATTTTCCGGCTTATTTGCACCTTACTGGCGCAGCGATGCCAGAGGCATAATTGCAGGCATCACACGATTTGTTAACAGGGGTCATATAGCACGGGCGGTACTTGAGTCTACTGCTTTTCAAACCCGCGAGGTTTTTGAGGCAATGGAAAAAGATTCCGATGTGAACCTCACATCACTCCGCGTTGACGGCGGTATGGTTAAGAACAGTACCCTGATGCAATTCCAGGCGGATATTCTGAATGTTCCAGTACAAAAACCACTGATTACAGAGACAACAGCCCTTGGAGCAGCCTACGCAGCCGGGCTTCAGGTGGGTTACTGGCAATCACTTGAGGAATTGAAGTCAAACTGGAAGATACAGAAAACCTGGAACCCAGGCATGCCAGATGTAAAAAGAAATGAGTTGTATTCTTTTTGGAAAAAGGCGGTGGGAAAATCAATGGATTGGATTGACTAGTTACCAACGTTTCTAACGTTTCTACTGCTGTTTCTACTGCTGTCAATGCAAAGTAGAAATGTCCTAATGGGTGCAAAATAGAAATGTCCTAAAAGTCATTGGTCAGGATAGGATCGCCATTAAATTTTCTTCCATAGGTACGCCAGGGGTGATTTACCGGTGGAACATAAACGGGATGATCCAAGGACTTAGAGGAGACCACCTGGATCTGCTTAGGTTGTTTGTGAATGATCTTTAGGGTCAGTTTCTGGTGATTGAGGTAGGCAGAAACAGAACCTGACTCATCCTGAGTAACCAGGGCCTCTCGTTTGATAAGGTTTTGTGGGGGGCGATTGGTGATAATTTGATACATGACATGATCAAACTGGATGAGAAGGTCTTTAGAGATCGTGCGAATATCCTGAATGGAGAAAAGGAAGTCCAAATCGATGGCAGGGTCAAGGGGAAGATGATCGTCACCTGTTGAACGAGGAAGAACTGCGAATTTGCGATTATAGAAACGGATGAATTCAGGCAGGTAGGCATTGGCCGCCTGATAATCATTAATTCCCTGCAAACGCATTTCTTTGACCAGACGATCCTGAAAGGTTTGATTGGCTCGTTCTACACGTCCTTTGGCCTGAGGAGAGTTTGCACAGATGAGATCAATTCCCAATGCCTCTAAAGCGCGTTGAAATTGGGTCACCGCCTCGGTGGAGGAATTAGCACGAAAAACACTGAATTTATCGCTGTAGAAAGCCACAGGCAGGCCTGTGGTTCGAAAATAGGTCTTGCACAGCTTGCCATAAGCAAAGAAGCTTTCATGATCGACAAATTCAGCCGCCAAGACTGCGCTGGTGGCGTCATCCACAAATAGGAGCAGACAGGCTTTGGGTCCACGCTCTTCCAACCAGGCATGGTAAGAACCATCGATTTGTACTAATTCCCCCCGGTGTTCGCGCCGCTCTCGTTGGAGATGCACTCGCTTCTTCTTGACCCGGGGATGGTGCCTTCCCTCTTCAATCATGAGCTGGCGCACAGTCTCCCGGCTGACCACAATCCCCTGGTACTCTTCCATCTTCTCACTCAACAAGGTCGGCCCAAAACCTGAATATTTGGGGTCTGCCATCATTTCTACAATCATCTTCCTTTTGTCATCCCCCATACGATGATTACTGGGTTTCCCTCGGTGTTTTGAGACCAACCCTATATCACCATCTTGCCTGTACCGATATAGCATCCGCCTGAAATTGCGTTCGCTTGTTTGCAACCGCGCTGCCCCTTCCTTCTGAGTGATCCTCTTCGTTATGGCTTGCTCGACGACAGTCTTGCGCTGTAGTTCTTCTTTGGTCATTGTGATTGTCCATTTCATCAGCTTCTATCCTTATTAGGACATTTTAACTTTGCTGTTTTAGGACTTTACTACTTTGCTGCTACAGCTGTTTCTACTGCTTGACGGTTGCTTGAAAGAAGGATATACTCGCCCTTTGTCTGATAACCACGGCGGAAGCCGAATCTGCATGAGCGAAGGTAACCATAAGTGACCATGGTGAGAGGCGCTCGAAGGATGGAATAAATGGATAAAGTAATATTGCCAGCCGACCGACGAATTGTTACCGGAAAACAGGTAAATGCACTTCGTCGCGAAGGTAAACTGCCCGCTGTAATTTATGGGCATAATTTTGAAGCCACTCCGATCTCACTCGATTTGAAAGAGACTACAAAAGTGTTATCTGGGTTGACTTCTTCAAGCCTTGTGACCATTCTCCTGGAAAACAAGGAGTACCCTGCCCTTGTGCGTGACCGCCAGCGCGATTACATCAGGAACCGCCTGATTCACCTGGATTTTCAGGTAGTAAACTTGACTGAGAAGATCCGTGCGAATGTCAGTGTTGACCTTGAGGGAGTTTCTCCTGCGGTCAAAGACTTCAATGGGGTTGTCGTTACCGGGTTGAGCGAACTGGAAGTTGAATGCTTGCCGCAAGATTTGCCGGAACGCCTTACAATTGACCTTTCGAAACTGATGAGAATCGGCGATGCCATCCATGTTAAGGACATTTCATTCGGTGAAAATGTGACCATTCACCAGGATCCGGAAGAAATGATCGTTCTCGTGACCGCCAGCATTGAGGAAGCAGTTGAAGTCGAACTCGCTGAAGGCGAAGCTGCCGAACCCGAGATCATCGAAAAAGGCAAGAAGGAAGAAGAAGAAAGCGAAGACTGATCTATCAACAGTCTCATATACAAAGCAGTGGAAATCTCCACTGCTTTGTTATTTAATCCGGTTGATAAGCTCACGGGTAATGGCGGCAGTAATGCCCCAAACTTGTTCCCCATGGTATTCCTTATAAAAAACCACTTCAGCCTGCTCCCCTGAGGGCAATTGCCTGATTTCAGTGTAGAAATTCCTGCTGTCAGACAAGAACGCAACTGGAACTGTAAAAATTTTGTCAACCTCATCAGTCCGGATAAAAAGCTTTGATGCAGATTCAAGCACCCCCACTACTGGTGTGATCCAGTAGTTTGAGATGGATATCACATCGGGTAAGCAGCCAATGATCTTAACCGAATCCAACTCAATGTTAATTTCTTCATTCGCTTCCCTTAACGCTGTTGCCACTGGACCCGTATCATGCGGTTCAGCCATACCACCTGGGAATGATACCTGGCCTTTGTGATGCATTACTGCATTGCTTCTGCGGGTAAACAGAATCTCCCATCCCCGTCCATTTTGGAGTAACGGCACAAGAACGGCAGCTTCAGTGAGCCCTTGGCGAACATTGTCCTTTGAAATATTTACAGGATCGATGAGGTCTATCCGCAATCCGGCAGGATTACTCTTCTGATAATCTTCCATCATTCATCCATGTCAGGCATACTTTCTAATCCTTCATCCTGGATGAAGCCCTCTCCTATCATCGCGCGGGCAAAAACCAGGTACCCGGTATGTGCAACCATGCGGTCGGTCGGCCTGAAATGCTCAGGATCCGATTTGAAAAAACGAAGCATGATCTCGCATACCTCTATGAATCCGAAATTTTCTCGCTTTAGGGCTTCCAATAGAATCGTCACCTTATTGCTTGTTGGTACAATGCATCCGAAGAAACCGCCTGGTTTTAATGCAGCCCTTACTTGAGAAATATAGGAATATGGGTGTTGAACATCCAGAAAAAAGATATCTGCGCCAGATTCATCTAATCCTTCGCCGATATCTTTGATCTTCAGGTCAACCCTGCCTGCCAACCCAAGCCGCTCCAGGTTTTTTGCAGCGATAGCCTGGAATTGCGGATTTATGTCATAGGATACAACTTTGCCGCTTTCGCCCACTGCATATGCCAGTGCAACCGTCATGGACCCGGAACCTGTACCCGCTTCAATAACCCTTTTCCCAGGTCCCACTCCCATGTAAACCAGGAAGAACCCGATATCTTTAGGATAGAGAATTTGCGTGCTGCGCGGCAGCGACCGCAGAATGTCTGACATGCCTGGCTGAAGGAGATAGAATGGGCTGCCATTATGGCTTGTAAACTGGCTTCCCCAGGATTTTCCAATCAGGTCATCATGCGCGACAACGCCGCGGTGTGTATGCAAAACCTGACCAGGAACCAGGCGGAAAATGAAGTGTTTATGACGCAGACCAACGATCAAAACCAGGTCGCCTGCCTCTGCGGTCAAATTGCTTGACTGCCAGGTCATTTGATGCCTTTTTTCACAGGCTTTTCGTTTCCTGGATTTTGAACCAGACTAAGCCAGTAACCAATCCCAAGCACTATCAGGCAGCCTAATATTGCAGTTCCAAGGTGAAGCGGACCAACACTCCAGAAATTCCAACCTAACTTTTTTCCAGCCCAGTGTCCCAGCCAGAAACCTAACTGGCAAAGAGCGATATAGGTAATCAATCGTCCTATCCCGCCGCCCCTCCAGAGGTGAAATACTGAGCCTGCCAAAGAAGATATTACTATACCCAGAATAATTGCTGGTAAAGTCATTTTTTCTCCTCGTATTTAATGATCCCGCCGCCTAGTACTTCATCGCCTTGATAAATCACTGCCAGCTGGCCTTGAGCAATATCTGGCCGGCCTTCAACCAATTGAATCAAGACTATTCCCGGTTCCAACACCCGTACATGAGCAGTAGATCGGCTTGCCCTGTAGCGTACCATCACATCAGCCATGAATTCTCCCTTTGGAGTTCCATTTATCCAATTAAAATCCACCGCCAGGAACCTGGTAATCTGCAGGGCAGCTTTTTTCCCAACAACCAAAGCATTATTGTCAACATCCTTTGCCACTACATAGTATGGTTCTTGATCAGCAATTCCAATCCCTTTCCTTTGCCCAATTGTAAAACCGGCGAGGCCATCATGCTGTCCAATGATGTCTCCATCCGCAGTAATAATTGGTCCAGCGGCCAGGCTTTCCGGCCGGTACTTCTTTATAAAATCCATGTAATTGCTATCACCCAAAAAACACAGGTCTTGACTGTCAGCTTTTTCTGCCACAGGTAATTGTAGCCGGCTTGCGTGCGCCCTTACCTCTTTTTTAGTCAGTCCACCTAGCGGCAGCATGCTCTTTGCCAATTGTTCCTGGTTTAGCATGCTCAAGACATAAGATTGATCTTTGGACTCATCCGCTCCGGTGAGCAAGTGAGAGCTGCCATCATTTGTTTGGTTGACCCTGGCATAATGCCCCGTAGCAAAGAAATCAGCACCTAATTCCAATGCATGGTCAAGCAACTTGCCCCAGCGAATCCATTTGTTGCATAGTATGCAAGGGTTGGGTGTATTGCCTGTTGCATAGCCATCCAGGAAGTATTCCACAACAATTGAATAAAAATCCGATTTCGCATCAATTACATAAAACGGAATACCCAAAATGGCGGCTACCCGTTTAGCGGCAAATACCGAATCAGGTGTGCAGCAGCGGTTTAACTCTTCTTTCCCATCTTCACTCCACAGCCGAAGCATCATCCCTGTAACCTGGTACCCCTGTTCTTTAAGTAAAGCTGCCACTGTAGAGCTGTCCACACCGCCACTCATTGCTACCACGACATGCGTTTGTGTGTTTTCCATTGAATTCCTACACCGCCAGTCTTCTGGCGCTGGCTACCGCTTTTGGCAGGAAAGAGATCAACGCATTGATATCCTCTCTCTTTGTCTCCCTGCCTATGGTTACACGCAATGAGCCCAATGCCGATTCTGGATCGACACCGATTGCCAGCAGGACATCCGATGGTTGCGGATTGCCTGATCTGCATGCTGACCCGGAAGAACAGGCAAATCCTTCTGCATCCAAAATCATGAGTAATGTGTTCCCACTGAGTTTATCGAATATGAACGAAGCATGGTTTGCCAGCCGCTTTGCGGGATGTCCAGTCAACCGCGATCCGCTGATTTGTTCAAGGACACTTCCAATCAGGTGATCACGTAATTGTGATTCGTGGCTTGAGCTTTGTTCCATCTCCTGGCGGGTGATCTCGAAAGCTTTTACCAGTCCCACTATTCCAGGAACGTTATGCGTTCCTGCCCGCATGCGGAACTCTTGCCCGCCGCCATTCTGCAGTTTTCCAATCTTCCAGTCTTTCTGGTAAATCAGGGCTCCAACACCCTTTGGTCCATAAAATTTATGGGCACCCAAAGCCATGCTGGTAATACTGGATTTGTCTAAATTGATGGGAAGATGTGCAGCCGCCTGGACAGCATCTGTGTGAAAGAAAACTTCTTTCTCCCGGCAAACCCGAGAAATATCCTCTACCGGATTAACAGTTCCAATTTCATTTTGACCGAATACTACTGAGACAAGAGCAGTATCTTTTCGTATTCTCCTGGCTACTTCAGCAGGATCAACAAAGCCGAAACTGTCCACAGGCAGCCACTCCAGCTCAAAGCCTTCCCTCATGAGCTGTTCTGCGCTTCTTGATACTGCAGGGTGTTCAACGGGAGAAATCAGGAGGTGCCGTTTCCCTGTCTGGTCAGCAAAACTTCTTGCTGCGCCTTTAATCGCCAGATTATCACTTTCTGTTCCGCCGCTGGTGAATACAACCTGATAGTCACCCGCATTAAGCAACCAGGTGATTTTTTCTCTCGCAGATTCCACTGCAGCTTCAGCCCTCTGCCCCCATGAATGCACAGATGACGGATTGCCAAAATCCACAGTAAAATAAGGGAGCATCTCCGTAAGCACCCTGTCATCCAGCGGCGTTGTGGCTGCATAATCCAGATATACCTGTCGGTCCCGATTCATAATTGGAAGTCCTCGATTTCGGATTATAGCATGTCGCAAGGCCAGCCTGTTACATGGATATCCTTGATATAATTAGTTCGAATAAATATGGATTCCTGAGGGCACATGACAACAAAAATTCACTTTGGTACGGATGGTTGGCGCGGCTATATAGCAGAGGACTACACATTCGCGAATGTGCGCAGATGCACACAGGGTTTCGCTGCATACCTTCTCAATCATGGCAATGCAGGCAAATGGGTGGTAATCGGGTACGATAAAAGGTTCCACTCGGAGAATTTTGCCAGGGCAGCCGCAGAAGTCCTTGCAGGCAATGGTATTAATGTCTTTCTAACTGATGGACCGACACCTACTCCGGTGATTGCATTTTCAGTTGTCAACAAAAAAGCTGCAGGTGCTGTTAATATCACTGCATCCCACAATCCCCCAACAGATAATGGCTATAAAGTGCGCGATGAAAATGGCGGTGCCATTGCTCCTGATGGACTTCTTGAAATTGAAGCTGAAATCCCTGACAGCGAAGCTGAAGTAAAAAGGGTGGATTTTCAAACTGCAATACAGAACAAACAAATTGTGATATTTGATCCAGCGGAAGCCTACATAAATCATATCCAGCGCCTGCTGGACCTCGAGCCAATTAAACAAGCCGGATTGCGGGTAGTAGTGGATGTTATGTGGGGTAACGGGGCTGGATACTTCTCCAGGCTGCTGGGTGGCGGGAAGACCGAAGTTATCGAAATCCATAATACACGCAATCCCATCTTCCCCGAAATGAAACGCCCCGAGCCGATACGCCCTAACATTGATGTAGGTTTGCAGACTACGGTTGAAAAGAATGCAGATGTATTGCTGATTACTGATGGAGACGCTGATCGTGTTGGATTGGGTTCAGAAAAAGGTGAGTTTATCAACCAGCTGCAAGCTTATGCGTTATTGGCGTATTACCTGCTCGAAGTACGCGGCCAGCGTGGCGCTATTGTAAAAACATTATCCACAACCGGTATGTTAAACAAACTTGGTAAGCTGTATGATGTGCCAGTTTACGAAACTGGTGTTGGTTTTAAGTATGTTGCGCCTAAAATGCTGGAGACAAATGCACTCATCGGCGGTGAAGAATCGGGTGGGTTTGCGTTCCGCGACAATGTTCCTGAAAGGGACGGAATTCTAGCAGGCTTGTATTTCCTCGATATGATGGTCAAGCTTTCCAAGAAACCTTCAGAATTACTGCAGCTTCTGTTTGAAAAAGTCGGTCCCCACTACTACGACAGGGTAGACCGCACGTTCCGCGGCAACCGCCTGGAATATGAAAAGAAAATCCTGGCAGCCAAACCAGAGACAATTGCAGGTCTGAAGGTTACCGGCTTAGATACCCTAGACGGCTTCAAATTTAATCTTGAAGATGGAGGCTGGATGCTCATCAGGTTTTCTGGAACTGAACCTATGGCCAGGGTCTATTGTGAGACCACCCATAAGGAGCTTATTCCACAGATTCTGAAAGATGGCTTGGATATTCTGGGGCTTGAATAAATTGGTTGAATTCATTGATACGCATTGCCATCTCAATCTATCGAATTTTAAAAATGACCTTGATCAGGTTATTGACCGTGCCCTCGAAAATGATGTAACCACATTTATCGTCCCCGGGTATGACCTTGAGACAAGCAGGGCAGCTGTTACCCTGGCAGAAAAATATCCACAAGTTTTCGCAGCAATTGGCATCCACCCAAACAGCGCATTTGAGTGGAACCAGGAAATTTTGCATGAATTTAATATCTTATCAACCCATCCAAAAGTTGCTGCCATCGGTGAAATCGGACTGGATTTTTATCGTAATCATGCAACCCCGCAGCAGCAGGAGGAAGCGCTTTTACCTCAACTGGAATTGGCTGCGATGAATCAGCTGCCAGTCATACTACATTCCCGAAAAGCAGAACAAAACCTGATAGAAATGGTTATTTCCGATAGGTTTTCAGATGTAATAGGTGTGTTTCATGCATTTGAAGGCAGCCTGGAACAAGCTGTGGCACTTACCAGCCATGGTTTTATGATTGGTGCAGGCGGGCAGATTACTTACAAAAAAAATGAACATCACAGGCAATTGTTTGCCTCAATTCCCCTTTCTGCCATGGTTCTTGAAACTGACGCCCCCTTTTTATCTCCTCAGCAGTTGCGCGGGACCAGGAATGAACCAGCCAATATCCCAATCATTGCTGACCTTGCAGCCAGGCTGCAGAATATTTCACTCCCGGAATTTGCCCAACAAACAACCATGAATGTTCTTAAGATTTTTCAACGTATTGGCTTTTACAGGAAGGCTGTATAATTCCGGAAAGTCATCATGCGAATTTATTTACTGCCTGGAATTAATGCAAAAACCGCTGTAAAGCGGTTCTTGGTGTGCGCTGGGGGGGAGTTGAACCCCCACGCCTTGCGGCACATGGCCCTCAACCATGCCTGTCTGCCAATTCCAGCACCAGCGCAGAGCAAAGCAATTATAATCGGCTCTGGAATCATGTCAAGCGAATAGGGAACCAAATTAGGAGGAAGAAGTTATGGCAATCATCTTAGACGGTATGGGGAGCGATAATTATCCAGATCCAGAAATCCAGGCAGCCATTGCTGCCGCTGGAATACTGGAAGAAGAGATCATCCTGGTCGGCGA
>Ga0228535_1001074_pt1 | contig 51790 bp, 39 predicted proteins | sample SJ1metagenome_FD_168457 | JGI IMG/M metagenome (GOLD analysis project Ga0228535, IMG submission 168457) | Enriched culture of PCE-dechlorinating microbial communities from Ithaca, New York, USA - SJ1 | ecosystem: Engineered > Modeled > Simulated communities (microbial... > Unclassified | place... | reverse complement strand
CCCTCCTTTCTGTGTAACACAGCTATTTCTTGTAAAGGCGATATATAGTACCAATGAAATTTACTGAACTACCCTTAAGTGAGCAAGTGCTCAAAGGCATTGAGGCTGCGGGTTTCACCGATTGTACGGAAGTACAAGAAAAGGTGCTCCCGGTCAGTCTTTCCCATCGTGATGTCATGGCCCAGTCCAAGACTGGAAGCGGAAAAACCGCAGTGTATGTGCTGACCATTCTTCAGTCATTCGTCGAAGCCCAACAGAAGGGCAAAAGCAAACCCAAGGCCCTCATCGTAGCCCCTACCAGAGAACTTGCCGTGCAGATCGAGGAAGACACCCTCAAACTCGCTTCTGCAATGGATGATGTAACGGTGGGGTGTTTTTTTGGCGGTGTTGGCTACGGCAAGCAGGATGAGATTCTGGAAAAGGGGTGCGATATCTTTGTCTGTACTCCCGGTCGTATCCTTGACTACCAGAAAATGCACAAGATTGATTTCCGTCAGTTTGACATCTTCGTCGTTGATGAAGCGGACCGACTCTTCGATATGGGGTTCTACCCCGATATCCAAAAGATGTTCAGCCTGCTCAGGGGCTGCACCGAGCGGCAGACCATGCTTTTCTCCGCCACCTTGGGCACCAAGGTCCGCAACCTTGCTTGGTCTTTCATGAATGAACCGGTCGAGCTTGAGGTGCAACCCGAGGAGATTACCGTCAAGGCAATCACCCAGGAGTTGTTTCATGTATCCAAGAGTGAGAAGTTCGGTCTCTTCCTGAAGCTGATGAAAAAAGAGGATCCTGAGAACTGCTTGATTTTCACCAATACCAAGGCCCGCTGCATTGAAGTCTCCAAGCGTCTTTCGCTCAACGGGTATCCAACCAAGTATCTGATGGGTGATATGCCGCAGACAAAACGACTTCAAACGCTCGATCGAATGAAAGAGGGGAAGATCAAGTTCCTTGTGGCCACCGACGTTGCCGCACGCGGACTGCAGATCGATGACCTTCAGTTGGTTGTAAACTACGACATCCCCGATGACTTTGAGAGTTATGTACACCGCATCGGCCGAACCGCAAGGGCAGGCAAGAGCGGCAAATCCATCACTTTGGCCGATGAAGAGTATGTATTCAACCTGGAGCCCATCGAAAATTACATCCAGATGAAAATTCCGGTAATCTGGCCTGAAGAGGGGGACCTTCCTCAGGTTGAGGATGCAAGTGCTTCCTACTCGTTCCGTGATTTGGTGAGCAACGATGAGTATGCATCATCTCCTGCTCGTTCCAAGGGCGGTCTTCGGCCGAGAGGCAGGAAGGGTCCGCTGCCCAGGGCAAAGAGGGAAGAACGCCCGCGTATGGGTAGAAAGACAGACGAGAGCAACGAGACCAGAACCAGAAGGCCGCGCGTGGAGCAGGCTCGTCCGGCGGAGACCCGTCGCAGGAGACCAGGTTCGAAGAGCTATGCAGAGATTCAGAATCTTTCCCTCGAAGAGAGACTGGCCTACTACAAGCAGCAGTATCAAAATGAGGGAGGACAGGTCAGTCCACCTCAAACGAGCCAAGTTCCCAGAACCCCTGTAAAGAAGGCAGCTGCCGCACCTGTGGCAAAGGAGCAGGATCAGGCCAAGAAACCCGAGCAGAAACTCGGTTTCTTCGCAAGATTGTTCAGGAGGAAGAAGTAGGATGCTCAAACGGTTCATCGGCTACTACCGCCCCTACAAGGGGCTCTTCTTTCTGGATATCGGAGTGGCCGTCCTGGCCTCCGCACTCTCCATCCTGTTTCCGACATTGACCAGACAACTGCTTCGCGTCGAGATTCCTGAGAAGAATCTCGAGCATATGCTCGTCATTTTCGCCCTGATGCTGCTCATCTACATCCTGCAGGCTGTCTGCCAGTATATCCGAGTCACGTGGGGGCATATCCTGGGAGTGCGAATGGAGACGGATATGCGCAGCGAGCTGTTTGCACATTTGCAGAAACTCTCCTTCGGCTACTTCGACAAGACCAAGACCGGTCATATGATGAGCCGAATCACCAACGATCTCTTCCAAATTACCGAGATGGCCCATCATGCCCCCGAGGACCTGATCATCAGTGTGGCTACAATACTGGGTTCGTACATTCTGATGTTCAGCTACAGTCTTCCTTTGGCACTCATCTCTCTTATTCCTTTTCCAATCATGGTGTTCTACGGGGTGTATTTCGGCATGAAAATGAAGGCTACCTTCCGTAAGGTCCGGACCACCGTCGCCGATGTGAACAGCAATGTCGAGAATTCGCTGATGGGCATCCGTGAAGTGAAGTCCTTTGGCAGGGAGTCCTATCAGGAGCAGAAGTTCAATCAGGTCAATGATGTGCTTCGTAACAGCAAAATGGAGCAGTACAAGGTGATGGGCCGCTATCATTCGGTCATCGGATTTTTCCGCGAACTGTACTATTTCTGTACCATAGCCGGAGGAGCAGTACTTATTTTCATGGGCAAGGTCGAGTCATACGACCTGGTGACATTCATCCTCTATGTCGGGGTTGTGCTTCCGCCCATCGATCGACTGATCAACTTCACCGAGCAGTTGCAGCAAGGAATGGCAAGCTTCGAGCGTTTCACCCAAGTTATGGATGAACATCCCGGCATCACCGATACGAAGGACGCCAAGGATTTAAAGATCAAGAAGGGGACCGTCCGATTCGAGCATGTCTCGTTCGCTTATGAGAATTCAGCCGACTTGATTCTCAAGGATATCGATGTAACCATTCCTGGAGGCTCAACCGTAGCTTTGGTAGGAGAATCGGGTGCCGGTAAAAGCACCTTTGCCTCCCTGCTGCCACGGTTCTATGAACCCAAGCAAGGGAGAATCCTCATCGACGGCCAGGATACCAAATACCTGAGGCAGAATTCGCTGAGACAGCATATCGGCTTCGTGCAGCAAAATATATTTCTCTTCGATGATACCATCCGGGAGAACCTGAAGTACGGCAAGGTGGATGCAACCGATGAGCAGCTCTGGGCCGCACTCGATGCTGCAAACCTTGGTGCATTCGTCCGCTCGCTTCCTCATGGTCTGGATACCCAGGTCGGCGAACGAGGAACGCTGCTCAGCGGCGGGCAGAAGCAGCGGATCTCCATCGCCCGGGTATTCTTGAAGAATCCTTCGATTCTTATGTTTGACGAGGCTACCAGCAGCCTCGATACCGAGAGCGAGGAGCTCATCACCGAAGCGTTTACACGTCTGTCGGTGGGAAGAACCGCCATCGTCATCGCCCACCGGCTAACTACGATAAAAAATGCCGATTGCATCTTGGTCCTTGATGAGGGTACACTAGTCGAGTCGGGTACACATGCCGAGCTGCTTGAGAAAAACGGCCACTATGCAAAGCTGTACAAGACGCAGGACTTTTCCTAGAGCGGAGGCGATTGCATGAGAAAAATACGCATTGCATTTGCAGCATTGTTTATTATACCTATCCTGATACTTTCCTTGGTGTACGCATTCCTTCCTGCTCTGTTCTTACGTTTGTTAAGGCTCAAGGAAGCGGAGAATCGTCACCTCAGGCGGTGCGGACATTTCATTGGAAACAGCATCATGTTCTTTTTGGGAATTACCGTGCATGTCGACGGCAGGGACAACCTGCCTGATGGCACCAACATCTGTTACATTGCCAATCATCAAAGTCTGCTCGATATCGTTGCCTTTGTCGGGCCGGCAAACCTTTGGGCGGCAATTCTGGCAAAGGCCGAAGTGAAGAGAATCCCCATCATCAACCTGTGGTGCTATGCTCTTGACTGCATCTTCATCGATCGTAAGAGCCCTCACGATGCCATCAAGGCAATCCTCAGAGGTGTGGAGCAACTCAAGCAGGGTAAGAGCATGCTGGTGTTTCCCGAAGGGACGAGAAGCAAGAGCGGCCGGATCGGGGAGCTTAAAAGCGGAAGCCTGAAGCTTGCAACCCGCTCAAAGACTGTCATAGTTCCCATCACCATCAAAGGAATGCGTGCAGGGTTCGAGCACTTGAAAGGTTTTGGAAGGGTGCATGCCTACTTCTCCATCGGCAAACCGATTCCAACCGCCACCCTGAGCAGTGAGGAAATTGCTTCGCTTCACGAGGTGGTTTATGGGGCCATCGCCAAACGGTTCGACGAGCTTCCCGGTCAAGTTTAGGCCCATTATGCAACACGCACTTCGGCTCTCCCATCTGCATTTCACCTACCGTTCCTGGAAGGAAGAGGTGTGCGACAGCCTATTCGTCGATCTCAACCTGGATTTGCAGGAGGGCGGCAAAACATTGTTGCTTGCCCCCTTCAACAAGGGTAAAACCACGTTGGCGAAAATTCTGTGCGGTGTCTGCCCGAAGTACTTCCCTGGTACATTACAGGGAACCATTGAATTGTTCGAGAGAGACCTCAGCACTATGGAACCTTGGGATCTGCTTGGTGTCTGTTCCTATGTTTCACAAAATCCCCAGGAACAGTTCATCGCCACCAGTGTTGAGGAAGAGCTTGCCTTTCCTCTGGAGTCGCTGGGACTCGAACGCGAAGAGATGGCACGACGCATCACTCGTGCTTTGGAGCATTGGGGTTTGGAGGATCTGAGAACTTCGAGCCAACAGGAGCTCAGCGGAGGAGAGCGCAAGCGTGTATTGCTTGCAGTCCAAGAGGTGATTCAATCACGCTTGTGGATCCTTGACGAAGCCTTCGATGACTTGGACCAGAGGTGGCGCAACCAGCTTAAGGCGACTATCCAAGCATCCGATAAAACCATTTTGGTGCTTGCAAGCAGGTATTTGGAGGAATTCACCGGTCTGTTCGACCAGGTGGTGCTGCTCGACCAGAAAGCAATCCAGAATCCCTCCCTTGATGAACTTCTTCCCAGATTCTCTCACCTTTGCGGGGACGACCTGCCCAATCCCTTGGAAGGCCAAGTGTTGGAAATGTCGAAAAAGCAAAAGCTTTCTTGTATGGATTTGGAAGCCGAACGAAAGAGGATGAGTACCCTGCTGGGCCGGTCGTTCTCTCTGCATGTCCCTGACTTTCATATGGAGAGCGGAGAGCTTGTCACCTTGGTGGGCCCCAATGGAAGCGGCAAGAGTTCGTTTTCGCGGTTGCTGTGCGGCTTGGATGACCCGATCGGCGGTGTAATCAAACTCGACGGGCAACCGCTGGCGGGCAAGGAGCTTTCCAAAAAGGTAGGGTATCTCTTTCAGAATCCCGACTTGCAGATTTTCCTTCCAACTGTTGAAGAAGAGCTTTCCTGGTCTTTGAAACGGCGCAAGGACCTCAAAAGTGAAGAGATGAGGGCCAGGGTGGCCGAATGTGCCGATTTGTTCGGACTCACCTTGTCTGATACGCCTTCCACCATGAGCTATCCACAAAGAAAAGCCCTGCAGGCTGCTGTTTACTTTCTCCTGGAACGACCGTTCTACATTCTTGATGAGCTTGACAGTTCCTTGACCTACTACAGCGCCCTTGCAATCATTGCACGGCTACGAAAGCGGGGAGCCGGCCTGCTTCTCATTACCCACGACCGCCAGTTCGCCGCTCGGGTCGCCCAACGCAGCTACGCCATCGAGGACGGAAGGATGGCAAGCCTATGACGACTAGCACCTTTGTTGCAGGAAAGGGGTGGCTTTACCGCTTCGACCCGAGGGCGAAAATCCTCTTGATGCTGCTGCTTTGCGTATGGTTCTTCCTTCCTGTCCATCTGGTCGGCTTGTACTGTGCAGTTGCCCTGATCGTGTTCACTGGTGGATTGAATACCGGATTCTCCCATGTCTGGAAGATCTTTCGTTCAATATTACCCATGCTGTTGTTCATGGTGTTGTTCATGCCGTTCAATGTCCGCACCGGCCGCCCTCTTTTTTCAGTCGGATCGGTGACGATAGTCACTGAGGAGGGCCTCATGCAGGCAGCCCGGCTTGCAGGCCGGTTCATCGGCATCTCCTATGTGTGTACGCTGCTCTTTGCCACCACCATCATGAACGAGGTGATGCTCGCACTCAGATGGTACCGTCTTCCCTATAAGGCTGGTTTGGTGGTGACACTCGCCTTCACCTACATCCCCTTCATCGCCGACAGCTTCAGTCAGATCGCAGAGTCACACCGGCTTCGGGAAGCCGACCGGGAGCAAGGGAGAAAGTTCCTGCAGCGTCTGAAGGATTTAGTGCCGACTTTGACCAGTGCCTTGGTTGTAGCGTTGCGCTCCATCCCCAATTTGGCGATGAGTCTGGAGATGCGGGGCTTCGGTCTGCAAAATCGGCGAAGTCAGTATCACAACCTTGGCTCGTATCGGCATCCCTTTACCCACTTTCTGCTTTCGGTTATCATCCCAGTAGTGCTTTGGTTGCTATGCAAAGCTTGAGGAGTGAATCATCATGCAACAGAACAGGAATGCCTTGAAGGTAGCCGTCGTCGCTGTGCTTACTGCAGTGGTCGTCGTGTTTACCATGGTTGTCCGTATCCCGACTGCGAAGGGATATCTCAATCTTTGTGATGTGGCTATTTGCTTTATAGCCTTCACATTCGGCCCTTGGTCGGCTTTCATTGCAGCCGGCTTGGGAACCGCCCTCGCCGATTTGATCAGCGGCTACGCCCAGTGGGCACCCATTTCGTTTGTGGTACATGGCGTGGAGGGTCTTTTGATTGCCCTCATCGTCCGCCGGCAGGGTGATAAGGAAGCCTCCCTGATTCGCAAGCTTTTTGCCGGACTTGTCTGTATTGCAACCGTATCCCTTGGGTATTTTGCCCTCTCTTCACTGTTTATCAGCACAGTCAGTGTTGCGGCTGCGGAGATTCCCGGCAACATTGCACAGAGCGGTGTGGGCTTTGTGCTCGGTTTAGGCGTAGCAAGCGCAGTAAAACGCGCATACCCGCCGGTACGTTCACTGGCTTGGTAGCAATTCACTCAATTTTTCGCTACACTCGCAACAAATTTCCAACAAAGAGGAACGCAGCATGCAACAATTCCCCCATGACACCATCGTAGTGCTCGACTTTGGTGCCCAATACAGCCAGTTGATAGCACGCAGGGTGAGGGAGATGCACGTCTACAGCCAGATAGTCCCCTATACCACTAGTGCGGCGGAGCTCAAGGCAATGCAACCCAAAGGCATCATATTCTCCGGCGGCCCGGCATCGGTGAGAACCGAAGGATCTCCTCGTCCGGACCAAGAGCTCTACTCATTGGGCATTCCCATTCTGGGCATTTGCTATGGGCTGCAGGTCATGAGTGTTCAAAACGGGGGTTCGGTGGAGCGGCCCGATAAACGCGAATACGGATTTGCCGATTTAAAGATTCTAAATCATGATTCTCAGTTGTTGAAGGGCATCTCCCAGAATTCAAGGCTCTGGATGAGCCATGGCGATTCGGTGAATTCTCTTCCCAAAGGCTTCGAGCATACAGGCAGCACCGAAAACTGCACCTTTACAGTCGTTGAGAACAAGGAGAAGCAATTCTACGGTGTGCAGTTTCACCCCGAGGTCGTTCATACCGCTGAAGGGAAAACCTTCCTTGAGAACTTCGTCCTGGGTATTTGCAAGGCCCAGCCCAATTGGGACATGGGCTCCTTCATCGCAAGTGCGATTGAGGAAATTCGGGCCAAGGTGGGAGACAAGCAGGTGCTCTGCGGCCTGTCCGGTGGTGTTGACTCGGCTGTAGCCGCCGTCTTGATCCATAAGGCCATCGGCGACCAGCTTGTTTGCGTCTTTGTAAACAACGGTCTGTTGCGTAAAGGCGAGGCTGAGATGGTGCTCAAGCTTTTCAGGGACAACTATAAGATAAGGTTGCAGTATGCCGATGCACAGGAGGCCTTCCTCTCTGCTCTGAAGGGTGTGACCGAGCCTGAAGCCAAGAGAAAGATCATCGGCAAGGTTTTTGTCGATACCTTCTACAGCGAAGCCCGTAAGGCCGGCGAGATTTCATTCCTTGCCCAAGGTACACTCTATCCTGATGTAATCGAGAGCAAGAGTCCCTCCGGTGGTCCTTCAGCAACGATTAAGAGCCATCACAATGTCGGAGGTCTTCCTGACGATCTCAAGTGGGACCTGTTGGAACCGCTTCGGGAGTTGTTCAAGGACGAGGTGCGTGCCTTGGGTCGTGAACTTGGGCTTCCCGAAGTATTGGTAACCCGCCACCCCTTCCCGGGGCCGGGTTTGGGTGTTCGTTGTGTCGGTGAGGTCACCAAGGAGCGCCTGGATACCCTGCGCGATGTCGATGCCATCTTCATCGATGAGATCCGCAAGGCCGGTCTTTATCACGATATCTGGCAGGCTCTTGCATGCCTCCTGCCTGTCAAGAGCGTCGGAGTACAGGGAGATGAACGTACCTACGAGGAAGTCTGTTCGCTCAGGGCGGTAACCAGCGAGGATGCCATGACAGCCGACTGGTTCCGGTTCCCTCCCGATGTGCTGCAGCGCGCTGCAAGCAGAATCTGCAACGAGGTAGCCGGAGTAAACCGGGTGCTCTATGACATCACGAGCAAACCTCCCGGGACGATCGAGTGGGAGTAGGATACAATGCCGGTGTAACAGCCGGCCTTTTTTTGCCCTAAGGCCTGCTTTCTTCCGTTAACACTTTCAAATAAAACAAAATAACTGGCTAGCAAAAAAATTAAAGAAAAAGTTTGACATGACTTGGATAGCATTGTAACATAAAATTGTTCAACAATATTGTATAACTAATAAGGAGGCAATTATGAAATTACTAGAAGGCGCTTATGATCTTCATGTTCATTCAGCACCTGATGTATTGCCAAGGTTGATGGATGATATCGAAATGGGACAACGAATTACCGATGCTGGTATGGGTGGCTATGCCATCAAATCCCATTATTTCTGCACAGCAGAGCGTGCAGAGATTATCAGGAAGCTCTACCCTGCATGTGATGCGGTGGGGACAATCACCCTCAATAGTGCGGTGGGAGGTATAAACCCAACGGCAGTGGAGATGGCGGGTAGGGCGGGTGCCAAATTGGTATGGTTCCCTACCTGTGATAATCCTTCGGAAAGAAAACATGTGTTCAATGGGGATCCAAACAAGAAGCTTCCATACTGGGCTCAGATTCTTATCGAAATGCAAAAGGAAGGTATTTCAGCCCCTATGGTACAGGTGCTTGACGAGCAGGGGACTCTGACTGAAGAGACTAATCAAGTTCTTGATGTACTTGCAAAACACAATATGATTTTAGCGACCAGCCATCTCTCCCATGAGGAGTGTTTTCCTTTGGTGAAAGAAGCTCACAAGCGGGGAGTAAAGAACATCATCATCACCCACGTTGACTTTCCGACCACCTTCTACACCATCGAGGAGCAATTGGAATTAGCCAAGTACGGAGCTGTGATGGAGCATTGTTATACCACCTGGGCAACCGGAAAAATTGATATTGCAACCTCTATCGAGCAAATTAAGGCTCTTGGTCCTGAGCGGGTAATTATTGCTACAGACTTGGGGCAAAAGACTTCCATCTATCCTGATGAAGGAATGGCTTCTTATGCTCAAAAACTTCTTGCTGCTGGCATCAGTGAAGAGGATGTCCGTCAGATGTGCGTTTACAACCAAAAGAAATTGCTAGGTAAATAAAAGGAGAAAGAAAAATGAAGAAATTACTTGTTTGTATGCTGATGCTTGCCATGTTGGGTTCAGTTCTTTTTGCTGCTGGTTCCTCAGAGGGACAGCCGGCTCAGCAACAGAAGTCTGAAATGATCCTCGGTACTGCAGGTACTGCTGGGACTTACTATGTAGTAGGGGCTGCGATGGGTGCCTCGGTGAACAAGAATTCAAATACTCTGAATGTCGTTGTCCAGCCCACCAAGGGTTCGATGGAGAACCTGAATTTGGCTAATGCCAATGAAATTCAACTTGGGTTCTCAAACTCTGACGGTGTCTATTGGGCAGCTACAGGTACTGGCATTTTTGCAAAGTCTGGTAAGCTCAACATTAAAGCGGTTATGAATCTCTATCGCTCTCAAGCTCAGATGGTCACCTTGAAAAAGTCAGGAATCAAAACCTATGGTGACTTGAAAGGCAAGAAGGTCAATCTCGGTCCGTCCGGTCAGACGATTGTCGAAGTATCAAAATCAGTTCTTCGAGCCTATGGCATCGATCCTGAAAAAGATATTACCCCCTTCTATCTTGCTGTTGATGAAGGTTTGGGAAAACTAAAGGATGGAGAGATTGACGCTTCTTTCTTCGTTGCAGCAGCTCCTACCGCTGGCGTTGTAAATATTGCCAGCAACACCGACATTCTTCTAGTTGATATCGACAAAGCCATTCTGGATAAGGTTACCAGCGATTTCCCCTTTTATGGAAAGGGTGTAATTTCTGCTGGAACGTATAAAGGTCAGGACCAAGATGTCAACGTTGTTGAAATGGTGACCGAGATTTTTGCAAGTTCGAAGGCTTCGGAAGCAGCTGTGTATGAATTTGTGAAGCAAGCATTGGAGACTCAGCCTCAGTATGTGAATGCTCACGTGAGCATTCAGGAAATCCAACCTGAGTTTGCAAGCAAAACTGTTACGGAATTGCATCCCGGTGCCCTGAAGTACTACAAAGAAAAGGGACTTCGCTAAAGAATTGTGCAGGGGGGCATAAGCCTCCCTGCAATATAAGGAAGATCACCGTGACATCAGCTATACAGAAGAAACCCTTTGAGATAATCAAAAAAATCCTCCTCTTGGGAATTTTCATTGGCATGCCCCTGTTCCATATGTGGACAGCATCGTTTGGGGTGTACCCTGCCTATCATCTCAGTGCTATTCACTGGGCTTTCATTGGAAGTTTTATCATTATCACTAAGCCCTTGAAATTCAAGGGTGGGAAGGTAGTGGACCTGCTGCTTCTGTTGTTGAATGTGTATATCTGTTTTCATCAGATAACACTTCAGGAATCATTTGTTGAAAAAGCCGGTATATATTCTCAGTTTGACATCTATGTGTCCATGCTTTCAGTCGTTTTGGCGTTGCTGATCGCCGGCCGTGTGGTCGGTATGATTCTCCCTATTATCAGCATTGCCTTCATAGCCTATGCATATTTTGGTCGCTATATTCCCGGCATGTTCAAGACAGCACGGTTCTCTCTCACCCGAATTGCTCCGTATTTGTTCACTGCTTATGATGGAATTTTTGGCCAAACACTCACCGTCAGTGCCCAATTCATCTATTTGTTTGTACTCTTTGGGACCCTGTTGGAACTTACAGGAGCTGGAGAATTCTTTGTTGATCTTTCCTATTCGATGACACGAAGGATCAAGGGTGGACCTGCCCAGGCTGCGGTCTATTCAAGTATGTTGATGGGAACCATCAACGGCAGTGGAGCTGCAAATGTAGTTACCACAGGAACCTTCACGATTCCGTTGATGAAGAAAGTGGGATTCAAGGGAGCCTTCGCTGGCGCAGTTGAAGCTGTCTCTTCTTCCGGTGGTCAGATTATGCCTCCGGTTATGGGAGCTGTTGCGTTCCTTATGAGTGAAATAACCGGAATTGCATATGGAAAGATTGCTCTCGCAGCCCTTGTGCCGGCAGTACTGTATTATGCAACCTTATCGGTCTCAGTGTACTTCGTAGCCAAGAAAATTGATGTTCCAGATCCCGATAATTCGCAGATGGAATCACCTATCAAAATCCTGATGAAAGGATGGCTTTATCTTGCTCCCTTACTGATACTAATAGCCATGTTGGTAATCGGCTACAGTGCACAGCGTTCAGCCTTTTATGCTATTCTGTCCACCTTCATTGTGGGCTTCATCATGAAGCGCGAGAATATGCGTTGGGAAAAAATCTTGAACGCTTTGGAGGGTTCAGTAAAGGGCATAGCTCCTATTGCGGCTGCATGTTTTCTTGCAGGTATTGTAATGGGGATTATCAATCTGACCGGACTGGGATTGAAAATCAGCGGAATTATTGAAACTTTGGCCAACGGTAACCTTCTGATCGCCTTGCTGCTTGCAATGTTCACCAGTCTATTGCTTGGTATGGGACTACCAACCTCGGCAGCATATATGATTTTGGCGGTGTTGGTTGCTCCTGCCTTGGTGAATATGGGGGCTTCAATGATGGCTGCGCACCTTTTCATTCTCTACTTTGGAGCACTATCCACTATTACACCTCCTGTAGCCCTTTCCACGTTCGCTGCAGCTGGAATTGCAGAGGCGAATGTATGGGAAACTGGAAAGGATGCTATGAAACTAGCAAGTTCTGGCTTTGTGATCCCCTTCGTTTTTGTGTTCAATAGTGAACTGTTGTTGACCGGATCGTTCATGGGAATTCTTTTTGCGGTAATTACAGCCTTGATCGGGTGCGTGATTATTTCAGCCTCTCTTGCCGGTTGGGCGGTTGTAAAGTTGCATTGGCTTTCTCGCCTTATTCTCTTTCCAGCAGGCATTATGATGTTTATCGTGAATCCGATGTATTGGAATTTGGTTGGGATTGGATTAGCTGTTTTGATTACCAGCTTGGAAATTTTGAAGACTAGAAGTAGCAAGAGGAGTTAAGTGATGTTTGAGAAGAATCAAAATGTATTGGTTGTAAGCGGACATGCCGCAGACTATGTGTGGCGCGCCGGCGGGACCATCGCAAAATATATCAAGCATGGCGCCCAGGTGAAAGTTGTTGTACTGAGTTTGGGTGTTCGAGGGGAATCGAACGACCTTTGGGACAAACCCGGGCAGACCTTTGAGAGTGTGGCATCCATCAGAAAAGCTGAGTCGCAAGCTGCAGCTGCTTGTCTAGGTATAACAGATATTGAATTCTGGGATTATCAGGATTATTACATGGATTTGGAGGATGAAGAGAAGATCAACCGTTTGGCAACGCTGATCCGCACCTTCAAGCCATATCACATCATCACCCATGGGGAATTGGATCTTTTGAATCCCGATCATGATGCGGTTAATAAATATGTTTTCAAAGCAAGCGTGTTAGCCATCTCAAACGGGGTGCAGCTCCCAGGAACGGAAACCTCCAAACAGACGAGGATTTTTGGTTTCGAACCGCATCAGACGGAGATTTGCAACTTCAAGCCTGAAGTGATTATTGATATTACCGAGACCATGGACATGAAAAAAGAGGCGATGAACTGCTTCAAGGCGCAGTCCCATCTCATCGAATACTATACAGTAAGAGCCTTTACGCGTGGGAATCATGCACGAAGGTTGTCTGGAAGCAAGAACTGCAAATTTGCAGAGTCATTCACCAGACGCTTCCCTTATGTTGGGGATTGGCTGGTATAAGAGGCGTGTTTACTGTATAGGGTTGTATGGTATAAGTGACTATTGGAACAGTGATTATTCGAAAAGTGCAGGTTAAAATAAATGATTCGAGCCAATCAGATTGCATATGAGTATATCCGGAGCAGGATTATTGATGGTACCTTCCGTCCAGCACAACGTCTTGTAGAGGCACAACTTGCTCAAGATATTGGGGTTAGCCGGAATACGGTTAAAAAGGTATTGCTGCAGATAGAGCAAGAGCGTCTGATAACCATCGAGGACAATAAGGGGGCACGGGTCCTCTCTCTTTCCATTGAGGAAATTCAGGAGTACTACGAAATCCGTCGATCTTTGGAGGTCCTTGTTGTTCGTGCAGCGGTCCGGCGGATTACTGATGAGGAGCTGATGCGAATGCGTCAGATCCTTGTAGAGATGGTTGAGTTGAAAAAGAATCAGGATTACGATAATTACTCCAAGGGCAATAGACGATTCCATGACATTATTTATGATGCATCAGGGAAAACGGTTGCAGTGGAAATGATTAAGGGCATCAAAATGCAGTTGATCAGGTTCCAATTCCGTACCATGCTTGCCCCGGGGCGTTCGGATAATTCCGTGTTGGAGCATCAGGCTTTACTTGATGCCCTTGCCAACCGGGATGAGGAAGCCGCAACTCTGGCGATAACACGACATATCGATAATGTTGTCGATACCATTGTCAAGTACAAGGCACTGTTTTATTAAAAGGAAAAAGGATACATATGAGTGATACGTATAATACACTTCCTCCCTTGGTGGATGAGGTTCTGGTAGATCGTGCTCTGCAGTTTGGAACCGCAACACTGTGTGATGGAATGCATGAGATAGGGATTGTACGGGATGGCTGCATGGATGCAACCATCATGCCTCTCGATGAAGGCTTTAGGATGGCGGGGACTGCGAGCACTGTGGAAACCACCGATGGGGACAACTTCCCCATCCATGTTGCCATCTACCAGAGCAAACCCGGTTATGTCTTGGTAGTTGATGGCAAATCATGCATGGACCGTGCTTACCTTGGAGACCTGATGGCTGGGGCTGCTAAGGCCATCGGCATAAACGCCCTGGTCGTGGACGGATGTGTTCGTGACAAGGTAGGTCTGAAGCAGCTTGGATTGCCAGTGTTTTCTCGCGGTATCATGCAGGCAAGTCCAATAAAAAAAGGGCCTGGGAGCATCAATAGTCCTATCACCTGCGGGGGAGTGAACGTAAATCCCGGTGACCTTGTGGTCGGAGACCATGATGGTGTGGTGGTTATTCCTCGTGAGAAGATCGAGGCTGTACTCGATGCAGCACAGAAAAAGGCTTCCTATGAGCAAAAGCGGCGTCTTTCTATCGCCGAGTATGAGCGATGTAGGAAAGCTGGTGAGCCATTGCCGAATTTGGCGCCGTCATGGGTGACAGAGATGCTTGGGCATCAAGGCTGACAGTCTGCATGGTTCACTACTTGATCCTGATAACTATCTGCATAGTTGGAGCAATGCTGCAGGCGACGATTGGGTTTGGATTTCCGATTTTCGCTATGATTTTCCTGGTGATGATTTTTCCGTTTTCGACGGCGGTGACCATCACCCAATTTGCCGGTCTTTTGGGGGTTGGGTACTTCTTTTTCAAGTATAGGAAATTCGTCCAGTGGAGGGTACTGTTGCCCTTCTTGGTTCCAGCACTCCTCATTGGGATTTCCCTCACTTATGTATCAGTGGAATTTCCGGTTTCACAGTTGAAAATTGGACTTGGCTTGGTCTTGATTGGCATTGCATTGCTCTTTCTCTTTCGTTCAGGTTCCATCGGAGTCAAGCCGACACCACAGATGGGATTTCTCATGGGGAGTTTATCCGGTGTTATGAACGGCTTGTTTGCTGTCGGAGGACCTCCTGTGGCGTTGTACCTGCTTCCTACTACCGAGGATAAACTTGGCTATATTGCCTCGGCAAATGCATATTTCCTTATTTTCAAGATTTTTTCGTTACCGATACGATTCTCCAATGGATCGATTCAGCGTGAACATATTCCTTTTTTGCTGGTGAGTCTTTTTAGTATGACCATTGGAATCCTCATCGGGGATCGATTGATGCGGAGAATTCCAAAACCACTGTTGAGGATCATGGTCTACTCGTTTGTAGCGGTCTCCGGTCTCATTATCATTCTGCAGGAAATTTTCTGAAAAAGGGGCCTGAAATGAGTGAATTAACGATTTCTTTTTTCTTGAATGGAACTGCCGTCAGCGCACGTACAGATCCGTCGATGACGCTTCTCGAATATATACGTGAAGTAGCCGGTCTTAAGGGTACCAAGAAAGGATGTGGCAGTGGACACTGTGGATCGTGTACTGTCCTAGTGAATGGAAAACCTATTCGTTCATGTACCAAAAAGCTTTCTACAGTGGCAGGCAAGTACGTGCTCACCATCGAGTCTCTCGAGCAGGGAAACGGCTGCTTGCATCCCATTCAATCAGCTTTTCTTGAAGCGGGTGCGGTGCAATGTGGCTTCTGCACCCCTTCAATGGTGCTCACGACAAAAGCCTTGCTCGATAGAAATCACCATCCCTCGAAAGCAGACATTGAGAATGCATTCAGGCATACCTACTGCCGCTGTACCGGGTATGTTAAAATCATCAAGGCAATCCTTCTGGCTTCTCGGAAGCTTTACCCGGAGCAGACCTATTCAGCAGCTGAGGTTGCAATATTGGAACAGACTGAGCTCTTGGATGAGAGGGGGCATGTTTGTAGCAATACTTCTTTCAAGAATCTGGGAGGTACGCAACAGGATTGGGATGGCAGAGAGAAAGTCTCAGGCAGCCTCAGATTTGCCGATGATCTGGTGATGCCGGGGATGGCCTATGCACGACCTGTTTTTACTTCCATTCCCCATGCACGAATTCTCAGCATCGATACAACCGAGGCGCAAGGCTGTGAAGGGGTGGTTGCTGTCCTTACTGCCAAGGATGTCCCAGGAATCAATGGATTCGGAATGGTGGTTACAGACCAGAAGGTGATGTGTGAAAGTGAAGTGAACTTCATCGGTGATGTTTTGGCTGTCGTGGTTGCTGAAACCCAAGAAGCTGCCATCCGTGGTGCTGCGGCAGTACATGTAGATCTGGAGGATTTGCCGGGGGTCTATGACTTCCGCGATCCTGCTGTATCCTCCAGCTTGATCCGTGAAATTTCCTATGAGCAGGGTGATCTGAACCAGGTCAAGGCTGAGCAAGATTTGCTTGTTTTGCAAGGTGATTTCTCCACTACATGGGTGGAACATGCTTATATGGAACCTGAAAGTGTGCTCGCCTATCCCCAGGATGGAAAAGTAGTTGTGATGACGCCTACCCAGGCCCCGTTTGAATTGAGAAAACAGATAGCAGGTGTGCTCAATCTTTCCCCAGACTTCGTGCGGATCATCGTCACTCCTTTGGGAGGTGGATTCGGGGGAAAAGGGGATGCAACGGTACAGCCGTTGGCAGCGCTTGCTGCATATTTGCTTAAACGTCCAGTTAAAATCACTCTGAGCCGCGAGGAATCGCTGAATATGAGTACCAAGAAACACCCATACCGGTTGCAGTATGAGATTGGTTTGAACAGCGAAGGTCTGCTCAGGTACGTCGATGCAGACATCCTTTCCGATGGCGGTCCGTATGCCAATCTTAGTCCCCGGGTTATCGACCAGAGTTGCATTTTTGCCGTTGGTCCCTATCGAATTGCTGCAGGGAGGGTACGCGGGCGATGTATAAGGACCAATAATGTCCTGTCCAGTGCCATGCGAGGCTTTGGTATTAATCAGGTATCCTATGCCATGGAAGTTCTGCTGGACCAGGCCGCCCACAAATTGCATCTCGATCCTTTTGTGCTGAGGGAGCGAAATGCCTTTACTGCCGGTGATAAAACATTCAGCGGTGAAATACTCTATGACAGTGTAGGAATCCTTGCTACCATCAAAGCCTGCAAGGAACGCTTGCATAGCATAGCGGCGCCCTACCGTAAGTCATACCCGAAGGGAAGCAAGAGTCTGGGGGTGGGGATGGCCACCTGTTTCAAAAATGTTGGTGCTGGAAAAGGGCGTGTCGACAATGCGGGGGCTACCATCACGCGAACGGGGGAAGGATCCTTCCTTTTGGAGGTATCTGGAGTGGATATGGGCCAAGGCTTCAGAACCGCGATGGCCCAACTTGCTGCAGAAACGCTATCGGTCCCCATGTCAGCCATTTCAGTGGTCAACGGAGATACCCAACGTACATCCATCCATGGCAGCGCCGTCGGAGAACGCCAGACTCTGGTCAGCGGCATGGCGGTAGTGAAAGCATGCCAACTTCTCCAAGAGAAAATGAGCATAGCTGATGCACAGGAATTAGTGAGTGTGCACTATGATCATCAGGCACCCAGGACTTTCTCTCTAGGGGACGAGGAAGGACGAGCCTCAGTCTCTCCCGAACAATACAAGAACTATCCAGCCTATGCCTATGCGACCCAGGCGGTTGTATTGGAAGTGGATTCTCACACCGGTGAAGTGAAAGTCCTGGAGGTTATAGCCGCCCATGATGCAGGACGAGTACTGAACCAAACCGTATTGGAAGGGCAGATAGAAGGTTGTTGCAGCATGGGCATCGGGTACGCATTGAGTGAACAGTTTTGCGTCGACCAAGGCCGGGTGCAGACCAAGTACTATGGACAACTGGGGGTTCCAACCATACAGCAAACCCCAAACTACAACATTCTGTTGATAGAGGACCCAGAACCAAGCGGCCCGTACGGAGCCAAGGGGATTTCAGAGGTAGGAACCGTCCCGATGACCGGTGCGATAATCAACGCTATTGCCGATGCTGTGGGTGTGTACATCACATCCCTACCGGCTACTCCTCGTGCAATACTGGATGCTTTGCGCAAATCCCCGTGATGGATTGTTACGTTGCCAGCGTCTTGATTTTCTTCACATATACCTTTCTGAAAAAGTAAATGGTGAGACCCAGTGAAGAAGTCTCAGCGATGATGAATGAGTACCACAGTGCATCCAACCCGACGAAACGACCCAGCAGGTAGGCCGCCGGCAGCAGGAATATAAGCTGCCTGGTAACGCTGATGATCATGGAAATGTATCCATCGCCGGTTCCTTGGAAGAGGGCTCCCAATACAATGCAGAACCCTGCAGAGATGAAACACAGGCTGATGCGTTGCATGGCAACAACGCCTATGGCCATCATCTCATCGGTTGCATTGAACCAGCTCAGCAGGATGTGGGGGATGAAGGTGAAGACGGCAAACCCGACGCTCATGATGGACAGTGATACGATGAGTCCCACTTTGACGGTACTGGTGATGCGCTTGGGTCTCTTCGCTCCATAGTTGTATCCGATGACAGGAATCATGCCGCTGTTCAGACCGAAAATCGGCATGAAAATAAATGACTGCAGTCGGAAATAGATGCCGAAAACTGCAACGGCGGAAGTTCCGAAACCGATGAGGATCTTATTCAGGTTTGTAGTCAGAATGGTTCCGATCGCCTGCATGATGATTGATGGGAGCCCGACGGCGTAGATGTCCTTCACGGTTTTCTTTTCAAGACGGAACGACGGCCGGTCGAGTACAATCTCCCGATTCTTTTTCACATAATATATGGCAAGGACAGCAGAGACATGCTGGGCGAATACAGTTGCAATGGCGGCTCCCAGCACCCCCATGCGTGGGAAGCCGAAGAGGCCGAAGATGAGAATCGGGTCGAGGATGATGTTGACGATCGCCCCGGTGCCTTGGATGATCATGGGATGAAAAGTATCCCCGGTACCCTGCAGGATGCGCTCACAGGTGATATCGATGAAGATTCCCAAGCTGAAGAAGAGACAAATTGCACTGTATTGCGTCCCCATCCTGATCAGCTCGGGGTCGCTGGAAAAGAAGCTGATGAAAGCCTTGGTGAAGAAGAGACCGATTATCGCAAAGAACACCCAGCTGATCAACGAGAGGGTCAGTCCGTTGCCTGCAGCTTTCTTTGCCGCCTCCAAATCCCTTGCACCGAGTTTCCTGGACAATAGGGAATTGACTCCGATCGATGTTCCAACACTGACGGCGATCAACAGGTTCTGCAGCGGAAACGCCAAGGTGACTGCTGTCAATGCAGTCTGGCTGTAATGAGATACAAACATGCTGTCCACTATGTTGTAAAACGCTTGGACCAGCATGCTGAGCATGACGGGAAATGACATGGACAGGACGAGTGATGGGACGGGTTTCACTCCCATTTTATTTTCTTGCAAGGCTTGCATGGGTTTTCCTTATTCTCCGAGGTATCAGAGAGTGTAGTCATATCACAGCCGCCTTATATAGTAAAGCATTCCAGGAATTACTGGTTCTTCAGGAATGCCTCAATCTCTGCCTGACCCTTTGTTTCGTCCACACGCTTGAGCAGGATGAATCCCAAAGCAAAAAGAGCAACAAGACTCACGATGCCTGAGCGGACATTTCCCGTGACCAAGGTCACAACTCCCATAAGCAGCGGACCGATGATGGCGGCAAATTTTCCAAGCATATTGAAGAAACCGAAAAACTCTGCAGAGCGCTCCTTTGGGATGAGACGGGTATAGTATGAACGGGAGAGGGCCTGGATGCCGCCCTGAAAGAGACCGATAATCACCGCCAGCAGGTAGAAGTGAAGCGGGGTGGTCATGAAGTAACCGAGGACGGCGATGATGGTATAGGCGCCTATGGCGACTTGGAGGGCTTTCTTCACTCCGATCCTGTTGCCGAAAGCCGAGTAGAGCAACGCGGAGGGAAATGCGACGAACTGGGTGATCAACAAGGCGATGATCAGCGACTCGCTGGGGAAATTAAGGCTGGTGCCGTAGTTGACGGCCATCCTGATGATGGTGTCCACCCCATCGATGTAGAGCCAATATGCCGCCAGAAAGAGAGCGATGGTTTTCAGCTGTCTGAAACTGCGAACGGTGTTGATGGTAATCCCCAAGCCTTTTTCAACAGCCTGTCGCACTCCCATTGCCTCCTTGGGCTTCTCTTCCTTCACGAGAAAGAGCAGGGGCAGCGTGAAGGCTGTCCACCAGATGCCTACGATGACAAAGCAAGCCTTGATTGCGCTTTCCTGGCTGGAGAACCCGAACCATGAGGGGTTGAGGTACATCAGGACGTTTACCAGGAAGAGCAGTCCGCCTCCGATGTAGCCCAGACTGTATCCAAGTGATGAGACATAGTCCACTTTCTTTTCAGAGGCTACAAAGGGGAGCAGCGCATCGTAGAAGGTATTGGCTCCGCTGAAACCCACCACTGCAAGCGAGTAGAAGAGGACGGCCATGGGCCAGTTGCCCATCTGCAGAACATAGAGGCTCGCCGTCATCACCGACCCGAGGAGGGCGAAGAAGGCAAGCAACCGTTTCTTGTAACTTCCCCAGTCTGCTATGGCCCCCAGAAAAGGTGCCAACAAGGCGACAATGAGAGAACCAAGTGAGTTGGCGACCCCCAAATAGAAGGTACCCTGTTCACTGCTGGCCCCCACCGCCCAATAGGCACTGAAAAAAACAGGAAAGAAGCCTGCCATGACCGTGGTTGCAAAGGCACTGTTCGCCCAATCGTAACAAGCCCAAGCTAAAATTGAACGTTTTGAGTCCTGCATGATTTCCTCTTGTACGTAGAGTAGCAGTGAACAGGCTTTCTGTCATGTATTTTCTCACACTTGCACAACAGGCTATCCTTCAATACAATACGCACTTAGATATCTTTATAAGGTGGGAGGTTACCCCCATGATCGTGTGTAAATTCGGTGGAAGTTCGGTTGCTGAAGCCAAGCAAATACAGAAAGTCAAATCAATCATTGATGCTGACCCAGATAGACAAATAGTGATTGTTTCCGCACCTGGTAAGCGGAACAAGGATGACGAGAAAGTCACCGACATGCTCTACAACTGCAACTCCATGGTGCAGCAGGGCCAGTCTTGTCGCGAACTGTTCAAGAAAGTCGCCAATCGCTATACCAACATCCTCAGTGAACTGGGAATGGACCAAAAGCCCTTTCTTCCGATTTTGGATGAAGTACGGCAGATGATCGATGCAGGCCATGGGGCGGAATATGCCGCCAGTCGCGGCGAGTACTTGTGCGCCCGTATGGTTGCCGCATATTTCGGCTGGACCTTTCTCGATACCGACCCGCTTATCGTCATCAAGGATGATGGAACCGTTCATGAGGACACCTACACAAATCTGAAAAAAGTCCTGAAGAAGGGCGAGAAGTATATTGTACCCGGATTCTATGGCTGCAGCACTGAAGGGAAGGTTAAAACGTTCAGCAGAGGTGGTTCTGATATCACCGGAGCAATCCTCAGCCGTGCAGCGGATGCCGATATCTACGAGAACTGGACCGATGTAAGCGGTGTATTCAGTGTCGATCCCCGGTTGGTCAAGGATGCGAAGGTCATCAAGACCATGACATATCGCGAAGTCCGTGAGCTTGCCGGTGTTGGAGCAGGTGTATTCCATGAAGAAGCCATTGCACCGGTTATCGCCGCCAAGATTCCCATCAATGTGAAGAATACCAATGCACCGATGGACGACGGGACGATGATCGTGGGCAGCCGTGAGATTGATGGGCACCCTCTGGCCGGCGTTTCCGCCAAGAGCGGATACAGCCGCCTCACCCTGCGTAAGCTCATGCTTTTCAAGAGTACCGGTATCAGGCATGCCTTGCTTACCATGTTGCATATCTTCGGGGTTCGTCCTTCCTTTTCCATGTTCGGTGTAGACAGCATTGTCTGGTTCTTTGAATCCACCCAAGCCAGCGAGAGCGTACTCAACGCGATGTGTATCCGTATCAAGAGCGAGTTTAGCCTGGACTCCATAGAAGTCGACCATGGTCATGCCGTGGTAGGTATTGTCGGTGCGGGTGTCATGCAGGAGACCGATTTGATTGCAAAGAGTACAACAGCCTTGGCTGAAGCAAAAATCAAGCTTAATTTCTATAATTACGGCTCGTCCGATACATCCATTTTACTGGGAGTACATGCTTTGCAGGCTCAGGATGCTGTTAAGTGTCTCTATCACGCCTTATTCGAATAACGCATACGTTCTTTCTCATTGCAGCCCTCCCCATAACGGAGGGTTTCTTTTTCGGTGTGCAGTAAGCAGAAAGTATGACTATATATACCATTCCTAAAAAGGAATATATAAACTATATGGATTGACATTGCTTCTTTCTGTTTTCTATCGTATGGTGTCAAGACGGACAGCTGTTCCATCTCCATTATATAAATTGAGGGTAGGCTTGTGTTTACCAATGAATCTCTGATGTTGGCCCTGGTCATTTTTGCAGCCAGGGTGGTTGATGTTTCTCTCGGCACCATTCGACATGCAATGATAGTACGAGGGAAACGCTTCATTACGTTCTGCATTGCTTTTCTTGAGTCGTTGGTCTGGGTGTTCGCCGTGTCGAAAGTACTCAGCGACCTTTCTGAACCCATGACGGCTTTAGCTTTCGCCTTGGGCTTTGCTACCGGGACTTTTGTCGGCATGACCATTGAGAATCTGCTGAAGATCGGCGATCAGGTGGTCAAGGTGTTCTCCAGCAAGGGAAAGGAAGTTGCCGCCTTGCTCAGGGATGCAGGCTTTCGGGTCACTGAGTTCGAGGGACGTGGTCGCGATGGACAGGTGATTCTTCTCTTTGTCCAGGTGCGTCGAAGGGATGCAAAGAAAGTACTGCAGACGGCTCGCAGCTTCGATAAGAATTGCTACTTGGTCATCGAGGATATTCGCTGGAGGCAGAACGCATTGCTGTAAATTAAATGGCAAGGTACGCCGCTTGGGGCCGTTCGGCCCCGACAGGCGGCTGATAGTCGTGTTATCTATCGTCCTCCAATGCTGGACTGTTCATTGATTTGGGTTGTCGAAATGCCGCTAAAAGAAGTAACGTTACCGCAGATGTCAGTCCTTCTTTCTTTCATATTCACGCAAGAAACACGCTATAAAAAAGCTTGACGGCTCATTTTACCGATGATAGAGTTAGTTGAACATCTTTTTGATGTGTTTGTTTTCATATGTGCGTTAACGATAACGCATTAAGCTTAAAGGAGGCTGTGTATGAAAAAGTTGCTAGTAGTGGGATTGGTCCTGTTATACGCAATGACCACGGTTTTCGCAGCAGGTGCTGCCGAAAGCTCATCCGCGAAGGGGATGATTGGTGTCGTAATGCCCACCAGGTCTGAAGAGCGTTGGAACAAGGATGGCGCGGCAGTCAAGTCCGGATTGGAGGCTCTCGGGTACAAGGTTGACCTGCAGTTCTCTGACGACGATATTCCCACCCAGGTTCGCCAGATTGAAGATCTGATCACCAAGAATGCAAAGGTGCTCGTCATCGCTTCGATTGACGGCGTTGCCTTGAGCGATGTACTTGCGAAAGCAGCGGATGCAAAAATTCCTGTAATCGCTTACGACCGCTTGATCATGAAATCGCCGAACGTTGACTACTATCTGTCATTCGACAACTATGCCGTCGGCCAGCAGATGGGTGACATTCTTATTAAAGGAATGAACCTTGATAATCCGAAGAAGAAGCCGCTTTTGATCGAACTGTTCGGTGGCTCTCCCGACGACAACAATGCGTATAAGTTCTATGACGGTGCCATGGATAGGCTCAAGCCCTATTTTGACAACGGAACGCTCAAGATCGGTTCCGGCCAGAAGGGTATGGATACTGTTGGAACGCTGCGCTGGAGCAATGAGTTGGCTATGTCCAGAATGGAAAATCTTCTTTCTGCGCATTACACCAACCAGACCCTCGATGGAATTCTCTCCCCCTACGATCCTATCAGCCTTTCAACGCTTGAAGCTTGTAAGGCCGTCGGATACGGCACGGCAGGCAAGCCGCTGCCGGTCGTTGGTGGCCAGGACTGTATCGTTGCCTCTTGTAAGTCGATTCTTGCAGGCGAGCAGTATGCAACCGTCCTCAAGGATACCCGCGTACTTGGTCAGGCGACCGTCGAACTCGTTGACACAATCATGCGCGGTCAGGTTCCCCAGGGTCTCGATACCACCAGTTACAACAACGACTCCATCAAGAACGGTAAACCGTATATCGTTCCCTCCGTTCTCTTGAAGTCTGTGATCGTTACGAAGGACAACCTGAAGGCTGAAGTGGTCGATACCGGCTACCATACCGCCGCTGAGGTTGGACTCTAAGACTAAGGAGCCGGCTTCAGCATAGAAGCCGGAATTGCATCGCATGATCGCGAACCCGGTACCATCTGCCTGCGGCTGAGTTGGAATCGGGTTCCGGTCTGTATTTCGGGGGACCTGTATGCCAAACAATTCCATTCTGCTGTCGATGAAGCATATCACCAAGACTTTCCCGGGCGTGAAAGCGCTTGATGATGTCAGCTTGGATGTCAAGGAACGTGAAATTCATGCTCTGGTTGGAGAAAATGGCGCCGGAAAGTCGACACTGATGAAAGTACTGTCCGGAGTGTATCCTTATGGCTCTTACGAAGGGGACATCTTCTTTGGGGGAAAACGTTGTGCGTTTTCAAACATCAAGCAGAGCGAACAGGCTGGAATTGTCATCATCCATCAGGAATTGGCATTAAGTCCTTATCTTTCCATTGCCGAGAATATGTTCATCGGTGACGAACGCGCCAAATTCAATATCATCAACTGGGACAAGACCCGTGAAGATGCCATGAAATACATGAAGCGTGTCGGCTTGAATGAGAATCCCAATCTTCCTGTCAACAAGCTGGGGGTGGGCAAGCAGCAGATGGTTGAGATTGCAAAAGCCTTGGCCAAGCATGCCAAGCTGCTGATTCTTGACGAGCCTACTTCCGCACTGAACGAAAAAGACAGCAAACATTTGCTTGAAATCCTTAAGGAACTTCGTGACAAGAGCAATATTGCATCCGTATTGATCTCTCACAAGCTTAACGAAGTCGCGGCCGTCGCCGATTCCATTACGATTCTACGTGACGGAAAAACAATCGAGACGTTGGAAGTCGTTCGGTCGAACCAAGGTGCAGTATCAATCGGTGAGGAGCGGATCATCAAGGGTATGGTGGGGCGGGAGATTACGGATATGTTTCCCAAGCGCAACAATCCAATAGGTGATGTGTTGTTCGAAGTCAAGGACTGGACGGTTCAGAATCCTGACAACCCTGAGCGGAAGAAGCTTGATGGAGTTAACATCAAGGTTCGTGCAGGGGAGGTGGTCGGTTTGGCGGGTCTTGTCGGTGCCGGACGCACCGAACTCGCCATGAGTGTGTTCGGCCGTTCTTACGGTGAGAACATCACCGGAAAGACATTGATCGAAGGCTCTGAGGTTGATATCAGCACAATTCCCAAGGCAATTGCCCGTGGTGTTGCTTATGTACCTGAGGACCGCAAGGAACTGGGGCTGGTGATGATCCAGAACGTGAAGGAAAATACGACGATCGCAAAGCTGAAGAAAATTGCCAATATGTCGGTCATCAATGAGCACGATGAGAATGTCGTGGCGGAAGATTTCTGCAAGCGGCTCAATACAAAAACGCCGACCATTCTTCAGATGGCAGGAAATCTGTCGGGAGGCAACCAACAGAAGGTTGTCCTTTCAAAGTGGTTGTTCACCGATCCGAGGGTGCTTATCCTCGACGAACCCACCCGTGGAATCGATGTCGGAGCAAAGCATGAGATTTATACAATCATCAACTCGCTTGCCGCACAAGGTATGGCGTGTCTTCTGATCTCCAGCGAAATGCCTGAGATTATCGGGATGAGTGATAGGATATATGTGATGAGCGAGGGAAAGATCACTGCTGAACTGTCGGGTGAGACGGCAACCCAGGAAGAGATCATGCGTAACATCCTGAATAATTAGGTGATGTTGTGCATTTGAATCCGGTAAATGATAAGGAGTGTTGGATGAGTGGCTTGATAGCGATTTTGAAAAAGAATGTAAGGCAGTACATGATGGTTATCGCCTTGGCTGTGGCGATGATCGCATTTGGGCTCTTGACGGACGGTATCTTTTTCAGACCGGTTAATCTGACGAATTTGGTACTTCAGAACAGCTATGTTCTGATTCTAGCCGTCGGCATGTTGTTGTGCACGCTGACAGGAAACGTCGACCTTTCCGTCGGATCGATCGTATGCTTCATTGGTGCACTGTGCGGTGTCATGATGGTCGACCTACAGTGGAATCCGTATGTGGCTATGCTGCTTGCTCTCCTTGTCGGGGCTTTGATCGGTATGTGGCAGGGCTTCTGGATAGCATTCGTGAATGTTCCTCCGTTTATTGCAACCTTGGCAGGCATGTTGGTCTTCCGCGGCCTTGGCCAGGTAATCATGAAAGGACAGACAAAGGCTCCGTTCCCCAGAGAGTTCCAGTTGATTTCCTCCGGTTACATTCCCGATCCATTCGGAGGGGCTGCCATCGGCACGATGCATCTGCATCTCTTTACGTTGTTGATCGGCTTTCTTATTGTTGCTTTGATCATTTTCAGTGAAATCCAAAAGCGGAAAAAGCAAAAGCAGTATGACTTTGACCTGCTTCCTGGGGGAATTTGGCTTGCAAAGGTAATATTCATTGCTGTTGTTCTGGTTGCATTCACTGTTGTTTTTGCCATCTACAAAGGCTTTCCCAATATTCTCATCCTGTTGGGGGTTCTCGTAATCGCATACCAGTTCGTTGCATCCAAGACCGTTCAAGGCCGTCACATCTATGCTCTTGGAGGAAACAGGAAGGCTGCAGAGCTCTCAGGCGTTAAAGTCAAATGGGTGATGTTCTGGATTTATACCAATATGGCGATTCTGGCTGCGGTGGCTGCGATGGTATTCACCGCAAGACTGAATTCCGCAACTCCGAAGGCCGGGCAGAACTTTGAGATGGATGCCATTGCTGCTTGTTATGTCGGCGGTTCCGCTGTCTCCGGTGGTATAGGAACTGTGATCGGGGCTGTCGTCGGCGGTCTGTTCATCGGAGTGTTGAACAATGGTATGTCGATCATCGGCATCAGTACTGACTGGCAGCAGGCGATCAAGGGGTTTGTCCTTCTCTCAGCTGTTGCGTTCGACCTGTATTCAAAGTCGAGGTCATCGAAGGTAGCATAACCTTACACATCCAACACACAAAGGCCCCTGGGATACATGATTCCCAGGGGTTTTTCTCTCATTAAAAACCGGCTCATTTCTGAGCCGGTGAAGTTAGATAATAAACTTATTTGATTACCAGTTCGGTCTCAAGATCGAAGAACTTCGCCTTGACCATATCAGGAATCAAGGAAATCTTGGTATCCGGCTTCGGAACAAGCGTGGGTTCAATCTTACCGACAACCTGGCTCCTGGAAGTGGATACAAATACGTGAGTCTCGCTGCCGAGGGGTTCAACAACACTAACCGTACCATTGATGGTTTCGCCATCCTTGGGGGTATTGCTGAAGACTACATCCTCAGGGCGGATACCGAACGTGACAGACTTGCCTACATACGGAGTCAACATCTTCTTCTGCTCGGCGGTAACCTTGAGACGGAACGAACCTTCATTCACATAAATGTCGGAACCATCAGCTTCGACTGCAGTTTCGAGGAAGTTCATGGGAGGAGAACCGATGAAGCCTGCAACAAACTTATTCTGAGGATTGTTGTACAGGTCAAGCGGTCCACCGATCTGCTGGATGACGCCGAACTTCATGACGACGATGACGTCTGCCATGGTCAGAGCTTCAACCTGGTCGTGGGTGACGTAGATCATCGTAGCCTTGAGGCGGTTGTGCAGGGAGGAAATCTCTGCGCGCATCTGGACACGAAGTTTTGCGTCGAGGTTGGAGAGCGGTTCGTCAAAGAGGAATACCTTGGGCTTGCGGACGATTGCGCGGCCTACTGCAACACGCTGTCTCTGTCCACCGGAGAGGGCCTTGGGCTTTCTGTCAAGCAGTTCTTCGATCTCGAGGATCTTGGCTGCTTCACGTACACGCTGATCGATCTCTTCCTTGGGGAACTTGCGGATCTTCAATCCGAATGCCATGTTATCATACACGGTCATGTGGGGATACAGAGCATAGTTCTGGAATACCATGGCGATGTCTCTGTCTTTCGGGGGAACATCGTTTACGAGGTTTCCATCGATGTAGAGCTCACCACTGGTGATGTCTTCCAAACCTGCTACCATGCGGAGGGTCGTGGACTTACCACAACCGGAAGGTCCGACGAGGACGACAAACTGTCTGTCCTTGATGTCAATGTTGACATTGTCGACGGCCTTTACTCCACCATCGTACACTTTGCAAATGTTCTTGAGTTGTACTGTGGCCATAATGCCTCCAATTTATTTTATCTACCGTTCACTTTACCCTAGGGGATGTCAGCTGTCAAACAAAAAATGAGAATAGTTTTTATTGAGGTTCCATAACTATATACATGTAAAAAATATGGGATTATGTTGGGACCAAGAAATCTGAATGTTGAGATTCATGTCGGCTATGTTTGCTGTCGCTTGATTGAAACAAGACAAGCCTTTGAGGTTATTGTATGTGAATAATCAAATTTGTTTCATAGAAAACCAACACGCGATAGATTTTTTCGGGCCAGACACTTCGCAGCCTGGCATCAGTGATGGGTATCTCCTCTACAATGATCGACTTGAACGGAGTTTGAAGCTCCAGCGTTGCTGCCTCGCCCAAGGTTATGATGTTCTCCTGCACAGTTGGCTTATGCATGCTCATCAGTGTCAAGACGGGTTTGACATCTCCCTCAACCTCTTCTCTGAGCATAATCTCCTTTCCCTTGAAGTGTGTCACCGTACGCTTATACGAGCGAAGCGGGCACCCAGGGTCATAGCAGGCTTTAAGTTGGAGGCTGATGGTCGAAGTCTCTCCTAGCTCGAGTATTTCACTCTTGTACTCTTTGCCGGCAAGCTGTTCAAAGGGTGGGAAGTTGGTTACGTTGTGAAAGATCGACCGCATTGTCCAGATGGAATATCGATCATTGGAGAAAGTTTGCTTGGTGTAGGTTTCCACACCCACATCGATGAGAATGGGCGTGCCGTTCTTAAAGAGGGTGATGCTGCCCGTATCGTTGTGGTTGTGGCTGTCATCGTTTCCTCCGGCTTTCACCGAGAGGGCATAAGTGTCGTCGCGGCTGATGAATATCCCGACGCTCGGATAAAAATGGTCGCTTTCCTGTGGGAATGATGTCTTTAGTGCATGGCTGGAGGCATGTATGAGCTCAAGCAAACGATAGGTGAGGTTTATCTGGTCGGGAAGGTCTTTTTCTTCTTCATTCCTTGTATTTCTCGATGCAAGGGCGAATCTTTCAAGCTCTACATCTCCCACAGCCTTGGCAAAAAGGTACTCGCGGATGGTGCAGCTGCCGGCAAGGGGAGAGCAATCGGAGAAGTTGAAGTAGTACGGTCCCTGTGCATGCATATGGCGGATATACGAAGCAATATTGCGGATTTTCGGCTCGTTGAAGACATCCATCAATGCATTGTTGCTTACCTGGTTGAGAATATCCAGGCACAAGTACAAGCAGAGGCCTGCATGCCGGAAATACTGGGCGCCTTCACTGCAGCATCCATCATCACCGTAGTCCTTGAGAAAGCAGTCCATGCTGTACAGTGCCTTCTCGAACACTTTTTTTCGAAAGGCTTGGCCGGTAGGGAGCAGGAACGTACACAACAGTACGTTCTGTGTGCACCAGACGGTCCAATTGTTCATCGGCTCGTCTTCGTTGCCCATCCACCAGAAATGCTCGGTAGTGTAGGGTGTGAAGATTCGTTTCTCAATTTCATCAATGATGCGCTTGGGCAGGAGGGGGGAAACCCCCTCCAAATCGTAGCTGATAAGGGAGTAGGTTTGTGCAAGCAAGGCTCCCGTCTCTGCACTGAAGAGGTCTATCACCGGCCGATTCACATCGGCAAGAGGCAGTTGTTCGGTGTCACGGATATAGCTGTTGTGGGCAGGAAGGCACCAGGTGGTTTCTTCGCAGATGGCCCAAATCCCATCGATTATGGCATCGAGCATGGCTTCCGATCTTTCAATGCAATACCCAAGCACCAGGGATGCAAGCAGGGTGCGTCGTTTGAAATAGGGCGACTCATAGGCGATCCGGCTGCCCTTTCGGGTAAAAGCAAGATACTCGGTCGCAAGCAGGGCAGGGAAGGCTTGCTTCTGTGCATCAAGTGCATGTGTATGTACCAGCATTGCATGCTTTGAATCGAGTGATTGCCAGAAAGAACGGTTTCCGGCATTAGGCGCACTACGATAGCTGGTGAGAACAGGAGGAATTTTTTCATGATAACTGGTAAGCATGGTCAACTCCGTTTGCGCTCCAGGTGCTGTAGATATTGGCGGGGAGATACACCTTCCACTTTTTTAAAGACTTTGCTGAAGTAAAATGAACTCTCAAAGCCAAGCTTGTCGGCAATCTCATATACCTTATAATCACCGTTTGCCATCATCTCCTTGGCCGCGGCGATTTTTGCATTGGTGGTGTATTCAACGAAGCTGCACCCGCTGTATCGGGAAAACAGGCTGCTCAAGTAGTTTTGGCTGAATCCGAACATGAGTGCCACCTCACCCAAATTGAGCTTTCGCGTTACATGCTCCTTGATGTACTGCTGGATGTTTGCCACCACCTTTGCCCGGTAATCCTGCCTGCGTGACTGCAACTGCTCGGTCAAGCCTGCAGCCAGCTGCCTGAGGTAGGCACTGCACTGGGCAGTGGTTGCAAAGCTGTAGATCTGGCGATAGCCGCCGCCCTCATCAGGGAATGCACTTTGCACAAGGTTTTGTCCATCCGGCAGAAGCGTAATGGCCATATAGAGGATGTTGCTCGCAGTCTCGACCGCTTGCAAGGAGTGTATGTTCTGTTGTTCCAGCTCCATCGCAATATCCTCGAGGACTTTCGCAAGCCGGGCTGCATCGAGTTCCTCGAAGGCACTGGTAAGACGCGCCTTGAACGGATCCAAATTGAAACTTGAGCCTTCGTTGTTTCTGCGTTCGGCCACCAGAATTGTTCTTTCATCACTCCTACAGGCCATAAGCTGTCGTGCCGATAGGAAGGATTCATTGAGATGATAGGGATCCTGGACCGTGTGTCCGACACAACAGACCAGCTGAACGGAAAAGTAGTTGTAGATGACTTGCAGAGTCTTTTCCAAAACTTGGCGGATAATGGTCCTGTAGTGCTGTACCTGCTCATCGGTGAGACAGAAGGTAATTGCCAGATGATGCAGGTCGAGACTGGTGATATAGGTGGTCAGATACCTGCCAAGCGTTTCCTTGAGCATCCCCACCGTGCTGTAATAGAGGTTTACCTCCGCCTCCTCCTGCTTTGAATGTATTTGTACGTAGCAGACAGCATACCAACGTTCATCGAAGGAGATTTGCAGCTCATGCTTCTGCGTCTCAAAGCTTTGGCGGGAGTCGATCAGGCCGTTGAAGAGTCGAACGAAAAACTTATCGCGGAATGATTGCATGGCGCTGCGCTCAAGCAGGGGGAATGTATGACCCCGTTCGGCTTTCAGCTCCTCAAGCATCCCAAGAGCCTTTGTCACCGAGGTGCGAAGGCTCTGCTCTGTAAGCTCCAGCTTGACCAAATAGTCCACAGCCTGAAGCGTCAAGGCTTCCTTTACAAAGCTGAACTCCTCATAGCTGGTCAAGAGAATGAACAAAGGGATTCTCCCATAGGTTTTCGAGCTCTCCTTCAGGACTGTCAGTCCGCTTTTAATCGGCATTTTGATATCGGTGATCACCAAGTCGGGCTTCTCTTTGGCGATCGCTTCCTCCAGTTGTTTGCCGTTGCGGGCTACTGCAACTATCTCGATGCCAAGCTCATTCCACGAGAGCATGGATTGCAGACCCACGAGTACCAACGGCTCGTCGTCGGCGATGATCAGTTTGGTTGCCATGGTCGGCCCTCCTTGGTGAGTTTGGGCAGACGGATGATTGCCTTTGTGTAAGAGCCGACCTCACTCTCGATGGAAAGCCCGTATTCCGGTCCGTATGTATACTCGATGCGTTTGGCAACATTGCGGATACCGATTTCACGGAACATGCCTTTCGCCGGTGAGCTTGATGTGCTGAACACTTCCTCGATCGTCTTCTCATCCATACCCACTCCATCGTCCTTGATGATCAGGGTGATGGCTTGGTCGTTTTCTTCGTATGCTTGGAGCAGTACCGTCCCGGCCCCTCCTTTGGGTTCGATACCATGGAAGATGGCATTCTCCACCAACGGCTGCAGGGTGAAACGAGGGATGCCGAGGCTTAGGAACTTGGCGTCGATTGCAGTTTGGAGTATCAGGGTTCCACCGTACCGATATTTCTGAATGACAAAATAATCGTCAAGCAATGCAAGCTCCGCTTCCAGGCTTATGATCGGCTCATCGGCTTTGCTCACGTTTTTCATCAGGCGGGAGAGGCTGGTTGTCATCTCCGCTATGCCTGTTGCCTGCTGCAAGGTAGCCATCCATTTGATCGAGTTGAGGGTATTGTATAGGAAGTGGGGATTGATTTGGCTTTGCAGCATCCGATATTCCAAATCCTGTTTCTTCTTCTCATCGGCGATACGCCTTTCAAGCAGCGAGTCGATGCGCAGGGCGAGGTCGTTGACCCCCTTGCCGATGTCCCCGAGCTCATCGTCCCATTCTATGGAAGGATCACTGGAGAAGTCACTGTGGGCAATGGCTTTCACTTTTTCCTGGATTTTGGCGATAGGTCGGTTGAACAAGCGATTGAGCAGGAGCGTGAGCAGCGAACCGAACAAAAGGACGACGATCAGGATGATTACAAGCAGAGAGAAGTACAGCGTGCGTTCGAAGCGGACCTTGGCCAGGGGTAGACTTTGGGAGAGCGAAATATCCTGGAAGCCGGTGGGGCACGTTACCAACAGATGTTTCTCTCCACCTATTCGTACTGAATTGACGGTGGTCTGTTCGCCGGCGGTATCGAAATCCTGCTTGACCGGCTGTGGTGTCTGTATAAGGGTGAAGTGATTATCCCGAATCTCATAAAAATTATCCCCGATGGTGAGGTAGAGCGATGAATCCTCGCTGAGCGTATAGTCCTTGATCAGGTCCAGGATCAGGGACGCTGAAACAGCCAGATAAAGCTGCCCGGTTACCTCCGGTGAGGAGGATCGGTTGATGACCCGCCTGATCGGCAGAACCTGTTCGTCCTTCAGCAGAAAGGGGTCTTCCCCGATGAGGCTCCATCCGGCGTTCTGTGTGTATGAGAGGGGAAGCACCTGTTGGACGTTGGTGACTGTCACGGGCTTGCTGTCGCTCATTGAAAGCCCGGTGTGAATCAGCTTAGTGTGGTTGATGTCGGTGATGATGATCCTGCTCACATAGCTCTGGGCAAGGTTGTTCATCACCTCTTCCTTCACTCGTTCATAGGTTACCAGGGCATTCTGAATGCCATCGGTTTCCAAATAGGCCAATACTTGGGCGTTGGTGGTGCTCCAGCGTACCAACGAGTCGATGGCCACCATGCTCTCCCTGGCTTTCGCCCCGATGAACTGTAGGTTGAACTCGGTCGAGGAGATTTGGCTTTGGAGGGCGAACGACCGAAACAGGAAAAAGCTGAAGGTTGCCACCAGGATGGCGAGGGTAAGCGTGAATGTCACGGTGATCAATGTTATTTTCCCCTTCAGGGTTTTCAGTCGCATAGAGGCCTCCTTGCTAGAGTATGAGACCAGAGTCCTGATTTTCGCAACCAGAAAGCTAAGAGGCTGGAGTATCTTCGGAAGAATCTGCAGGTTGAAGGAAAAAAGTACAGGTTTTTCAGCTTTTGTGGAAAATTGTCAATGTTTTGTGAAGCGAATTACATGGTGTTGTGTAAAAATGGGCCGTACCCTTGATGTAGGAAGCGAGGAATATCCTCGGCTTGTATGAACCGTAAGGAGGTTTATTCATGAAAAAGGCAATCACTATTCTTCTGGTACTCTGCCTGGTGTTCAGTTCTGTGTTCGCACAGGGAACCAAGGAAGCAGCAACCACTACCGAAGGCACGACCACCCTGAAATGGGCGTTGTGGGATATCGCATCCACCACCTATTATGAACCGTTGATCAAAGCCTATGAAGCAAAGAATCCCAACGTCAAGATTGAAATGCTTGACCTCGGCTCGGCCGACTTCATGACCATGTTGTCAACCCAGCTTTCCGGCGGCGACTCCTCGATCGACGTTGTCACCATCAAGGACATCCCGGGCTACAACAACCTGGTCAAACGCAATCTCTTGATGAACCTGAACGACAAAATCAAGAGTGAGAACGTAGACCTTTCCCTCTATGGCGGCACCACCGATCAGATTTCGGTGGACGGTAAGCTCTACGGCATTCCGTTCCGCAGTGATTTCTGGGTTGTGTTCTACAATAAGGATGTCTTTGACAAGGCCGGCGTTGCCTATCCCGACAACAATATGACGTTTGCCGAGTATGACGCTCTTGCCCGTAAAATGACCAGCGGCGTCGGAGCTGCAAAAGTCTACGGCGCCCACTATCATACCTGGAGATCTGCAGTACAGCTCTTCGGTATCCTCGATGGCAAGAACACCATCGTCGACGGCACCTACAACTTCCTCAAACCCTACTATGAGATGGTCCTCAGCCAGCAGAAGGACGGCATTGTTCAGAATTATGCCACGCTCAAGACATCTTCCACCCACTACAGCGGTGTTTTCTACAACAACAGTGTAGCCATGATGAACATGGGCTCATGGTTCATCGCCACCCTCATCAGCCAGATCGAGCAGGGCAAGACCGAAGTGAAGAACTGGGGTCTGGTCAAGTATCCGCATGCTGAAGGTGTTCCCGCCGGAACCACACTTGGAACCATCACCAGTCTTGGTGTCAGCAATGCTTCCAAGAAAAAGGATGCAGCCTTTGATTTTGTCAAGTTCGTCACCGGTCCTGAAGGCGCTCAGATCATTGCCAAGACCGGAACGATTCCTTCCATCAAAGACTCTGAAGTCGTAAAGATCATCGCCTCCAAGCCCGGCTTCCCATCCGATCAGGGCAGTAGGGATGCTTTGCAGGTTGCAAAGACCTATCTTGAGATGCCGCTGCACGAAAGAGCCGGTGAAATCGAGGTTGTTCTCAATCAGGTCCATGACGAGATTATGACCAACAACATCAGCGTCGATGCAGGTCTTGCAAAGATGAACGATCAGGTTCAGAAGATTCTGGCCAAATAAGTTCTCCGCAGTTTCAGGTACAGGGATCTGGTGGTCCCTGTACCCCATATTTACGAGAGGATGGTTACATGGCCTCAAAGAAAGCTAACTTCAAAAAACAGTTGGTTGCATACAGTTTCCTGGCACCCAACTTCATCGGTTTTGCCATTTTCACCCTTGTTCCCATCGTCTTTGCCGTTGTTCTGGCATTTCTTCGTTGGGATGGTGCAAATCCCATAGAGTGGGCCGGTTTATCCAATTTTACAGAATTGTTCGATGACGACCAGTTCAAGGCTGCGTTGAAGAATACGATAGTCTACACCGCAGGCACCGTTCCCTTTACCCTGCTGGCCAGCTTGTTTCTGGCAGTTATTCTTAATCAGGGAATCAAGGCCCGCAATTTTTTCCGTACGGTGAGCTTTTTCCCGTACATTGCATCGTTGGTAGCGGTTGCGGCAGTCTGGAATATGATTTTCAATCCCTCGAAGGGACCGGTCAACATGCTTTTGTACGCTCTTGGTTTTGAGAATGTCCCTGGTTGGGCTGCAGACAAGGATTGGGCGATGGTTACCATCATCCTGTTCAGTGTCTGGAAATATATGGGTTATTACATGATCATCTACCTTGCAGGATTGCAGGGGATAAATCCCGAGCTGTACGAAGCTGCGAACCTGGATGGGACAAATGCCTGGCAGCGATTCCGCTATGTTACCGTACCTCAGCTCAGTGCAACCACCTTCTTTATATTGGTGATGCTCACCATCCAGTGTTTCAAGGTCTACGATATCGTCTACATGGTGACCCAAGCGGGTCCGGGAACGGCTACGCTGGTTCTGGTCTACGATATCTACAACAAGGCTTTCATAAGTTGGAATCTTGGCTCCGCCAGTGCAGTGGCCATGGTGCTCTTCGCCCTCGTTCTTGCTGTCACCTTGATTCAGTTCAAGACTGAACAGCGGATGCGGTAGGGAGGTACGACATGCAAGTACATTCCAACAAACAAAAAGCAACGATGACGCTTCTCTACACGCTTTTGGTGCTTTGCTCGCTGGCAATGCTGGTCCCCTTCATCTGGATGATCAGTTCCTCCCTCAAGCTCGACAAGGACGTGTTTACCTTCCCCATCGAGTGGATCCCTTCCAACCCCCGTTGGGAGAACTATGAAGAAATCTGGACCACCATACCTTTGGGACAGTTTCTCAAGAACACAGCCAAGCTCACCATTATCGTGACGTTTTTGCAGTTGCTCACATCCTCATTTGCCGCTTATGCCTTTGCAAAGCTGCAATTCAAAGGCCGTGACATTCTCTTCTTGGGATATGTGGCTACCATCGCCATGCCTTGGCAGGTGTACATGGTCCCCCAGTTCATGATGATACGCTCCTTCGGCCTGAACAATACCCACTTGGCGATCATCTGCCTTCAGGCCTTCAGTGCATTCGGTGTCTTCTTGATGAAGCAGTTCTACATGAGCGTACCCGACGAGCTATGCGAGGCTGCAAGGATCGACGGCATGAGCGAGTATCGGATCTGGGCTCAGATCATGCTTCCGCTTTCCAAGCCGGCTCTCTCGACCCTGACGATTTTTACCTTCGTCAATACCTGGAATGACTTTTTAGGTCCCTTGCTCTATTTGACCAGGATGGAGCTGAAGACCATCCAAATAGGCCTGAGAATGTTCATCAGCCAATACTCAAGCGAGTACGGACTGATCATGGCGGCCAGTGTCGTAGCCCTCATTCCGGTGGTCATCGTCTTCCTTGCATTACAGAAGTTCTTCGTCCAAGGCGTAGCCACTGCGGGACTGAAGGGGTAGCAATGAAAGAAATCACAAGCCAAACTGTCCTCAAGGCCCTCGATGAGGCTGCAGGCCAAGTCAGAAGGAATCTCCCTTCGTTCACCTACCAGTGTCAGAATCACTCGTCGGTCAATAATTTCTATCCTGCGGTTGAAAACAATCAGTGGACCTGCGGGTTCTGGCCTGGAGAAGTCTGCCTCGCTTACGAGCATACAGGCGACCCGGTGTTGGTACACGCAGCGCATATTTTGAGTGAAAGTTTTCTCTCGCGCATCGAACAGAAAATCGAGGTTGACCATCATGACATGGGCTTTCTTTACACTCCCTCCTGCGTCTCCTTGTTCAAGCTGGATGGAAGTCTCAGGGCACGCAAGGCGGCCCTGCTTGCAGCAGACCAATTGCTGACGCGCTTTCAACAGAGGGGTTCCTTCTTGCAGGCATGGGGTCCTATGGGGGCGAGGGAGAACTATCGCTTCATCATCGACTGCCTGATGAACCTGCCGCTGTTGTACTGGGCGAGTGAACAGTCAGGTGATGAGAAATATCGAACGATTGCACTGAAGCACACCCAAACCTGTCTCGCCAACTCCTTCCGTCCCGATGGCTCGACCTTCCATACCTTCTTTATGGATCCTGAAACCGGCCTCCCTGTTCGCGGGGAGACTTGCCAAGGGTATCGGGCCGACTCGTCCTGGGCCCGAGGTCAGGCTTGGGGAATCTATGGCTTGGCTTTGAGCTACCGCTATACCTCCGATCCTGTGTGTGTTGATCAGTTCAGGACTGCTTCGGAGTATTTTCTTTCCAAGCTTCCCTCCGACCTGATTCCCTACTGGGACCTTATCTTCACCGAGGGCGACGAACCAAGAGACTCCTCCTCGGCCTCCATCGTCGCCTGTGGTTTTCTGGAGATGGCGGCGATGCTTGTAGCAGATGAGGCGGCCTACTACATCTCTTGGGCCAAGGCCTTGATGCAGAGCCTGTATGAACATTATCGCGTCACCGATCCACATACTTCCAACGGTTTGGTATTACATGGTACGTATTCGAAGAAATCACCGTATAATACCTGTACTCCCGAAGGGGTTGATGAGTGTGTATCATGGGGTGATTATTTCTACATGGAAGCACTGACCAGGCTCAAGGGTGATTGGGTTTCGTACTGGTAGGAGGGTTCGATGACAAGGGACGAGTATGCAAAGCAGACACGCATCTGCTTTCTGGATGACAGGGATGCCGTGGCCTCGTATGTGAAAACCTATGAAGCCTCTGAGCTGGAGAAGATTCTTGCCATCGCAGACGATGTGGTCGATCAATCGTTTCTGTTCAACCTGCGCTGGGACATGGAGCGTACTTTCGAGCCGGTTGTCTTTCCTGATGTAATCGACTGGCTTCACCAGCCCGGTGACGACAGTGAATGGGTTTTCGCCTTCAATCGGATGCGATTCTGGATCTGTCTTGGCCAAGCCTATGCCTGCACCAAGAACGAGAAGTATGCCAAGGCATTCGCCTCCCAGCTGTGTGATTGGGTTGCACGCGTCAAGCGCTCCGATCCTGGTTGTGCAAAGGCTTGGCGGTCGATCGAGGCCGGCTTGAGGATGGAGTACTGGACAAAGGCGATGCAGTACTTCCTTGACAGCCCTTCCATCACCGAAGAGGTCATTGATGTATTTCTCTGCTCGGTTGCAGAACATGCCCAGTTTCTCTATTCAGTCTGGGACAGCTATCATCTGATGAGCAACTGGGGAGTATTGGAGAACCACGGGCTTTTCCTTGCATCCCTTGCCCTGCCCAAGAATGAGACCAGTGAGAAGTACACCAAGGAAGCGTTCAGGCGCTTGGCCCTGGAGATACAAATACAAGTATACGATGACGGAGTACAATGGGAGCAGTCTCCGATGTATCACAACGAGGTTGCCCATGATTATCTTGACGTGGTGCTGATGGCAAAACGTCTCGCCCTTCCGATCGATGACAACATTGTTGAGAGAACCCACCTGATGTGCCGTGCCAGCATGGCTTGGCAGAAACCCGACGGGACGGAGCCGTGCATGGGGGACAGCGACCGCATCGACCAACGGGATATTGTCACCAAGGGTGCCTATCTGTTCAGTGACGGCCGACTCAAGGCAGCGGGGTATCCTCATCTCGATTTCGACTGTGTCTGGGACCTCGGGGCCAAGGCGATCGAGGAGTACGACCGGCTTGTCGCCATACGGGAGCAGCAGAGACTGACAGTTCTTTCTGAAAGCGGGAATGCGATTGTCAGGCAAGGCGATATGTACCTGAGGTTCCACTGCGGAACCTTGGGAGCAGGCCACGGGCATAGCGACAAGCTCCATTTCGACTTGTTTGCCAACGGCGAGGATATCCTGGTCGATGCAGGCCGGTTCACCTATGTACCGAAAGCGGAGCGGTACGAGTTCAAGGACAGCACCGCTCATAATACCACCACCGTGGACCGCAAGAATTTCACGGTCTGCAAGGACAGCTGGGAGTGTTCCAAGCTGTCGGCTCCCCTAGGATTTCGAACGGTGGAGAAGGGGCCGTACTGTGCTCTGCAAGGCAGTCATCAGGGGTACCTCGATGTCGGGGTGCTGCCCAAACGGACCATCATCACCCTTTGCGATGACCTGATCCTTCTCTTGGATGCATTTCTTAGTGTAAGCGAACACTCCTATCAGAGTTATCTCCATTTCAATGACAGTGGAAAGGTCAAGCTGACCGATGACGGGACATTCTTTGAGAGTCCGTCCTCCAAGGTACAGGTTCTGGTCGCCTCAGGTGGCGGCGTCACCCAATTTGTCAAGTCGACCCGCCTTTCACGACACTATAATCAATTGGTTGACAACAAAACCCTGGTAAGCGAGATTGAGACGGTCGGTTTCGGATCGCTGTTCACCCTTGTTTCAGTAAACAAGGCAGGACAATTTGTTCCCGCCAAGCTGTCCAAGGTCCGGGTGATGAGCAACTTCAAGAAGATTCGCTTCGGCGACGATTGGATTGAAGCTGTAAAGGTTCAGCGGGGGGATGAAGCTTTCACTGTGGTGGTTGCACATCAGGAGTGGGCGACTCCCACCGACACCTTCAATGCCGATGGATGCACCGGCTTTGGTTCGGTTGTTGTCTTCAATACTGCAGAAGGGGAGAAGGAGATAGGAACGAGATTGTTCTGTTAAGTCTGTTCCAAGGTTATTTACAACCCCCTGCGATTTTGCTATGATGCCTAGACAGTTGCGCTAGTAGCACAATGGTTAGTGCTCGTGCTTCCCAAGCATGAGACGGGGGTTCGATTCCCCTCTGGCGCTCTCACCCCCTTGGTCTTCGGATCGAGGGGGTTTGTTGTCTTAAGAGACGGAGGCCGGGTACACGACCCGGCCTCCGAGAGCACATAGTGATGGAAAGTCTTACTTGAATACTACGATGGCCTTTGGCTCCAACACCCTGAAGGTGAAGGATTCGGTTGCAAAGAGGGTGACTTCCTTGGTGTCATGGGTCTCATATCCAAGGGCGAAGTCCTGCCCGATGGTCAGCTCGAGGTTCTCATTGTTGTATGGTACCAACAGTGCTCCTTCCAGACTGTTTGCAAGTACCACTTTCGACCCAAGCATCTTCTCGATCCTATCCAGGAGGCTCTTTCCGTACGAGTCACGGCTGAGCAAAAGCCAGGTCGGCTTTCCGACTACCAAGGTGTAGGGTCCGTGGATGAATCCCTTCTTCAGCAGCAGCACTCCTTCGGCAATCGAAGTGAGGATGTCGTTGGGTTCGGTTCCCAAGGTCAACGCCTTGTGAGCCGAGGACTCCTTCAATCCCTTGATGCCGCCCTTTGCATAGCCGTTGTAGACTGCATTCTCCTCAAAGAGGGCAAGCTTTTCCAGGGCTGTATCGAGATTGTCGAAGTCGATGTCCTTCGCTCCGCGAGCCAGGTTGTCCAGCTCCCACTTGTTCAGCGAGAAGCGAATTCTTGCTTCGGTAAGAGGCTTGGCTGTGTAGGTACCGGCTTTCACTTCGCCATCGTCGACCAAGGTGAGTCTGCCTTCGCTGATGACGGTGAAGTCGATACCCTTAGGACCGTCAACATCAACGACCTTGCGGGCGGTGAGGCGGGAGAGCAATACTTCCTTTGCTCGTGCTTCTATTTCACTCCAGGCTTGTGCCGAAAGGGGTGCGAGTTCGCGTTTAAACATATCCATTTTCAACTATCCTCCAATGTTATTTCTTCAGGTCGCCGATCGACAGGGAGGAAGCATGTGCACTGCTTTCTTCTGCACCGCCTTCCTCGACTTCCAGTACAGAGCCGGAGGTAAACAGATAGGTCTTCAGCTCGTGATCCCATCCGTCCATGTTTCTTCTCAGCCATTCCAGTGTCATTACTGCATGCTCGATCTCTTCGTCACGGTTGTGGGCCATGATGCCTTTGAGCTCGGGATCCTTGGATGTGTTGACCCTCTGGTTGTACCAGTCAACCGCCTCCAGTTCCTCCCTGAGGCTGGTAATTGCACGAGAGATATCCCTCGTCTTTTCGTCTATTGCATCATACGGTTCTGTGTAAGCCATTTCATCCTCCTGTTGAGACGTTGTATCAATATCTATGATACTCATATTTTTCCAAGAAAGAAAGGGCCTTGACCCCGTTTTTCAGTACACAAGCCTGGAAGGAAGGTGGGGGATGGAGATTGCATGAGAAAAGGTAGGACTGGTATGGTAGTGCGTTTTGTTTGAGAGAGGAAAGTTCTTTTGAACGGGCCTGGACTTCTGAAAAGATTTCTTGCTCACAGTATATCAATGAAATATTAGTATTTTAAAAAATATACTGATAGAAATAATATATGTCTTATAGATATGTAAAACGTATCCTAAATAAGACAAAATCCTTAATGAATTAATACAATATTTGTTATATACTTTCCATACAAACTTACTCCTGAACTTGCACTATACGGAGGCTTCCTATGGCATTGAAATTCAAGTACGTCTTTACACAGCTTCAAATGAAGATTATTTTCGGCGAATGGCCTGAGGGCTACAGGATTCCAACTGAGATGGAATTATGTGAACAATATGATGTTTCCCGTGTCACCATACGACGCGCTCTCGATGGCTTGGTAACCCAAGGGTATATATCCCGTACAAGAGGCCGCGGCTCGTTCGTACTGTTCAAGCGGTCGGTGGTCGGCTTGGGATATCCCCAGATTATTGAATCTGAGGCGGAAATTGTTCCAAAGGGTACCTATAGAATTCTCCTGAAGGAACAGGTGGAAGCTTCTCCGACCGATAAGGCTCAGTTCAATCTTTCCGATCGGCCTGAGGATTCGATGATGTGGCACTTCAAGAGCCTGCATATTGTCGACGGCAAGCCTTCTGTACTCAGTGATTTCTACGTAGCCCCCCGATTTGGATCTAGTCTGGCTATGCTTGAGGAAACGAGCGACCAATCCTTCTTCGAGATCGTAGGCAGGAGGACCGGACAGCGGTGCCATTTCGTCAATGGCAAGGTGGCGGCAATCAATCCCAATGAGGAGATTTGCAAGCAGCTTGGCATCGACTGCAAATCTGCAAGCTTGTGGTGCAGAGGTCTTTGTGTCCTCGACGACGGTACCCTTGTAGGCCGTTGTACGAAGGTTTTCAATGGCTTGATGTATGAGTTTGCCGTGGAGAGTAAATCCGGTTTGCACATCGGAAGTGCATGATTGACTACAAATTCACGATAAGCCTCTACTCTTTCCTTGTGTTTTCTTGACAACTAGGATATACGTGTAAGTATAAAACACTTGGACAGTAATAAAGAGGCTTACCATGGAAAGAACGATTGTTCAGATGCTGCACGATGCAGCAAAAAAATACGGGGACCGGGCCTATACCAATACCAGAACGGATGCCCAATGGCAGCCCAGCTCCTTCAAGCAAACCGATATTCAATCAGATTACGTTGCAGCATACCTGCTCAGCCATGGCTTCAAGGCTGAGCAGACTGTCGGTATCCTCAGTGAAGGCAAGAGCTCCTGGGTTACGTGCGAGCATGGTGTCATCAAGGCGAAGATGATCAGCGTCCCCTTGTCAATCAAGCTTACCCCGGAGGAAATTGCATTTCGGATCAACCACAGTGAGGCTGTAGCACTGGCTGTTTCTGCCAATACACTTGGCAATGCAGTGAAGGCTCTGCCGCTCTTCGACCACCATGTCATGTTCATCTACCTCGACGAGCAGGACGACCGTTTGGAGAATCAGATTCGTCAGGCCGGTTGGAAGCAGGATGTGGACTACGTTCCCTATCAGACGATGCTGATGGACGGTGAGGCCTTGCTTGCAAAGAAGCCGAATCTGGTCAAGGATGTTGAGGCAACGATCAGCGAGCAGGATACAATCAATATTTGCTATACCAGCGGCACGACGGGTAATCCGAAGGGGATCATGCTCACCCATGTAAACTACTGGGTCAACTCGCATGATGCAATCGAGTTGTTCCAGCTTCCCGACGCCCAATTCGAGACCTTGGTCGTACTTCCTGTCGACCACAGCTTCGCCCATACCGTCGGCATCTATACGTCGCTGCTCAGAGGCATCACATTGCACTTTGTCGATTCCCGCGGTTCCAATGCCGCAATCATCCGAAACTTCCCCAAGAACCTGGTGGAGTTGAATCCGGTGTTCCTGATGACCGTTCCTTCCATCACCGGCAACTTCATGAAGAAGATGATTCAGGGAATTCATCAGAAAGGTGCCTTCGTCGAGGGCATATTCAACAGGGGCCTCGAGGCGGGCATGCTGAGAAACGGTGATGGTTTTCACAAGGGCGGCACCTGGATTCGTATCAAGACGTGGCTGCCGTATACCTTGGCTAATCTTTTGGTATTTCCCAAGCTCCGCAAGGTTTTCGGCGACAGGATGCTCTACTGTGTCGGTGGGGGTGCGTTGCTGGAGGCCAAGCAGCAGAGGTTCTTTGCCGCCATCGGTGTTCCCGTATTCCAGGGATACGGCCTGACCGAAGCGGCTCCCATCATCAGCAGCAACTCTCCCCATCTGTACAAGTTCGGCACCAGCGGCATGGTGGCCAAGAGTGAAATCTGCAAAATCATGATCGATGAGACCACCGAGGCAAAGGTGGGGCAGCGGGGTGAGATCGTCATCAAGGGCGAGAACGTCATGAAGGGCTACTTCAAGAATCCGGCAGCCAGTGCCGAGGTGCTCCGAGACGGTTGGCTCTGGACGGGCGACCTCGGGTATTACGACGAGGATGGTTTCTTGGTTGTAACCGGTCGTGCGAAAGCTCTTCTGATCAACAAGGATGGAGAGAAGTACAGTCCCGAGGAAGTTGAGGAAGTGATGATCAACAGCCTTTCGGTGTTGAATCAACTGATGGTGTACAACGACCATCAGATGATTACCACTGCCTTGGTCACCGTGCAGGAAGATGTGGTCACCCGCATGATTGAAGAGAAGGGTTGCAAGAGTGCCGAGGAGGCCTTGGACATGCTTGTGACAGAGCTCAGGTCCTATGAGGCGCAAGCCAGTGCCATTCCGAATATGTGGCTTCCTTCACGGTTTGCCATCATCGAAAAACCCTTCAGCGAGGCAGACGGCCTGGTCAATTCAACGATGAAGCTCGTACGGTATAAGACCGCTGAATTCTACAAGGATAGGATTGCAACCCTCTATGAAAGCGAAGAGGCGAATAGAAAAGCCAACCTTGAGGTGATCAAGCAGCTGTTTTTCAAATAGCCGAGAACCATGAAAACCGGTATACAAGCGGAGACGAGAGTTTCCGCTTGTTCTGTAGGTGGTCGATAGTAGACATTGCTAGAAAAATGTGTAACGCTTTAGCTGTAAGTTAGTTTTCTATGTACGACGATGTGACATATCTAAGTATATCGTCTGATAGCTACCGAGAGATATCCTTTACTTGTAAGGGTGAGGGAGTGGGAAGATAACGTATGGTTTCCCCCACAGAGGAGGGCATCATGAAGAAAATGTTCGTACTGGTTTTGTTAGTACCGATTCTAACAATTGCATTGATTTCCTGTGACGCTGATATACGTTCCAACATAGCCGGCTTTATGGGCGGACTGGGTGGGAATGTGTATGTCGACAATGAGTGGGTGCAGCCCAATACTGCTGATGCTGAGGCGGCGGTGGCAACCATCACCACACTAGGTACAGCTGGATCTACTACCACGGCAACAGCGAGTTCTAATGCAACTATGTTTGGAATCTCCGGTGTTGACTTGAGTGGACTCAGCGGTGATACCACCATCTTGGCACCACAAGCAACTGTAGCACAGACTGAGCTGAAGGATTCCCTTGCTACTGCTTTGGCCTCTCCGACGCAGACTAAGACATTACTTCAAAATCTGAGTCAACCTGCATCCACTGAACAAATAACAGCGGCGGTGGGCACGGTAACAGTTTTCAATGCTGCAATAAGTGCATTACAAAGTGAATTACCTCCTGGAAGTGAATTGGCTAATACGATTGCAGAATTGGCGCTTCCTGCCATTACCAGTTCCGATGAACTCACACAGGGAGATATTTTGGTTCTGCAAATGATGACCAACCTGATATCCAATACTGTGGCCACCCTTAATACGGTATCAAATAATAATCTTGGTTCATTGACTGATGCTCAATTGCAGAACAATCAAACACAGGTGCTCTCCATCGTAGATGATGCGCTCTTTACGGCCCAGATCGCTGAGCAACTTTCTGGTTCAGCAACGATTGACTTCTCCGGTCAGCTTGATCTTGCATCACTGCTTGAGAATCTAAACAAGGGCAGCAAAGCCAGTCGCGGGGCGATTGAATTGACTGATGCCGGTGATTTCATCGGAACACTCAACAACATCATCCCGGATTTGGTGGATTTGCTTGGTGTGAAGGATGGGGCATATTCACAAGCTGATTACCAGAAGTTCATCCTGAACCAGAGGGCATATCGTGCTGCCATTGAGCATGCGCTGTCATTCGCAAAGAAGGGAAACCTAACGAGTGCACAGTTGCAGAACCGTGGTGTCTCGTTCGATACCTCGACACTCATCAAGTACATCTATGCAGTATTGATGACCGAGCACCATGATTATTGGAAGGTAAAGGCAATTTCGACGCCGAGACCTGAATCAATCATCCTGCAATACCTGACTGCAAATCCAAAATTGGCTGCAGGGACTCTGACTGTAAGTGATTCTATTACTGCACCTGAAATTACTGGGTTTGATTACGATGGATTCCCGGCTCACCTGCATGGCAAGGGATCAGATTATCTCAAAGCAATCATCAACAACCTTATCGCCATCAACAACATCGGTGGTATTGCACAGTTGACCGAAGCTTTGGAGGATTTCCTCGATGAAGACTTTGACGATTGGTTTGCGGACCTGGTGTAAGGGGAGGATGAAACAATGAAAACAAAAAAAATTGTAGCAATAGTATTGATACTATGTTTCATAGTTGCACCGCTGGTGGCAGTCGATGACTATAAGCCTAGCAATGTGGTGTATAAGCAGGTTGCAGAGCCCTTTGTCGGTACCAGTGTCCGAATCATGGGCATGGGTGGTGCAGGTCTTGGTGTGAAAGGCTATCACGATAGCTTCTTGTACAACCCCGCAAACCTGGTTCGCTCTGGATTCAAGTTCTCTTTCCCTTCAGTTACCGTGACGGCGTATAATCCTAAGGCCATATTGGAAAGCGGTGCCATTGAAGAGTTCGAGAAAGGAACGGATGCAGGCATGGTTGCTGGAGCCCAAAAGTTTCTGGGAACCATTCAGAAGGATTATGGTGATCTGATTACCACCGATCTATCCACCACCGTTACCTTGGGTAGCTTCGGTCTTTCATTGCAGGTTCAGGAGAGGTTGATGACCTATAAGCCGGGCGCTGACCTTACTGCTACGAACTTGGTTGCCCAGATTACGACCGCAGCAACTGCAGGCTTTGGTTTCAGGATTAATCTTGCACAGAGTATGAGCATTGACCTCGGTGTTTCTGCCCAGGCGGTTTATAAAGCCTATTTGAAGGCCCAGAGCGCCTCGTCCATTACATCGATGGTTGCTGATGAGAACTCTGATCCTGCGAAGAAATTCTTGAATGAGACACCCTTAATGGCCGGTTATGCTTTACCGCTTTCCGCCGGTATCAATCTTAACCTCCCCTTCGGCCTCACTGTTTCAACCGTGGCTAAGAACTTCAATGGCAACTATACCATGAATACGTATGAGTCCATGAATGATTGGGCCGAGGTAGTGCTTGGTGATAGATTGACAGACGATGCTGATGCTACCGCAGGCACGGATCCCATAGAGCCTGAGTGGACCATTGAAGTTCCCTGGAGACTCGATGCCGGTCTTACTTGGAAGCCGAACATCGGTTCGCTGATCAGACCCATCATTGCTGTTGACGTAGTCGATGTGATGGCGATGTCCGGGAAGACTGGTGACGATCTTACCCGTGCCTTCTTTGAACAGACCAGACTTGGTGCCTCTGTCAGGCTTCTCAGTCTCCTGGATTTCCGGTATGGCTTGAACAAAGGCTATCAATCAGTTGGTGTTGGATTCGATCTCTTGATCTTCCACATCGATGCAGCATACTACACTCAGGAGTATGGCCCGAGTATCGGCGATAAGCCCATCGATGCACTTTCGCTTCGATTCTCGCTCTTCTCTCGCTAGTGTCGTTTCTTCTACTCAACTGGAATGCCCTCCCTGGAAAGGAGGGCATTTCCACATCTAGAGGGTAGTGTATTCTTGGTTCTGTTATTTGAATAACATTCTGTGTAAATTTCCATAAAACTGCATAGTTCGGCCTATACTTTGTAACGAAAGCCGTGGTATAGTCTCGCTATATCACACATTGAGGGTCTTTCACCCTATTTGAGAGAGGTCAACATGACAAGTTTTGGAATTTGGGGACTTATTCCTCCCGTTCTCACCATTACGCTTGCTTTCATTACCAAGGATGTAATGGTATCCCTGTTTCTGGGTATTTTCTCCGGGGCGATCATTGTAGCCGGCGGCAATCCCTTGATGGCAATCATCAATCTGACCGATATGATTGCAGGTTCCCTCAACGATGGTTGGAACATCCGCATCTTCCTCTTCTGTGCATTGCTCGGCGGCTTGGTCGGTATGCTCAGCAAGACCGGTTCCGCCCATGCCTTCGGCCGTTGGGCTGCGGACAAGCTTCACACAGAAAAGACCAGCCTCTTGATGACTTGGTTCTGCGGACTCTTGATTTTCATCGATGACTACTTCAACAGCCTCGCCGTGGGAACGGTCATGAGACCCATCACCGACAAGAACAAGGTGAGCCGTGCCCAGCTGGCTTATATCCTCGACTCAACGGCAGCTCCGGTATGCATCCTGGTACCCATCTCCAGCTGGGTGATCACTGTCATGTCGATCGTTAAGGGCTCTGAAGGCTTCGACTCCCTCGGAGTAAGCGAGTTCGCTTTCTTCATTCGCTCCGTTCCTTATAATCTGTATGCTCTTCTTACCATTCTTATGGTTCTGGTCATTATCCTAACCGGTAGGAATTTCGGCCCAATGGCCCGCAGCATCGCCTATGCCAAGGAAACAGGCAAGCTCTATAACGAAACCTACGGTCCTGCCCCTGGTGAAGTCGACATCGATGGCAATGCAAATGCTGCGAAGGCAAAGCCTTTGGACATGCTTTTCCCCATTCTCGTCCTCATTGTTTCTGCAGTTCTTCTCTTCCCGATCACCACCTACCTTGGAGCCATCGATGGAGAGACAATCACCGGTATCGGTGCAGCAGCAGCTTCCATGTCCCTCGGTGATGCCTTCAACAACACCGACGCTTCCATGGCTCTCTTCTATGCAGTAATTTTCACCTTGGTGATTTCCTACATCTACTATACTGTCCGAAAGCTCTTCACCATCAAGTCTGCAAGCGAAGCCATCGGCGATGGCATCAAGTCGATGGTTCCCGCCTTGATCATCCTGACCATGGCATGGACCATCGGGACTGTCATCAAGAGCAGCCCGGAAGACGGCGGCCTCGGCCTTGCAGCCTTCCTCAGCGATGTGGTTGTCGGTGGTGGGTTCCCGATTGCCTTGGTACCCGTCATTGCCTTCGCTCTCTCTGCCTTGATCTCGTTCTCGACCGGAACCTCCTGGGGTACGTTCGCCATCATGATCCCGATCGTAATGCCCATCGCCGTCGGTCTTGCCCAGGCCAAGGGCCTTGGTGATGGAGCCCTGCTCAATGCAGCAATGATCAGCGTCAGTGCCGTACTCGGCGGTTCGGTATTCGGTGACCACGCATCCCCGATTTCCGACACCACCATTCTCTCCTCGACCGGTGCTGGATGCCCCCATCTTGAACACGTTGCAACCCAGATGCCCTATGCGGTGACGGCGGCAATTTGTACCTTGATCGGTTTCGTCTTCGGTGGTATCACCCTCAATGTCTTTGTTGCTTGGTTGGCTACACTCATTTGCTTCGCCGCAGCAATGGTGTTCCTGCCGCGCGTTTACAACAAATAAGAAAGCGTTTCTTCTTACTTAGCCCGCCGTTTGGCGGGCTTTATCTTGCCCTCATGATGTAAGCCTCCTATACTTGTATGAGGAGGACGGTATGGACATAGTACAAATACAGGGACACATCAAAGAGTACGATTGGGGCAACAACTCGTTCATTCCCGCTCTTCTCTCTCAAGATGAAGATGGCAAGAGCAAGGCCGAGCTTTGGTTCGGTACGCATCCGAATGGCGATGCCAGAGTCGTCGAGACAGGCCAGCAGCTCTCTGCATTCCTTGCACAGGACAGTATTCATTGGTTCGGACAGGAACACCTTGATTGTTTTGGTGATCAGCTTCCGCTTCTGCTCAAGGTTCTCGCCATTGATAAACCCCTCTCCATCCAGGTACATCCAACCAAGGCCCAAGCCGAGGAAGGGTGGGCCAAGGAAGAGCTGACCAGAGCCCATCAAAAGAAGGAACTGTGGAACTATAAGGATCCAAACAGGAAAGCGGAAGTAATTTATGCGCTCACTCCCATTACGGCAATGTGTGGATTCAGGCCCCTGAAACAGATAATACCTGTATTGAAGCTTCTTATTCCCAACGGGTATGCGAAGCATTTTGGGTATTTGGACACAGTGCAGGAGGACTCGGACAAGCTTCTTGCCAAGTTGTTTAAAGATTTGTATACGATGCAATCGGAGCAACTTGTACAACTGGTGGATGAGTATATTGCCTCGTTGAAGAAACACGAGGAACTTCCCTTTGCCACCGGGGATGGTGCATTTTTGGAGAGCAAGGGCATCGTTCTCTCCTGTTATGCAGCCTACCCTGAGGATCCGGGTTTGTTCTGCCCCTTTATTCTGCACGTCAAACACCTCCATCCGGGTGAAGCCCTCTATCTGGAGCCTCGAACCCTCCATGCCTATGTGCTTGGCAACGGCATCGAGCTGATGAGCGCTTCGGACAACGTACTGCGCGGTGGCCTTACCAACAAGAAAGTGGATGTGAAAGAGCTGATGAGAATCCTGGAGATCAAGGGCAGGGAAGTAGAGAAAGCCCCGATGCTCATAGGTCGCTCAGGCAGGCTTCATGTGCTAACTCCCACCGAGGAGTTCCATCTGATGGTGCTCAAGAGCGGGACGTACCACATCAATGAACGCAGAAGCATTGAACTGGTGTTCGTGACCGAGGGACAGGCGGTGTTTCAATCGGCTGCAGAGAAACGTACCTTGGAGAAAGGAAGCTGCCATGTAATCGCAGCATCTCTCTCTTCCTACACCTTGGAGGTTGAGGGGACGCTCTTCATCGCCGACGTTCCACGCTGATCGAATTTCTCTCTTTGGGGTTGGAAAGCCTGTTGTCAGAATGCTATAGTCCTTGTATGGATACTTATCTGAAGGTGCTACAAAAAGAGATGCGCCCTGCAATGGGGTGCACTGAGCCTGCCGCCTCAGCCCTCGCCGGGGCCAAGGCCGCTCAGTTGTTGGATGGCCGGCCCACTTCCTTGGAGGTGGTAACCAGCAGGGATATGGTGAAGAACGCCATGGGTGTGGGTCTGCCGAATTGCTCGCTCAAGGGGATCCAGGCAGCGGTAGCCCTTGGTGCGTCAGGCGGTGATGTTGATAAGGGCTTGAGTATTCTCAGCGAATTGAGCGATGAGCAGATTCAGCATGCGAGTTCCATGCCGGTTTCCCTTGCCATCGATTCCGAAGTTCCTTCGCTATACATCAAAGTGGTCGCCAAGAATGAAGGCGGCACTTCCGTCGCTGTCATCAGTGGTGAGCATGACCGTTTCAGCTACCTCGAGCAACATGGGCAGGTACTGCTCAGTTTGGCTGTTGATGCCTGCGGTTCCTCCCTGCAAGAGGAAGACGAGCAGTTTATGGGCGGTTCTTCCTTGTCTGATCTCCTTGCTTGGGTGCAGCAAGCACCTCAGGAAGCCCTGACTTTGGTCCTTGATGCCAAAAATACCAATATGGCCATTGCTCAGCATGCCTTGGAGCACTCCTATGGTCTGTCGGTAGGGAAAATCGCAGCCGAGCCTATCGGTAAAACACCTTCCAGCCTATCCGAGGCTTTCAGCCTCGCTTCGGCCATGGCGGCAGCGGCCAGTGATGCAAGAATGGCAGGCTGTCCGCTTCCTGTGATCATCAACAGCGGCAGCGGCAACCAAGGCATCAC
>Ga0228535_1001073_pt1 | contig 52014 bp, 38 predicted proteins | sample SJ1metagenome_FD_168457 | JGI IMG/M metagenome (GOLD analysis project Ga0228535, IMG submission 168457) | Enriched culture of PCE-dechlorinating microbial communities from Ithaca, New York, USA - SJ1 | ecosystem: Engineered > Modeled > Simulated communities (microbial... > Unclassified | place... | reverse complement strand
TGTGGATCCTGGAGGCGAAATTACAGGATCAAGACGAACAACAGGGTGTTGCCAAGAAGGTCAAGGGTGCGTAGGATTCATCATGGAGTGGCCACCGCACCTCCAACTGAGAACGGGACAACCTCGAGGAGCAGAAGTAGTTGGAATTTACCCGATGGAGGAAGCACACGGGCACATGATGCCTGGGCCTGCCGCGGTAGAGACTGTCGTCGTAATCGCATATCACTTTTGGTTATTGGAGGTGCAGCAATGAAAACGCGGTTCCTGAAAGCTTTTCTGGCGATTGTTCTGATTTCGGGGTCGCTCTGTGGCCAGGCGAAGGCAGATGCCCTGACGGGATTCAAAGACGTCAAGGTCATCGGCAACGCCATGGTCAGTCTCACCTACCAGGGAAAGGAATACCTGGTGGCCAACGGAGATCTCATGCTGGGCACCACCACACGATGGTACATCCCGGCCGACACCAAGGTCCCGACCCAATGGGTCGACGGGACGCCGGCTCCGACCGCGACCGTAAGCACTTCCTCCAACCCCAAGGGGGCCGACATCGGCGCCAACGCGGATGACTGGATCTTCGCCGTATCGGGAGCGGCGGACGGCATGTCGTCGATCGACGGCATCGATTACCAGGAGACCCTCTTCCCGGTCTTGACGAATACAATCTTCGTATTCGAACGCGGCGGCAACGACTCGGGCACGTACTACGCGATCCTCGAGGATGGCTCGCTCGGCGCCCCGGTGACGTACACGGCTGCCAGCACGTACGCCAACACCGGGATTAATGTGGGCGGCCAGAACGCTTTCGGCGTGGTCTTCACTACCGACGTGCGAGTCAAAGGGGTGCGCATCGCGGCTTCCGGACACGACGCCTTCACGGTTTGCGCCATCCCGGTGCCGTTGGATCCGAAACAAAGCCGTGACCCGCAGCCGGCAGACAAGGCGACGGATATCTCGCGGGATCCGGTACTCACTTGGACGGCCGGCGAAGACGTAGCGACGACCAACGGGCACATCGTCTACCTGAGCAAGAACCCCGACGACGTCATCAACGCGATCGCCGGCGTCAGCGTCAGCGAGGCCAGCTATGACCCGGGACGGCTGGAGTTTGGAGCGACCTACTACTGGCGCGTCGATGAGGTCGGCGGCGAAGTCTATGAGGGCGCGGTATGGTCGTTTACAGTCGAGCCGATCGCCTATCGGATCGACAAGGTGACCGCCACCGCCTCCAGCGCTCAGGAGGGCATGGGACCCGAGAACACCGTCAACGGCTCCGGACTCAACGCCAATGGCGAGCACTCGACCGAGGGCGCGGAGATGTGGCTGAGCACCGGCGCCCAGCCGAACTGGATTCAATACGAGTTCGACAAAGCCTATAAGCTTCATGAGATGTGGGTCTGGAACTCCAACCAGTTGGTCGAAGCTTTCGTCGGTTTTGGCGCGAAGAAGGTTACCATTGAATACTCGCTTGACGGCAAGGCCTGGACGAAACTGGCCGACGTGCCCGAGTTCGCCCAGGGCTTGGGAACGGCCACCTACACCCACAACACGACCGTTTCCTTCGGCGGAGCGATCGCCAAGTATGTGAAGTTGACCATCGACAGCCTCTGGGGCGGCCTGACACAAAGCGGTTTGGCCGAAATCCGGTTCTTCTCCATTCCGGTTCAGGCCCGCGAGCCCAAGCCGGCCGATGCGGCGACGGACGTCGACATTGACACCGTCCTGAGCTGGCGTGCCGGACGCGAAGCTGGCTCGCATACGGTGTATATCAGTACGGACAGGAATGCGGTGAGCAAGGCAACGGCCCCCAAGACAACCGTGTACGAAACCAGCTTCACTCCGACGGCGGTGGGCTATGGCGCCGCCTACTACTGGCGTGTGGACGAAGTCAACAATGCGATGGTCCCGCCCGTCCACGAGGGCACCGTGTGGAGCTTCGCCACGCAGGAATACGAGATCGTCGATGATTTCGAGACCTACACCGACGACGACGGCAACCGCATCTACCAGGCTTGGGCGGACGGCTACGGCACGACGACCAACGGTTCGCAGGTTGGCTACGCCGAGGCCCCCTTCGCCGAGAAGGTGAATATCCACACCGGCAAGCAGGCCATGCCCCTGCTGTATAACAACACCGGCGGCGCCGCCTCATCCGAGGCCGAGCGGACCTTTGACGCCTCGCAGGATTGGACCCGGGCCGGCCTGTCGACTCTCGTGGTCTACTTCCGCGGCGACCCGAACAACACCACCGGCAGGCTGTATCTGAAAGTCAACGGGGTGAAAGTCCCCTACAGTGGCGATGCAGCCGACTTGAAGGCCACGCCGTGGATCGCATGGTCAGTCAGTCTGGCTTCCGTGAACACGAATCTGAAGAAGGTCACCAAGCTAACCCTCGGCGTCGACAACGGCGGCGCGGGCACTCTGTACATCGATGACATCCGACTGCTGCCCGCTCCGCCTGCGCCGGTGGCGTCAGCAACCATCACCGTGGCTGCCGCCACAGCCGTCACCGCCACGGGCAACGACGGCATGGTCCTCACGATCAATGAGATCGAGGCCAGCAAGCTGATCACCGGCACAACGACCGCCGATTTTGAGAAGTATGCCGACCATCCGGCAGCCCACGCCGACGACCTCAATCTCGGCACGTACGCCAGCCTGGATGATTCGAAGGTCATTACAGTCATGTTCCCGGTCCCGGTGACCACGATCTTCATCATCGAACGCGGCGGCAACGATTCGGGGTTCGTCCAGCCGCTGGATGCCGCCGGCGCTCCGGCCGGCGAGCCACAGCCGTACGTGAACGCCAACTGGTTCAAGCCCGGCCTCACGGTCGGCGGCCAGGCGTCCGGCGCGATGGTGATTACGGCGACGACGCCGATATCCGGGATCAAGCTGCTGCCGCCGGCCAGCGGCGCCAACGGCATCGACCCCGCCAGCATCTCGGCCGTGCCGGCGCAGTAGGAGACGGCCTGGAGGTTGGCTCCGTCGCCATTCCTCCGGGAGCAACAATCGGGCGGAGAGCCGTATTCCTGAGATGCGGCTGTCCGCCCGACGCCATTTTGCAGCATTGCCCCCGTGTTGCAGGCTGAACCATCGTAATCTGGTTGGGAAGGAGTCCGTCATGCCGAACCCCCTTACGCGACTTGGCCGAGCCGTCCTCGTCTGGCTTCTGCTGTTCCTGAACATTCCTGTGCTGGCCCGTGCACATGTATTCACGGTGCGAGGCGACAAGACCTGCCTGAATGGGCAGGAGTTTCTCGTTAAAGGGCTTCGCTGCTCCAACGCACTGATCTCAGACCGGACGGCCCAGGATCTGATCGACAACCTCGACGCCTTTGCCGGCTACGGCGTCAATACCCTCAGCGTCTACTTCATGGGTTCGCGTTTCGGCGACGTCAAGGGCTACGATGAGGATGCGAGCCTCAGCTCGGTCTATGCGGAGCGCATGGCCCGGATCATCGAGGCCGCAGACAACAGAGGCATGGTCGTCCTCGTCGGCTGCTTGTACTGGAGCACTTCCCGATCGAAGTGGGACAGTTGGACCCAGGCCGAGGCCAACAAGGCCGTCGCCAACACCGTCGCATGGCTCAAAGAGAAGAGGTATCGGAATGTGTTCGTCGATATCGACAACGAAGGGATGGCTCAGGCCGCCAAGGGCTTCGATCCGCGACAGATGGTCCTGGCAGGCAAAGCCGCGGACCCCTGCTGCGTGATCGCGACGAATTTCCGGGGCCAACCCCCTGCCGAGGCGGATCTTGCCATTCACCATTCGGAGCGGGCCGTCGGCAAGCCATACATCGAGAGCGAGGCCTCCCCCGGCAAGACCCCCGGTGGCTACTGGGGAATCTACAGCAAACGGGACGGCTACTACAACTATATCAAGATCGGGGTCTACACCGAGGCCATGAAGGCGGACCAGATCAAACAGACGACGGCTCACCTATCGCGTGGTGAAGGGTATATGCTCGCCTCGACGTGGCTGCAGTGCGTGTCGCCCTATGGGCCCAACCATCGGCCGGGCGGCGAAGGCAGCGCGAATGATCCTGGGATCAAATGGTGGCTGGAATTCCTGCGGGACACCTACGGCCCCTACAGACCGCCGGCTCTTATGACCGTATCCGGTGCCCAGATCCTATCCGTTCCATGAGTCCCACAGGTCCCATTATCTTTGGAGCGGCTAGAGCTGCTGCCGTTTGATCTCTTCCTGGGTGGCCCGTTTGAGGGTCCGCTTCTCGACGCTGGTCAGGCTGTGCAGGCCGGAGCGATGGACCTTCGCCAGGATCCGGTCGACCTCGACTTGCAGCCTGCGGCTCTCCTCAAGTCTCTTCTCCCACGAGCCCGCGCGTCGCTTCATCGAGAAGTTGTCCCACCTCGGCCCCAACAGAACGTAGGCCGCTCCCATCGCCATGCCGGCGAAATGAGCCGCTTCGCCGCCGGGATTGGGGCCCCGGTTGAAGAGCACGACGAAGAACGAGTTCAGGGCGAACAGAACCGCCATCAACCGAATCGGAACCGGAAAGACGAAGAACACCAGGACGATGTGGGGAAACAGGATCGCGCACGCGGCGATCACGCCGAGGACCGCGCCGGAGGCCCCGACCATCGGACCGGCCGTCAGGAACCCCACGCGGGCCAACAGGGAAAAGACGATCCCGCCGGCGGCTCCACAGACCAGGTAGAACGTCAGGAACTTACGGCTGCCCCAGGACCGCTCCAGGTAGTGTCCAAGGAAGTAGAGCCCGAGCATGTTGCCGATAATGTGCCAGAAACTGTCCCGACTGTGCAGGAACTGGTAGCCAATGAGTCGCCACGGCTGGAGCGTCGTCGCCCAGCTTCGAGGATCGACGGCGAACCACCCGTGCAGAAGATCCCCCAATGAACGGACCAGGCAAAGAACAAAGACCGCAAAGTTGACGATCAGCAGCCACTTGACGACCGGCGTCACGCGCGGGAAGCTGAAGTGCATCTGCGGCAGGCCGAACCGCTGCTGCCGGAATTCGGACTGCGTGTAATCTCTGTCGTACAACCCCATAGTCATCTTCTAGCAAAACCCAAATTCTCAATCAACGCCATTGTACCACAATATCGGCAATTTGGCAAAATGTTCGCGGAGAAATCCCGCGAGCGATGGAGTTGTGGACACCCTTCGTTCGCCGGTAGACCGCGCACTCAGCCCATGGACCGATAAGCGTCGGAAACAGCGATTCTGCCGCGGTGGTCACCTTCCCGCCGTGAGCGCCAGGCGTCGGCAGTTCTCCACCGCCTCCCGGAGCGTCGCGACCAGTTGGACGTCGCCCTGGCCCTGCGCCAAGGCCAGAGCCCGCTCCTGGTGTCGCAAGGCCTCCTGATGCTTGCCCTTCTGAGTGAATCCGTTCGCCAGGAAGTGGTGCAGAGCAGGCGACGTGTCCACTTTCGGATTGGCCTTGACAGCCCTGGCGTAGAAGAGCAGCGCAGGGTCCGTCTGCCCCTGGTCGGCCAGCGCCAAGGCCATGCGGTAGTTGGCCTCTGCGTGCTGGGGATCGAGTTCGAGGACCTTCGCCAAATGCGCTTGGGACTCCTTGGACTTGCCCGCCAGGAGCAGGGCCTCGCCCAGATGGAAGTGCAATCGCACCAGGGTGTACTGCTCGTCGAGATTGGCAGGCATCTGTCGCAACGCCTCCGCGAGGTGCCTGGCGGCTTCGTCGGTCTTCTGCTGGTATAGCAGGGCCATGCCCAGATCGTGATGCGCTCGCGGGTTGTGTGGGTCCAACTCCAGCGTCCTGAGCAGGTGGGCCATTCCCTCCTGCGGCCGGTTCTTGACGTTGTACAGCAGAAACCCGAGACGCTGGTGGGCTTCGACGTTGTCGGGATTGAGCCTGAGCGCCTGGTCGTACTCGGCAATCGCGCGGTCGGCGTCGCCCTGGCGGTAGAACTCGTTGCCGGCGCGGACGAACGAGTAATCGTTGAGGAACTGCTCGTTGATCCTGGCGATCGCGTCCGGCCTGGCGTTGAGAAACTCCGGAATGTTGGCCGCCCGGTCGGGCGAGGTCAGGTGCGACAGCAGCACCGGCGGACTGGCCCGCCCCTGATCGTCGATGTGCGTCAGACACAACTGCGTGTAGTCCGACCAGGCCTTCGACGCAAAAACCAGCCACTTGCCGTTGGGCGAAAAGCTGTGCCAGGAATTCATCCGCGATGTGTTGCACTCGAGCCGCCGGGCCTGGCCTCCTTCGGCCGGGAGGATATAGAGTTCGCTGTCCTTCTGGAGCAACATGTAGCTGCGGGCCCTGCAAAACACGATCCACTTGCCGTCGGGCGAATAGCGGCCGAAGTAGTTGCTCAGGCCGTTGTTCGACGCGCCGACCACCGGCTCGGGCACTCCCCCCCTGCCCTCGTTGAACGGCACCCGGTAGAGATCGAACAGGAAAGGCTTTCCGTCCTCGACGAACTCCTTGCACTCCTCGCGGGTCAACAGGACCTTGCCCTGGCCTGCGGTGTTCTTGAGATCGTACGCCCTGCTGCGAGCGAAGAGCACGTACTTGCCGTCCGGGCTCCAGCTTGGATTGCTCTGGACGTACTGGGGATCATCAGCCCCCGGCAGCGGACTGAAGGTCTTGGTCTGGCAGTCGTAAACGCAAAGAATGCCCTTGATCGGGAAGAAGAGCTGCGAGAACGCCAGGTCAGGCATCGGGACGAACACCGATTTGTCCTTGACCGTGCTCAGGACGTGGCGCCCGTCGGGGGAGATCTGCGAGAGCAGGCCGAAAGTCTGCTCGCCGTCTTCTTTCTTGTAATCGTTCCACGTGATGATGTCGCTGGTCGCCAGCACCATCTGCTTCTTGATCGGCGCGATGACGTAGGAGCCTTTGCTGTTGGCGTAATCGACGTCCATCGCGACCAGCCGCCCGTCCTGCGAGAACGAATGGCAGTTGCCGCAGACAGGCAGGTTCTCCAGGATCACCGGGGGCCTCTGCGCGGAGGCGATTGAGCCGAACCGCCACCGGATGCGGGACGGGTCCTTCACCGCGTCGACGAAAGGCAGGTTCACCTCGCGATAGAACAGCGGCGCCCCGACCTCATCCGTGGATGTCCGGATGGCGATTCTCGCCGCCGAGACGACGTGCCCTGGGTCGGGTAGACGTCCAACGCCGATCACGAGAACATGGACCTCCTTCTCCTTCGAGGCGGTCTTGATCCGCTCCCAATCGCGTACGTCCGGCATCCACTGCTTCTCGTGGGTCAGGCATCGCGCCAATGGCCGGTCGTCGCCGCCCTCCACCTGAACAAGCCAGGAAGCGGCTTGCGAGTTTGGATCCTCCCAGCGAAACAAAGGCGGCACGATCTCCGGGGGAAACAGCGTCCCGTCCTGCGGATACACCATCCGAATCCCGCCGATATCGGGGTTCTGGCGGTAGGCGGTTAGAGCCGCAGCAATCAAGTCGGATGCGCTGCTCCATTGCCGGACGACAACTACAGCCGCGATAACAACCGCAGCGAGTGCGAACAAGACGATTCGCTTACGCATGCACTGGCCTCACCACAGACGGGGGTCCAACCAGCTACTCGATGGGCGTAGGATAGCCCCACCACACGCAGTCCAGTGTAGCAGATTGCTCGCGGACAATCCAGAGGGTGAAAGAGGAATACAGGCGCCCGGTCCGTCAGTTGGATGGAGCCGCAGGGAGTGGTTCCGGCTTGATACGGGAGAACACCGCCACCAGGACGACGCCCAGGACCGACAGCGAGAGCCCCAGGATCTGGGAAATCGTCAGGCCGGCGGTCTCGAACGGATTGTCGTCGCGGAGACCCTCGAGGGTGAACCGCATGATCCCATAGAGAATGAACATGACGCTGAACGTCACGCCCGGCTGGGTGAGGAACCCGTGCCGGCCGGCAAGCTCAGCCTTGTGCGAGCGACGCCAGAGGACGTACAGGATCAGTCCCAGGAGGGCCGCACCGATCGAGGCGTAGAGTTGGGTCGGATGAACCGGCTTGCACCGATACGCCCCGCGCAGAACCTGCTCCTGCTGGGTGGGAGTGAGATACTTGAAGGGCTTGAGACCCGGCACGTATTCGCCGCGATCGTTGGTGTAGCCGAAGAACTCATCCGGCAGATGCAGGTGCGGCTCCAGACGACCGCGATCGGGATCGGTCCTGACCTGGCTGTCGTAGGCGAATGAACCGTACGGAAACTGCACCGCCCAGGGCAGATCGGCCGGTTTGCCATAACAGCAGCCATTCAGGAAGCACCCGATCCGCCCGAACATCAGAGCCGCGGTCAAACCGATCGCCAACACGTCGAGGTAATGACACATCGGCAGTCTGTGATGGCGAATGTAGATCAGGATCGCCGCGATGGCCGCGACGACCCCGCCGAGCAACTCCAGGCCGCCGTTCCAGATGGCGAACAGCCCGCCCCAGTTGCCTCGGAACTGATCGTAGTAGTGAATGACGAAGAACGCTCGGGCGCCGACCACGCCGGCGATCAATGCGTAGAGGGCTGCGTTGGTGATGTGTTGGGGATCCCTCGTGAAATGGCGACTGAGATAGCGGATGACCGTGACAGCCGCCAGAAACCCGACGACCATCATGAAGCCATAGCTCTTGACCGTCAGATGGACAATGGGGATCTCGAACAGCTCGGGGTGCATCGACTCACTGCGGCTTCAGAATTCGGTTGTGTTCGTCCAGGACCACCACCTTGGGAACCAATCCCTCGGCCTCGTCGGGCGTGCATAAAGCGAAGCTGAAGATGATGATCACATCGCCCGTCTTGATCAGTTGCGCCGCGGCGCCGAGCACCACGATCCGGCCCGAACCCGGCTCGCCCGGCACGGCGTAAGTCTCCAGGCGGTTGCCGTTGTTGACGTCGGCCACCGTCACCGCCTCGTAGGGCATGATTCCCGCCGCCCACATGAGATTTTCGTCGATTTCGATGCTGCCGGGATAGTGCAGTTTGGCCTCGGAAACCCGACCCCGGTGCAGCTTGCTCTTAAGTACTTTGATTAACATAGCTTACGTTGCGTGCCTTGCCCCTCGCATACTGGTTTTCGCGCCATTATACACTACTTGGCGGTCGTGTCCACCACGATATTGTCGATCAGGCGAGTCGAGCCCAGCCGGGCTGCAACCGCCACCAAGACCCGCCCGCAAATCGGATCGCAGGGTTCCAGGCTCTCCGCATCCACGATGCCGATATACTCAGGCCTCAGATCCGGCGACTGCGAGAGGACCCTGTTCATCTCCTCAGCGATTCTCACCGCATCCCGCTGGCCGCCCTGAATCAACTCGTCGCAATGCCTCAGCGCCCGATAGATCACGGGGGCCTGGCTTCTCTCCTGTGGACTTAGGTACTGATTTCTACTACTCATCGCCAGCCCGTCCGGTTCGCGTACCGTCGGGCACACGACGATCTCCAGGGGCATGTCCAGGTCGGCCACCATGCGCCGGATCACCGTCGCCTGCTGCGCATCCTTCTGGCCGAAGAAGGCGATGTCCGCGCCGACGATGTTAAAGAGCTTCGTGCAAACGGTCGTCACGCCGCGAAAGTGCCGGGGGCGGGATTGTCCGCACAAGGGTTCGGTCAACTTGTCCACGGTCACCCAGGTGAGGCTCTTTCGAGGGTACATCTCGCCGGCGCTGGGGGCGAAGATCGCATGAGCGCCGCATCGCTCGCAGAGTTGGGCGTCCTTCTCGAACGGACGCGGATACTTCTCGAAATCCTCGCCCGGCCCGAACTGGGTCGGGTTGACGAAGATACTCACGACCACGTAATCGCAGCGTCGAGCCGCGGTTTCGATCAGCGACGCATGGCCCGCGTGCAGCGCCCCCATCGTCGGAACGAACCCAACGGTCTTGCCCGCCGCGCGGGCCTGAGCGACATACCTGCGAATCTCTGCAATGGTCTCTGCTATTTGAATCATCTCTTAGATCTCGTCTCTGCCGGGAGGTAGGCGCGGACCTGGCGAACCACGTGATCGACCACCTCTTGGGAGTAGCCTGTCAGTCGGGTGGCCGGGATACGGATCACAGGACAGGCCTTCCAGCCTGCGAAGAGACGCTTGTAGTCCGCGTCGAGGGCTTCGAGGAACTCGAGCTTCATCCGTTGCTCGTACGGCCGATTTCGGCGGTGAATCCGCTCCAGACAATTCGCAGGCGAATCCTCCAGGTAGATCGCCACCGACGGCGTTGCCACCTTTTCGGCGAACGACGGATAGATGCTCTCGTAGAGCCGCAACTGCTCGCCGTCGAGGAGCCGCCTGGCGTAGATCAGCTCCTTGTTGAAGACGTAATCCGTCACGAACGCGCGATCCGACGGCAGATGATCGGGACTCAGTTGCTCGGCGCGATGGACGAGAAAGTAGAGCTGCGAATCCAGGGCGAGTTCCGTCTTGCCGGCGTACACCTGGGAGAGAAACGGATTCGTGTCGTAGGGTTCGCGCAGAACGGTTGCAGGCAGCGATTCAGCGAGCTTCCTGGCCAAGGTGGTCTTGCCGACCCCGATGACGCCGGAGACGCAGACCAGCCGTGGGGTTTGGGGATCGAGGAAGAAATCCCCGCCCGCCAGGCGACGCGACAACTCGTCCACTGTTTCCTTGAGCGACGGATGAACGAGCTGAGGATTGAGCTGACACAACCCATCGAGGACGAACGACCGCAGGTGAATATCGGGATGCGGCACCGTCAGGTCCGGCCCGTCGAGCACCTGATCGTCGAAGAGCAGCAGGTCCAGATCGACCGTCCGGGGCTGCCACGAGGACTGCGGTTGTCGCCCCAGCGCCGTTTCCACCGCCTTGAGCCTGGCCAGAAGCCCTTCGGGCGTCAGCGTCGTGCGAATCTCCGCGACCCCGTTGACGTACTTGGGCTGGTCCATCCCCCCCAGCGGAAGCGTCTCTTTCAGGTCGCTGACGCGGGTCGCCTCGACGTCGCCGTTGGCGCCGAGCATCCGCAGCGCCTCGCGGAGCAATCGTTCGCGATCGCCCAGGTTGCTGCCCAAACCGATATACGCCGTGGCCCGCTCAGTCATGCGAACTCCTCCTGAACACAGGGCTCCATCCTCTGTGCCGACGACCGCCGATTTCACAATCGGGCGAGCCGATCCAGGGCCTCTTTCACATTCTCGGGCTGGCCGAAGGCGGTCAGTCGCACGTAGCCTTCGCCCGCCGGCCCGAACCCGGCCCCCGGCGTGCACACGACATTGGCTTCGTTCAGCAACCGATCGAAGAACTGCCACGAGCCCACGCCCTGGGGCATCCGCACCCAGATGTACGGCGCGTTGACGCCGCCGTAGACCGTGTAACCCAGCTTCGTCAGTCCGCTGCGAATCGTGGCTGCGTTGGCCATGTATCCGTCGATCGTCTGCTGGATCTGCTTCCTGCCCTCGGGCGAGTAGATCGCGGCGGCCCCGACCTGGGTAACGTAGGAGACGCCGTTGAACTTCGTGCAGTGCCGACGCTTCCAGATCGGATTGGCGTCCACCGGTTTGCCGTCCTTCGTATAGGCCTTGAGCTGCTTGGGAACGACGCTGTAGGCGCAGCGAATGCCCGTGAAACCCGCAGTCTTCGACCAACTGCGGAACTCGATCGCGACCTCCTTGGCCCCTTCGATCTCGTAGATCGAGTGCGGGATCGCCGGGTCGCTGATGTAGGCCTCGTAGGCGGCGTCGAAAAGGAGCAGCGCTTTGTTCTTGCGGGCGTATTCCACCCACTTGGCCAACTGGGCCTTGGTCGCCACCGAGCCGGTCGGATTGTTGGGGAAGCACAGGTAGACCATGTCGACGACCTTGTCCGGCGGCTCAGGAACGAAACCGTTCTCCGCGGTGGCAGGCATGTAGACGATCCCGGCGTACTGCCCTTCCTCGCCGGCCGGGCCGGTCCGCCCCGCCATCACGTTGGTGTCGACGTAGACCGGGTAGACCGGGTCGGCCACTGCGACCACGTTGTCGACCCCGAAGATCTCCTGCATGTTGCCGGTGTCGGATTTCGCGCCGTCGCTGACGAAGACCTCGTCGAGGTCGATGATCACGCCGCGAGAGGCGAAGTCGTTGTCGACGATCGCCTTGCGGAGAAACTCATAGCCGACGCCGCTGTCTTCATAGCCCCGGAAGGTCTCCTTGCGGCCCATCTCGTCGACGGCCTTGTGCATGGCCTCGATCACCGCCGGGGCCAGGGGCTGCGTCACGTCCCCGATGCCCATGCTGATGACCTTGGCCTGCGGATGTTCCTGCTTGAACAGGCGAACGCGCCGGCCGATCTCAGGGAACAGGTACCCGGCCCGGAGCTTCAAAAAGTTCTCGTTGATTCTGATCATGGTTTCGTAATCCTTCTCGTTGCCGCGATGGCGAATCGTGTGGTTTCCAGTCGAATCAGGGTGAGCATTCTATGGCCCGGCCAAGACCCCGTCAAGACTCAAACCCGCAATGGCTGTACGCTCGTGCAATCAGGGCGAACCTCTGATATAATGCGCCGCCAGTTGTGCGGCTGTCCGGAGACGGCCGTGAGCTTGATGGCGTGGCAGTGTTCAAGGGGAGAACCATGATGATGCGTTCCGGCGTTCTGACCGCGTGCGCGATGGCGATGATCGCGATTCCCGGGTTGATGTCGATTGCGCGCGCCGAGGGCGGCGCGCCGTCGTTCGCCTCGGCCCGACCCGTCTGGGTCACAGAGCGCCAGACCGAGAAGAACCTGTTCGTGGGGTTCCGAGCGGTCTTCGAGCAACCCCGGCAAGGCAGGCCGATGCTTCGTATCACGGCCTCTTCGCTCTACCGTGTGTACCTCAACGGGCAATTCGTGGGCCACGGCCCGGCTCGCGGGCCCCACGGTTACTGGCGAGTCGATGAGTGGCCCCTCGACTGCCGGCAGGGACGCAATATCCTCGCAATCGAGGTGGCAGGGTACAACGTCAACAGCTACTATCTCCTGGACGAACCCGCCTTCCTCCAGGCCGAAGTGGTCTGCGACGGAGCGGTCCTCGCTTCGACTGCCGGTCAGGGATCTGCCTTCGAGGCGACCATCCTCAAGCATCGCGTGCAGAAGGTCCAGCGATACAGCTTCCAGCGGCCGTTCATCGAGTACTACCGCCTCAGCGCAGGCGACGACCAGTGGTGGAGCCGCTCCCCCGCGGAGTCCGCGTCCTCCTCGGTTCAGAGCGTCAAGAGTCTCCTGCCCCGCCGGGTGGCGTATCCCCGGTTCTCGATGCGTCAGCCGGTGCGGGTGCTCTCCGAGGGCATGCTGCAACGCGACGTCGTCGTGGCGCAGCTCTGGAAGGACCGCTCGCTGGTCAATATCGGGCCGCAACTGAAAGGGTATCCCGAGAGCGAACTGGAGGTCGTCCCGTCCATCGAGCTGCAGAAGATCGGTTCCACGTTCACAGGCGCCACCGAAAGGCTTTACCAGCCCCGCGAGGCCCTGTCCCTTGCTGAAAACACGTTCGCCATCGCCGACCTCGGGACCAATCTCACCGGTTTCCTCGGGGCCGAGGTCGCGTGCGCCAAACCGACGACGCTGTACATCACGTTCGACGAGGTCCTGACCAAGAACGACGTGGACTCCAAGCGGCTCGGCTGCGTCAACGCGGTCTGCTACGAGCTCCAGCCGGGGACGTATCGCATCGAGTCCTTCGAGCCCTACACCCTTCGGTATCTCAAACTCAACGTCCTGGCGGGCGACTGCAAGGTGAGGAACCTCTATCTCCGCGAATACGCCAACGGCGAGGCCGACGAGGCCCAGTTCTCATGCAGCGATCCGGCCCTCAACCGCATCTTCGAGGCCGCCAGGCAGACCTTCCGCCAGAACGCGTTGGACATCTTCATGGACTGCCCCTCGCGTGAGCGGGCCGGCTGGCTCTGCGACAGTTTCTTCACCGCCCGCGTCGCGTTCGACCTGTGCGGCAACACAACCATCGAGAAGAACTTCTTCGAAAACTACCTGCTGCCGCCAAGCTTCGCGCATCTGCCGGAGGGGATGCTGCCCATGTGCTACCCCGCCGACCACTACGACGGCGTCTTCATTCCGAACTGGGCGATCTGGTTCGTGATCGAACTGGAGGAGTACCAAGCCCGCAGCGGGGACCGCGAGATGGTCTGGGCCCTGCAGCCCCGGCTCATGGCCCTCAACGAGTACTTCCAGAGGTTCAGGAATCAGGACGGACTGCTCGAGAAGCTGCAGAGCTGGGTCTTCGTCGAGTGGTCCCAGGCCAACAACTTCGTTCAGGACGTCAGTTACCCGAGCAACATGCTCTACGCAGCGGCCCTGGCGGCGGCCGGTCGGATGTACAACCAGCCTGCCCTGCTGCACGAAGCCGAGCAGATGCGAGAAACCATCCGCAAGCAGTCCTTCGACGGCGAGTTCTTCGTGGACAACGCCCTCCGCAAGGACGGCCGGCTCGAAGCCACCCGCAACCGCACGGAGGTCTGCCAGTACTTCGCGTTCTTCTTCGACGTGGCCACGCCGCAAACGCATCCCAAGCTCTGGGACAGGCTGGTCCACGAGTTCGGACCACAGCGAAAGATCACGAAGGCCTTCCCCGAAGTGCACCCGGCCAACGCCTTCGTCGGCAACTACCTGCGGTTCGAACTGCTGAGCCGCTATGGCCACGCGGCCCAGATCAAGAAAGAACTTTCCGACTACTATCTTTACATGGCCGACCGCACGGGCACCCTCTGGGAGAACGTCGGCGACGAGGCGAGCTGCAATCACGGCTTCGCATCCCACGTGGCCCACAGCTTCTATCGCGACGTTCTCGGCGTGCGCGAGCTGGACACGCAGAAGAAGCTCGTCCGGCTCAAGATCGCCGACGTCGGTCTCGACTGGTGCGAGGGCAAGCTCATGACACCCCAGGGGCCGCTGGCGGTCCGCTGGTGGAAGGACAAGGGCCGGACGCTCTGCCGCGTGGACCTGCCCGCCGGGTACAGTCTGGAGAACGACGACCCCAAGGGCAGCGTCAAGCTTCAGTGAAACCACTGGAGCAGCCCAGACACGACGATCTCGTGCCCTTTGCGATTGGGGTGATTGCTCTGGGACATGAATGACTCCAGCGTCTCTCCGGCATGGATGCGGGCCTGGAACAAGGCAAGGCTGTCGACGAGAGCCACGTCATGTCCACGACCGGCGTGCGGAAATAGCCGGCGGGCACGCTGTGGCCGTGACAGACCACGCTCACCGTCCGATTCTGCGGCCACTGACGCGACAACTCCGCAACCACTTCGTGCAGATACGAATCCGGGTTCGCCCACAACATCACGTGCAGCAACACAACGGTCGGGATCACGATTCACCTCGCACAGCATCATTGACTCGAATCTTCGAGACCTTGAGTTCCTCGGCAGGCAAAGGCCCGCGTTTCTCCGCGGGATAACCGACGGCGACGACGCATTCGACCTTGACGTGCTCCGGCAGGTCCAACAACTTCTGGACGTAGCGTTCGGAGGTCGTCGCGTCATCGAACCTGCGGTTTCGCACCTGGATCCAGCAACTGCCCAGGCCGAGCGATTGCGCGGTCATCTGCGCCAGGATCGCGGCGATGGAGCAATCCTCGACCCAAACGTCGCTGGCTCGGCTGTCGCCGCAGACGACAATGCCCAGCGCCGCTCCTTCGAGAAAATCCGCTCCATGAGGCTTGCACCTGGCCAGCTTCGCCAGCAGTTCGCGATCGTCGACGAAGACGAATTCCCACGGATCGATATTCCTTGACGAAGGCGACCGCAACACAGCCTCTTTCAGCAATCCCACCTTCTCCGGCTCAATGGCCCGGCCGGCGTATTCCCGAATGCTCCGCCGGGCTCTCAGCAGTTCAATCATAAGGCACCTGATTTACTATTTGCGATTTCCGATTTACTATTTTGCAGTTCGCGGCTCGCAACGCGACTGCCGTCGCCGCGCCAGCCAAATAGTAAATCGGAAATCCCAAATAGCAAATGAAAGGCCCCCCGGGCATGAGCGATACATTCGATTTCGACCGGATTATCGACAGACGCGACAGCGCCAGTCTCAAGTGGGACAAGTACAAAGGCAAAGACGTCATCCCGATGTGGGTGGCGGATATGGACTTCCAGGCCCCCCGGCCGATCCTGGAGGCCCTGCACGAGCGGGTGGAGCATGGCGCCTTCGGTTACGGCGTGCCGCCGGAGGGACTGGTCCAAGTCGTCGTGGACCGAATGGCCCAGCAGTACGGCTGGACCATCCAACCTTCGTGGATCGTCTGGATGCCTGGCGTCGTATCCGCGCTCAACGTCGCATGTCGGGCCTGCGGCGACGATGGCGACGAGGTTCTCATCTTTTCGCCGATCTATCCGCCCTTTCTGTCCGCCCCGCCGTCCGCGCGCCGGAACGTCAAGACGATCCCGCTGGCCCGCGAGGCCGGACGGTACGTCATGGACTGCGATCGATTCGAACACGAAATCGGCGACAAGTCCCGGCTCCTGATCCTGTGCAACCCGCACAACCCGGTGGGCCGGCGTTTCGACCGGCGCGAGCTCGAGCGTGTCGCCCAGATCTGTCTGGCCCGCGACCTGGTCATCTGCTCCGACGAGATCCACTGTGATCTCATCATCGATGGCGGGCCCCACACGCCGACCGCGTCGCTGAGCCCCGAGATCTCCGCGCGAACAATCACCCTGATGGCTCCGAGCAAGACCTTCAACATCCCCGGCCTGGGCTGCTCGTTCGCGATCATCGAGAACGCCGAGCTGCGGGCGAGGTTCAACAAGGCCCAGCACGGCATTGTCCCCGGCGTCAACGTGCTGGGCTATACCGCCTGCCTGGCGGCCTTTCGCGACTGCGAACCCTGGCGGCGGGCCCTCCTCGACTACCTGCGAGTCAACGAGCAACTCGTTCACAGAATGGTCAACGACGAGATGCCCGGCCTGTCGATGGACCACGTCGAGGCGACCTATCTGGCCTGGATCGACACGCGCCCGTTGGGCCTCGCCCACCCCGGCCGATTCTTCGAACAGGCCGGCGTCGGGCTCTCCGATGGGGAGCATTTCGAGGGCGAAGGCTTCGTGCGATTGAATTTCGGCTGCCCGCGCGCTACCCTGCTGGCGGGCCTGGAGCGAATGAAACGGGCCGTGGCCGGGAAGGTAGAACCATCGACAAGCTGACGCTCGTCGCTGCCACCTGGACCTGTATTCGACAAGGAGATTCGTGATGGTTGTCCAGATGCTGCTCGTGTTCGCGATGATGATCCCTTCCCGCGAGGGGACGTCTTTTCATGTGGACCGGCCTTTCACCCAGGACTTCAGCGAGCAGATCCCGCTGGCCCTGGAGGTCCGGGACGCCAAGCTCGTCAAGGTCCGCATGGATCGCAACGGTCGAATCCTCGTTCTCTCCGACAAGGGTCTCCTCCAAGTCCACGCAGGCCAACTCCGTCCGGATCGGCAGGACCGCCCCCTGGCCGACATGTGCATCCAGGATATCGCGGTCCACCAGGGGCAGTTCGTCTACGCCACCGATAAGTGCGTGCTCAGCAACGGCTTCGCAGGACACATCCTGATCGTTCGCGACGACCCACAAGCACGTGCCCTTCTGGCAGACAGCGATCCGGCACGTGGCGATCCGAACGGCCTGCCCTGCACGGACATCCAGTGCAGCAGGAAGATCGGCGACACCTCGTGGTTTGGCACATCCAAGGGAGCCTGCGCCCAACGTCCGGACGGCCACATCGACTATTACGCCTCCAGGCGGTGGCTGCTGGACGACGACGTGATCGACATCTGGCCGGGGACCGACGGTGGGGTCCTGGTACTTTCGCGACGTGGGCTCAACGTCATCCATTTCCAGGAAACGACGCTCGCTCAGAAAGCCGAACACTTTGACCGTCTGACCCGGCAACGGCACATTCGCTTCGGGTTCAACAGCGCGTTCGAGATGAGCACGCCGGGCGACCTCTCGACCGGGACGCTCGTCGATCAGGATAACGATGGGCTCTGGACCGCGATGTACCTGGCGGGCGAACTGTTCCGATACGCCGTCACGAAGTCCGACGCCGCCCTGAAAAACTGCTACGAATCCTTCGATGCCATGGAGCGACTCAGCGAGATCACGGGCATCCCAGGGTTCCCCGCCCGATCGTTCGAGCGGGCTGGATATCAGGTGGCGGACAAAGACCGCTGGCACGAGACGCCCGACAGCAAGTGGGCATGGAAAGGGACCACCAGCAGCGACGAGATCGTCGGGCACTTCTTCGTCTACGCGATCTTCACGGAGATCGCGCCGGACGAGGCCTGGCGCAAGCGCGCCGTCGCTCTGATCGACGCGATCATGGATCACATCGTGCGAAACGACTGGTACCTGATCGACCGCGACGGCAAGCCCACCCAGTGGGGCCGCTGGCATCCGGCGTACGTCAACCACTTCCCCCGCCAGGTCGGTGACCGCAAGCTGAACTCCGTCGAGATCCTCGCCTTCCTCCAGACGGCTCACCATTTCACCGGCAAGGAAGTCTATCGACAGAAGGCCTATGAACTGATCGACCGGCACGGCTACCTCGACAACGTCATGATTCCGGCCAAGGAACTGGGCCGGGTCCCCGGCATCGATCTGACGAGCGAATGGAACCACAGCGACGACGAGCTGGCGTTCCTGAGCTACTGGAACCTGTACCGATACGCGTTCACGCCGGAGCTTCGCGAGAAGTACCGCCTGGCCATCCGCGACCATTGGGAGATCGAGCGGCCGGAGAAGAACCCCCTTTGGAATTTCATCTACGCCATGACAGGAGCCCGGGAGTTCGACATGGAGGAATCGATCTGGACCCTTCAGCAGTTTCCGCTGGACCTCGTGAGCTGGACCGTGCGAAACAGCCCTCGCAAGGATCTGGACTTCCTCCCGCCCAATTTCCGCGAGCAAACCACGAAGGCCGTGCTGCCGCCCGACGAGCGTCCGATGAGCAAATACAACACCAACGCCTTCCGTCTCGACGGCGGCGACGGCGGCCGCGAGGAATTCAGCGGCGACGTCTATTTGCTGCCCTATTGGCTGGGCCGATACCTCGGAATCATCCGGCCGTCTTGACGCGCGGGGCGGCCGGCGGCTATCGTATACACGAGTTGACTTCAAGGTCGGCAATCAAGACCATGTGAATGGAGACTGTAACGCGTGAGGACCGTGCTGATCGTCGAGGATGAACCCGCCATGCTGCGGGGACTCGAAGACAACTTCAAGATGAAGGGCTACTACGTCCTGACGGCCGCCGACGGCAAGAAAGGCCTGGAAACCGCGCTGAAGGAGCGGCCCGACCTGATCCTGCTGGACATCATGCTGCCCGAACTCAACGGCTACGAGGTCTGCTCGCACGTCCGCGAGAAGGGCCTCGACATGCCGATCATCATGCTCACCGCCAAGGACCAGGAGTCGGACATCGTGCTGGGCCTGAACCTCGGCGCCGACGATTACGTGACTAAGCCGTTCAGCATTAAAGAGCTGATGGCCCGCGCCGAGGCATTCATGCGGCGTCGCAAGGACGCCGAGCCGCCGGTGTACGAGTTCGCCGACTGCCGCCTGGACATTGCGGCTCATTCGCTAATCCGAGGCGGACAGGCGGTGCCGCTGACGCCGGGCGAGTTCAAGATGCTCCATTTGTTCTTGCGAAAGGCCGGCTGCCCACTGACTCAGGACGAGATCCGCACCACCGTCTTCGGCTACTCGCAGTTCATCACGACGCGGGACATCGACAAGGCGGTGGGCAGCCTGTGCAACAAGATCGAGCCCGATCCGAAGCAGCCGCGGTACTTTCACGTGATCCCGAACATCGGGTACAAATTCCAGGGACCCTCCGAGACGCCGTGAACCGATGCAGACCGTGCTCATAGTTGAAGACGATCCGACCATGTTGAGGGGCCTGAAGGACAACTTCGAGTTCCACGGCTACCACGCCCTGACCGCCGAGGATGGCGAGGCGGGTCTCAACGCCGCCCTCAACGCCAGGCCCGACCTGATCCTGCTGGACATCATGCTGCCCAAAATCAACGGCTACGAGGTCTGCCGGCTCATCCGCCGCGAGCAGCTCGACATGCCGATCATCATGCTCACCGCCAAGGGCGAGGAGTCGGACATCGTGCTGGGCCTGAACCTGGGGGCCGACGACTACGTGACCAAGCCGTTCAGCATCAAGGAACTGCTGGCCCGGGCCGAGGCGCTACTCCGGCGGGTGCGAAAGACCGAACCGGAGGTCTATCAGTTCGGCGATTGTCGGCTGGATCTGCCCGCCCGCAAATTCACGCGCAGCGAGGAGGAGATCAAGCTCTCGCCTAAGGAGTTCAAGCTGCTGGAGCTGTTCGTCAAGCGTCCCGGCCGGGCGCTGACCCGCGACGAGATCCTCAACCTCGTCTGGGGCTACGACTCGTTCGTCGGCTCGCGGAGCATCGACCGCTTCGTCACCACGCTGCGAAACAAGATCGAGCCCGACCCGCACAATCCCGTCTACATTCACACGGTCCGCGAGATCGGCTACAAGTTCGAACCGCCGGCGTCGCCGGCTTGAGACCCCTGCAATGGGCCGGAAGCCCGACGCGATCGCCGCGATCCGTCACGTCCCGGGAGAGCCGCCCGGCCGGCTACTGGCCTGCCAGGCGCCGGATTTGTCCCAGCGGTCGAGGTCCGGGTCGGTCGCGTCCTTGATCGTCAGTGAATAGCCCAGGCCGTCGGTCTCCGGTCGCCAGGTGTCCCTGTACTTGAATTCGAGGATCGTGTTGTTGGTTCGGTCCTCAAGCTTGATCTTCTCGCCGGCATTGTCGAGGTTGCCGGTGAAGACCCCCGGCGCCAGATGCACGTCGGCGCCGTAGCGATCCGTAAACGCGGCTCGATTCCTCGCGATTACGACGCACTCCCCCGACGCCACCGAAACCTTTCCGCCCGGCGGGAACGCGTATGACACGCCTTCGGTCAGTTTGACGCCGTCGAGAGCCAAGGTCGTCGAACCGATGTTCTTGAGTTCGACGAATTCGTAGGCCTGGCTGTCATAGGCTCCGCCGGGGGCGGGGTTGTACATGATCTCGGTAATGCGGAGCCACCGCTGCTGATCGCTCGGCGTCCCGGCGTAGGCAAGCGTATCGACCACGCGGCCGAATCGATCGATCAACTGGACCGTCTCGCCCCAGTTGGAGAGATGGCCCTTGTAGTCGCCCTGGACGAAGAGGCCCTGGCCCCCGCGAGGACTGGCCGTTCGGCTTCGAAACGCACGTGCGCTCGGCGTGACGTACAGCCGGCCTCCCGCGAGAAGAACCGTTCCCGGCTGGAACGCGTGCTCGACCCCGCCGGCAAGCTGCCAGCCGGAGATGTCCACGGCGTATGCGTTCGGGTTTATCAGCTCGATATACTCCTCGTCCTGGTTACCCGAGAGAGGATCGTGGTCATATCCGCCGAACCGAATGGCTGCCTGCTGCGGCTGGGCGTTGGGGATGCCTGCGTTGCCGCCGGGCGGCTGGCTGGTCTTGTTGCTGATATTGTGATCGACGTACAACTGCGTGCGCCGCGCGGGGAAGTAGCCTTTGAGCGAGTTCACCGCCGAGCTGAGGTTGCCCAGACGCGAACCGGCCGGCGCGAACAGCTCGTCGATCCGGTTCTCGAAGAACCGCTGGGCGAGCGGCGTGCCAGGCGGCTGGAGCAGCTCGTCCATGACCGTGCGGGTGCGACGCAGGAACATCTCGCGGGTCTCGGGCAGATTATACATCACGTCCAGGAACACGCTCCACTGCCGGCCTCCGTCTTTGGCGTGGGCCTCGTCCCCCAGGAAAGGATGCGACGTGTACGTCCACCCGTCGCCCACGACGCCGAAGGTCCAGTCCTTGTCCCAGGGGAAGATCGACCACTCGCCGCTGCCTTCGGTGTCGCGGTAGAAGTAGAAGTTCTTGCGGATGTCGTCGGTGTCCTGCAGGAGGCAGCGGGCCGCGAGATAGTCCATCATGGCAGGCAGGTTGAAATGGTCGAAGACGAAGACTCTTCGCTGCTCGGCGGTCGCGGCGTTGAGGCCCTGAACCACCGCCGCGATGTCCGAAAAGTTCTCACCTTTCCGAGTCTTCTTCTCGATTCCCGAGTTGATGTCGTTGAAGACCGGAGTGATCTGGGCCCGCTGCACGAACTTGTACAAAGCCCCGTGCGGATCGAGGCCATTTCGTTCGAGAAACGCGCGGTCGACCTGCTCGACGAAGATCCCCACGCGGTCCACTTGCTTGTTGAGCACCGAGAGCATAAGGAAGCACTGGGACGCAGGACAACCCGCTCTGCGCATCGTTTCAAACGCCAGCGGCGGACGCAGATACGTGGGGTCGCTGCCGTTCTGGTTGAGGTTGAACTCCTTCACACGGTCGTACTCGTCGGAGAACCGGAACCTGTAGCCTGTGTTGAAGACGAACTTCTTCGACCCGGCGCCGACGGTCGCCCCGCCGCGCTGGCGCACGAAGACGTTGTCGTAGAACTGGCCGTCGAAGAAGACCGAAGCCCGCGTCCCGGCGCGGGTCGAAGCGGCCGACGGGGATTGCGTGAACCACGCCAGCACCGGCAGATCGCCCGCAGTCGCAGGATTCACGACCACCGTCCCATAGTACTCCGGCGAATCCGTCGGGTGCGCGAACAGGGGATTGCGGGACCAGTTGTGCTGTACATCGACTGCAAAGACGTACCAGCGGACCATGTCGCCCGCCTTGTACGCCTGCGAGGGGATCGCAGCGGTGTAGACGCCGTCTCCTGCGACGGCATCGGCGCCCGCGCCATCGTCCAGCATCGCCAGAGTCCCGCTCAGACCGGGCTCGTAATTGACCTGATACACCAGTCTGACCACGTCAACCGCCGCCACGCCGGGGGATGCTTCGGCCGTGATCACGAGATCCTCGCCCACGGCAGGAGGCGGCGGATTCTTCGTCACATTGCGGATGATCGGGCCCATTTGCGCCATGGCCCCCTCGTTGGCCCTGCCCGGCGTGGGTTTCAGGAGATAGCCCTCCACGACCTGGGCCGGATCGATTTCACCGACGTCCACAGCGACCAACTCCGGCAGGATCAACAGGTCGGAGCTACTCAAGCTGGAATTGAGCCCCTGGATCGCAAGGACGTTGTTGCCCTTGACCAGAGCGTCCTTGTGGGCGGTAATGTCGAACTCCTGGGCCACCACTGCATCGGCGTCGTCGCGGGTGGTGGTCGCTCCGGAGTTCCAGGCCAGTTGCGCCGGCGCGCTGGAGCGGGCCACCTCGCGACCGTTGAGCCAGGCGACGAACCCGTCTTCGTATCGCATTCGCAGGACCAGTTTGTCGATGTCCTTCGTCTGCGCGGTCGCAAAGGGAATTCGAACGTACACCGTCTGGTTGCGGCCCTGCATGGCGCGAACGTCCAGGCCGGTGTATCCGCTGTAGTCATATCCGACGCCGGTCGTGCCGGTCAGCCAGGAGGAATCGTTGAACCCGCCCCCCGTCCAGAACAGGCCGAGCGTTCCGTCGGTCGGGATCAGGGCCTTGGCCGCAGCCCCACGCGCGATCAATACGGTCTCCGTCTGAGCCACCACCGCCCCACCGCCCAGGCCGTAGGAAATGTCCGCAAGCTGGGGTGGGTAGTCGCGGTAGGAGAAAACGATCGTCTGACCGTCCGGCTCCACAAGAGCCAGCGACTCCCCCTCGGCCTGGAGCGAGAAGCTCGTGTGAAGCTCCCCCATCGGGTCCCGCAGGTTCTTGCCCGAAGCGAAGACGATGAGATAGCCGCCGGGACCAAGCGACACCTCCGGGATCTCCCACTTGGTCAGGTCGCCCAGATCGTCCGTCAGGTACCATCCCTCCAGGCTCATCGCCTCACCGGTCGGGTTGTGCAACTCGATCCAGTCGGAGGAATCGCCCTGGAAATCGGTCAAGCCATTATCGTTGGAGGCGGCGAACTCCGTGATGATCGGCCCGATCCCCGCAGCCGGCAGCGAAAGAGCCCAGAGAACCGCCAGGCAACAGAGCAGCCACCCCGCAGACAACGACGGTCTCCCGGACACATTCATCATCACATCCCCACGATCTTGGACGACTCCTCGAAGCGATTCCGGCCGACCGGCCAGATTTCAGGTTGTCAAGGCCTTGTTCATCCGCTCGATCGTATCGTCGATCTCCTGCGTGCTGAGCATGCCGACCGTGATGGCGTCCACCAGACCGTTGCCCCAGACATATTTCAGAGAGGCGTCCTTCTGCTCGGGGCTCGTCAGCTTGCCGGCGCCGAAGATCTTCATGCCGATAACCACTTTGCCGTCGGCGCGGGCCTGCTTGAGGACGGGAGCCACCTCCTCGACGGACGCGTCCATGGCGGCCTCCTTACCCACATTGTTGATGCGGGCCAGCACGACATCGGTCCAGGGGTGCGTACAGGCGGCCTTGAGGGCGCCGAAATCGTGGCAGGACACGCCGACGGCGCGGACCGCCCCTCTGGACTTCAATTCGGACAGCTCGTCGCGAATCCGCTCGTGCTCAGTGGGCCAGTTCGCATTGGTCATGCAGTGAATCAGGCAGATGTCCAGAACATCGGTGTTCAATTCTCTACGAAATCGATCCACTTCTTTCTGGGCTCCGCCGGAGGCGAGGTTCCAGTACTCCGACCGAGGCCAAATCTTGCTGAGCACGACGTACTTCTCGCGGGGCACGCCGTTGAGGGCGTTCCGCAGATAGGGATGCGAGCCATAGAGGTCCGCGCAGTCCATGAAACCGATTCCTTTGTCCAAGCCGTGACGGATCAATTCATTGAAGGCCTTCTCGCCCAGGCGGGTGTGCGCCGAGGACCGTCCCGATCCGTTCCAGCCGGTGCCTTGGGCGAGCCGGGAGGCCTTGATCCCGGTTCGACCCAGCGTCACGATCTGCGTGGCGGGGCAAGCGTTCGCAGCCGCCTGGCCGGATGCGACGTGTGCGTGCGCAGCCAGGGTCCCCGCCCCCGCCAGTGTGGCGGCGATGAATTGACGCCGGCTGAGATCCCGAGTCCCGTTTCCCAAAACCTGTGTGTGCCTGCTCATGAAGAATCATCCTTTCGCAGTTAGCGTGTCCTGGTGACGTCGTTCGCACCCCAATCAGCGACAGCATCGTTTCCTGCGTCGTCCCGGCCCGGAGGACGGCTCGACGGACGGTGCGGAATCGATCAAGCTTTCATTATATCCTGAGGCTGCAGATGGTTCAAGCCCGAGGAAACGAGGATCACTCCCCTGCTACTCGTTTATGTGCAATACGTTGGTCTGCGAAGCGTCTTGCTTTAGGTGTCTCTGACTGGATGGCCAGTGGATGTCCACGCGAGAGATTCCGGGACGAGAAAATTTTGTCCTTGCGAACACTTGCGGCTTGCTTATAGGACACGAATGTGGTATAAGGGAGTCGCGCTGAGACGAATGACGCCTGTCACAGGCGTCATGGTGGAGTTGGGTGTATTCACCCGCGCGTGCAGATTAGTGTACAGCCGCGGAGCGACATCGGTTCATGCGGTCTTGGTATCGCGTCGTTTCGTGTGCGTGGGATACGAGGCAGGAGAAAGCATCATCGCTTTCGGACGAATCCGTCCGCTAGGGAGTTTTTTCGTTTGGAAACGGACGGACGCCCGTGGGAGGTCTGTACACAGAAGATCATCATTCTTCATCGCAGAATCATCGTTTTCTATAAGTCCTCGACCGATTCCCTCGAAAGACACAGGACTTAGGTGTATTCGGGGGCTGTGGATCTCCGGTGTGTAGCCGGGGAAGCAGGACAAATGTCTCTTTATTGTTAGGAGGAAGATCATGAATCACAGATTAACTTGTCTGGCTGCCGTGTGTGCCCTGTTGCTCGCCGCCGGCGGCGCAGGCGCCCAGGAGCTGGGAGAGGGCAAAGTACTCTTCGAGTACTGGGTCGGAGGGAGCATCAACAACAATGTTGATACCCTCAAGGCCGACGCCCGTTTCCCGAACAACCCGGGGCAGAGCGAGTGGCGTGACGGAATGGATCGCCCGGACTGGGCCAACATGGACTACTGGGGTGCCCGAGCCCGCGCGTTCCTGACTCCGCCGGAAACAGGCGACTACACCTTCTGGACCGCCAGCGACGACGACAGCGAGCTGTGGCTGAGTACGGACGACAATCCGGCCAACGCCAAGATGATCGCCAACGTCGAAGGCTGGTGCAATTACCAGAACTGGACCGGCGCCGGCCAGGCCCCCGGCCCCAATCGCCAGTCGGCCCCCATTCCGCTGGTCGCTGGTCAGAAGTACTACATTGAGTTGCTGTTCTCCGACGGCACCGGCGGCGGCCACGCCAGCATCGGCTGGGCGGGTCCCGGCGTCGGCGCGACGCCCGTCGTTCTCAAGGGCAACGTCTTGACCGCGTTCATCCGCAATCCCGAGCCCATGCTGCTGGCCCAGAATCCCGAACCGGCCAACGGCGCGGTCGACGTGACCAATCCTCTGTTCACCTGGAAGGCTGGCGTCAACGCGGTTTCGCACGAGGTCTACGTGGGCAACGACCCGGTCCTGGGACCGAATGATCTGGTCGCGGCCAGCGCCCTCAACATGTACTATCATCTGGCGGGCCTCACCCCGGCCGCCAAGTATTACTGGCGCGTCGACGAGATCGATGCCGCCGGCAACAAGTACGAAGGCGCGGTCTGGTCCTTCACCGTTCAGCCGATCCAGGCGTACAACCTGAGCCCGTACGACGGCGCCCTGTTCCGCGCCTTGGACACACAGCTCACGTGGAAGGCCGGCAGCACTGCCATGAGCCATGACGTCTATCTCAGCACGAGCCTCGAAGACGTCAATGCCGGCGCAGAAGCTGCTTTCCAGGGCAACCAGAAGGGCACGACCTTCACGCCCGCTGCGCTTGAGCTTGGCACCGTTTATTACTGGCGCGTCGACGAAGTCGACACCGCAGGCGAGAAGATCGTCGGCGACATCCTGACCTTCTCCACGATTCAGGAGGGCATGGGCGGCGCCACCTACGAAGTCTGGTCGAACGTCGCCGGCGGATCGATCGCCGATCTGACGAACGACGTGAACTTCCCGCGCAATCCCACCACCGTGAGCACCGTGTCGAACATGGAGGCCCCGGTTGATGCGGCCGAGACATTCGGCGGCAGAATCTCGGCCTGGTTGCATGTTCCGGTCGCCGGCGAGTACACCTTCTGGATCGCCAGCGATGACGCCAGCCAGTTGTTCCTCGGCGCCGACAAGAACTCGGCCAAGGTGATCGCGACGGTCGAAAGCTGGACCGGCTCGCGTGCATGGGACAGCGTGGCCACTCAGAAGTCGGCCCCCGTCCAACTGGCTGAGGGCGTCTACTACATCGCGGCCCTCTACAAAGAAGGCGGCGGCGGCGACAACTGCTCGGTGGCCTGGCAAGGCCCGGCGGTTCCGGTTCGCGAACTCGTCCTCGACGGCTTCATCACGCCGTTCGTGGGTCTGTGGGCCGATGATCCGTCTCCGGCCGATGGCGCCCAGGGCCAGCCTGATCGCCCGGTTCTCGACTGGATGGCCGGCGTTGGGGCCATCGAACACGCGGTCTACCTGAGCACGGACAAGAACGCCGTGGCCAATAGCGCCGCGGGCGCTCTGAAAGTTCGCACCGCCGAGACTTCCTATGTGCCGGCAGCGCTGAACTGGAATACGACCTACTATTGGAAGGTGGACGAAACGGACGCAGACGGAAACGTCTGGCCGGGCTTCGTCTGGAGCTTCAAGGTCGCCGATTACATCCCGGTCGTCGATGACGCCATCTCCGTGACCTACGACAACACCGCGGATCCGTTCATCACCGAACTGGCCTTGGAGTACGACGGTCCGCAGGATTGGACCAAGAACGGCGTCACTTCGTTGCAGTTGGATCTCAAGGGCAACGCTCCGAAGTTCTCCGTCAATGGCGGCACCATCGCTCTGATGGCGGCCGGCGCCGACATCTGGAACAACGCCGACGAGTTCCGCTACGCGTACAAGACCCTCAACGGCGACGGTACGATGATCGCCCGCGTGGCCAGCCGCGGCACCGGGTCCAATGAGTGGGCCAAGGGCGGCGTCATGATCCGCCAGAGTGTCGAGGCCGGCTCGACCCATGCCTACATGCCCATCACGGCCGGCGGCGGCAACGGCGCCAGCTTCCAGGGGCGTCTGGCGGCCAACGGCGGCTCCTCCAACAGCGACAGCGGCACCGCGGTCGCACCGCCGTACTTCGTGAAGATCGAGCGCGTCGGCAGCACGTTCAACGGCTTCATCTCCGCTGACGGCGCCGAGTGGAAGCAGCTCGGCACCTGGACCATCGAAATGGCCGACCCGGTCCTGATCGGTCTGGCCGTCACGTCGCACGCCTCGGGCGAGCTGCGGACTTTCACGTTCGACAGCCTCTCGACGACGGGCGATGTCACCGGTAACTGGACGGTCGCCGACATCGGCGTCGCCCAGGGCGGCAATGATCCCGCTCCGGTGTACGTGGCCCTGACCGACAGCGCCGGCAAGACCGCCGTCGTGAAGCATCCGGACAACCCGAATGTCACGATGAAGACGGATTGGCTGACCTGGAAGATCCTGACCTCGCGGTTCTCCGGCGTCAACCTCAAGGCGATCACGAAGGTGACCCTCGGCATCGGCGACGGCAAGGCCGGCGGCGTGGGCATTCTCCAGGTGGCCAACGTCCGCGTGGTCAAGCCGGTCACGATCAACGTCGTGAACCCCAGCTTCGAGCAGCCGAACGCCACCAAGAATATGCTCTTCCCCGGCGACGCGATTCGCTTCGAGAGCGTGCCGGGCTGGAAGACGGACAAGGCGCCCGCCAATTCGAGCATTCGAAAAGGCATGAAGGCCACAGCCGGAAGTTGGGCCGCGTTCCTGTTCGGCGGCGATCCCTCGATCTGGCAGGTGACGGGCCACACGGTCGTCGAAGGCGAGGCCTTCACGTTGACCGTGGACGCCTCGGTCTCGTTCGGGGCGGTTCGCGACAACAAGGCCAACCTCAGGATGTCGTTCTTCTATGACGACGGCGGCAAGCGTGTGACCTTGGCGACCAGCGACGTGGTTCTGGCGGGCTATCCGCACACGTACTCGCTGTCGTTCTCGAGCGTGGACAATCGCGCTCCGGTCGGACGCAAGCTCGGCGTCGAGTTCGTCAACCTGCTGGACAACGGCATCAGCGTGGACAACGTGCGTGTGACGATGAAGTAGGAAAACGCACGTCCTCCTTCGAGGATCGTGCCTGTCGGCGAAATCGTCGATCGGGTATCGACCGAGAAGTTGAGGGGATCGGTTACATTGCTCTTACCGGGGCCTGCATCCTTCGGGTGCAGGCCCCGCTGTTTTGCGACGTGCCCTGTCCGAAGAAGGCTTCGATCGAGCCCGTCCAAGACGACGGCCACCGGCGGCGGCTCTGCCCGCGCCGGCTCACGTCAGAGTTTCTCGGCCAATCGGCCGAGAAGGCTGGCGATATCGCTGAGCACTTTCCGAGACGGCACAGGCAGTCTCACATGCCGTTGGCCGCTGATTTCATCGATCTGTATCTTCAGTCCGGGGACGATGTCGATCGGGATCTTCCGCTCGTCGGACAGGGCCCCGCTGAGGTTGTTGAGGAAGGACAGCCTTGTCGGCCGGCCGCTCGAAGGACTCCTTCAGGACCGAGAGCAACTCGTCGGCCTTGAACCCGAAGTCGGTCTTCCTGTCGAGCAGGTAGGTGCTGTTGCAGCTCATTCGCATGCTCTGAGCGCGACGCGTCTTCCAGTTCTTGATCCGCTGGGCCTCGTCGAGAATGACGATATCGGGCCCCCATTTCCGGATGGGGTCCGCATCGCGGTGGATGACGTCGTATTTGGTGATCTTGTAGAATGAATCCGCCGCGTATAGGTTGCTCCGCCCCGCCAGAGTCCCCTCCACCACCACCGCTGAACGGTCGCAGAACTTCTCGATCTCCTGCTTCCATTGATGCTTGAGCGATGTGGGACAAACGATCAGGACCCGCTCGATCCCGGCCACCTGCGTGAGAATCTCACAGGCGGCAATCGCTCTGAATGGTCTTGCCGAGACCCATGTCGTCGGCGATCAGGCTGCGTCCGGCCCCGGTACCAAACAGCGCCCCTCCCCGCTGATACGGATACAGAGAAACCTTGAGCAGACGTTTGAAGGCAGGGCTTTCAACGCCTGTGGGAAACGCTTTCTTGAGCCGCTCGGTCAGGTGCGCGCGATCTCGCACTTCCGCGACAAAACCCAGCACGCCCTCGTAGCAACGCAGATCGTGTGCGAAGACGCCGGCCTGCCTGAGGAATCCATCGAATCGCCTGTACCCCCGCTCGCGAAGGACGCCGCGGGCATCGAAATCATTCGCCGCCAGCTTGCGCAGACCCTCAGGACATTCGGTCCCGGCCCGAAACACCACATCGCGTCTGGCGCCGTAACGCAGGTAGATCTCGGAATACGCCGGCTGGAAACCGCAGGCCAGGGCCTTCGCGCCGCCGCGCTTGCGGCGCAGCTCGCCGAGGACCCACTCGATGTGCTTGCAGGTCCCCAGCGTGTTCACCGCGAAATCCGGACTGGAGCAGTAGTTGTCGCCGAGGCTCTGTCCGCGGATTGCCACGCGGTACTCGCCCCCGGTGGCAGGGTTCGTGACCACAAACTCGGAGAAGATCGGCTCGGTCCCGAGGTTCACAATGCGGAAGACCTGCTTCTGGGCATACTGTCTGCGTAGAGCGACCTGCCACTGTTCGAGCGACAGGTCTTCGGGCTTGCGCGTCCGGGAGACACGGGCCCCCGTTGCAGCCTTCTTTGTCTTGTGTCGCTTCGTTCCTGTGGTTGACTTGCCTGTGTCGGTCGTCGCCATCGTCTTTGCCATATGTCATCCTCCAGAACCCGCCGCGGCTGGGGCCCCCGCGAGCGGCAACTGAGGCGAGTATGGTGTTCGCAGCGGGCAATGCAACGGAGAACGTCGTCGGAGGTCTGTCTCATTGCCTTCCCGCCGGGAACCGGTTACAATCTGCGACCGAAAAGACAGAACAGAGAACGCGCCTGCAAACAGGGATGAACATGATGCCAGAAGTCCTCCACCGCCCTTCGTATTTTCCAGATTGTCAGGAAAGAACGATCCGTAGTATGAGACTTCTCCTTGTCGCGATGGCGCCGCTGCTGCTGGGGGTCTCATCGTGCGCGCGAGGGACGCAATCCAACGAGTTCGGCCCTGGCCGGCAGGCGGGCATCGTTCGGAGCGATCTGATCCGCGAGGCCTCTGGCATCGTCGCCAGCCGGCAGAACCCCGGCGTACTCTGGGTCCACAACGATTCCGGCGACTCGGCCCGCGTCTTTGCGATCAACGAGAAAGGCGAATTCCTGGGCACGTGCAAGATTGCCGGCGCGACCGCTCGCGACTGGGAGGACATCGCGGTCGGCCCAGGTCCCGACCCCAACCGGCAGTACCTCTACATCGGCGACATCGGCGACAACCTGGCCCGATACCCCGATGTCACGGTCTATCGGGTGCTCGAACCGAAGATCGATTCCACAACCCCTTTCGACGCCATGACGATCGGTCCGGCCGATGCCTTTCGGTTCACCTATCCCGGCGGGCCGCGAGACGCTGAGACGCTGCTCGTCGATCCGCTGACACGCGACCTGTTCATCATCTCCAAGAGGCCCCTCCCGTCGAAGGTCTATCAGGCATCCTACCCGCAATCCGCAGGCGAACGAACCGAGTTGAAGGAAGTCCCCGTATCCTTCCGGGATTTCGTCGTTGCCGGAGACGTCTCGCCCGACGGGCATCGGGTAATCATTCGAGGCATATTCTTCGGCGCCTCCCTCTGGGTTCGACCACCCGGCGAACCCCTGTGGCGGGCCTTCGAGGGCAAGAGAAGACAGTTATCGCTGATGTATGAGAAGCAAGGCGAAGGCATCTGCTTCGATGCCCGAGGAACGGGGTATTTCACGATCGGCGAGATGGAACACCCTCCGCTGCACTTTTTCGGACCTGCCGAGCCGGAGACTCCACGCTCTCCCCCCTCCCCATGACCGGCGGATTCGCAGCCGAAGGGCCTGGGGCGGGTTGGCCTGCACAAAACCCTGACCTATACTTTAACTGAGGTCCCGGAATTGCCGATAGCCTTGCAGGGATGGCGGTAGGTCCGGCGTTTCGGGACCTTCAGAGCCATGCCTGATGGAGCGGCCCCCGAACCGGCCGACAGAACGATGCCGACTAAGCCTGCAAAAATCACACGACTGGAACTGATCATCATCGCTGCGGCGTTGGCGGTCCTGGTGTTCAGCAATCGTCCGCCGCAGCCGGGAAGCGCGGAGATCCGAACGGACATCGAGACGCCGGCTTCGAACCCGCAGAATCGGAACATCCAGACGACGCTTGAGTCTCCATCCATCGCCGCCGACGGTACCGACGCGCAGGCCTCGTACGATCGCGGGCTCGCCAATCCGACGCTGGAACCGATCCCGCAGCCGCGAGTCAAGCGGTACGCAATGGTCGACGCCAGAAAATGGAATTCCCAGAAATATCCGAACGTCATGTACGGCGAGGTTTCCGTCCGTTGGATCTGGGATGGCGCCCGGTTCGTCCCCACCAAGGTCTGTGAGGTCCGCGAGAACAACGGCGTCGTCAGCGTCTGGAGCTTCGACGACCAGCATGAAGGCGTCACCATCACCCCGGTCTCGCCCGACCAGGTCCCGATGAACTGATCCCCGGTTCGTGGCAATTGCTGCCAGGGAAAACGAAAATCTTCTGGAAACCTCCCTGCCCAGTGTGGTATAGTACCCCTTCGTTGGTTGGACAGGCTCTTTGATTCGCGAATAGTCGTGGGGTAGCAACTTTGCCGGCCGGGTCCCATGCAGGCCGAGCCCGTGAACCTGGTCAGGCGGGGAACCGAGCAGCCATAAGCGGACGCTCAGTCGTGTGTGGGGGCACCCGGCCGATCTTTTTTGATCGACGATCTACTACTTACTATTCACTATCTGGAGGAGGGAGAGCCCCATGAATCGGCGGGAGTTGGTCGAACGAACCACGAAGTTCGCACATCGTTCCGTCAAACTGGCCCTGGCCTTGCCGGAGACGCCGCTTGGGCGACATATCCGGATGCAACTGATTCGGTGTTCGACCAGTGCGGCGGCGAATTACCGCGCCGCGGGCCTGGCGCAATCAGGAGCCGCCTTCATTGCCAAGCTAAGTATCGTTGTTGAAGAGTCGGATGAATCCTGCTTCTGGATGGAGTTCCTGCTGGACGAGGGCCTGCTCTCGAAGAAGAAGGTTGATCCCCTTCTCACAGAGAGCAAGGAACTGACCTCCATCTTCGTCGGAGCAAGGCGCACGACCAGAGGCGATAGCAAATAGTAAATCGTCGATAGTAGATCCTATGGCCTATACAGTCCTGGCACGCAAGTACCGCTCCCAGACGTTCGACGACGTCATGGGGCAGGAGCCGATCTCCAAGACGCTCAAGAACGCGATCGAGACCGGCCGGGTCGCGCATGCCTATCTGTTCACCGGCACCCGCGGCGTCGGGAAGACCACCCTGGCCCGAATCCTCGCCAAGGCGCTCAACTGCCTGGAGGCGAAGGAACCCACGACGAACCCGTGCCTCAAGTGCAGCAGTTGCCTGGCGATCAACACCGGCGAGGACATCGACGTGATCGAGATCGACGGGGCCTCGAACAACCGCGTCGACGAGATCCGCGAACTGCGGGAGAACGCCATCTATCGACCGGCGCGGGCCCGCTACAAGATCTACATCATCGACGAAGTGCACATGCTCACCACCGCGGCCTTCAACGCCCTGCTCAAGACGCTGGAGGAACCGCCGGAGCATGTGAAGTTCATTTTCGCCACCACCGAGCCCAACAAGGTCATCGCGACGATCCAGTCGCGGTGCCAACGGTTCGATTTCGCCAACATCAGCCCGAAAGTCATCGCCGAGCAGCTCAAGTCGATCCTCCACAAGGAGAATCTCCGATTCGAAGAGGACCTGATCCTGCCGGTGGCCCGCATGGCCAATGGCTCCATGCGCGATGCCCTGAGCCTCCTGGACCGCCTCATCAGCACGGGAGTCGAGCCCCTCACGGCGCAGCTCCTGGAGGATTTCCTCGGCCGGCCGAACGCCGAGAAGATTCACCGGCTGATCGAGAAGATCGCGGACAACGACGCCGCCGGAACGCTGACCGCGATCGAAGACTTGGTCTGCACCGGCCTGGGCGAGATCCAGATCGTCGACGCGGTGATCGAATCGATGCGGGATTTGCTGGTCATCCGCTCGGCGGGCATCGACACGGACCTCTTGATCCTCACCGCCGACCAGAAGGAGAAAGCCGCGGCCCTGGCCAAGCGGTTCGACGCGGCAGCCCTGATCTACAACATCACCGCCCTCGAGAAACTGCGGTGGACGATCAAGAACAGCGACACCCCCAGGGCCCTGCTCGATGCCTCGCTGCTGCGATTCGCCCTGAGCGAACATTTCATGAACGTGGACGACCTGATGAGCCGTGCCCAGGGCAGCGTCCCCTCCCCAGTCAAAAAAAAACTGCTGACGGAAGATAGGCCCCCCGTAAGACCGCCGGCTCCTGCGCTGCAAAGGAAATCCGACCCCTCGGCGACGGAACCGGAGAGTCTGCCGTTGCTTGGCGAGTCGAACAGGCCATCGCTTCCCGCGGATCTGGCTGAGAACTGGCCCGACATGCTCGAAGCGATTCGAGCCAGGCTGGGCAATGGGACCGCGGCCCTGCTCAGCGGCACGTCTTTGCGGGAGCTCAAGGGCGACGTCCTGAGCATCGAATTCCCCACCCCCGGCCGGATCGAGATGTGCCAGAGCAACGGGCGAGCGGACCAGATCGCCAACGTTCTGAGCGAGCAGTTGGGCCGTCGGATTCGCGTGAAATTTGAGGCCGGCGTCAGTCCTCAGCCCGAGCCGGCGGAGGGTCCCGCAAGATTGAATACGCAGAAACGGTGTGAAATCCTCAACGATCCGGGTGTGAGAACCGTGCTCGGCGGCCTCGAGGCGACCGTCACCAAGATCGAAGAGAATCCGTAGTCCAAAGAGGCGAACACGTCTGAGCTATGAGTAGTGCCTACACCGCAACACTGAATCGATTGATCGAGGAGTTCGGCAGACTGCCCGGCATCGGGCCCAAGACCGCCGAACGCCTGGCTTTCCATATCCTCAAGAGCGACGCTCCCACGGCAATGGCTCTGGCCGATGCCATCCGCGACGTCAAGACCAAGATCAGACGCTGCCAGGTCTGCTGCAATCTGTCGGAGGCGGATCTGTGCCAGGTCTGTTCCGATCCCCGCCGGGATCGGAGCCTGATCTGCGTCGTCGAACAGCCCAAGGACGTCATCAGTCTCGAAAAGACAGGGGCCTGCAAATGGCTCTACCACGTCCTGGGCGGACACATCGCTCCGCTAGAAGGCGTCCATGCGGGCGACCTGACCATCGACAAGCTCGTCGAGCGGGTCCGCAGCGGCCAGGCCAAAGAGATCATCATGGCCACCAACCCCAACATCGAAGGCGACGGCACTTCTCTGTACATCAGTTCAGTCCTGCGGCCTTTCGGCGTCAGGATCACGCGACTGGCCCGCGGCCTGCCCACCGGCAGCACGATCGAGTACGCCAGCGGGCGCATTCTCACCGACGCCATCCTCGGCCGGCAAGCCATCGAGTAACGTCTCCCTGCAGCGCGTCAGGAAACCGCTGAAGCCGCGAGCGGCTGTTGACGAAATGAATGGCAAGGCTATCATAAGCGGATACTCGAAAGACAATCGTTTGTTTGGAGTGCGCAGGTGGTTACATGAAGCTGGAAATGACAGGACAGATGCGGATGGAGCAGCGGATGAAGCTCGCTCCGCATATGATCCAATCCATGGAAATCCTCCAGCTTCCCATCCTCGCGCTCCAGGAACGCATCGAGCAGGAACTGAACTCCAATCCCATCCTGGAACTGGATGACGGCTCCCATCCCGACGAAGTGGAAACTCCGCCGGAGCCCGCTCAAGACGACGACATGACCGAGAAGACTCTGGTCCTGGACGGCGAAAACCGCGAGGAGGACTTCGAGCGGCTGAGCAATCTCGGCGACGAATTCAAGGAGCTCATCGACCAGTCGGGTCCTTATCATAGCCGCAGGAACGACGACGAGAAGGACCTCAAGCTCGAGGCGATCAAGAACACCGCCGCCCCGCCGCAATCTCTGCACGATTACCTCACCGAGCAGTGGCGGCTGGCCGACGCCGATGGGCCGGTGAAAAAGGCCGGCCAAATGATCATCGACTACATCGATGACCGTGGTTACCTGAGCGTTCCCCTGGAACAACTGCACAGCAAGGACCAGACGGCGTTCACGCCCGAGCACCTGAGGGAAGCCCTTGGGCTCGTCCAAGAGCTCGATCCGCCGGGAGTGGGAGCCCGGGATCTCCGCGAATGCCTGCTGATCCAACTGGGCCAGAGCCACGACGATCTGGGCTTCGAGTATCGGCTGGTCCAGGATCACATGGACACCCTGCTCGAAAACCGCCTGCCCGAGATCGCCAAGAAGATGGATTGCACCCTCGAACGGCTCAACCGCGCGATCGAGCGGCTCAGCAAGCTGGACATCTCGCCGGGCCTGCAAGTCGGGCGCAACGAGAGCATCCCGATCACGCCGGACGTGATCGTCGAATCGCCCAGCGGCCAGGAGGAGTTCTCCGTCCGGCTGGCCGACGACAGTTTGCCCAGCCTGCGGCTGAGCCCGTACTACACGAGGATGGCCGAGGACCATCAGGTCAGCGACTCCACGAAGAAATTCCTGGCGAACAACATCCGTTCGGCGCACTGGATCATCGAAGCGATCGAGCAACGCAAGAACACCCTTCTGAAGGTCGCCAAGGCGATCGTGCGACATCAAAGGGATTTCTTCGAACAAGGCCCGCTCCATCTGCGTCCGCTGCCCATGTCGAAAGTCGCCGACGACGTCGGAGTCCATCTGGCCACCGTTTCGCGAGCGGTGTCGGGCAAGTACCTCCAGTGCGCCTGGGGGATTCTGCCCCTTCGCAAGTTCTTCAGCGGCGGCACCGAGGACGTCACCGGCCAGGCCCACAGTTGGGAGGCCATTCGCGTCATTCTCCAGAAGATCATCGACGAGGAGGACAAGGCCAGGCCGTTCAACGACGACCAGATCAAAGAGAAGCTGGCCGAGGGGGGCATCCCCAACCTCGCCCGTCGGACCGTCGCCAAGTACCGCAAGCTGATGGGCATCCCCACCGCCAAGTTCCGCAAGAAGTACTGATTCTCCGGTCCCGTCGCAACCGCTTTGGACTTGACCGGCAAGCCCAAGTCTGATACCGTGCCCCGCTGTCAGAGAGTCGGACGCCATGTCTACGTTCGCCCCCGCACACGCACGCATCCGGGCGGTGGCATCGTGGTCTGGAGCCCGGGCCCTTTTGGAATGCTTCCTGGGCCGCCGAGCGACCTGCGCGGGGGCTCCGGTTTCGAATCGCCAGTTGGAGAAAAATGCCGCGATGAAGCCCTTCAAACAGATGCTCAGTTACCTGTGGCCCCAGTGGCGGCGAATCGTTGTCGTGGTGTTCTGCGCCCTGGTCATCGCCGTATTGCTGTCGCTGAGCTTCGTAACGATCATTCCTCTGCTGAAGGTCATGATGGGGGAAGAGGGTCTTCACGGCTGGGTGGACCGCAAGACCGTCGAGAGCGTCTACGGACTGCAGTTCTACTCGCCCACTGCGGTGGAACTGGCCGAAGATCGCGAGCCGTCCCGCAAGACCCATCTCGAGGTCGTCCGAGTCGCGGAGAACAGTCTGGCGGCAAGAGCCGGCATCCGCCAGCGGGACTTCATCGCCGACGTCAACAACCTGCAAACACGGGAGAACTCCAACGCTCTGTACACCCAATTGCTTCACGAATTGGCCACCGCGCGAGGCGACGTAATTCCTCTGAGGCTCTGGCGATCGCAGGACGACAGCCCCACCCTCGACCTGGCGACTCCCGAAAACGAATCCTATGTCCAGGAACTCGACTGGTCGCCGATGAAACGCTTCCGGTGGGAGGCTGAAACGACGGTTGCCCGGATCGGTCAAGACATCGTTCGATTTCTGCCGGTGAACGACAAGGTCAAGTCGATCCTGATCATCATGGGAGCGATCACCGTGGTGACTCTCATCCGCTGCATCGCGAAATTCTACCAGGATTACCTGGGCCAGAAGATCGTTGAAACGGGCATCAACAAGATGCGGGAGCAGGTCTTCGGCCACATGACTCGTATGCCCATCGGGTATTTCGCCGAAGAGCGTCCCAGCGATCTGATCAGCCGAATCGTCCGGGACACGGTGACCATGGGAGGGGCCATGCGCGTGCTCCTGGGCAAGGCGCTCCGAGAGCCCATGAACGCCCTGATCATGCTCATCACGGCCCTGTTCCTCAACTGGCAGTTGTCGCTGGTGTTCCTGTGCGGCGCGCCCTTCGTCGCCGTGCTGCTGGGTTCTTTCGGCCGCAAGATGAAGAAGGCCACTCGCCATTCCCTCATCGCCAGCTCGCAGATGCTCTCCAAGCTCCAAGAGACGGTGACCGGCCTGCGTGTGGTCAAGATCTACAACCAGCAGGAGTACGAGCTGAATCACTTCCGCTCGATCAACGACCGCCTGCTGAAACAGTTGCTCAAGATCTCGAAAGTCGATGCGGCGACGCACCCCGTGCTGGAAGTCATGGGTATGGTCGCCGGCGCCGGGGCCCTCGTGGTTGGTATGGTGTGGGTAAGCAAAGGCCAGTTGGACGGTCCGGAGTTCCTGCTGCTGCTCGTGCTGTTGGGAGCCGCCGCCGAGGCGATACGGAAAACGAGCGATCTCTACACCAAGATCCAGCAGGCCAACGCCGCGGCCGAGCGAATCTTCGAGATCCTCGAACAACCGCTCGAGCCGGAGAAACCCGATGCGATCCCCCTGCCGCCGGCCCGGGGCGTCATCGAGTTTCAGAACGTGGTGTTCACCTATCCGGGTTCTCCGCGTCCGACGCTCCACGGGATCAATCTGACCATCACCGCAGGCCAGAACGTCGCCATCGTCGGCGCCAACGGCTCGGGCAAGACCACGCTGGCGAATCTGCTGCCCCGGTTCTACGACCCGGATTCCGGCCGCGTCCTCGTCGACGGCCGCGACATCCGCGACGTGACCATTCGCAGCCTGCGGAACCAGATCGGCATGGTGACCCAGCAGGTGATCAGCTTCAACGATACCATCGCTTCAAACATCGCCTACGGCAAGTCCGGCGCCACGCAAGACGAGATTGTCGCGGCCGCCAAACGAGCCTATGCCCACGAATTCATCACCCGACTGCCCAACGGCTATGACACCGTCGTCGGCGAACAAGGCGTCGGCCTCAGCGGCGGCCAGCTCCAGCGAATCGTCATCGCCCGGGCGATCGTCAAGAACCCGGCGATCCTGATCTTCGACGAAGCCACCAGCCAGATCGACGCCGAGAGCGAGGCCAAGATTCACGAAGCCATCAAGGAGATCATGCGAGGCCGCACGACGCTCATGATCGCGCACCGATTCAGCACGGTCATCGCGGCCGACATGATCGTGGTGATGAACGACGGGCGGATCATCGCCAAGGGCCAGCACGAGGAGCTGATCCGGACCTGCCCGGTGTACCAGGCGTTGTACGAGACCCAACTGGTCAAGGCGTGATCGAAAAACGCAAGACAACCGCACTTGGGGAGCAAACCATGAAGAACAGAGTCCCGATGATCGCATGCGGAATCGGCATCCTGGCGACGGCGGCACTGCTGGTCGGAGCCGAGCCCGCGACCCGGACGCCGACCCAATGGGAATACGCCATGTACGTCGAGTCGCCGGGGAACTTCGAGTGGCACGGAGCCGTCGCCCACATCCGCGCCACGACCGCGACGTTCTTCTTCGAACGGATGGGGTTCCCCACCGACATCGAAGTCAGCGCCCGTTCGGGGAGGATACAGCCCGTGCTGTTCAACCACCTGGGCCGCCAGGGCTGGGAGCTGATCGAAACGACCCGCGAGCCTTCCCGCGAGGTCTTCTGGTTCAAACGGCCCCGCTGAACGACGATCACGGCACCTCCTGATCGAGAGAGGCCCGCCGGATCTCGAACCACTGCTCGGCCGAGAGGTCTACCTCCAATGCCGCTGCCGCGCTGCGGATGCGATCGAGATGGCCCGTGCCCAACACCGGCACAAATCCCACGGGATGCCTGAGGACCCACGCCAAAGCCACCTGATCCAGGGACGCTCCGCCCACCTCCCGGCCGATCTTCGCGAGGGTCTCGCGGAGCCGCTGCGCCTGGGGCGAGTCGCCACAGAAGAGCCGGCCGCCTCCGAACGGAGACCAGGCCATCGGGCGAATCTCGAGCTTCTGGCACAAATCGATGCTCCCATCGGCATGGGCCGCGAGATTCATCACCGAATACTCGATCTGGTTGGTCACCAGCGGGACCTGGAGCTTGGAGGCCAGCGATTCAAACTGGTGCGGCAGGAAGTTCGACACTCCGAAATGGCGCACTTTGCCGGACTGATGCAGGCTCACGAACGCTTCGTTGACTTCCCGCGGGTCCAGGAGTGGATCGGGCCGATGAATCAGCAACAGGTCGATGTAGTCGGTGCGCAGGGACTGGAGCGAGTTCTCGACCGAGGCGACGATATGCGCGCGGCTCGTATCGTAGGATTTGACCCGGTGCGCGGGCCGTCTGACGGAAACCAGCTTGATGCCGCATTTGCTGACCAACTGGATGGCGGAACGATCCACGCCGCAGTCGGCCAGGGCCGGCCCAAACAGTCCTTCGCACGTGTATTCCCCGTAGATGTCCGCATGATCGAATGTCGTAATCCCCTGCTCGACGCAACCCAGGATCAGATCGCCGATTTCCTTGCGATCCAGCCCCCATCCGGCCAGACGCCACAACCCGTGAACGATTCGAGAAACCTGTGGGCCCTGCCCGCCCAACCTGACCTGAGGAACCATCGGTTCGTCCTCCAGAATGTTCTGTACCTGTTTGCCGCCGCTTCGCGCGACCGGTCGGAGGAATGGTACACCACTTTGCCGCCAAACACAATCCGCAGACCGCGGCAAGTGAACTTGGCTTGACAACAGGGGCGACAATCATACAATCTCTCTTGTGCAGATTGCCTGCTTTGACACGAGATGTCGTAATAAAGCCAGATTCCTATAAGAGAATCTGGCTTCGGAGGAGGGTGATGAAAAGCTACTTGTTGCTTTCGTAGAGCCTGGGGGCTCGACCCCGGCTCCCTGCTACTAACATCGTGCCGAGCCACACGGAATCTTTAACGAAATACGGAATTCACAGGAAAAATTACCCTTTCGCTGTGGGAATTCAAGAAGTAGATTATGAAATTGTCAACGATCGACGCGGCTCGCTGCGAAAAATGGCCGTATTCCCGACCTTTAACTGTTTCTATTCTACGGGCAACCCGCCCTTTTGTTCGATGGTCATAACTGAATGCCTGTTACTTCTTTGCGGAATGACTGAAGATGAATAGCCGTATTACCGTAGTGGATCTCCTGAAGGCCAAGCAGCAACGCCGCCCGATCGTTGCGGTCAGTTGTTACGACTACACCACCGCGCGCCTGGTCGCGCAGGCCCAGGCGGACATGATCCTCGTTGGCGATTCGGCCGCCCAGTTGGTCCTGGGGCACGACTGCACGCTCCCCGTGTCACTCGATTTCATGGTGACGATCACCGCCGCCGTCCGTCGGGCCGCGCCAGACCTCTTTCTCGTCGCCGACATGCCTTTCCTATCTTACCAGACGAGCCCTGCCGATGCGATCCGAAATGCCGGACGCTTCCTTACCGAAGCCGGCGTGCAGATGGTGAAATTCGAAGTGACCCGCGCATATCGGGACACGATCCGCGCGGTCAGCGACGCCGGTATTCCGGTCATGGCCCACATCGGCATTCTCCCCCAGTGGATCACGACCACCGGCCGGCTCCGCGCCGAGGCGACCACCGCCGACGCCGCGATGGAGTTGATCGAGTCAGCCGAACAAATGGCTCGGGCCGGCGCCGGCGCGTTTTTGATCGAAGGGACCGCCGCTGAAGTTGCCCAGATTATCACAGAGCGATCCTCCGTGCCCGTGATCAGTTGCGGCTCGGGCGCCGCCTGCGATGGACAGATCCTGGTCGCGCCCGATATCCTGGGATTGGCTGTAGAATACTCCCCGAAGTTCACCAAGGCGTTTGCCGACCTGGGGACCCGCGCGGTCGAGGCTTTCCGCGCCTATGGCGAGGATGTGCGGGCGAGACGCTTCCCCGACTCGGACCACAGCTATCACATGAAGGCGGGGCAACTGCAGCGACTGGAAGAATTGCTCCGCAAGGGGGTTTGACCTGGCGCTCATGCGTCCCCGTGGGAACGGGCCGTCTATTTGTGTCTCCACGTCGTCGCGGACTGACGTCGGAGACGACCTCTTGTCGCGGAGACGTCGGCATCGTCTTCCGGCGTCATGTCTTCCACGTCATCGATCGAAGCCTCCGGAGGGAACTGGGCGCCGGGACAACGTCTCACAGCATCCTTGAGCGAATCGGCCAGATACCGACAGCGGATCGCCCCTGCGACGCTGCAAGCGGGCAAACGTGGACAAGAAACCTCCCACCAAGTGCCGTCGAGGCGTTCATGGAGCAACCGCAGGAAACCCGGATCGCTCTCTTCGCCGCCTCTGACATCACCTCGAGACCGAATGCCCAGGAATTCGAGGATCGACTGCTGGGCGCAATGCCTTCGCCACAATTCCAGGAGATCCTCGAAACGCATGATGGATGACCCGTCCACGTTGATCCTCGTGCTGCCAGAACATCACCCTTGCGAACGCATCACCGGCAAAACGCCGCGATCGAAAGCCACACTACCGCGGCGTCCCGTAAAACAACCAGGAAAATCATGCATTTTCACAGCCAATGTGTGAGTTTGGGTAATATGAGGTTCCGGATTTTCCGTCTGTATCGAAGAAAACGACAGACTGCACTTATGTTCACCCGGTTTTGAACTGCCTGGGGCTTCACGCCGGGCGGCGCCCTGACGTCTATTTGAGCCCGAGACAATACAGCAGCTTGTCCGATCGGATGTACAGACGATTGCCGGCCACGGCGGGACTGGCGTTGAACGTGCTGCCGTCGGCCAGATCGTTGACGACCAGCAGCTCGTACCTCGGAGCCGCCGCGACGACGAAGACCCGGCCGTTGCGAGAGAGGTAGTGAAGCCTCCCGTCGGCAAGGACCGGCGAAGCGTAGATTTGACCCGCCCGCTCGATCCGTTCTTCATAAACGATCCTGCCGGTCATGGCTTCGGCACAGAAGGCAACGCCGCGGCTCTCGTGCATCCAGTACAAATGTTCCTCGTGGACGACCGGCGACGAGACGTTCGAACCGTTCTCGCTCATCCAGAGCCGGTGGGTGGCCGTGACATCGCCCCGGCCGCCCGCCCGGACCGCCACCGCCGCAACCCCCGAGCGGCCGCCAATCGACCAGATCACTCCATCGCGAGCCACTATGCTCGGAGCGATATACCACCGGATGTCGTTGCTGCACTCCCACAGCCGCTCTCCCGTTGACGGGTCGAAACCAAGCACCTTCTGAGGCATAGCGATGGCCAACTCGTGGGCGCCGCCTTGAAGCGGAACCAGCACAGGAGTATTCCAGGCCTCGCGGATACCCCTGGCCCGCCAGACCTCCTTTCCCGTGTGCTTGTTCAAGGCCACCAGGCTCTCGCTCTCGACACTGGCGTTGACGATCAACAGATCGCCGAACACAACTGGCGAGGCCCCCGAACCCCAGCCGTGAAGCTGAGATCCTACCTCCGTTCGCCACAGTTGGCTGCCCGCGAAATCGAAGGCCAGTACCCCCGATTTGCCAAAGAAGACGTACACGCGGTCGCCCTCGGCAACCGGCGTGCTGGAGGCATAACCATGATCGTCTCGAATCCTGGTCTGCTCCGGCAGGCGAGGCGTCACTTGCCGATCCCAGAGGATGCCGCCGCCGTCCCGATTCACACAAACGACGTGCAGCCTGAGATCATTCATATCCCCTCGACCGCTGCCGCCGACACCGTAGCCGCTGTAGCAGGTCAGGAAGATCCGGTCGCCCAGGATGATCGGACTGGAAGCGCCCGGTCCCGGCAAGACCGTCTTCCAGACCACATTCTCGCCGGCGCTCCACGTCAGGGGCACCCCCCTGGCGTCGCCGATTCCACTGCCGCCGGGGCCGCGGAACTGCGGCCAGTCGGCGGGCCTTTCCTGAGCTGTGAGTCTTGGCCCAGCCATCAGGACACAGCCGATCAGAATCAGATACTGCGGTGCCGCGCGCCACTGTCGCATGGAAGACCTCCTTGGACCTGGGTGGTTCAGGCTCCCGAGCGGGCGGCCCGAAAGACAGGATTCGTGGACTGAGCCATCTGCCGGAGGGTTTCTTTCTCCTTCTGGGAAAGGGGGCGGAAACCCATCGCCAAATCCAGGGCCAGGCGAAAGAGCGACTCATCGCCCGGCGGGATCGCCGCCGTGACCGACTGGCTCAGAGTGAAATACAAGCCCAGCTTGGCCTCGTTGCGGTCCGTCAACGGCTCGTACCAGCACTTGGGATAGTCCGCCCGCGCGGGGTGCCCCTCGGACCACTTCTGCTTGGCCATGGCCTTGAGGGCCAGCCTCGCGACGCCTCTGGACTTGGCGGCTTCCATGACTCGCGGACCGAAGTCGCCCTCGTAGAAAGTCGCGAAGTTAAAAGGAAACAGGATCGAGTCGAAATCGTATCGTGCCATCGCAGCCAGGGCCGCCTCCTCCGAGTGAGCGGAGAACCCCAGGTAGCGAACTTGCCCCTGCTTTTTCGCTTCGAGAAAGATCTCCATCGCTCCGCCCGGCCCGAACGCCGCGTCCACGTCCTTCTGTACGTCGGTGATCGCATGAAGCTGGTAGAGGTCGAAATGGTCGGTCCGCAGCCGCTGGAGCGATTCCTTCAACTCAGCCGCCGCCCCCTCCTTGGTCCTTTGCGTCGTCTTACAGGCCAGGAACGCGTCCTTGCGATAGGGCTCCAGGGCCGGCCCCAGCTTGATCTCGGCGTCCCCATAGGTCGGCGCGACATCGAAGTAGTTCACGCCCTTCTCCACCGCCTCGGCGACCACACGATTGGCATGCTCCTGCTCGACGCCGGCGACGACGATCCCGCCGAACCCGATAATCGAGAGCCGCTCGCCGGTATCGCCATACGCCCGCCGCGGCAGCTTCGAGGCGTTCACACACTCGCACTCGGGCTCCGCCCCGTGCAAAAGTCCCCCCGCCACGACCGAACCGGCCGCCACCGTCCCTCTTCTCAGAAATTCCCTGCGTTCCACTGGAGATTCTCCTTCACTACCCATTCCCAAGCCATCGCACTCAACTCACACGCTCTGCGGGATACGAACGGCATTGGCACAGCGTTCGAGATTCGGCTACAGACACCAGGGGCTGCGCCACGAGCGAGCGAGCATGCGATTGGCCTCGACATCATTGACGAACTGCTCGGCCGTCGGGTCCCATCGCAGCTTGCGGCCCAGCCGCATGGCGATATCGCTGATGTGACAAACGGTGTCCGTCCGCACGGCCGACTCGATCGACGAGACGGGCGTCTTGCGCGTCCTGACGCACTCCAGAAAACCACCCCAATGGTCGGTCCCCATGGACAGACGCCGTTCCTCTGGACCGATCCGCTCTTGCAGCAGCGACTTGGGCTCCGTCTCGATGACGCCGCGTTCGACGAACACCCGCCCGCCGGTCCCCTCGAAGAGCACGCCCTGCCGTCGTTTGCCCTTGTCGATGAAATGCACCACGACGCCGTTGGCGTACTGGAGTGTCACATCCCATTGGGTCGCACAGTCATAGAGCCCCTCAGAAGGAAATATGCCTGTCCCTTCCACCTCGACGGGACCGGTCCCGTCGGCGTCGTTGCCCCATTGGGCGATGTCCACGTGGTGAATGCCCCAGGTCGTGATCCAGCCGAGCGAGAAGTTGCTCATGTGGCCCCACTCGCCGCAATTGCCTGCGATTCCATGACTATATGGCATCCACTGAGCCGGGCCGAGCCACAGGTCCCAGTTGAGCCACGCCGGCACAGGCGACGGCTTCACCACCCCGACGCTGCGACTGGCCGGCGTCGAAACGATGATTCGCTGAAGCCTTCCGATCCGCCCGTTCAAAACGAGCTCGCACGCGAAACCGAAATTCCAGTCCGAACGCTGCTGCGTGCCGAACTGAAAGATGCGATCATAGCGGCGCACCGCCTCCCGCAGCGCGATGTCGTCGCGCACGCTGAGCCCCAGAGGCTTTTCGAGAAAAATGTCCTTGCCCGCCCGGGCGGCCTCCACGGACTGCAGCACGTGCCAGGCGTCCGGCGTGGCGATGGACACGGCGTCGATATCGCCCCGCGCCAGGATCTCGCGGTAGTCTCCGTAACCCGCACAGCCTGTGTCGTCGTAGTTGTCATGGACGATCTTCCGCGCCTCTGCCAGCCGGTTCGCGTTCACGTCGCAGACCGCCACGATCCGGCAATCCTTGTGTCCCATGAAGCTCCGCAGATTCTCCTTGCCCCGACCGCCGAGCCCGATGCAGGCCATTGTGATCCGCTCACTCGGAGCGACGGTCCCTCCCTGCCCGAAGGCCGATGCCGAGATCACGTGCGGAAATGCGAAGACTCCAGCCATGTTCCGCAGGAGATCCCGTCGAGTGATGCGTCCTCTCGTCATAAGCACCCCTTTTCCCTGTGTCATTTCACCCTCGCGCTGGGCGTCGTGTCGGCCGGCAGATCCCCTGTCGCGAATTGAATCCCATCCAGATAGAAGCTCAGAATCTGCGGATGCCACCAAATCTCGGTACGGTGCCCGATCGCGCAGTAGAAGACCCGACCCTTACCGTGGCTCTTGACCCACGCCAGGGCAAAGTCGCCGTCCTTGCGGTGAATCCAGGGCACGGTCATATTCGATTTCGCGGTGTCCAGCGACATCAGGACGCGAACCCTCTGGCGCGAGTACGGGTCGTTGAACTGAAAGATTTCGTCCGCCAGGCGGAAGTCTTTGCCGCCGAACGTCGCCATCAGCGGATGATTGGGCTCGTCGAGCTTGATGCCGACCTCCTCGTTCCAGGGATGTCCCCAGTAGCCGGCTCCGATCAGTTCCTGGAACTCGAGCCAGTGGGTGTTGCCGCCAATGGCGTGGTGATAGGCGACGAGGCCACCGCCGTTGGCGACGTAGTCGAGCAGGCTCTTTCGCAGCAGCCTCTCAACCTCGTCGGCATCCGAACCATGCTCTGTGAGCCGAGCCATATCCGTCTCGGTCGGGCGGATCCAGTTCCCGCTGCTGTTGTTCAGGAGGATGGCGTCGAAGCGTTTGATGTTCTCAGGCAGGTACATCGCGATGTCGTCGCTGACGACGGGCTCGAAGGCCCCGGTCTTCTCGCCCAGCATCCGCATCGCGTACTCGCCCTGGGGAATCGAGTAGCCCTTGTGCGGCGACTGCTCCATGAACGGCGTGTTCCAGATCAGCACGCGGCGAGGTTTCTGCGGGACTGCCCGGGCCTTCTGCGGCACGGCCGCCTCAATGCGTTTGGCCTGCTGCTCTGTCAGTTGCCCCCGCGATGCGGTGACCGACAGAGAGACAATCAGTATCAGCACAACACACAATCTTGCGTTCATCATGGCGCAGTCTCCTCACAACGACCAGCCCGCACGGTACTCGCGTTTGAGCGCCTCGTTTGCCTCGGCGAAATTCGTCACCTCCATGGCCACAGGATCGTACTCAATGCTCTTGCCGAACAGCGTGGCGATGTTTCCCAGGAGCACGAACTCCGTCAACGGTCCGCTGTAATCGAAGTTGGACACTGCAACCGGCCCCCCCCGGCAGGCGTCCAGCCACTCCACCTCGTGGCCCCGTGAGCGAGGCAGCGACATCGCGGGCTTCTCGCCGTCTCTCAATCGGTCCTCTGGCAGCACGGTCATCGAGGCGTTGTGCCCAGTCGAGTGGATCACCCCCTTGTCGCCCACGAGCACGCATCCCGCGTGGTCCGCCCATTTCTTCTCGCCGGCGTCGCCCCAGTCAAGCTTGCGCCCGATCCTCTCTTCGATCTTCTCGCGGGGCCCGGGAGCCCGGCCGCCGCCGTTGTACCAGTTCACCGTGACAGGGGGCATCTCGCCGCGAGCGGGAATCGCGTATCGGACGATCTCCCACTTGGGAAACGTCGCCTCGTGCACGCCGGAAACCTCCACGTCGAGCCGGATCGTGCGACCGGAAGACTCATTCCACAGCGAATCGATCCGCAACCCTTTGAAGAGGATGTTCATCGTGTGACAACCCCAGTTGCCGAGTTCCCCTGTGGCGAAGTCCCGCCATGAGTGCCACTCGGCCCAGCGGGAATTGTACGGGCGAAACTTCGCGGGCCCCAGCCACAAATCCCACTGGAGGAAGTCCGGCACAGGGTGTTCCTCGGTGGGAATTGGCCGCTCGCCCGCCCCGCCGCCGGTGTTCCAGGCGTGGACCTCGCGAATCGGGCCAAGAGCCCCGGCCTGGATCAGTTCCACACCGCGGCGAAACGCCTCGCTGGCCGTGCCTTGGTTGCCCATCTGCGTCGCGACCTTGTATTCGCGTGCCAACGCACGCAGCGTCCGGGCCTCGAACACGTCGTGCGTCAGCGGCTTCTCACACAACACGTGCTTGCCTCTGCGTATCGCGGCGGCTGTGATCACCGCGTGCGTATGGTCCGGCGTAGCGACAGTGACCGCGTCGATCCGTCTGCCCATCTCGTCGAGCATTCTGCGGAAATCGTGGAACGTCCTGGCCTGTGGAATCGCCTTATAATAGGGGGCCGCCCGTCGATCGTTCACGTCGCACATCGCCACGACGTTCGCCAGCTTGGGCATCGTTTCGGAGAACCATCCTCCCCGTCCGGACACCCCCACCATCGCCAGGTTCACCCGGTCGTTAGCGGCGTATGTGCGAGCGGACCGGCTGTCCTTGAGAAGAATGAAGCCCAAGCCGCCGGTCGCAACGGTGAGCAGTGCGCGTCGCGTGGTATGTGCTGCCATAACCATTCTCCTTTGTCATTTCAGCATGAAGAGGCCTGTCATGACGCTCATATGATACTACGCTTTCACGATGGGGCCCGCAACGGGAAATGGCGTCGCCGTCGCTGCGGAAACTGTCCAATATTCGCTCGAACTTGCGGAGACTGAAAAAAATGTGCGAATCGGTCGGATCGCTGTTGACATGTATGACAACTGTCATATATTAGATATGACAGTTGTCATAGGAGATGGATCATGGCAAAAAGCAGACGTCCCGCGATGAGTCCGGCCGAAACGGAGGTCCTGCGACTGGTCTGGCAGGGCCGGGAGGCGACGGTTCAGCAGGTATTCGAGGCCCTGCCCGCCAGCCGCAAAGTGACCTACATGACCGTGGCCACGCTCCTGCGGCGACTCGAGGAGAAGGGCTATCTCAAGCACCGCCTCCGCGGCAAGGCATTCGTCTACGTACCTGCCGCGAAGAAAGAGGATGTGATCCGCCGGACCATCGGCGACCTGGTGGAGCGGCTGTTTGGCGGCAATCCCGTACCCCTCATGCAGCACCTGGCGCAGCACAGCGGGATCACGGACGAAGACATTGAACGACTGAAGGAGTTGGCGAAAAAGAAGTAGTTGACGCGTCTTCCGGGGAGCAATCGCTATGAACACGTGTGCAGACCACATCGTCGGCTATCTGTTCACTCAGAGCTGCCAGATCGCGATTCTCGCTGGCATTGTCGGGCTCCTGGCGTTCGTGCTCCGACACCGAAGTGCCCATATCCGCTATCTGCTATGGCTGATCGTGCTGGTCAAGTGCCTGGCGCCGCCCCTGCTGACCGTGCCTCTGGCGGTCCTGCCCGAGCAGTCGCCGGGACCGTTTGTCGGCGGGACCGATCTGCCGGAGGAGTACTCTGCGCCCCAGCCCATCCCATTTGCCCATGAAGACTCCAACCCGGCAATTCCATCTTCTGCCAGGCTGGACATGCGCGACCTTGTTGCCCTTGTCTGGACGATGGGCGTAGCCGTTTTCTCTGTCTGGGTGGGCGGTAGAGCCGTTCGATATACCTTGTGGCTGCGTATTCACCGCCGGACACTCCCGTCGTCTCTGGCGGAAGCCCTCCGGGAGTTGTCGGACCGCTTCCAATTCAGACGGCTGCCGAAGACGTGGCTCCTGGAGGAGATCAGGCAGCCCTTCGTGTGGGGCCTGCTGCGAGGGAGTGTCTACCTGCCCGCCGACTTCGCCGACCTGCGCGGCTCGAATCAGCAGCGAAGCATGCTGGCCCACGAACTCTGCCACGTCGCCCGTTTTGATGCAGGGGTCAACCTGCTGCAAATCCTGGCCCAGGCGGTCTACTGGTTTCACCCCTTCGTGTGGTGGGCCAATCGGAGAGTCCGCCAGGAACGCGAGAAGTGCTGCGATGAAATGGCCGTCGCACGCCTCCACACGCCGCCCGAGCACTACACCGGCGCTATTGTGGACGCCTTGGCGGCCGAGCACCACTCGTCACATCCCATTCCGTCGTTGGCCATTGTTGGTTCCGTCCGAGACATCGAGGAAAGGATTAAGACTATGTTGACGCCAGGCAAGACATTCCGCACCCGGCCGACCCTCACGGCCGCCATCGTCGCATCGCTCATCGCCCTTGCAACCATCCCCACCGCTCTGGTCCTGACCGTCCGAGGCCAAGAACGGCAGCCGACGCAAAGCGTGGGCAGGGGGCAAACGGAGCAGCCTCGGTTCCCCGCGCGGACCTTCAACTCCAAGGCGGTGTTCGAAGTCTGGGTTGCAGACACGCCCGTGCCCTCACGCCAGGGATGGAGGCAGGTGGGCACTACTCCGAGTGGCGTCCCCCTGCAGATCCCGCCATGCTGGCTCTGGTGGGTGCGACCTTCGGGCCCGGTGGAAGACTGGAGCTTGCTGGTGCGAGAAGTCGACCAGAACAAGGTCCCCGGTCTTGAATTGGTGTCGGCGTCCGATTCCGATCTGAAACACCTGGCGGGCTTGGCAGGGCTGCGCTGGTTGACCTTGGGGGACCGCACCATCACAGACGCGGGCATGCAATACCTAAAGGGGCTGACTGGACTGGAGACTTTGGCTCTGTCCGGCACGCAGGTCACCGACGCAGGGCTGGCCGATCTCAAAAGTCTAGTTCGATTGCAGGAACTGGATTTGGCGCGCACGAGGGTCTCTGGTTCGGGTCTGGCCCACCTCGAGGGTCTGAGCAACTTGCGAAAGCTGAGTCTGTGGCGTACCGGGATCACGGATGAGGCTCTGGTGCATCTCAAGGGCCTGACTCAATTGGAGAGCCTCCGATTGAATGACACCCAGGTCACGGATACCGCCCTGGTCCATCTCCAGGGCCTGACTCGACTGCAGTCACTTTGGCTGCCCAGAGGGATTACAGATGTCGGCGTGGCGCACCTCAAGGGGTTGACGGGATTGCGGGAACTCTCTCTGTTCGGCAGCCAGGTCTCAGATGCGGGATTAGCCCAACTCAGGGCACTTACCGAATTGCAGACGCTGGTCTTGGGGAGCCGCCAGATTACCGACGGAGGCCTCGTGCATCTCAAGGCGCTGACCGCCCTGCAATGGCTGACCTTGCATGACGTCCAGATCACAGACGCCGGCCTGGCCCATCTCAGGGGGCTGGCCGGACTGCAAACCCTGTTGTTGTACAACGTCAATCCGATCACCGATGCTGGTCTGGCCCAACTCAAAGGGATGAACGGATTGCAGTCGCTGGCCGTGCAGAGCAGTCGGATCACCGGCGCGGGCGTCGAGCATTTGAAGGCCCTCCCCGCCCTGAGACACCTGCTCTTGCCCGACACCGGGATCACCGATGCGAGTCTGGCCCATTTCAAGGACCTGACGCAACTGCGATCCCTCGACCTGGCGGGCGCCCAGGTCACGGACGCAGGCATAGTCCAACTCAAGGGCCTGACCGGCTTGCAGGAACTAAGGACTCGTAAGAGAATAGATTCGGAAAGCATTCACGTTTGACGGTGGGCCATGCCGATAGAAAAGGCATGGAACGAAAATGGCTGCAAATTCGTGTTTTGCCGGTCGGCGAGGATACCACGC
>Ga0228535_1001070_pt1 | contig 52169 bp, 44 predicted proteins | sample SJ1metagenome_FD_168457 | JGI IMG/M metagenome (GOLD analysis project Ga0228535, IMG submission 168457) | Enriched culture of PCE-dechlorinating microbial communities from Ithaca, New York, USA - SJ1 | ecosystem: Engineered > Modeled > Simulated communities (microbial... > Unclassified | place... | reverse complement strand
ATATGCTAGACTTCTTCATGACCTGCCTCCTTGGTTATGGCTCTGTGTTGGGGTTCACGAGGTTCCAACATAACCCACGTTTGCAAGGGGCAGGTCTTTTTTTGTCAACTGTCAGCCATTATGTCTAATCAAAGCCCGTGACCTCCTCCTGCCCAAACTGATGAACGGGGAGGTGGCGGTATGAAACTGAAAGAGATAACAATCGAAAATTTTCGGGGCATTCGTTCACTACATCTGCCCATTGATGGTTTGACGGTGCTCATCGGTGAAAACAACACCGGTAAATCAACGGTGCTGGAGGCAATTCGGCTTGTTCTAACGCGCGGTTTCGGTACCCGACGAGATGGCCGGTTCAGTGAATACGATTTCCATCTTGCAGATGCAACCGCCACGCCGCAAACTGCCGACCCTATTTCGATCATTCTGCATTTCGCCGAGGAGCAGGAGAACGAATGGCCCGACAATGTTGTTCAACAACTGAACGAAGTGATTCAGTTGGATATGGTGAATGGCCTGAACCATATCTGGTTGCAGGCAAAGGGAAGCTACCAAGCGGATTCGGGATCTTTTGAAACCAAACCGGTTTTCCTGGATGCGGGCGGTGCGGAACTGATGCTCAAGAATAACACGCCACTCAATCTGATTTCCCGGTTTGTGCCGATCTTCTTCCTTTCCGCGCTTCGTGATGCCTCCCAGGAGTTCGGACAGCGCGGCCAGTTCTGGAGTGGGTTCCTGAAATCCATTCAACTTCCCGACGATCAAAGAGAAAAGATTGAGGAAATGCTCCGGGAGGTCAACACATCGGTTATCGGCGCGAATACAGGGTTGACCGAAGTAACGAACAAGATCGCAGACGCTGGGCGACTCGTTCCGCTGGATTCCGCCGAGCCAGTAGTCTTGGAAGCGATTCCGACCCGTGTCTTCGACATGGTTGGTAAAATCCAGGTGCATCTGAAATCAAGCTACGGTGCGAAACTCCCCTTGCACCGACATGGCGAGGGAACACAGAGCCTCGCCGTGCTGATGCTTTTTCAGGCCTTCGCTGCCGCAAACCTTGCAGAGTCATACGCACCTGAATCAACGCCGCTCCTAGCCCTTGAAGAACCTGAGGCGCATCTTCATCCCTCGGCCATTCGCTCTTTGGGTTCCTTTTTAGAAAGCATGACAGGGCAGATTCTCGTAACAAGCCATTCTGGCGATCTAGTCTCGCGGGTACCGGTTATGGCCCTGCGAAGGCTTTATAAACACAATGGGGAAACAAAAATAGGTCGAGTGGAGTGCAACACATTTACGGATCGAGAGCTACAGGCCATTGATTACAGTATCCGCCTCGCCAAGGGGCATTATCTGTTTTCCCGTTGCTGGCTGTTTGTGGAAGGCGAGTCGGATTATCACCTCATGCCGCTGCTTTTCGGGGCGATGGGATATGCCCAGGACCAAGTCAGTTTCTCCGTGCTTGAATTTAGTCAGGCATTTGAAAAGGGAGAGTCATTCATAAAACTCGCAAAGGCCCTTGGCATGCAATGGTTCATGATGGCTGATGGTGATAAAGAGGGGCGCGGGTATATCAAGCGTGCAAAAAAATATCTTGAGAACGGCGAAGACATCGCGGATCGCGCCGCGACATTAGTCAATGCTGATATCGAACATGAGTTTTGGCACAACGGCTACTCTGATTTTATGTTGAACTTGGTTCTACCCCAGACTCGAAATCAAATTGATACTCAAGCCGCTGGTGATGATGCTAAGAAAACAAAAAGCCTAATTGATGCGGCCATAAAGCAAGCAGGTGGCAAACCGGCTTTTGCTCAAGCATTGGCTGCTGAAATCCAGCAGCGCGGCGCAGATTCTATCCCGCAGACAATCAAGGACATCATCGACCGTGTTGTCCAACTGGCTGGAGGCTGAAAGAAATGATCGATCTGTCTTCGCTTAACGAAAACCAGCTCGAAGCAGTACTGTGGGACAAGGGACCACTCCTCGTGTTGGCCGGGCCGGGTTCCGGCAAGACACGGGTTCTGACCAGCCGGATCGCCCGAATTCTTGAACAATCCGCCGGACAGCATTTCCGGATTCTGGCGCTGACTTTTACCAACAAAGCCGCCGCCGAGATACGCGGCAGGGTCGAGGAATTGGTTCCCGGCGAACTTGGCCGGGTGCGGCTCACCACTTTCCACTCTTACGCCGCCGAGCTTCTTCAGCAGCATGGCAATCATCTTAGTTTTCGCCCCGATTTCCAGATTCTTTCCAACGACGCCGACCGCGAAGCGTTGCTGGATGATGTTCTTGGGCAGATCCGAAAGGACCTAGCATACTCGCTCCCCGATCATTTCAAGGCCGCACAACTTCTGCCGGCGGTCACACGGCTTCTTGATCAATGCGTCCCACCAGAACAGGCGGAAATTTTACTACAGCGAGCCAACGTGGAAAACGCCATTCCGCTGGCCCGTGTCTATGCCGCATACCGGGAAGCGCTGCGCCGGACGAATTCCCTTGATTTCCCGAGTCTGATTGCAGAGTCGCTCGACCTTCTTAGCAAATTTCCGTTCCTGGTCAAGCATGTTCGCAAGGTCTTCAAACATATCCTCGTTGATGAGTTTCAGGATACCAATCATTCTCAATACCGGATTCTTTCGCTTATCGCCCAGCCCGACCCTTCCACACTGTTTGTCGTGGCGGACGACGATCAGATCATTTACCAATGGAACGGTGCCAGCCCCAAAAGGATTCAAGCGTTGCGCGACGACTTCGGCGTCTCTGAATTGCAGCTTCCGGAAAACTACCGCTGTCCGCCCCTGGTCATCGAATTGGCCAACGCGTTGATTGAAAAGAACCTCAACCGATCAGCAGGGAAAAAACCGTTGAAGGCGGTCAAGCAGGGTGAAAGCGGCGATGTCGTGCGGGTATTCCATTTCAACTCCGTGGATGAGGAAGCCGGATGGATCGCGCAAGATATATCGCAAAGGAGCTCTGCGGAGCGGAAGAACTGCGCTGTCCTCGCCCGGACGAAGAAGCTTCTTGATCTGGTTGGGAGAAAACTTGAAGAGGCGGGAGTTCCGGTTTATTTCGCGGCCCGCAAGGACGAATTCAAAAGTGCTCCCCTGAGGATGCTACATGCCATCCTTCGCCTGGTGAATTCAAGGGAAGACAAACAGTCGCTCGCACGTCTCTCAAAGGCGTTTTACGAGCTTGAAGGCATCAGCATTGAGCTTGCCCCAGTCCTTTCCCGCGCTTCCGCCGACGGCAAGGACTTGCTACGTTCCTGGCTTGACGAGGTGAGTCGTCGCGATGCGCTTGAGGAGGGAACGCGACGCCTGCTTGAAACAGATATGAGGCCGCTTTTGAACTCACTGAATTACCGTGGTTTTGCGGACAAATTGTTTGACTGGTCGGAAGTCTGTCAAGCCGATTCTCGGCCTGATGAAAACGCCTTCAACGAATTCGAGGAAGAGCGAGAGGTCTGGAAAATGCTCTTGGCCGACATCACCAAGAAATTCGAAGGCGAGGACGTGAGTCTGCATCAGTTACTTCACGAACTCGACCTAACCTCCAAAACACCGCCAAAGGCGCCCGACGCGATTCCCTGCTTCACTATCCATGCTTCTAAGGGAATGGAATTCGGGCACGTTTATCTTATGGGGTTGGTGGAGGATCAGCTTCCCAGCTGGGCGGCCGTCAAGAAGGGCGATAATTCACTTGAGATGCAGGAGGAGCGCCGGAACTGCTTTGTCGCCATAACTCGCGCCCAAGAAACCTTGACCATGACTTTTTCGTCGCAGGTTTTCGGATGGACCAAACAGCCTTCCAGGTTCCTTGGTGAAATGGGAATCGAGCTATAAATGCAGCAAGTAATCCCCCCAACTTTATTGGGGGACCTTAAATCGTGGCTTTTGCCCGCAGCCGTACAATGTTGATGGCAAATCAAAAGTTTCTTCAATTGTACGAGGATACAGTGTCACTGCTGTATCAACAGTTTGAATTGTTGAAAAAGCAAATATTCGCACTCGACAAAGCCAGAGACCACCTCCTGCTAAAACTGATGAGCGGTGAGGTGGCGGTATGAAAGACTATGGCAATACAACAGGAGGGAGCACGTAACATGGCAACCGCCGAACAGATAAAATCCCTCATCCGCTCGCATTTCAGCGAACAACCCGAGCAGTTCTTCACCATCGCTTTGCAGGTTGCCGCCCATGAAGCGAAGCAGGGCCATCAGAGCCTTGCACACGAGATACGGTCCCTCGTCGATAAGGCCAAGACCCGGCCTGCGCGGGTGATTCCCTTCACGCCGGACCTGGATCATCTGGTGCTGGCCTCGGAACCCAAAGAACGTCTTGGAGCGCTCGTGCAGTCGGATGATATGCGCGGGCGGATCGATCGCATCTTGCGCGAATACCGCCAGAAGGCCAAGCTGGAAAAGCACGGCCTGTCCCACCGGAGGAAAATCCTGCTCGCCGGGCCTCCGGGAACCGGCAAGACCTTGACCGCCGCCGTCCTGGCCGGAGAGTTGGGCTTGCCGCTTTTCACTATTCTGATGGACAAGATCGTCACCAAATTCATGGGCGAGACGAGCGCCAAGCTGCGGCAGATTTTTGATGTCATACAGGAGCGCCGAGGGGTGTATCTCTTCGACGAGTTCGATGCCATCGGTGGCGAGCGCAGTCGCGAAAACGACGTTGGCGAGATGCGCCGGGTGCTCAACTCGTTTCTCCAGTTCATCGAGCGTGACACTTCGGACAGCCTGATCGTGGCGGCGACAAACAATCCCCGCATTCTGGACCAGGCGCTTTTCCGGCGTTTCGATGACGTACTGCACTACCACCTGCCGGAAAAGGCCGAGATCGAACGGTTGATCGAGAACCGCCTTGGGACGTTCCGGCAGAAAAAGATGCAGCTTGGGACCTCGGCTAAGATGGCCGAATCGCTCAGTCATGCCGAGATTGCCCAGGCCTGTGACGACGCGATCAAGGAGACGATTCTCGCCGACCGGAAAACCGTGACCGCAACGCTGCTCAAACAAATGCTACAGGAGAGACGATCCGCCTACAAGACCTCAACAAGGGGGTAAGTCCGCATGGCCACAGAGCATTCCCATATCTTTTTGCGCGAGACACAGGAAACTGAGGAATTCACGACCCCTCGGCGGGGCGGCGGACAGGAAGTGCCGCAGCGCAATCGTCAAACGCACAGTGTTAAACTGCAGAATCAATGGGCGGCCATCTGGGCCAGGGCAAGAGAGCAGCAAGAATACCGGACGGCGGTTTCAATGCCGTCCAAGGATGGCGTCTACGTCGAGTTCGAAGGAGCGCCTGGGTTCGATCTGGTGACCAAGAGCCTTGAAGACCGCCGAGCGGGAATACGTCTGCTCAACGTCTTTACCGTTCGCTCCGAGGGAGATTCGGCACAGGAGATCACGCGGGCGACCGTTTTCATCCCGTCCGGCAAGCAGGACCATTTCCTGAAAAAAATCAACGAATACGCTCAGACAGAGACCAGGAAGGGCAATCCCAAGCACGTTGCGCTTGTGCAAAGCGTGGAGGATATGCGGCTAGCGGTTTTGGAGTCCTTCTGGCGTGACGACCAGAGCCTGCTGCCACAAGGGACGACGGCGGTCTGGTGCGAGTTCTGGCTACAGGGTACGGCTGACGATGTCGAGCAGCGTTTCCGTGAGAAAGCAGCCGCGTTGGGGTTCGATGTTCAGGCTCGGACGCTTCGCTTTCCCGAAAGAACAGTGCTTCTCGGCAGGGCTACCCGCGAGCAGCTCGGCCACCTGATCGAATCCAGCCCCGATATCGCCGAATTCAGACGCGCCAAGGAGACCGCGCGGTTCTTTCTCGAATTGGAGAACAGGGATCAAGCGGAATGGGTGAACGATCTGCGTTCCCGATTGCGGATCAATCCCGATGCCACGGTGGCCGTGTGCGTCCTCGATACCGGAGCCAACAACGGGCACGCGCTGCTCCAACCCGTCCTTGCCGATGACGATTGTCACGCGGTGGAACCCGGCTGGGGCGTCAACGATCACCAAGGCCACGGTACGCTGATGTGCGGGGTCGCCGCCTTCGGCGACCTGACGGATGCCTTGCAGCACAGCCATCCACTCCGGGTCGATCATTGCCTGGAGTCGGCGAAGATTCTTCCTCCACCACCAGGGGCCAACGATCCTGACCTGTACGGTGACATCACCATCCAGGGTATGTACCGCGCCGCAATCCAGGCACCGGACCGGAATCGCATCGGCTGCATGGCCGTGACGTCAGAAGATGGTCGAGACCAAGGTCGGCCTTCTTCGTGGTCGGCGGCCATCGACAAACTGACCTCCGGGTATGACGACGACACCAGGCGTCTTTTTATCGTTTCAGCGGGGAATATCGAGGAACAACAGATTTGGGCCGAATATCCACAAAGCAACTTGGAGTATTCCGTCTGTGATCCAGGCCAGTCCTGGAATGCCCTAACCGTTGGCGCGAACACAGAAAAGGCTTGGCTTTCAGACCCAAGTCTTCAGGGACATGTTCCACTGGCGCAACCAGGTGAATTATCACCGTTCAGTTCTACTTCTCTTCCTTGGGACGGGAAATGGCCCGTCAAGCCGGACATAGTGCTGGAGGGTGGAAATCTCGCCAAGGCGCCGGATGATTTTATCAGTGTACATGACGATCTTTCACTGCTGTCAACGGGGCATCAGCCAACTCGGAGGCAGTTCGATTTGATTAATGCAACGAGTGCTGCCGCCGCCCAGGCTGCCTGGATGGCAGCTCAGATACAAGCGCGGTATCCTGAGGCGTGGCCGGAGACAATCCGGGGGCTGATGATTCATTCAGCCGATTGGCCGGCTGCCCTGAAGCGGCAATTCCTGAATGCGAATGGCCAGGGGGAATACTCAAAATCCGATTATGGGCGACTGCTGCGTATCTGTGGCTACGGCGTCCCGAACCTAGTGAAGGCGCTGGCGAGCGCGTCAAATTCCCTGACGCTCGTCTCGGAGGCGGAAATACAACCCTACACTAAAAAGGAAGGCCGTTCCGATTGTTCGACAAAAGATATGCATCTGCATCGGCTACCCTGGCCGCGCGAAGTCCTTCTTGCATTGGGAGAGACTCCTGTGGCCTTGCGCGTCACGCTTTCATACTTCATAGAACCGGGGCCTGGAGAAGTCGGCTGGAGGGACAAGTACCGCTACGCCTCCTTTGGATTGCGGTTTGGCCTCAATAGTCAGGGGGAGACGGAAGAAGTTTTTATGAAGCGCCTGAACAAGGCAGCCCGAGATGAAGGGGAAGGAAGACCCGACACGGATAGTGGAAGCGATAGGTGGGATATTGGGGCGAACAGTCGTGATACAGGTTCCGTTCATTCCGATATCTGGAGAGGCACGGCTGCGGATATCGCATCCTGTAACTTGATCGGCGTCTACCCGGTGATCGGGTGGTGGCGCGAACGGGCATGGCTTGGTCGATGGGACCGGATGGCCAGATATTCGCTGATCGTTTCGCTCCATACGCCGGATGAAAACATCGACATCTACACGCCAGTGGCCATTCAACTGGGTATTCCCGTGGAGGTAACGGTTTGACGCCGATTTCAGGATACACCGAAGACACCCTCGTCCAGCAGACCACCGCCGAGTACCTGGCGCAGGAACTCGGTTGGGAGTCGGTGTACGCATACAACAACGAGGATTTCGGGCCGGACAGCCTGCTGGGTCGGGCTTCGGATCGCGAGGTAGTGTTGACCCGAGCCCTGCGGGCAAAGATCGAGGAGCTGAACCCCGGACTACCGACCACGGCTTATGAAGACGCCGTTCGTCAGATCGTCACGGTTTCCGCCTCCCAGACCCTGGCCGCCACCAACTGCGAGAAGTATGAACTGATCAAGGACGGGGTGCAGGTCACCTTCCGCAACGCCAAGGGCGAACGGGTACGGGAGCGCCTGCGGGTCTTTGATTTCGAGGTTCCTGAAAACAATCATTTCCTCTGTGTGCGGGAGCTGTGGGTGCGGGGCGACCTGTATCGGCGCCGGGCGGACATCGTTGGTTTCATCAACGGCCTGCCGCTGCTGTTCATGGAGCTGAAGAACGTCAGCAAGGACATTCGCGCCGCCTACGAGCGAAACTTCCTGGACTACAAAGACACCGTCCCGCACCTGTTTCATCACAACGCGCTGGTCGTGCTGGCCAATGGAGTCGATGCCAAGCTCGGCTCGGTCACCAGCCGTTTCGAGCATTTTCACGAGTGGAAACGACTGGCCGAGAATCAGCCGGGCGTTGTGGCTATGGAAACACTGCTCAAGGGGGTGTTCGCGAAGCACAATTTTTTGGACCTGGTGGAGAACTTCATCGTTTTCGACGACTCGGCCGGGGAATCGAGAAAAATCCTGGCCCGCAACCATCAGTTTCTGGGCGTCAACCGGGCCATCGAGGCGGTCTGCGACCGCAAGCATCGGGACGGCAAGCTGGGGGTGTTCTGGCATACCCAGGGCTCGGGCAAGAGCTATTCGATGGTGCTCTTCACCCGCAAGGTGCATCGCAAACTTGGCGGCAACTTCACCTTTCTCATTCTTACCGACCGTGACGACCTGGACACGCAGATCTACAAGACCTTCGCCGGATGCGGCGTGGTGGACAATGACCGGGACCCGTGCCGGGCATCGAGCGGTGAGAACCTTGCCCAGCTGCTGGCCCAGCACAAGTCCCATGTCTTCTCGCTCATTCAGAAATTCAACCAGACCGTTGTCGAGGGAGACGCCTACTCGCAGCGGGACGATATCATTGTCATCACCGACGAGGCCCATCGTACCCAGTACGGCACACTTGCCCTCAACATGCGCAACGCCCTGCCGAATGCCAGCTATATCGGCTTCACCGGCACACCGTTGTTCAAAGATGACGAGATCACCCGGCGGGTGTTTGGCGATTACGTCTCCACCTACGATTTCCAGCGGGCCGTTGAGGATAAGGCCACGGTGCCGCTCTATTACGATGCGCGCGGCGACAAGCTCGGGGTGGCGGTCGGCGACCTTAATGAACGCATTGCCGAGAAGCTTGAGGACCTGGAGACGACTAATCTCGATGTGGAGCAGCGCCTGGAGCAGGAACTCAAGCGTGACTACCACATCATCACGGCCGGGAAACGTCTTGATCAGGTGGCCCGCGATTTTGTCCACCATTATTCCACGGCATGGGAAACCGGCAAGGCCATGCTGGTCTGCATTGACAAGATCACCTGCGTCCGGATGCATCGGCTGATCGAGTTCTATTGGAACGAGAGAATCCATGAGTTGGAAGCGCAGTTGCCCTCGGCCACTGATGAGCAGGACGAACAGTACCGGCGACGGCAGATCGAGTGGATGCACCAGACACAGATGGGGGTCGTGATCAGCGAGGAGCAGGGCGAGGTCGAGAAATTCCGTAAATGGGAGCTGGACATCACCCCGCACCGCCGTCTGATCAAGGAAGGGATCGATCTGCCTGAGGCCATGCGGAGACAGCCGCAGTTCCAGAACATGCAGCGGCTGTCGCTGGATGATGCGTTCAAGGCCGAGGAGCACCCTTTTCGTGTCGCCATCGTCTGTGCCATGTGGCTGACCGGATTTGATGTCCCCAGCCTCGCTACCCTGTACCTGGACAAGCCGCTAAAGGCGCACACCCTGATGCAGGCCATTGCCCGGGCGAACCGGGTGAACGAAGGGAAGAACAACGGGATGATCGTAGATTACTGCGGCATCCTGAAAAATCTGCGTAAGGCATTGGCAACCTTTGCCGGGACGGGGGATGGCGGTCGAGGCGGCGAGGGGGGTGAGACCGAACCGGCCAAACCGGATGAAGATCTGTTGGCCGATCTTGCCGAAGCAATTGCGCTTGTCCGGGGCTTCCTGACAGAGCGAAGCGCGTCCTTGGACGAGATCATCAAACAGACCGGATTCGCCAGGAATGCGGCGATTCTGGCGGCCAAGGAGGCGGCGAACGAAAACGACGAGACAAGGAAGCGCTTTGAGGTGATGTGCCGGGCGGTGTTCTCGAAATTCAAAGCCTGTATCACCATCGAAGGCGTGAATAATAATCGGAAGGACTTTGACGCGATCAACATTGTTTATAAGAGCCTGCAACAGGACCGAGAACATGCGGATATCACCGATATCATACGCCAACTGCATCAGGTAGTTGATGAGGCCATTGAAACTCAACCGGATCGGGTACGCGAAAAGTCTGAGACCTACGATATCAGCAAGATCGATTTCGACCGGCTGCGCAGGGAGTTCGAGCGCAGTACCGCCAAACGCACCACCGTGCAGAATTTGAAATCAGCCATCGAACAACGCCTACAGCGTCTGCTCCAGCAGAATCCCTTGCGGACCGATTTCCAGAGGCATTACGAGGAAATCGTTGCAGAGTACAACCGCGAAAAGGATCGGGTGACCATCGAAAAGACCTTCGATGCCCTACTGCGGATCATCAAGGAGATGGACGATGAGGAGAGCCGCGCCGTGCGGGAGGGCCTCACCGAGGAGTCCATGGCCGTGTTCGACCTGTTAAGGAAACCGGACTTGACGCCTTGCGACATAAAGCGCATCAAGGCTGTCTCCGTCGAACTGCTCGAAACGCTCAAGGCGGAGAAATTGCGGATCAACCATTGGCGCGACAAGGAATCCACCCGGGACGCGGTCCGTCTGGCGATTCAGGATTATCTCTGGAGCGAGGAAACCGGGTTGCCGGAAACCTATTCAGAGGCGGACGTGCGGGACAAGACGGAAGCGGTTTTTGTCCATGTGTTTCGGGCTTACCCAACGGTGCCTTCACCCTACTACGCCAGCATGGCAGTGTAGAAAGCCGTGAATGGTATGATGAACTTTAACCCATCACGCCGAAGGGTATGTCCGTACCTATGGCATTTCATTGATTCAGTATGAGGCCATGGTCATGGAGTACGTAGCCGCTCATGGCCGGATCGAGCGCAAGCATGTCATCAAGCTGTGTGGCATCTCCGAAAACCAGGCGAAAACACTCTTGGGAAAGATGTGTGACAAGGGTAAGCTGAAAAAGATGGGAAAGCCGAGGCGCTGGACCGATTATGTCGCGGCAGAACAGCCGTCTTGACTATGGGCTTCTTTGGTTATTTCTATGGGCATACCCATAGAATCGCCCATATAACACCATAACATTCCAAGTATCACTTCCTGGTTCGCCATGCAAGCTTGGTATTCAAATAGGTTGCCTGAAAAACAAAAGGCCTTGCGGTCGGAATCGAGGAATTCGGAGTCCTGAGTCTGGGTCAGTCCACGCTCGGATGATATTAAGAATATGGCTATGCACTGGCGTGTGTGACAGCTGTTACGATTTAAAATTTTGAAGCAGAGATGAAAGGGTAGTAATAGTCAGTACTGCATCCAAAGATGGCAACACCGCCTAAATCGTAACAACTATATCGACTGGAGACTTCCCTGAATCGACTATATACTGCAGACGTACAGTTATCCCCAAGGGAGTGCTCCCTGGAGAGATTAGGTCGAGCATTTCTCTTTTTTCGGTGACGTATGAAGTAAACGCTGTTTTAGCTTTCTTTTTCCAATCGGGATGCTTTACGTTGTAAGAAATGGTAATTTCATGTTTATTGATGGACAACTTGTGTAATGAGTAATTAGGCCAACTGTCTTTAGGATAAACAAATCGGTTGTTGTCTTGGAGGTTGTCCACTAAGAACAACAGAAAAGCGTAAGGGTTTTTCTCAAAGCTTATCTTGCCTATGTATTCTCTAAAATCCTTTTGCGGTTCATTGCTCAGCTTTAACGAGTGTAGAGACACCGCTCCCATTGCATATTTAAGGGACTTTTCGTAGTGAGGTAAGCTTTTTTCCTTCCTGATTTTGTTTTTAATCATTCTGCAAATAAACATTGAGCTAGCATATCCGTGATCATCTACCGCGACGAGCTTGTCCACAAGGGAAATAGCTTCAACACTAGTGATCCCTAAAGATTCTTCTATGGCGAGTATTACTTTGTCTCCAACGTTAGCATTACATGACTTAACGAGATTCTCAGCTTTGACCGATTGAAATCTGTCTTGGATATTCTTGAACCCAAATGTGTTATAAAGTTTTCCGATTTCTTTGACTATTTTATTTACAGCTTCAATTGGATATCCGAAATCGTGAACTGATGAAGCGAAGAGCCAAGTGTCAAAGACTTGGTCGATTTCATCGAATTTAAATACTTTAGTAAGATCACATCCTTTTTCTTGGGCCATTAAGATTATATTGATCCCAAATAAAAAAACTTCAAACTGATGTACAAAGTGTCCTCTTTTTCCAGCAACAGCGAGCAAAAAATCAAATGCTCTAAATGCTTCGAAAAATTTCGTATCACTCCATAATCGCCGCATAAAAAGGGAAATAGCGCGGTCCTTATCTTTAAGTGGCAGATTTGGGTAATACGCCAATAACCTTTGGACCCTGACATCGTTAAAGTACGTCTGTTGAAGAAGCTTTCTTATAAGAACTTTTTCTGCATCCTCTGATAGCGCAGTGGTATCGGCATATGGAACAAAAGAATGATCATACATTGTATCGGGCCTCTACTTGTTTGTTGTTATTCCAAAAAGTCAGTATCACGGCCATAGAAACATTAAAAGGAATCTCTGCCCCATCATATTTTTCTAACACCTTGTATAGTACGCCTTGAGGAAATGGCAGTTTCTTTTCGTGCATTTTCCCATCTAAGATAACTTCAAGTGCTTTCAATGTACTACGATCTTTCAAATGATCACTATTGTCTTGAAATTCAAGAGTTTTGATGAGAGGAATAAACTTTTTTATAAGCCATGGATGTAACTCTCTGAAAATAGAAGCATAGTTTGCTGCTATATAGCACTTGTCATCATAAAATGATCGAATATCAGCCATACGATCTGTACAAATGTCAGCTATCGCCTCAATATGATTGCAAATTTCGGAGTAAATCCAGTCCAGGTCGTTAATCCTTATTTCGTCAGCGCTTGATGTTTCGATTAGTAGGCGGTCAACAAGATAAACAAAAAAACTCCGCACGGCGTAAAATTGCAATTGAGCAGGTAAAGTCTCTTGGGGTGACAGTTTGCTAAGGTAACCCCATAGTTTTTTGAGAAATAGATCGTAGTTGTTGTAAAAGCCCATTGCATAACCTAAATATTCTGCAGCCATTTCTGTTAAAAGATCAAGCCAATCAGACTGATTCTTTTTTAGACAAAGAAATGGTTTCAACTCTTTGACCTGTTCATTGATGAGATCAGGAATCTTTTCAATTATGAGGTGAGCAACTTCGTGATATAATCCCCACCATGAGTCTATCTCCCATAACGCATTTGGCGGAACATTGATAATTTCTCTAAAATTATAAAACAAAGGTGCGCCTGTGGTGATAAAACCTCTCCATCGAAAAGGCGTGTGCTTGTTAATTAGGACACTCGGAAGAAAGCCTAATGCTACTAAAGAACGTTGTGCTCCCCCTCTTAACCTGGTAAATTGTCCCACTGCCTCATCAATTGTCCCGTGCGTACCATAGAGGCGTAACTCAGCCCCTCGTTTGAGGTATTCTGAGGTCAAAATTGCAAAATTTCTTCGTTTTGTTTCTTCGTTTATGTTATCGGCATAAGATTGAATGTAAGCAGGGTACTGGAGCATGTCAGAGAAGGCATCCCTGATAGTAACATTTTGAGCAAGGCCTCGAAACGTATTGTAAGTATTTGCGAGAATATGAGCTTCATCGAAAAACAATTTTTCTAATATTTTATAATCATAATTAATGTCATTGAGCTTATAATCTGGCAGTATCCCCAGGTCCTCTGTTTTGAGATCAAATGTTGTCGCAATCCTAGTACTTGTTGAAACGATACTATGGCCAAATATTTTCCTGAATCTTAGTAGTCTGGACAATATGTGTGACCACGACATAGGGTGCGCAGGGCGTACGACCAAGTCTTCTTTTCCGACAAAATGGGTAGTCGAGAAGTCTCCATTTTCTTTCCAGTGAGATTCGATAGCAGAAGTGTTAACAGGATTTAGAGTGATTTGTATGGAAGCGTGTATAGAGTCGCTAATGGATTCACTTAGAGAATTATGCGAATCCAAAAATGCTTTAATCGATTCAAAGGACTGGTTAAAATTAATTCCTAGGAGTTCTTCTGAGTTGATAGCAATAAACGAATATGTTTTTAGTATCTTATCTTTCTTTTTGGAATTTAGAGCCCAAAAGCCTTGAAGCATGACATCATTGAAATTGTTGCCTGCTGTAATGACAACCATTTCGTTCCAACCAAGAGTTCCAAGGGCGTATTTTCTTGTTTTGTCATCTTCTTTTATGGTTTTTAGAATTTCGATTTCATTGTTATAAGGAAGAGAGTTTGCGGTATAGGGGTTTAATTTGACGAGAGATATTGTTGAGAGAGGATAAGTTTTTAGATCTTTGAAGATGTCCCTGTCATGAATTTTGTTATACTGGAAGCAAAACGACCGACTTGTTTTCAAGATGCCGTCGATCGGTCCATGCTTAGTCAAGATCGAATCGAAATTTTTTGCTGAGTAAATGAATACAACATCAAACGCTCCAAAACCTTTGAGAAGGCAAAACTTTTCCACTCCGTAGGTTTTGCACGCCTTTTTAAGCTCCAAGACTACTTTGAATTCTTCACCTGGAATTGTCTGGATAAAAGATATTTTTAGGGCGTCTTCACCAATTGTGTGAGCCATTTCCCTCTTCCCCCTAAAAAAAAAGGAAGCAATTGCTCCCCTTTTTTTGTAGACAGATTATAAATAAAATAAGATTATATGAGCGGTGCAGTCTCGCGAGACTCGCGACCACTGGCAAGATTTTGTGTAGAGTGAGTCTGGCGGGTAATAAGGAAATCCTTGCGCTCGTCCTCTTTCTGCAGTGCGAGAGGGTAGGGGCTATCTAGGCCCTTCGTTCCGACGAATTCGTTAAATTCACAGAACCTTATGCCCTTAAAGATTTTAGTTCTCGATGGCATTTTTCTCTCCAACACAAAAAGTGTATTTTGTCAACAAGAAAATTATCTTAAGCAAAATCAATATGTTGCAGGATTTGCTTTTCGATTTAAAGCGCAAGATAGTAAAAATATAAAAAACTTAGACCTCGTGTCAAGTAAATATTGCACTATTAAGAATTTTTTTGAATTATCAGAAGCAGCTGTTCCATAGTTTCTAGGTGAACGCCAGTTGCGGACTTGGCGTGAAGATGGTCGTATAAGAATAGCCTCCTTTATTGGGAGGCTTTGGTAACATCATGGATAACTGAGAACTTCCCGATTTTGTTATTCTTCCTGGATTGCCAGTCTTCGCGCCGCTTTAGATTGCCTACGATCAGCCTGGGCTGCCGTGGCCGACGGTCATTGACCACCGCGAGAAGTCACCTCCCCGATTCGCCCCCAGATTTTATAGCGTGGGACTGTTCGCCGCTGCTACCCTTTGTAACGCGTGCCGGTCTGGGTAGGACCTGGACAGATTCACCATCTTGGTCGGCTCTGCTGGGCCAGTCCGTGTGTCTCAAGGAGACGAAGCGTCACGGTACGCTTTATATGGGTGAAATGTACCAGAACCATTAGAAATCGTCAATAGGGTCGATGTCCGTCATTTCGTTTTCCATCCGTCCGATCTTCTCCTCAAGCCTCCGAATCTTGTTCCTGGCCTTTTTCAGCTCGGTTGCGGTCGATTCCGCACGACGCGCCTTTTCCTCCAACCCTGCCTTCATCTTCTCAAGCTCGCTGCGTTCCTTTTGCTGCGCATACGCAATCTTCTCCAGATATTCCATGCGGGATATGGAATCTTGTCTCATCTTGGCGGCTTCAGCCAGTCTGCGCTGCGCCTGGTCATCCCGCCGCTCCGCTTCTGTAGCTAATTTTGCCGCATCCTTCACGGCCTTCTTTGATGCCACATCAATCGCCAGTATCCGCCGGGCCTGGTCCCCAGCGAAGAAACCCGATACACTACCGAGCAGGATACCTATCATTACGTAAGGCCACGCCGCAAATACTCCGGACCATCCCCGCTCAAGGAAATCGATTGCCGTGATCCCCTTAAGCTTAAAATGTTCATGATGGGCGAGAAGATAACCGCTCTCCTGGATGGGCGCACTCTCTTTTGCGAAATGGACCATTGCCAGGTTGGGCAGTATCCACCAGTTGAGTAGGGCGAACAAGATAAGAACGAGAATGACCACCGCAATCCTTGCTTTATTCATCTGAGATACGCCTCCGTCGTGTCCTTGTCGAAGTGGCCCACTTCCTGGGCAACGATCCCTTTTGCCTCCTCGTAATTGATACCCCGCAGCTGCAGCTCCTCCATCCTCTCCTGGGCATAGCTGTGCCGTAGACCGTGCGCCCCGTTGGAGAAGGAAAGCTCCCGCTGGCTCGCCGCGGTGAAGCTCTGGCTCCAGGCCTGGCCGCCGGCCAGGTCATAATGCTGGGTGTAATGCACCTCCCTGTCGGTTACCTCTCGCGGCTCATCCAGCCGGGTCGCCTCCAACTGCTGCGCCAGCTCCCTCGACAGCAGAACTTCCCGCACCAGGCCGCCTTTCCCCTCCACCGTGTACCGCTCACCCTCCCGGCCGGTGAAGCGCTCCGCACTCCACTCCCGGTGGCCGGAGGAGGGTCTTTCCTCCGCAGGCCTGATGGTCAGGAGTTCGTGGGCACGGAGACCGGCGCAATGGGCAATGCGGGTAGCCAGACTGTTCCGTTCCGACTGGGCGGACGCGATCCGTTCCACCTGGGCGGTGGTGTAGCTCCTGGTGGACAGGTGGGTCTCCCGTTCACTCTTCACCACGTCAAGCCGTACTCCCAGGTGCATCTGAATCGCCTGGCGGTCGAGGTCGAGGGTCTTCTGGGATACCGTTGCTGCCCGGTCGGCAAGGTACTGTTGGGCAATTTCGACGCTCAGGCCGCGGAGATCGCCCAGCTTGTGCTCCTGCTGGTATTCGGCGACCCCCTTGAGGGCCTGCTCGTAATTCCGTGCCGTGCCGACGCTGTGAATCCTGCCGTCGTCCCGATGATCGTGGCGTCCTTTTCCCAGGGCGACCTTCTGGGATATGGCATGCTCGGATTGGGCTTTTGGTGCGCGGAAGCTCGGCATGTATTCCCCCGTTACCTGTCCTCGTCTGACAGAGGTCCCGATTCTATTGCGACTGCCTGAGCCCCGTGCAGTTCCGGCAGCTTTTTGAGATACCGGTCAATGGTGCTGCGGTTTACCTTGCAGCGGTGCTGCACCCGCAACCACTCGGCCAGGTCGGCGCACGAGGCGCCTGCCCGTTTCATCGCGACCAGCTCGGCACGGTACCTGTCGAGGCGACTCCTGCGGTAGAGTTTGCGCCTCGCCTCGGCGCGGCGGGCGTGGATGCGCTCCACCTCCGCCTGTGCGTCAAATGTCTCGTTCCCCTTGTTCATGCTGCTGTCCTCCCCTTTGTGTCGCATCGATCCCCGTGAACCAGCGCCGCTGTTGTCCCCGCGCTGTGTCCGCCTATGCTGACACAGCGCGGGGACAGAGGGGGAGGTATAAGTACCGGCAGAATTTACACATGCCGAGCAGTTGCAAATGCAGCCGACGGTAATTACTATGGCCCCCTCAGTTTCCGCTCCGCGCATCAGCGCGGATTACCCAGGCACGCCGGCAAGTGCAGACGTTCCGCCGCCGGATGTTCAGCATCACGCCGGGACAGGCCGCCGTCATGTTCCATCATTGCGGCGCCCTCCTCCCGCAATTCCCGGACGCGGCCATAGAGCCGAGCCTTCATGGCGGCGTCTCCAACAGATCTCCTTCGGTCAAAAATATTGCGGTCTCTTCGGGGATTTTATCCGTAACACCGTCACAAGCCGCACTGGTTGCGGATTTGCATGTTACGTTTTGCATGTCCGAAGCGAAACATGTCGGATGACGTGACGGATGAGGTGTCGGATAGTGTGACGGATAATCCGTCACGGGCAAATCCGTATGGTTATTGGTTTGTGACGTTGTTACGGATAATTCAGGGGGGTAGGACAGATATCGTGAAAAGGCTTCCTTGAATTGTTCGAGGGTGTACCCTTTGGCGGTCTCTATCCCGATACGGATGGTATGGGAAAGGATGCCGTATTCCCGGAGACGCTTTGCCACCTGTCGTGGAGTTATCTCATTCCCCCGGTTGAAGGTGGCCCAGGGCTTTTCCTCATCGGCGCACAGGAGCCGAATCAGCTCTGCCGTGGTTATCCGCTCCCGGTCATGGCCGAAGATCTCCCGGATATCGGCAAGGAGTTCCGTGCCGACGGTCTGCGCCGCGCTCTCGTTGCCGGACAGTTTCAGCGCCGCCGTAGTGCCGAGCTGCAGCCATTCATTGCCGGCCGTCATGGCAATGGCAAGGAGCGGCTCCCAGTTGTCCTGCGCCCGGTCGTTCAGGCTTTGGGGGAGCGGTGGCCGGGCCTGCCTTACCCGGTCCCGGTAGTCCTCGGCAAAACGCGCCAGCTTTGACCGCAGGGCATCGAACAGCCCCGGTTCGGCATGGCGGATGCGGTCCACCTCTTCGTGGGGCAACTTGCGCCGCAATTCCAGGATGATGGCCCTGTCCATCAGGGTGTCGGCGACACGGCCGATCCCGGCCAGGGCCTTGGCCCCCCAGGTGTTGAACCTGGTCGGGGTGAAACTGTCACCGACGGTGCGGATAACATAGGCGCTCTCCCGAGTATGGCCGCTGTTCAGAATGCCACGCAGCTCCTCGTTGTCTTTCATGAAGGCGTCGGCCTCGTCGATCAGCAGGGTGGGACACCAGGCGTCAATGGTGCGGTACAGGGCCGCCGGGGAAATGCTGCTGGTGGTGATGGCCCGGGCAGACAGCCGCCCCAGGAGAAACAGGAGCTGCGACTTGCCGCACCGCTTCTCGGGTGCGGTAATGATCGCCAGGGGAGCGACCTGCACCACGTCGATAAACCAGGTCATGGCAGCCCACAGGGCGACCGTATGGGCGGTCTCCTTCTCGCAGACGATGAACCGTCGGACCGTGGCGGCGATGTCGGTCAGCAGATGAGCAGGTTCTACCTGATCCGTCCAAGGCTCCACCTCGGCAAAGGGAAGGTCATCGGCAACGGGACCCTTGCGGGCATCCCTGACGGCTGCGTCCAGGGTCGCGGGCCGAACGCCGAGCGCCCTTGCTTCTTGCCTGCGTACCTGGTCGTAGCACAGGGGGGTGAGTTTTGACAATCTCTCGATTACGGCTTCAAGCGGGTAATCGGAGGATGCATTTCCGGAGGATGAGGGAGGGGCGGGAGCGGTCGCATCCTCAATACAGGTCATGACCTCCTCAGGCCCTGTCAGGCGGGCCAGGTCGTTGAAGTCGGTATCCTTCTCTGTCCTGGTCGCGGGAAAACGGGGCACGGCAAGCAGGCCGGACACGGCCAGCGCCGCTTCGGTGGCTTTCGTCAGGCCGGGGTTTCCCTCTGTGGCGTGATCGTCATCGGCGCAGACGATCAAGGCAATGTCGGGATACTTTTGCCGCAGCGTCTCAGCCACCGGTTTCAGGTTGCCGGCCGTGAAGGAGCAGGCAGCGGCATGGCCGGTAAGCTCATGGAGCATGGCGCCGGTCGCGTAGCCTTCGGCTATCAGGATTCTGTCTTTTGCCTGGCCGATGGCGTGGTAACAGCCGGTTATGGCTGTGCCGGCCTTGAACCGCTTGCTGCCGTCTGGCAGGATGAATTGCAGGCCGTGCAGGGTCCCGTCGGTGTCCCGGACCGGGACCAGAAGCGCTTCCCGCAGTTGCCGGATGCCATGGGGCTTGATTGCCTTTGTCACAAGGTAGGGATGCTTTTCATCAGCGTCCCGGCCTTTCTTCCAGAGATACGCAGATTTCTTCCGGCATTGCTTCCGGATCTCCCGCTCCAGCATGGCGGCCTCTTCCTTCGCCTGTTTCACCCGGACCAGGAACGCGGCCTGCTTTTCCGGGTCCCTGCCGGAGGCGGCCTGCCAGGTCTCGGAGATGCCGGAGCGCCAACAGCCGAACACGCCGCCTGTGCCGTCATCGAAGAGTTTGCACCAGCCGGCCGTGTCGTTCTTCCGGTCACTGGTGGCAAACCTGACCATTTTGCCCGGCACGATGTCGGAAGGGCGAGGGGCGCCGCCTGTTGCTTCCCGGATTGCGTCGAGAAAATTCTCACTACTCACAGGCCGTCCCCTATGTGGGCCGCCCTTCGATAAGCGCCCGGATATCTGAAACTTTCCAGGCTGTTATCTTCGGGCCGAGCTTTACCGGTTGCGGATACCGTCCGGACTTGACTCCGGCCCACCAGGTACTCTTCGAGACCGGAATGATTGGGGGAATCGGGGGGGTGGCCTTGGGGTTGCCGATGATGTGGGGGAGCCGGACAAAGCCCGTTTCCGGCAAGGTTGGTTTGGCTGCGATGATTTCCATTCGAACCGCCTCCATGGTTTCCTGTATTTAAGAAAAAAAGGCCATCACCCTGTAATAAGGTAATGGCCTTTGCATTCTTGAACTTCCAAGAAGACTTCTGATTCTCTCAGAACGGCAACCGATTACAAAAAAGTTGCCAAGTCTCATGCCGTGACCCGGTCCCGCCATGTCGGGCGGGAATCTCAATCTGTATGAGACTGTATAATACTATCCCGGATGGAAACGTCAAGGAGAAAATGAAGAAAATATCTATAAATATCAAGATGTTACACGTAGGAACAAGCGGAAACATCGTGAAACATGGCACCAGTTTGGCGAAGTCGTTTATTTGACCCCGCTCTTGAGACTGTCCAGGTAGTCCGCCCACTGCTGCATCATCTTCTTACGCTCGTCAAGGTGGGAGGTTCGGTTGTAGGCCCTTCCAAGGGGGTCGCGAACGGAGTGACTGAGTTGATGCTCGATGAGAACAACCGGTACGCGCAGCACCTCATCGAGAATGGTTCGAGCCAATGCCCTGAACCCGTGGGCGGTCGCTTCATCCTTGGAAAATCCCATGCGGCGCAGGGCCGCGTTATAGGCGTTGTCGCTCATGCATCTATGCGCGGAACGCTGGCAGGGAAAGAGGTACTTGCCAGCCCCGGTGAGAGATCGCAGGGATTCCAGAACGGCAATTGCCTGCTTGGACAGGGGGACAATATGGGGCTGTTTCATCTTCATCCGGGTTGCGGGGATCTCCCAGATGGCTTTGTCGAGATCGAGCTCGGTCCATTCGGCGGCCCTCAGCTCCCCGGGCCTGCAGAAAAACAAGGGAAGGAGCTGGAGGGCGCACTTGACGACAAAGCTTCCCTCGTAGGCATCTGTTGCCCTGAGGAGTTGCACGAGTTTTTCCGGGGTTGTTGGGGCGGCATGGTGCCCATTCTTGACCGGGGGCAATGCCCCCCTCAGGTCAGCGGCGATATCGCGCTCGGACCGCTCCGTCACCACGGCGTAACGAAAAATCATCCCGCAATGGTGCCGCAGGCGGTGAGCCGTGTCGAGTGCTCCGCGACCGGCTATGCGTTCCAGGACCTTGAGGAGTTCCAGCGGCTTGATCTCGGAGATGGGGCGGGAGCCCAAGGGAGGGAAGATGTCTTTTTCAAGACGGTGGAGGATATCGGCGCCATGTGTCGGCGACCATTTGTCGGCGGAGGAAAATTTATGATGCCATTCTCTGGCAACTGTTTCAAACGTATTCGCGGCCTTGTCTTTGGCGGCGGACTTCAGGAGCTTTTTCATCGCTCCAGGGTCCACGCCGTTTGCCAGCAGCCTCTTGGCGTCTTCCCGGCGCAGCCTGGCGGCTTCGAGGGAGACTACCGGATAGGCGCCCAGAGCCAACTTTTTTTCTTTGCCGCCATACCTGTATTTGAGGTTCCAGAGCTTTCCGCCGGAGGGGGTAATCAGCAAAAAAAGGCCCCCACCGTCATACAGTTTGACCTCTTTTTCCTGGGGTTTTGCCTTGTCGATTTTTATGGCGGATAAAGGAATGATCCTCTTTGGCATGGCCTTATCCTCCGTTTGGGGGCCTGCAATTTTTCATGGGGGCTTTATCGTCCCCCATACGCCCCCAAAAACCTCGGATTTCAGTATACCAAAGCGGATTGCATTGGACAATCCTAAAAGAAAAAGCCCCTATTTACTAGGGGCTTTTCGTGCCAAGCCGGATTTGGCTGGATTATCAAGTGGTGCCCAGGGACGGAATCGAACCGCCGACACGAGGATTTTCAGTCCTCTGCTCTACCGACTGAGCTACCTGGGCGAATGAGACCACATCTTATATCTCCATTCGAATTTCGTGTCAACAGATTTTTCCCTTTACAACGGCTTACGCCCGGGAAATGAACCTGCCGTCCCGGGTGTCGACCTTGATCTTCTCCCCCGGCTCCAGGTAGGGTGGCACCTGGAGCCGGAGGCCGGTCTCCAGCACCGCCTCCTTGGTCTGGGCAGTGGCGGTGGCGTGCTTGAGGGCAGGCGCGGTCTCGGTGACGGTCAGCTCCACCACCATGGGAAGGTCCACGTTGACCAGCCTCTCCTGGAACAGGCCGAGGACCACCTCGGTCCCCTCCAGCAGATACGGGGCGAGCAGAGAGAACTGCTCCTCGCCGACCTCGAACTGCTCGTAGTTCTCCAGGTCCATGAAGATGCCGCTGGTACCGTCGGCATAGAGGAACTGCCCCTTGTGCCGCTCGAAGTCGGCCTCGTCCACCTTGTCGCCGGAGCGGAAGGTCTTCTCCAGCACCTGGGAGGTGAGCAGGTTGCGGTACTTGGTCTTGACCATGGTGTTGGCCCCCCGGGCCGAGGGTGACTGGAAGGCCACGTCGATGATCAGGCAGGGTGCGCCGTCGATCCGGATGACGAGCCCCTTCTTGAAATCGGAAGTTGTAATCATTGAATCGTTTCCTCGCTGAATATGAAATTTATTCCACCTTAGTAGCACAATTTTCCGGCAGATGACAATACTCGGCAGCGGCAATAGAAGCTGGCGGCTAATCAGGCGCAGGGCACGAGACGCAAGGCGCGAGGAGAGCGGATAAAGGATGAGACGGAAAAAAAGCTGGTTCCTGGTTCCGGTCGTGATATAACAGAAAGGCACGAAAACCGATACCAAGGAACCGTAATGAAGATCCTGCAGAACCTCAACCCCCGCCAGCGGGAGGCGGTGCTCCACGGCGAGGGGCCGCTCCTGATCCTGGCCGGGGCCGGGTCGGGCAAGACCCGGGTCATCGTCCACAGAATCGCCTACCTGATTCGGGAGCAGGGGGTCTCGCCCTGGCGGATCCTGGCGGTGACCTTCACCAACAAGGCGGCCGCCGAGATGCGGGAGCGGGTGGAAAAGCTCCTGGGAGGGGGCGAGGTCCCGCTCATCTCCACCTTCCACTCGGCCTGCGTCAGGATACTCAGGCGCGATATAGACCGCCTGGGATACGCCTCCAACTTCGCCATCTATGACGACAAGGACGCCGAGCGGGTCCTGAAGGACATCGTCCGGGAGCTCGACCTGGACGAAAAGAAGTTCTCCACCCGGATGTTCGCCGCCGCCATCGACGACTGCAAGAACGCGGGCAGGGAACCCGTCGACCTCCCGACCGACGACCCGGTCGGGGAGAAGATCGCCGCGGTGTACGCCGCCTACCAGGAGCGGTTGCGGCGCTGCAACGCCCTGGACTTCGGCGACCTGATCATGCTCACGGTACGGCTGTTCGAGGAAAACCCCGACGTATTGGAACGCTACCGGGAGCGGTTCCACTGGATCCTGGTGGACGAGTACCAGGACACCAACCCGATCCAGTACCGGCTGGTCAGGCTCCTGGCCGGGGAGCGGCGCAACCTGTGCGTGGTGGGGGACGACGATCAAAGCATCTACCGCTGGCGCGGGGCCGACATCAGGAACATCCTCGATTTCGAGAAGGATTTCCCGGGCGTGACTGTGGTGAAGCTGGAGCAGAACTACCGCTCCACTTCCACCATCCTGACCGCGGCCGGCAGGGTGGTGGCGAAAAACCGGGGACGCAAGGGAAAGACCCTCTGGACAGAGAACCCCGGCGGCGACCGGATCGTCTACCGCCGGCTCGACAACGAGCGGGAAGAGGCGCGTTTCGTCTGCCGGGAGATCGGGCGGCACCTGGATCGGGGGAGAGAGCTTCAGGACATGGCGGTCTTCTACCGCACCAACGCCCAGTCCCGGGTGCTGGAGGACGCCCTGATGGGGGCAGGGATCAGCTACCACATGGTGGGGGGGATGCGCTTCTACGAGCGGATGGAGGTCAAGGACATCCTCGCCTACCTGAAGGTGCTGGACAACCCCCTGGACGAGGTCTCGCTCAAGCGGATCATCAACACCCCGCCCCGCGGCATCGGCGGCGCCACCTTCGACCGGGTGACGGACCTGGCCGTGGAACGGGGAATTCCGTTTTTCGACGCCTTGCGGGAGGCGTCCGGCGGCACGCTGCTGGCCAAGGGACCCCGCACCAGGCTGGCCGAGTTCGTGGGGCTCATGGACGGCTTTGCGGCCCTGGCGGACACGGTCCCCCTGCCGGAGCTGGCCAAGCGGGTCATCGAGAACACCGGCTACGACGCACGGCTCAGGGAGGAGCGGACCCAAGAGGCTGAGGATCGCCGCAACAACCTCCAGGAACTCCTGGCGGCCCTGGAGGACTTCGAACGGACCTCCGAGGATAAGGGGCTCTCGGCCTACCTGGAGCAGGTGGCCCTGATCTCGGACGTGGAGCGGGGGGAGCGGCGGCGCGACTCGGTCACCCTCATGACCCTGCACTCGGCCAAGGGGCTGGAGTTCCCCATCGTTTTCATGACCGGCATGGAGGAGCGGCTGTTCCCCCATGTCAGGACGCTGGACGACCCGGAGCAGATGGAGGAGGAGCGGCGGCTCTGCTACGTGGGGATGACCCGGGCCAAGGAGCGGCTCTACCTGAGCAACGCCAAGCGCCGGCACTTCTACGGCCAGGAGCAGTTCAACACCCCATCCCGCTTCATCGACGACATCCCGGAAGAATTGCTGGAGACGGACGAGGAACCACGAAACGGCCGGGAGCGGTACGAGTCTCCCGAACCGGCCGGCCGGCGACACGCCGACCTGGGGAGATGGAGCGAGGCGGTGGCCCTGTCGGAGTCGGCTCTCCCGGACAACGAGGTGACGATGGTGCCCGAAGGGGACGTGGTCTTCATCGGCCTGCGGGTGCGGCACGCCAAGTTCGGGCCGGGCACCGTAAGGAAGATCGAGGGGAGCGGCGACAACCAGAAGGTGATGGTATGGTTCGACAAGGGCGGGCCCAAGAAGCTGCTGGTCAGGTTCGCCGGGCTGGAGAGGATATAGAAGGTGCGAGGTTCGAGGTTAAAGGATCGAAGATAAGCTAGGTAGTCTCCATCCGGAAAGTGTCGCAGGGGACGGGTCGGGGCTTCCCCGAAGCCCCTCGTAATCGGACGCCGGACGGCACCGGACCAATGGCCTTCTTGCCTGAACAGGCTGCTGTCCCACGAACATGCATGGGCTCCGTACGAGAGGCTCCGTGGAAGCCCCGATCCGTCCCTCATAATATTTTCCGGGGTTCCCGGATGGAAACGAGGTATGGTGGGCAAATAGTTTCTCGTTTGCCCGCCCGGATTGATGGCGGTTGTATTTTTCTGGAGTTCATGCTAGAAAAACCGTTTGGATTAACTACAGATTTTGCCTGATGGAGCAGAGCCATGAAGATTACGCGGGAACAGGTCGAGCACGTGGCGCGGCTGGCGCGGCTGGAGCTGAGTGATGCGGAGAAGGAGCTGTTCACCGGCCAGTTGGACGGCATCCTGGCCTACGTTGACAAGCTGAACGAGCTGGATACCTCCGGCATCGTGCCCACGGCCCATGCCGTGCCGATGGAGAACGCCTTCCGGGAGGACGTGGTGACAGCTTCCCTCGGCGTCGAACGCGCCCTGGCCAATGCCCCGGACCGCTCCGAGAGCTTCTTCCGGGTGCCGAAGGTTATAGAATAGGCGCAGGGCCAAAGGAGTAAGAGCGAAGTGCCAAGGGTGTTGGGTCGCCGGTCGGGATTGTTCCGGTTTTCCTTTAGCCTTTAGCCATTGGTCTTCAGCCTGCATTTTTGGAGATTTTCATATGGAATTATACGAGCTTACCATCCACGAGCTGCACGAAAAGCTGAAAAAGCGGGAGGTGTCGTCGGTCGAGGCGACGAAATCGCTCCTCGCGCGGATAGACGCGGTGGAGGAGAAGGTGAAGGCCTTCATCACCGTCACCCCCGAAGAGGCGCTGAAGAACGCCGAGGCGGCGGACAAGCGGATAGCCGCCGGGGAGATGGACCTGCTGACCGGTATCCCCATTGCCCTGAAGGACATCTTCCTGACCGAGGGGATCCTGACCACCTGCGCCTCCCGGATCCTGTCCAACTTCATCCCCCCCTACGACGCCACCGCCGCCGCCAGGCTGAAGGAGCGGGGCATGGTGTTGCTGGGCAAGTTGAACCAGGACGAGTTCGCCATGGGCTCATCCACCGAGACCAGCTGGTTCGGCAAGACCCGGAACCCCTGGAACCTGGAGTGCATCCCGGGCGGCTCGTCGGGCGGTTCGGCCGCGGCCGTCGCCGCACAACAGGCGGTGGCCACCCTGGGCACCGACACCGGCGGCTCCATCCGCCAGCCCGCGGCCCACTGCGGCTGCGTGGGGCTCAAGCCCACCTACGGCCGGGTGTCCCGCTACGGGGTCATCGCCTTCGCTTCCTCCCTGGACCAGGTGGGGCCCATCACCCGGGACGTGACCGACTGCGCCATCATGCTGGGCGCGGTGGCCGGCCACGACCCCAAGGACTCCACCAGCGTCGACACCCCGGTACCCGACTACCTGAAGGCCCTGACCGGCGAGGTCAGGGGGCTCCGCATCGGCCTCCCCCGGGAGTACTTCATTGAGGGGCTGGACCCCGACGTGAAAAAGGCCATGGACGACGCCATCGCCACCTTCAGGGGGCTGGGGGCCGGATTCGTGGAGATGTCCCTCCCCCACACCGAACACGCCATCGCGGTCTACTACCTGATCGCCACCGCCGAGGCCAGCTCCAACCTGGCCCGCTACGACGGGGTCCGCTTCGGCTACCGCAACCCGGACGCCCGGGGGCTGCTGGACATGTACATGGTGAGCCGCGACGAGGGGTTCGGCGCTGAGGTGAAACGCCGCATAATGCTCGGTACCTACGCCCTATCATCGGGCTACTACGACGCCTATTACCTCAAGGCACAGAAGGTACGCACCCTGATCACGCGGGATTTCATCGACGCCTTCGAATCGGTTGACCTGATCCTGACCCCGGTGGCGCCGACCCCGGCCTTCCGTATCGGCGAGAAGGAAAATGATCCGCTGCAGATGTACCTGTCCGACATCTTCACCATCCCGGTGAACCTGGCCGGCACCTGCGGCGTCTCGGTCCCGGCCGGGTTCAACGGAGACGGCCTCCCCATCGGCCTGCAGCTCATCGGCCGTCCCTTCGGCGAGGAGACCGTGCTGCGGGCGGCCCACGCCTTCGAGCAGGCAACCGAATGGCATAAGAGGAAGGCGGCAATCTGATCCCTTTGCAGGGGCGGTCCCTCGTGGCCGCCCGGCTTTGAACAGACCGCCGAATCTTCCGGGAGCAGGGGAGCCCCTGCAAAACACCTTTCATTACTCAGTTTTTTCGGAGATCCCCATGAAATACCAGGCAGTGATCGGACTTGAGGTACACGTCCAGCTCCTTACCAACACCAAGATCTTCTGCGGCTGCTCCACCCGGTTCGGCGCCGAGCCCAACTCCCAGACCTGCCCGGTCTGCCTGGGCCTGCCGGGCGCGCTGCCGGTGCTGAACAGGCGGGTGGTGGAGTTCGCCGTCCGGGCCGGGCTGGCCACCAACTGCGCCATCGCGCCCCGCAGCATCTTCGCCCGCAAGAACTACTTCTACCCGGACCTCCCCAAGGGGTACCAGATCAGCCAGTACGAGCTCGCCATCTGTTCGGCCGGCCACCTGGACATCGACGTTGACGGGGAGACCAAAAGGATCGGCATCACCCGCATCCACATGGAGGAGGACGCGGGCAAGCTGGTGCACCTGGACACCATGGAGGCGGGCGAGAAGTCGTACGTGGACCTGAACCGGGCCTGCACCCCGCTGCTGGAGGTGGTCTCGGAGCCGGACCTCAGGAGCGCCGACGAGGCGGTGGCCTACCTGAAGAAGCTGCACCAGATAGTGGTCTACCTGGGGATCTGCGACGGCAACATGGAGGAGGGGAGCTTCCGCTGCGATGCCAACGTCTCGCTCATGCCGGTGGGCGCCGGCGAGTTCGGCACCCGGGCCGAGCTGAAGAACATCAACTCGTTCCGCTTCGTCAAGCAGGCCATCGAGTACGAGATCGAGCGCCAGGCAGAGATTCTGGACGACGGCGGCAAGGTGGTACAGGAGACCCGCCTGTTCGACCCGGCCACCGGCACCACCCGCTCCATGCGCGGCAAGGAGGAGGCCCACGACTACCGCTACTTCCCCGACCCCGACCTGGTGCCGCTGGTGGTCTCGGACGACTGGATCGCCGAGATCCGGGGCACCCTCCCCGAGCTGCCGGATGCAAAGAAAGCCCGCTACACCGGCGAGTTCGGCCTGCCGGAGTACGACGCCGAGGTGCTCTCCGCATCGCGGGACATCGCCGACTATTTCGACGCCTGCGTGGCCCTCTACCCCCAGGCCAAGCCGGTCTCCAACTGGGTCATGGGAGAGGTGCTGAGGGCGCTCAAGGAGGACAACCGCGCCGTCGCCGACTGCCCGGTGACCCCCCGGCTCCTCACTGAAATGCTCAGGCTGGTGGAACAGGGGACTATCTCGGGTAAGATTGCCAAGACCGTGTTCGACGAGATGTACAAAACCGGGAAAGAGCCCGCCGGGATCGTGGAGGAAAAGGGGCTGGTGCAGGTCTCCGACAGCGGGGCCATCGAGCAGATCATCGATGAGGTCCTTGTTGCCAACCCGGACAACGTGGAGCAGTACCGCGGAGGCAAGGAGAAGCTGTTCGGCTTCTTCGTGGGCCAGGTGATGAAGGCCAGCAGGGGAAAGGCCAACCCTGCCCTGGTGAACGAGCTGCTGCTGAAGAAGCTGAAGGGGTAAGGAGGGAACGCCGTGCAGGACGCGCCCCGGTTCCCCCTCAAGGTTTTCTATGACGGCTCCTGCTCGGTCTGCGCGGCCGAGATGTCGGTCTACATGCGCAGGGCGCATGGAGGCAGGCTGGAGTTCGTGGACATCACCGACCCGGCCTTCGACCCTGCCGGGTACGGCATCAGCCCGGACGATTTCATGTACCAGTTGCACGCCATCGACCGGGAAGGCCGGGTGTTCCGGGGTATCGACGCCTTTCGCGCCGTCTGGCTGGCCTTTCCCGAGTCACGCCGGTACGCCTTGCTGGCCGGGCTGACGGCATCCCCCCTGGTCAGGCCCGTGGCGGCCCTGGCCTACCGTGTCTTTGCCCGCCTCAGGAGATACCTCCCCAAAAGAAAGGCCGCGTACTGCGGTACCGGCAGACACCCGCGCCGCTAGCCACAGACGGGAAGGACCGTGCTCGCGTATCTCGGCACGGACTTTCCCCCTATCCGGAGACTGTGCTTCAATCCTCGTAGGTAACCACCCTGACCAGCCCGATGGTCTCCCCGCTGTCGTCGGTGGTGGAGGAGTCGGACACCGAGATGACCCTCTTCACCCCGTTGCGGGCGATGAACCTGTTCACCTCTTCATCCAGCGTATTCAGTTCCTGCATGGTCTTCATCGGCCGGATTTCCATGCCGAAGGATTTTACCTTGATTGCCATGGGGCACCTCCCTGGATCCGTTGTGGAACCATAACAACAACCTTTCACGATCAGTATATGCTCCGGCGTCACTCCGTCGTTTCATGCCGGTGTTCCACCTTCGAGAATGCTTTGCAACCCCCGCAGGGGTATCATTATCCGGCCGGCGTCGGCCTCCAGTTCGTCCAGCAGCTCGGCAGCCACCCTGTGGAGCAGGAAAGCGGCGAGCATCACCTCCAGGTCGTCCCTGTCCCGGGGGACGAAGGGCGCATCCACCACGGTTCCGAGATACGATCGGAGGAATATCCCGCAGACGTAACGGTGCCAGATCTCCACCCACGCAGCCAGCAGCGGAATCTCGCGTTCGCTCGGCTCCGTCTTCTCCAGCAGGACGGAATAGATCGCATGGTGGAACGAGCGCATCATCTCGGCCACGTCCTTGAAGGGGGAGCGTTTTATCTTCCGTTCGCTCGGCGCCTGCTCCGGGTCCACCGCGAAGTCGGTAATCATGAAGTCCTTGCCGGTGAACAGGACCCGCTCGAGCCGGCAACTGCCGTGGATCCGGATCCTGACCGAGGAAAAACTTCTGGTGGAAAACCGCCCAAGGATGCCCAGCAGCTCCTGCCGGGATGCGAGCACCCGTTCGGCCTCGGCCCGTATTCCGGCTGGAAGCCCTTCCCGTTTCCGGCCCAGCAGCGCCAGTGACCGTTTCACCGTCGCCTGCATGGACTGGTACACGGATCGCTGGTAAAGCTTGGAAAAGGGCTCGGGAGCGAACTCCTCCGGCTCCGGCCTGGACGACAGGGCCAGGTGGAGTTCTCCGGTCCTCCTGCCGAGCAGGGAGACCATCTCCGGAAAGAAGCCCCCCATCAGCTCCCTGAGGGATGTGGGGATGGAGTCGACGTCCGTCTCAAAGGGGGTCGCGGGGCAGAAGATTTCCGCTGCCAACGGACGTTTCGACAGCACGTTGTCCAGATATATGGATGCCTGTTCCCTGGTCAAGGTCAGGGCATCCCCCTGGTTCGGCAGGTAGCCCAGCAGCAGGCCCAGAGTGACCGGCTCGGCGCCGGGGTGCCGGTATTCCAGGGCGCCGCAGAAGGGGGGACTCCCTTTGAAATCGACCGTATCGGTGAGGAACCTTCCCAGCTCGGCCTCGGGACTGACGCCTTCCGCCAGCCGCCGGTACAGCTTGAAGAAGTAGATGTCGTCGAAGACGGATGAGACCGCCTCCGGGGTTTCCCGCAGGATCTGGGAGCCGGACGGCCCGGTATCGCGGAGCAGGGCCTTGAGCGCCCGCCCCTGGCTGGAGGCCAGGACCCCTCCCGGCAGCTTCACCCGCTTTCCCCGGGTCACTATCTTGAACAGCCGCTCCCTGAATCCGGCGTGGTATATGGCGTCACAGAGCGCCCCCTCCCGGTCGTCCACGCGCAGCAGGGCGATAACCGCGGCCGGGTTTTCCCCGAGGATGCGGCGGCATTCGTCCTGGATGCAGAAATGGAGGGGAAGGAAGTGCAACTCTGTTTCCCCCCCGGTGTAGGCCAGTTCCACGAACAGCAGCAGTATGGCCGCCGCCCCCTTGCCGGGCATGCCGACGGCTTCCAGTATCCTGACCCTGGCAACGGCGGTCCTCTTCCCGCCGTGCCCTCCCCGTTTCACCAGGTAGGAGGGGAGGATCTCCCGTTCCAGCCGCGCCTTTGCCGCCCCTTTCAGGACATTTTCCCATCTGGTGTATACCCTGATCTCGGGGAGGACGTCTTCTTCCGTCTCAGTGACCCGGACGCTTGCCTTGCGCATCTGCAGGATGTGGTAGTCGTAGGGACCCAGCAGGATTATGTAGGGTGAGGCCGTGATCACGGGGAACCTGTTGTGGCTGAACAGGTCCTCAAGGTAGAAGCCGGTGAAATGCGGCCGGCTGATCTCGACCACCTGGGAGAAGCGGGAAAAATTGGCCACCACCAGTATGGACGCGCCGCCGTGCCTGCGGATAAAGGCAAAAACCTTGGGGTTGTCCAGGGGGATGAATTCCATGCTCCCCCTGCCGAAGGCCTTGAACCTCTTGCGCAGGGCGACCATCCGTCTCATCCACCAGAGGAACGACGAGGGGTTGTCGGTCTGGGTCTCCACGTTGATCGCTTCGTAGTGATACTCCGGGTCGATGACCACCGGAAGATAGAGCCGCTGGGGGTTTGCCATGGAAAAACCGGCGTTCCGGTCAGGGCTCCACTGCATGGGGGTCCTCACCCCGTTCCGGTCTCCCAGGTAGTAGTTGTCCCCCATGCCGATCTCGTCCCCGTAGTAGATGATGGGGGTGCCTGGCAGGGTGAACAGGAGCACGTACATGAGCTCCATCATCCTCCGGTCGTTCCCCATGAGCGGGGCGAGCCGCCTGCGGATGCCCAGGTTGACGCGGCTTCTGGGGTCGCGGGCATAGACCCGGTACATATAGTCCCGCTCCTCGTCGGTCACCATCTCCAGGGTCAGCTCGTCGTGGTTGCGGAGAAACAGAGCCCACTGGCAGGTGTCCGGTATGGCGGGGGTCTGCTCCAGGATGTCGATTATGGGGAAACGATCCTCCATCTGGAGTGCCATGAACATGCGCGGCATCAGGGGGAAGTGGTAGGCCATGTGGCACTCGTCCCCCCCGCCGAAGTAGGCGGTGGCGTCCTCGGGCCACTGGTTGGCCTCGGCCAGGAGCATCCGGTCCGGGTATTTTTCGTTCACACGGGCGCGCAGCTTCCTGAGAAATTCATGGGTCTCCGGAAGGTTCTCGCAGGAGGTCCCTTCCCGCTCGTACAGATAGGGGACCGCGTCCAGGCGGAGTCCGTCCACCCCCATGCCGAGCCAGAAATCGATGACCTTGAAGATGGCGGCGTGGACCCTGGGGTTATCGAAGTTGAGATCGGGCTGGTAGGAATAGAAGCGGTGCCAGTAGTAGGCATTGGCAACCGGGTCCCAGGTCCAGTTGGAGGACTCGTAGTCCTTGAAGATGATCCTGGCCTCCCGGTAGCGGTCCGGCGTGTCGCTCCAGACGTAGAAGTCGCGCCAGGGCGAGCCGGGCTTGGCCCGGCGGGATTTCCGGAACCAGGCGTGCTGGTCGGAGGTGTGGTTCAGGACCAGCTCGGTGATGACCCGGATCCCCCTGAGGTGTGCTTCACGGAGGAACTCCCTGAAGTCGTTCATGGTGCCGTAGTCGGGATTGATGCTGAAGTAATCGGAGATGTCGTACCCCTCGTCCCGCAACGGGGATGGGTAGAAGGGGAGGAGCCAGACGGCGGTTACCCCCAGCTCTTCCAGGTAGGGGAGCCGGTCGATGAGCCCCTGCAGGTCGCCGATACCGTCGCCGTTGCTGTCGTAAAAGCTGCGGACGTGGACCTCGTAGATGACGGCGTCCTTGTACCAGAGAGGGTTTTCGTGCTGTTCAGCGGCCATGGTTCCGGCTCCCCTGGGCAACGGTTTGCCGTGCAAACCGTTTGAGATTAACTCCCGGCTTTCGTCTGTCGCCCGCATCTTACGAAGATTTTACCGGGAGAGGAGGTGATTGCAATAATGATCATCCTGACCATAATCCTGTTGTCGGGGTCCACCAGGCTGAAGTCCCGCAGTTCGTTCCCCTGGTGGATGCCGGGGCTTGTCCCTGTCCATGGAGTATGGTACGATGAAACTCCATATTTTTTGCGCGGTTTAACGCAGCAGCACCCGTTAGGTTTTTTTGTGTTTCATTATCGAAATAAAATTTCCCCCCTGGCGGCTGTTGTCAAGGGGGGAAGCTCTTTGTGGGGGCTTTTAACGGAAATGCTGGTTTTATGGGAATAACTAACTCAGCGATTCGGAGCGTAAAGTGTCTTTCAGAACCATAGAGTGGCGCGACAACAAGGTCGTGATGCTGGACCAGACCAGACTTCCCGGCGAGGAGGTCTACAACGATTATCACGATTTCAAGAGCGTGGCCGAGGCGATCCGCGGCATGGTGATCCGCGGCGCCCCGGCCATCGGTGTGGCGGCTGCCATGGGGATCGCTCTGGGCGCGCGCGAGATTATCGCCGACACCCATGAGTCGTTCTTCCGCCAGTTGTCCAATATCTGTGACATCATGGCCGGGACCCGGCCCACGGCAGTGAACCTGTTCTGGGCTATCGAGCGTATGAAGCGGGTGGCCGAGGCCAACCGGGCCCTGGACCTGAACGCCATCCGGGAGATCCTCAGGCTGGAGGCCATCGCCGTGGAGGAGGAGGACCTGCGCATCTGCCGCTCCATCGGTTCCAACGGCGCCTCCCTGATCCGGGAGGGAAGCACGATCCTGACCCACTGCAACGCCGGGGGCCTGGCAACGGCCGGCTACGGCACGGCGCTGGGGGTGATCCGGGCCGCCCACGAGCGGGGCAGGAACATCAAGGTGTTCGCCGACGAGACCCGTCCCTGGCTCCAGGGCGCCCGGCTTACCGTCTGGGAGCTGATGAAGGACGGCATCCCGGTTACCCTGATCTCCGACTCCATGGCCGGCTTTTTCATGCGCAAGGGGGAGATCAACTGCTGCGTGGTGGGAGCCGACCGGATAGCCGCCAACGGCGACACGGCCAACAAGATAGGCACCTATTCGGTGGCGGTGCTGGCGCGGGAAAACAAGATCCCCTTCTACGTGGCGGCCCCGCTCTCCACCTTCGACCTCTCCATCGACAGCGGCGACGGTATCCCCATCGAGGAGCGTCATTCCCGGGAGGTGACCCACCTGGCCGGCTTCCCGGTGGCCCCGGAAGGGGTCAAGGTGCGCAACCCGGCCTTCGACGTGACCCCGGCCCGCTACATCACCGCCATCATCACGGAAAGGGGGGTGCTGAGCGGCGACTACCGCCGCGGGATCCGCGACCTGGTGGGAAAATGACCGACATCCCTGCGCCGGTCGTTGTATTCGAGCGGCTCATCAAGGAAGGCGACAGCGAGCCGGGCAATGCCCGTCTCGCTGCGCTGCTTGAGTCCTGGGGATACCACACGCCCTCCCGTTCGACGGCCAATCTCAGGCTTCTGGCGGAGTTCCTTTCCCCATCCCTGCTGGCCGAGCTCGCCCGTTCCGCCCTGTCCGCTCCCTCGCCGGACGAGGCCCTGAACGGGCTGGAACGGATCTCGTCCTCTGTCCCCCGCGAGGATTTCATCACGGTCTGCGGCGATCCGCAATCTCTTGCCCGCCTGCTCTTCATCTGCGGCTCCTCCCCATTTCTCGTCTCCATTATCCGCCGTCAGCCCGCCTGCTTCCGCAAACTGTTCATCGAGCAGGGCATCGAAGCCGTCGGCAGCTACCACGAGAGCCTGGCCCGGCTCCGGGGACTGGTGGGCGAAGAGACCTCCTACCGGGAACTGTTCGCCGTCCTGCGCCGCTTCAAGTACGCGGAGGTGCTCCGCATCGCGGCCCGGGACCTGAACGGCCTCGCCCCCCTGGAAGAGGTCACGGGCGAGCTGGCCGACCTGGCCTCGGTGTCCCTCCAGGTCGCTTACGAGGCCTGTCGCCGTCTGCTGGTGCGGGAGCACGGCGTTCCCCTGATGCATACCCCCGACAGGGTCGAAGAGGCCGACATGGTGGTGCTCGGCATGGGGAAGCTGGGGGGAAGGGAGCTGAACTTCTCCTCGGACATCGACCTGATCTACTTCTATTCCTCCGACAACGGAGAGACCGCCGGGGTTCCGGCAGTCGACGGCACCGTGAGGGGAAAGGTTTCGCTGCACGCCTTCTTCGTCAAGCTGGCCGAGATGATCACCAAGGTCATCTCCCAAGTGACCGAGGACGGGTTCGTGTTCCGGGTGGACCTGGGGCTCAGGCCGGAGGGGAAGAGCGGCGACGTGGCCCTGTCGCTCCGTTCCGCCGAGATCTACTACGAGTCGTGGGGCCAGCCCTGGGAGCGTTCGGCCATGCTCAAGGCGTGGCCGGTGGCCGGCTCCGTGGACCTGGGGGAGGAGTTCCTGCGGATGATCGAGCCGTTCGTCTACCGCAAGTACCTGGACTACACCCTTATCGAAGACATGATGGCCATGAAGAAGAGGATCGACCTCTCCCTGGCGAGGGACCGGGGTGGCGAGCAGAACATCAAGCTCGGCCGGGGGGGGATACGGGAGATCGAGTTCTTCATCCAGGCCCTGCAGCTGGTCTTTGCCGGCAAGAACCCCGCCCTGCGGCTGCGGAACTCCCTCCAGGCCCTCCGCGCACTGCGGGACACCAGGGCGCTCTCCGACGCCGACTGCACCGCCCTGAGCGACGCGTACCGCTTTCTCCGGACCGTGGAGCACCGTATCCAGATGGTGCAGGAGCTCCAGACCCACAGCCTGCCCGTGGGCGGGGAGGAGACGCGCCTGCTGGCCCGACGCTGCGGCTACCTGTCGGAAGACGGGGCCGAACGCTTCCTTCAGGAGCTGGAGTCGCACCGGGCGCGGGTCTCGGCCATCTACGGCGACCTGTTCCTCTCCCGGAACCGTCACCGGGAAGAACTGGAGCCTGAGCTGGCCGTAATCTTCGACCCATCAGCCGACCCGGACTTCGTCAAGGACCTGCTGGCGGCGCGGCGCTTTGAGGACGTGGACGCCGCCTACGAAAACCTGCTCCTTTTGCGGGACGGCACTCCCCGCTCCCATCTCTCCCCACGGGGGAGGCGGTTGAGGGAGGAGATCGCTCCCCTGCTGTTCCGGGAGGTGGTCGCAACGCCCGACCCGGACATGGCCCTCTCAAATCTGGAGAAGTTCCTCCGGACCGTGGGGCCGCGCGCCAGCCTCTACGCCCTCCTGGCCGAGAACCTGGAGATCCTGAAGCTCCTGGTTTCCCTGTTCGGCATGTCCGAGTTCCTGTCCAAGATCTTCATCCTCAACCCCGACATGCTGGACACCATGGTCTCCCGCTCCTTTGTGGCCGTCAAGGAACGGTCCGACATGGAAAAGGATCTGCACGCCCTGCTGGACCAGGCCGATGACCTGGAGGAACGGCTGGACGTGTTGCGTCGCTACCGCAACGAGGAGTTCCTGCGCATCGGTATGCACGACATCTACGGCCGGCTGGACCAGTCCGGGATAGCGGGACAGCTCACCAACCTGGCCGAGGCCTGTCTGGCGGTCGCCTGCGGGATAGCGGTCCAGGAGCTTGCCCGCTTCGGTGCGCCGACCTGTGTCGGAGAGGACGGGGCCGAACGGCCCGCCCGCTTCGCCGTCATCGGCATGGGTAAGCTGGGGGGGCGGGAGCTCAACTACCACTCGGACCTGGACATCATCTATGTCTACGACCACCAGGGGATGACCAACGGTGACCGGAGCATCTCCAACCACGAGTACTTCGCCAAGCTGGGGCAGAAGATCATCTCCATCCTCTCCACCCCCACCCGCGAGGGGTACGCCTACAAGATCGACACCAGGCTCCGGCCGTCGGGGAACGCCGGTCCCCTGGTCACCTCGCGGGAATCGTTCCGGACCTATCACCGGGAGGAGGCCCGGGTCTGGGAACGTCAGGCCCTGACCAAGGCGCGGGTGATCCTGGGAGAGGAGGAGCTGCGGGAGAGCATAGAGTCCGTCATCCGCGAGACCGTCTACGGCTCGGCCGCGGACCAGGAGGAGCGCCGGGAGATCCACCGACTCAGGATGCGCATGGAGCACGAGCTGGCCAGGGAAAGCGCCGGCAGCTACAACATCAAGACCGGCAGGGGGGGTATGGTGGATGTGGAGTTCGTAGTCCAGTACCTGCAGCTCAGGCACGGCCGGGATTTTCCCTCGATCCGGAGCGTATCCACACTGGAGGTGCTTGAGGCCGCGCGCAACGCTTCCCTCGTCTCCGACAACGATTGCCGCGTCCTGCGGGACGGCTATCTGTTTCTCCGTCAGTTGGAGAACCGGCTCAGAATTATCCACGACTATTCCATGAACGACCTGGGGGGCGCGAAGGGGTACCTGGACAAGCTGGCCCGCCGCCTTGGCTACGACGAGAAGCTCCGCAATCCCGGAGAGACGCTCATGGCCGACTACGAGCGGATTACCGGGTCGATCCGGCGCGTCTACGACCGGATTCTGGGAGAAGTGGTCGCGATCGATTAGGTATGTTTGATTGACAAAGTCTAAGGTGTGTCTATACTGAAACGTAAACGGTTATTGACGGTGCTTGTCAACCTAAGGATCGGTTACGTGGAAAGGAGGAAAACGTTATGAAAAAGACAATGATTTCGTGCCTGGCTTTCTTGGTGTCTTTAGCCGCAGGAACGGCTGCATTTGCGGAGGTGCGCGCCGGAGCGGTCACTATCTCTCCGTTTTTGGGAGGCTATGTCTTTGACGGTGTCCAGCACGTGCGCACTAACATGGCCGGCGGCCTCAAGCTGGGATACAACCTGACCCCGCACTGGGGGGTGGAAGGCCAGTTCACCTATGTCCCCCTGCGCTCGACCTCGCGGATCGTCCCGTCGGCCAGGGGGGATCAGTACGGGGCACGGGCTGATATCCTGTATCACTTCATGCCGGAAGGAAAACTCAATCCTTTCCTGGCACTGGGCGGAGGATGGTCGAGAATCGACTACATTATGAAGAATGATGACGCCACGCTCGATTACGGCGGAGGACTGAAATATTCCCTCAATAAGTGGCTGGGCCTGAGGGCGGACGTCCGGCATATCTTCTCCTTCCATGGTTCCTACTGGTCGAATTTCGAATATACCGCCGGTCTGGTCTTCCAGTTGGGCGGCTATAAGTAAGGATAATGCCCCACCCCCCGGAAGGTCCAAATGCCCCTGACAACCCAGGGGCCTTTGGTTTATGCCGTGAACCGGGGAGCCGGTGCCGAAAGACCGAACAGATTCGGCTGCCCAGCACATACATAGCAATTTGCCGAAAAGGTCAAACAGTCAGCCTGCGGCCCATGGCTCGGGCGATAAACCGGGCCGCCGGCTGACAGCCTGCTTTCCGGACAATGCCTCGGACAGCTCGGCCTCCCAGGCGCTTGTCTGTACGCCGACCCGTTCCAGCTCCCTGCGGTAACGGCCCTTTTCCTGATCGAAGAAGTCGAGCAGCTCGCGGGAGCGATCGATTTCACGAAGCGTACCGGCCGGGGACACCCTCTCCCGCATCCGGTCGAGCCGGTCGATCCCGCGGCCGAGTCTTTCTTTCTCCCGCTCATATCCGCGGATGACCTGTCGGCATGCGAGCACCCAGGCCGAGGCGTTGCGTGCGGTATCCGTCTTGATTGCTTGCGAGGCTTCGCGCAGCATCGCGTATTCATCCGTCTTGATGGCGTTCCATTCGAGCCAGGCCTTTCCACGATGGATCATGACGACAAAATGCTTCGGCAGGTTCTTGTCGATATCATCGAGGGAGAGGAGTTCCGTCTGCGCTATCCTCAGTTCTTCCCGAAGCTGCCTCGCCCTCTTCTCCTTTTCAGTCCTTGCCGCTGATGACGGTTTTTGCCGTCCAGGGGAACTCTCCACGTCAGTCAGGCGCCTCTCCAGGTCCATGGACCTGTCGCGGAGAAACCTGCGTCTTTCGATTATTTTCGTGAGCCGTCGAAGTTCGGCATCATAGCTCTTCACGAGCATGTCGATCCGGCGTGCATACTCCCGGTGTCGCGTAATGAACCCGCCGTATCGACTGCTCCAATCGACCCCTTGCCCTGGAAGGCCTTCTGCTTCCGCTGACATGTATGCCTGGATATCGTCGAGTTCATCCGCGAGCCAGCCGGCGTAGTCTGCATAGATCGTGAGCAGATCCCGGAGATCGGTCTCGCGCTTCGGGGATTCGAGAAGGGCTATCCGGTCCACCTCCCTCTCAAGTTCGGTCGTCTCCTCCTGCGCGGCTATCAGGGAATCCCGGAGGTCGTCAAGCGCCCTCTGGCTGAAACGTCTCCCGCGTTCCTCCAGCGGCTCTGTTCTAGTGGGTCTGCCGGGTCCCCGTGCCGCCGGGGTCCCGCTCTCCTGCTGAACGCCCCGCCCTCCTGCGGTCACGCCGGCCGCGGGCTCCGCCGCGGCAGAGGAGGTGTGCGGCAACGCGCATATCACGGCCGCGCTGAATGCTATCGCCAATGCGGACGACTTACCTGATCCCCGTCCGTAATCGGGGTTGTATATCGCTTTTTTCTTTGTCATATCCGACCTCGTGCCGTACCGTCCGTCAGTTCCGGAACCTCCCCTTCAGGGCCAGGAACAGCCCAGTCTTGTAGTTCCGGTAAACGCAGTCCACGTCGCCGAAGCCCGCCTCGGCAAGCCAGCGGAGCTGGTCCTCCATCAGGGCATCCCTGTCATAGGCGTTCCTCCGCTCGATGCCGGCCCGGATCTCCTCTTCCGGTGCCCCGGCCCGGCGCATCTTTTCATACCAGTCGGCGCAGTAGATCTCCTCCAGGTAGGGGCTCGGTCCCTTTATCAGGTCGATGTTCAGGAACATTCCCGGCTCCCGCAGCACCTGGAAGACCCGTCGGAACAGAGCGCGCTTCTCGTCGTCGGCAAGGTGGTGGATGGAGAGGCTTGAGATGACCAGGTCGAAGCTGCCCGTCTCCGGCAGGTTGCGGTAGTCGTCCGCCACATAGCGGAACTGCTCCGGGTAGGCGCGAAACCTTTCCCTGGCCGTATCCAGCATCCTTTCGGCAACGTCCCACAGCACGAACCGCCCGTTCGGGCACCGTTCAAGTACCTGCCGGGAGAAGAGCCCCGTGCCCGCACCCAGGTCGAGCACCTCCACGGCCGTATCGGGAGAAAACGGTATCAGCTCCAGGGCCACGGTGAAGAGCGCGTCGTAGGCCGGCACGGCCCTGCGTATCCATTCATCATAATAGGCCGCGGTTCTGTTGAATGCATCGTCTATGGTCATGGGGGCTGTCCTTTCAGGAGGGGCTTGCCGGTCTTTCTATATGTAGCCCGGATCCGACGGGAAGGCAAGGTCTCTTTGCCCGTCACTTTTTGTTGCTTTTCTCCGTGTTCTCCCTATACTGTTGTCCCATGCGAAAAAAGGGCATTATTCTCCTTGTGTTCTGCCTGCTGCTCGCCGCCTGCGGCACCACCGGCCACCGGGTGCGGGTGGAGTCCGATCCCTCCTGGCTGCGGCCCTGGGAGCGGCCCTACTGGGTGGATGGGGTGCGCTACGTGCCGCTGCGCACGGCCGACGGCTTCAGGGAAGAAGGTCTGGCATCCTGGTACGGCGCCGAGGAGCACGGCGGCCCCACCAGCAACGGCGAGGTGTTCGACATGTACCGGCCGACCGCGGCCCACAAGACCCTGCCGCTCGGCTGCTTCATCAGGGTGACCAGCAAGGTCAACGGCAAGTCGACCCTAGTGCGGGTCAACGACCGGGGGCCGTTCGTTTCGGGCCGGGTCGTGGACCTCTCCTACCGGGCCGCCCTGGATCTGGACATGGTCGCGGCCGGGGTCGCCCCGGTCCTGCTGGAGGTGGTGCCCGCGGTTCCCGGAGGCTCCGGCCCGGGCCTTGGGCCGGCCGGCGGCCCGGTCTACACCCTCCAGGTGGGGGCGTACAGGGACCGGGAGACGGCGCGGCTCGTATCGGAGAGGTTGGGCAGGGAGTTCGACTGGTCCGGGGTACGGGAAGTGGAGACCGGACAGGGTCGTATCTTCCGGGTCCATGCCGGAAAATTCCGTTCGCGGTCAGACGCCGAGGCGGCCCGCTCCGCCGTGGCGCGGAACGGTTACCCCGACGCGTTCGTAGTTGCCCAATGACGGGACAGAACTGAATGGACAGCTACAACCTGATAAGCTTCAGCGGCATCTTTCTCCTGGCCGGCTTTGCCTGGCTCATATCCACCGACCGCCGCATCGTCAACTGGCGGCTCATCGCATGGGGCGTCGGGCTGCAGCTCCTGTTCGCCGCCTTCATTTTCCGTTTTCCCGCCGGCACCTCACTGTTCCTGGCCGCCAACGACGCCATCGTGACAGTCCTGGACGCGGCCTCGGCCGGCTCCCGCTTCCTGTTCGGCCGGCTTGCGATCCCGCCCGGCGCCAGCAACGGTTCAGGAGAGACCTCCCTCGGCTTCATCCTCGCCTTCCAGGCATTTCCCACCATCGTATTCTTTTCGGCCCTCATGGCGATCCTCTATTATTACGGCATCATGCAGAGGGTCATTCGCCTGTTCGCCAGGCTGTTCAGCCGGCTCATGGGAGTGTCGGGCGCCGAGTCGCTGGTCGCGGCCAGCAACATCTTCACCGGAGTGGAGGCGGCCCTGACCGTGCGGCCGTTCCTCGCCGCCATGACCCGGTCCGAGCTCTGTACCATCCTGACCGTGGGAATGGCCACGGTCTCATCCAACGTGATGGCCCTGTACGTCTTCACCCTCAAGCCCCAGTTCCCCACCATCGCCGGCCACCTGATGTCGGCCTCCATCCTCTCGGCGCCGGCGGCCCTGATCATCTCCAAGCTGATGGTCCCGGAGCGGGACGCGCCCGAGACCCTGGGGGTGAACCTCATACCGACGGTGGAGCGGGAGGGATCCCTGTTCGAGGCGGTAATAAATGCCGCCAATACCGGTATCAGGGTGATCGTGGGGATCGCCGGCCTGCTGCTGGCCGTGCTCGGGCTGGTGTCCCTGGCCGACACGCTTCTGGGCGCGGCGGGCGGGTATGTGAACGGGTGGCTGGGGACCTCCGTCCCCTGGTCGTTCCGGGACCTGCTCGGCCACCTGTTCTACCCCTTTACCCTGGCGCTGGGCATACCTCCCGAGGACGCCGGGGTCGCGGCCCGCATCATAGGGGAGCGGGTGGTGCTGACAGAGGTGGTGTCCTACCAGGACCTGGCCTCGGCCCTGGCGGCGAAGCAGATCGTCCATCCACGCTCGGCCGTGCTTACGGCCTACGCCCTGTGCGGCTTCGCCCACGTGGCTTCCATGGCAATCTTCGTCGGCGGGACCGCCGCGCTCGCCCCGGCCAGGACCCGCGACCTCTCGGCGGTTGCGGTCCGCGCCCTGGTCGCCTCCACCCTGGCCTGCCTCATGACCGCCTGCGTGGCAGGGACCTTCTACGGCGGAAATACGCTGTTGTTCTGAGCGGACAACCGCCATGACCCGTCCCGTTGAATCACCATCCGCGCAGCCACCCCTTCCCATAGATTCGATCCTTCCGGAGTTGAAGCGGACGGTGGCGTCGTCGCCCAATACGGTGCTGCACGCCCCGCCCGGCGCCGGCAAGACCACCAGGGTGCCGCTGGCACTCCTGGAACTGCCTGAGCTGGCGAGGGGGCGCATCGTGATGCTGGAGCCGCGCCGTCTGGCAGCGGTCCATGCGGCCCACCGGCTGGCCCATGCCCTTGGCGAAGAGGCCGGCGGGACGGTGGGGTACGCCATGCGCTTCGAGCGGCGGGTCTCGGCCGGAACCCGCATCGAGGTGGTGACCGAAGGGATCCTGACCAGGCGCCTGCAGCGGGACCCCTGCCTGGACGGGGTCTCCCTGGTGATCCTCGACGAATTCCACGAGCGAAGCATCCACGCGGACCTGGCCCTGGCCTTCTGCCTGGAGGTGCAAGGGTCGGTGCGGCCCGATCTCAGGATCCTGGTAATGTCGGCCACCCTGGACTGCGGGCCGGTGTCGGCCCTGCTGGGGGGTGCGCCGGTGGTCGCCTCGGAGGGGCGATCCTTCCCGGTGGAGGTCCGCTACCTGGAGGAGCAGGGCCATCACCACCTCCCGGTCAGGATGGCCGCGGCGGTCCGGCGGGCCCTGGCCGAAACCGGTGGGGACGTGCTGGCCTTTCTCCCCGGCTCCGGCGAGATCCGCGCCTGCCATGAACTCCTGGCACAAGAGGGCGCCGATGCCGCGTCCTCGATCCATCCGCTCTACGGCGACCTCCCCTTTACCGAGCAGGAGCGGGCCATCCTGCCCGGTCCGGTACGCAAGGTGGTGCTGGCCACCAATATCGCCGAGACCAGCCTCACCATCGAGGGGGTGCGGGTGGTGGTGGACTCGGGCCTCTCCAGGATGGTGCGCCACGACCCGGCCAGCGGCCTGAACCGGCTGGTGACGGTCAGAGAGTCCCGGGCCTCGGCCGAGCAGCGCGCCGGGAGGGCCGGCAGGCTCGGTCCCGGCGTCTGTTACCGGCTGTTCGGCAGCCACACCTTCCACGCCATGACCCCGTTCTCGCCGCCGGAGCTGCTGGTCTCCGACCTTTCCTCCCTGGTGCTGGAACTGGCGGTCTGGGGGGTGCGGGATCCCGGTACCCTCAACTGGCTGGACCGGCCGCCCGAGGCCGCCGTTGCCGCGGCGCGGGACCTGCTCCGGATGCTGGGCGCCCTGGACCGGCAAGGGCGCCCCACCGATATCGGCAGACACATGGCCGAGCTGCCGGTCCACCCGCGCCTGGCCCGGTTGCTGTTGCGCGGCAGCGAGCTCGGCCTGGCCGGGGAGGCTGCCGTCCTTGCCGCGATCCTCTCCGAGCGGGACATCTTCCGCCACGGCCCCGGGGAGGTCGTCCGGCCGTGCGAATCAGACCTGCTGGAGAGGTACGAGGCGTTCCGGCAAGGCACGCGGAACAGGGAAGGCCGTTTCCAGCCCGGTGCCGTCAGGGCCGTGGAGCGGACCGCGGCCCAACTGGCGCGACTGCTGTCCGGTGGAGCGGCCCGGAGTTCCGGGCCAAGGGTGTCAGGGCCGGATGCCGCCGACGCGGGCCGGCTGTTGCTGGCGGCCTACCCGGACCGGGTGGCGCGCCGGCGGGAGAATGGGGGGGACCGCTACCTCCTGGCCAACGGCCGGGGCGCACTGCTGTCGCCGCGGAGCGGCGTGCGCAGCCGCCCCTTCATCCTGGCGGTGCAGGTGGATGCCCGCAGCAACGGGGAAGGGGTAATCCACCAGGCATCTGCCTTGATGCCCGAGCTTATTCGCGCCGAGTGCGGGGACGCGGTCGTGTCCGGCACTCGGGTCGCCTGGGAGCCGGGTCAGGAACGGGTCATGGCCTGGGAAGAGGAGCGGCTCGGGGCCGTCGCGCTCTCCCGGAGGCAGGTCGCGGCATCCGACGAGGAGGCGCTACCGGTCCTGCTCCAGGTGGTGCGGGAGTCCGGCCTGGAGCTGCTCGGCTGGGGCCAGCCAATGCGCCGGTTCCAGGGAAGGGTTGCCATGGTCAGGGAGGCTTTCCCGGAGGAGGAGTGGCCCGACCTGGGCGTGGAACGGCTGCTGGAGACCCTGACGGAGTGGCTGGGCCCGTACCTGTACGGAGCCAGGAGCCGCCGCGACCTGGCCGCGGTTGACCTGCTGCCGGCCCTGAAGGGGCTCTTCTCCCGTGACCGGCTCAGGCTCCTGGAGGAGCGGGCACCGACCTACGTGACCGTGCCGAGCGGCCGCAGGGTCGAGATCGACTACGCCTCCGGCGGGGAGCCGGTGCTGGCGGTCAAGCTCCAGGAGATGTTCGGTCTTGCGGACACCCCGGCAATTGCCGGCGGAAGGGTGCGGCTGCTGCTCCACCTCCTCTCCCCGGCCGGGCGGCCGGTACAGGTGACCCGCGATCTGAGGAACTTCTGGGAAAGCGGTTACCGGGAGGTCAGGCGGGAGCTGCGTGGCCGCTACCCGAAGCACCCCTGGCCCGACGACCCGTGGAACGCCGAGCCCACCAGGAAAACCAACCGGGCGTTGCAGGGGAGGCAGTAGCCGCGCTGATGTTGAAAAGGGGGTGCGGCGTACTATTGTTGGTTATGCGGATCCGCCGCACGGTTTGATGACGGCGGAGAAAGGATTTCCCATGGTCCATGCGGTTACACGCGTCAGCTATGCCCTGGTTGCCCTCGCCGCCTTGCTGCTGCCCTGCCTGCCGGCTGTTTCCTGTGCAGGCGAGATCACGAAAAAGCTCACCGGAGAGGTGAAGGTCACCACCCGGCCGGGCGAGTCCCGACAGCCCGTTGCGGCTCCGGCTACCATCTATATCCAGGACTTCGACCTGGGATACGAGACCGCCGGACAGGACGACGGGGAGCAGCGGCGTCCCATCCTCGGGCGGGTCCTGCCGCGCCTGTCCCAGCGCAACGACCCGGCGCAGAAGGCGAAGCAGCTCGTCGAGCTCCTGTCCGAGTCCCTGGTGAAGGGATTCGCCGCCAGGGGGACGGATGCCAGGCGCTACATTCCGGGTACCCCGCTTCCAGATGACGGATGGCTGATTCGCGGCGTTTTTACCGAGATCGACCAGGGAAAGCGTGCGGTTCGCGCCACCATCGGCTTCGGTGCCGGGGCGTCCGATATGGAGTTGTGCGTTTCGGTCAGCGACCTGGCCGTGAATCCGGCTGCGCCGTTCCTCGTCTTCGGCACGGAAAAAGAGCCCGGCAGGATGCCGGGCGCGGTGGTTACCATGAACCCCTACGTGGCGGCGGCGAAGTTCGTGATGGGGCGGAACGCCTCGAAAAAAGACGTGGAGAAGACCGCGTCCCAGATCGTGGAGCAGATCGCGGGCTACATGAAGGGACTCGGCAACACGGCCGGTCCGGTCCCTGCGCCTTCTTCCGGGCAGCCGTGATGGTGACGGATGTCCGGGACAGCGTTAGGCTCAAGTAGAATGTTGAGACCTGCCGGGTTTCCGAAACCCGGCAGGTCTTTGATTCAGACGAGGATGCGAGGGTACCCGCAATCCGGTCCGTGGCGGATGTCTGTGCCGAAAAAAGGGGGAATCCATGAAGTACGCGGGAGCGGGTGGCAGCAACAAAACCGCGCGGAAGAGACGGGCCTTGTCGGGGATGGGATTCATGTTTGTGGGGGTCTTGCTGGCGGGCTGCTCAGGCCCGATGCTGGTCACCGAATACGAGGGCGGCATCGAGGTGGGAGAGGAGACGGTGGTGTATGATGAAAAGGGCCACCCGGTAGTCACATCGGAGCAGGGGTATGTGGACAACCCCTACGCGGAGTCCTACTCCATTGAAAAAGAGGATTTCAGGAGACAGGGAAACGGCGTATTGCCTGAATAATAAATGGCGAAACCTGGCGGGTCTCTGAAGCCATTATTTACACCCCATTGGATATCTGGTAAAGTAAAATCAAAATATGCTTTACCAGGAGGCCGTCCATGCAGACAGCAGTTACCATGAGCAGAAAAAATCAGATAGTAGTTCCACGCGAGGCGAGGGAAAAGCTGCACTTGCTGCCGGGTCAGCAGCTCCTGGTGCTGAGCAAGGAAGACCGGATCGTGCTGATTCCCCGGCCGGATAGTTTCACCGAGAAGATGTCAGGTCTGCACAAAGAGGTCTGGCAGGGGATCGATACCGAAGAATACCTGGCCTTCGAACGTGACGGCTGGCGGAAATGAAAGATCTCCTCAGTGCTCATAAAGTCATTGCCATTGACAGCTGTGTCTGGATCTACCACCTGGAAAATCACCCTGAATACGCTGCCCTGACAAGGCAGGTGCTGGAGGTGGTCGAGGGCGGAACCTGCCGGGCGGTTTCCTCGGAACTGACACTTCTGGAAATCCTGGTCAGGCCGTTGCAGATGGAACTGCTGGATGTGGCTGATGAATATGAACTTCTGTTTTCCGGTTTCCCCAATCTCTCTCTTGAGCCGATCAGCAGGGACATTCTTCTCCAGGCCGCCACGATACGTGCCCGCCATGGCCTCCGAACTCCGGATGCCATTGTTGCGGCCACAGCCATCGCCGCTGAGGCGACTCTGTTGGTGACCAATGACCGCCATTTCTCCCAGGTTCCGGAAATTCAGATTGCCTGTCTCTCCGATTATCGTGCATAAGTGTGAATTTTTTCACCCTTCACCCCTGCCTTTCTCTCTTAATTGAAAAAAATTAAATGGTTTTGTGGTTTCAGTTCTGATAAAAATGGGCCGTTTCGATTTTTCATGTCTGACTCTTATTCCGGGGTTATCTGATGAGGAGTGTGACGAAAAGCTGGGAGAAACAATCTAGCTGAAGCCGCCATTGTCGGATGTTTTCGAGTGGCGGTTTTTTTATTTTCCAGGATCTGCGAAAGGCATTAAACGAAGAAACACTTTCTGCTCTTGCCTGGCTTGTGGCGGATGGCTTTCTTGATTTCAAACTGGCATTGCCGTGCAACAAGCTGGATCAAGGTGAGTTCCATGACAAGTTCGGGATATTTACGGATTCTAAAGGGAATCAAGTCAGCTTCAATGACTTCGTATAGCCTTACAGGGGCGCCAATGGGGTCTGGACCGTTTGCTGAACAACATAGTGAGTCTCAGGCAATTCCCCAGGCACAGGCCATCTCCGAGGATGTGGTCGTCGAGGTAATAGAGGATTACCGGCTGGGCGATGATAAGGGCAGTCATCGACACCAACGTGCTGGTTTCAGCTGCTCTCAAGGACCGTGAACCGGAGGCGGTCATCCTGTTTGTGGCCGGGCGGGATGTTATGGCACTGCGTCAGGTCTGCGCGGTCGAACGCAAAGCCCCCTCCGGTTCAGTTCCGAAGGGGGCTTTGCAATGATGGGGGAAACGGGCTTCCGCTGGAACGGGGCTATTTCTTGTCCAAGGCCTTCTTCATCTTCTCGGCATCGCATTTGCCGACCCAATAGCTGGTCCATTCGGTGACGGTCACCGAGCTGTCCTTGTTCACGTCCATATCACCGAACCACATGATCAGGCCCTGGGTGTACTCCCTGGCGGTCAGCTTGCCGTCCTTGTCGGAGTCGGCGTCATTGAAGCGGACGGTCCAGAGGGCAACGCATTCGGCGGGCGAAACGCTGCCGTCCTTGTTGGCGTCCATCTTCTTGAACAGGGGTTTTGCGCTCCCCTTGGCGGTCGCCTTGCCGGTCGTGGCGGCGGCTTCCGGGGCGGCGCCGCACCAGTAGGTCAGATACTCCTCCACGTTCACCAGACCGTCCCTGTCGGTGTCCATCTCCTTATGGATACCGGTCATGCCGGACTCCATCTCGTCCATGCTCAAGGCCTTGTTTTTGCCGGTGTCCATCTTGCCGAAGCGCTCGGAGGACTGTGCCGTGGCCTCGCTGCATGTCAGCCTGCCGTCCCTGTTCGCGTCCCCCTGGATGGAACCGGCCAGGGCACCGGTGGAAGCTGCCAGCAGCAGGCAGAGAGAAAACAGCAGGCCGCGTGAGAAAACTCTTTCCATTACATGCCTCCTTTGGAAAACGTTATAGCAAAACACCCGTACAAAGGTAGATGGCGCCGCCCCGCCTGTCAAGCGGAAACGTATCAAAACGGCGCCAGGAGCCCTGGTCAATGCCTGTCCCCGTCCCCCTCCTTGCCGGTTGCTCCGACATACGGTTGGTGGAGCTTGACGGGGTGCAGCTCCTTGCGCCGCAGGCGGAGGTTGAGCATCTCCACTCCGACGGAGAAGGCCATGGCGAAGTAGATGTACCCTTTCGGGATGTGCATGCCGAGGCCGTCGCCGATGAGGGCGACCCCGATAAGGATCAGGAAGCTCAGGGCCAGGATCTTGATGGTGGGATGGCGCTCCACGAAGGCGCTGACCGCGCCGGAGAAGAACATCATGAACCCCACGGCGATGACCACCGCGGCCACCATGATGGAAAGCTGGCGTGCCATGCCGATGGCCGTGATGATGGAATCCAGGGAGAAGACGATATCCAGCAACATGATCTGCACCAGGATGCCGCCGAAGGAGGCGGCTGCCCGGGCAGAAGAGCGGCCTTCCTCCCCCTCCAGCTTCTCGTGGATCTCCAGGGTGCTCTTACCGAGCAGGAACAACCCGCCCGAAACGAGGATCAGGTCGCGGCCCGAGATCTCCCTGCCCAGAACCTGGAACAGGGGAGCGGTCAGCCCCATGAGCCAGGTGAGGGAGAACAGAAGCCCGATCCGGGTGAACATGGCCAGGCCGAGGCCGATGATGCGCGCCCTGTTCCGCTGGTGGACGGGGAGCTTTCCGGCCAGGATGGAGATGAAGATGATGTTGTCTATGCCCAGGACGATCTCGAGGGCTGTGAGGGTGACCAGCGCCGTAAGGGCCTGGGGATCGGTAAGGATATGCATGGGTTGTCTCCGTCAATGGACGTGATTAGCAGGCTGTTGAAAAACTACTGAGGAGGCCTTCTGCCGTGTTGCGTGGCGCTCGCACCCTCGCCTGTCCCGTGCCCATCCTGAAGGTGCCGGTTGAGGGCGGACCGGAACTTCCCCGAAGCCCCTCGTAACCGGATGCCGGACTTCACCGGTATAATGGCCGTCATGTCGAAATCGGCCGTTATCCCTCGAACATGCAATGGTTCCGCACGAGAGTCTCCGTGGAAGCCCCGGCCCGTCCCTGATGGACATTTTTCAGGGGTTTCCGGATATGCGCTATCGAAGCGATATGTCACGGGTGCCGCGCTCCGTGCGCCTTGCATCCGGCCTTCTTCGTAACGTTTTTCAACAATCTGTTGGGTCCGTCCACGTTATGCGCGAACGTGACGGAGTGGCATATTATACGGCTTTAGCGGATTTGTAAACGCGGGATAGTTATGGAATGAAACGAGGCGCATGGGAGGCTCCATGCGCCTTAATCTGTTGTTGCGCGTCCGCCGGGACGGGATTAGTAGTTGAATGCCTTGACCTCGAAGAAACCCTGGGGATGCTTGCACACGGGACAGAGGTGGGGGGCGGCGGTGTCTTCTTGGAGGTGGCCACAGTTCCTGCATTTCCAGATGACCGGTTCGGACTTGCGGAACACGGAGCCGTCCTGTATGGCCGACAGAATCTTCTGGTACCTCTCCTGGTGGGCCTTCTCGATGGCGCCGATCGCCTCGAACGTGAAGGCGATCTCCTCGAAGCCCTCCTCGCGGGCCTCCTTGGCCATCCTGGGATACATATTGGTCCACTCGGCGTTCTCGCCGGACGCGGCTGCCTTGAGGTTTTCGATGGTGCTCTCGATGCCCATGAGTGCCTTCAGGTGGAGCTTGGCGTGCTCCTTTTCGTTGTCCGCGGTCTCCTGGAAGATCTCGGCCAGTTGCTCGTAACCCTCCTTTCTCGCCACCGACGCATAGTAGGTATACTTGTTACGCGCCTGCGACTCGCCAGCGAATGCCTCCAGAAGGTTTTTCTCGGTCTTGGTTCCCTTAACGCTTGACATAGATTGCTCCTTTCCGCCGTTACGGCACTGTGTTCCTGAATTTTTTGCAATATTATACCAAATAATATTTATTGTCAAATAGTTTTTCTGAAAATTTTCAGGATAGACTGAAATACAATTATACTTGAAGTATCTAAACAAGAAAGGATGATGGACATGGCAAGGATTTGCGTTTCGCTGTTCATGCTGCTCTGGATGGCAGGGTGCGCCGCTCCACAGGTCGTGCGGGAGTGGAATTTTCCCGTGAGAAGCACCATCGAAGTCGCCGGTCTTGCCGGGGATCAGACCTTTGAAAAGACCCGGATCTGGTTTGAAAGGCACCTTCGTTCAAGCGGTCCGATAATCGAATACGCAAACCGGGAAGCAGGGGTGATTGTCGCGAACGGCGACATGGACTATCCGGCAAGCGGCCTCGAAGCGATGGAGAGGATCCAGTACACCATCTCGTTCCGGGTCAGAGCGGAGGTGTCAGCCGGGCGCCTGGAGCTCGTATTCGGGGACCTGCTGATCAACGTGCCGAAGTACTACAGCCGCAGGGCGGAATACCTGTTCAAGAGGGAATATTTCGGAGGGTATTCCCGGCCGCCGGCAAGCATGGCGGAATACCAGGCCGCGCAGCGGGGGATTTCAATCATTGTCGAGGAGTTGGGAAACTGGCTGCGGGGACAGGGGCGAGGTTGAAGACCGAAGGCAGAAGGTAATAACCTCCGGCCTTCGGTCCCGTAGCTAATTAGGGAGGGGTAGCAACTGCGCTCTCAGGTAGTTACCAGGACTTTCAGCACCAGTACCCGCAGCTCGTCTGAGCCGGTGTTCTTCCAGCCGCGCATCTCGCCGGCCGCGACCTCGACGACGCTGTCGGGTGTCATGATCCTGGTCTCTTCGCCTATTGTCAGCTCCCCGGTTCCGGCAAGGGTGTAGAAGGCAACGTCGAACGGGTTGCTGTGAACCGCAAGGACCTCGCCCGGCTTGAGGGACAGGTGGATCAGCTCGCACTCCTTTCTGACGAGCATCTTCCTGGCATCGATGTCGATGGGGACCCGCTCCGCGCTCTTCAGTTCGGTTATCCGCATGGTGTTCTCCTTGGGTTTCTGGAAAAAGAGCGCCCGGGGCGGGGGTGCCCCTGGGCGCCAGAAGGAGCGTTGACGTTCTTTTCTGTTTTTACCCGAGAATCTGCTTCAGGTCCTGGTCGGGAGTGGAGATGGGGGCGATGTTGAAGTTCTCCACCAGGAAGTTGAGGACGTTGGGGGATACGAACGCAGGCAGGCTCGGTCCCAGCTTGATGTTCCTGATACCCAGGTGGAGCAGGGTCAGCAGGATGACCACAGCCTTCTGCTCGTACCAGGAGAGGATGAGCGAGAGCGGAAGGTCGTTCACCCCGCACTCGAAGGCGCCGGCCAGGGCCACCGCTATCTGGATCGCAGAGTAGGCGTCGTTGCACTGGCCAACATCGAGCAGCCTGGGAATGCCGCCGATGTCCCCGA
>Ga0228535_1001069_pt1 | contig 52208 bp, 51 predicted proteins | sample SJ1metagenome_FD_168457 | JGI IMG/M metagenome (GOLD analysis project Ga0228535, IMG submission 168457) | Enriched culture of PCE-dechlorinating microbial communities from Ithaca, New York, USA - SJ1 | ecosystem: Engineered > Modeled > Simulated communities (microbial... > Unclassified | place... | reverse complement strand
GTGCTGTTCCGCCAGGTCCAGCAGGGTAATGATCAGGTTCCGCAGCAGCCCCTGCACTTCGGCGGCTTGCCTACGCAGGTATAAGCGCAGGTCCAGCGCCACCTGATCGTTACGGCTGCGGGCGGTGTGCAGCTTTTTCCCCGCCTCGCCGATCCTGGCCGTCAGCAGCCGCTCCACATTCATATGGATGTCTTCGGCTTCCACGTCGAATTGCACCGCGCCGGATTCGATCTCCTGACAGAGCGCGGTCAGGCCGGCCACGATCCGTTCCGCCTCCTCTCCGCTGATGATGCCGCAGGCGGCCAGCATCCGGGCATGGGCGACGGAGCCTGCGATATCTTCCTGATACAGACGTTGGTCAAAACGGATGGAGGAATGGAAATCGCCCGCCGCCCGGTCGGTTTCACCGCTAAAACGTCCGCCCCACAGTTTCATAAAGACCTCCATTAAGAAGGGGCTGTCGCTTGAACGAGAGCCCCTTGGACTAAGCATGCAATCTCATGTTCCGGATGCGTTAATTCCCGGCGGGAGCTTCCTCTTCGTTAGGGGCGGCTTCCTGATCAGGAACCGGCGCGGCCTCCTCAGGGGGCTCCGCGACCGCTTCTTCCTCAAGAGGAGCCGCTGCCGCTTCTTCTTCAGCGGCAGCTTCCAGAGCGGCTTCCTCCGAAGGGAGCGTGGCTTTGATGGAGAGGCTCATGCGTTTGGCTTCCGGATCCACGGAAATGACCTTGACCTCCACCAGGTCGCCGGGCTTCACCACATCCTCGGTTTTCTCCACCCGGTGATGAGCCATCTGGGAAATATGCACCAGGCCCTCCACGCCGGGCTCCACTTCCAGGAAAGCGCCGAAATCGGTGGTGCGCATGACTTTGGCCGGGATGACGCTGCCTTCCGGATATTTTTCCTTGGCCTGGGTCCAGGGATTGGGGATCAGCTGCTTCATGCCCAGGCTGATCTTCTCGTTCTCCCGGTCCACGCCCAGGATATAGACTTCGATCTCATCGCCCTCCTTGAGCAGGTCGGCGGGATGGTTAACGCGGTACCAGGCGATCTCCGACACATGCAACAGGCCGTCCACGCCGCCGATATCCACGAAAGCGCCGAAGCTGGTCAGGCGGCGCACCACGCCTTTGCGGGTCTGGCCCTCCTCCACCTCGGCCCAGGTCTGCTCCTTCTGCGCCTGGGAGGCCCGGCGCAGCACCGCTTTGGCGGACAGCACCAGCTTGTTGCTGTGCTTATCGCATTCGATGATCTTCATCTGCAACTCTTTGCCGAGATAGGTGGATAAGTCCTCCACATAGCCCAAGGACACCAGGGAGGCGGGGACGAAACCGCGGACGCCCACGTCCACCAGGACGCCGCCTTTCACCACATCGGTGACCACGCCGCCGACCACGACCTTTTCCTGCTTAAGCTGGGCCAGGCGGTCCCAGGCCAGATCCTGGTCCACTCTGCGCTTGGACAGCACCGGGTAGCCTTCCTGGTTTTCTTTGCGCAGGATCAGCACATCGATCTCGTCGCCGATATTGAATCTCTCATGAATGTTCCGCGCATCGTCGGCGGAAAGTTCGGAACTGGAAAGAACGCCTTCGCTCTTGCCGCCTATATCCACGAGCAATTCGTCGTCTTTAACCTGCACCACTACGCCTTTGACCCGCGCGCCGCGGCGGATTTCTTTCATATCGCCGTATTCCTGGGTAAAGGCGTCGGCCTCGCTGTTGGCCGCGGTGACCGGCTCGTCGTCGCAATTATGCAGAGCAGCTTCTTCCGGCGCCGCTGGGGAAAGGGAATCGGTCTCGGCTTCGGCGGGCGGCTGATATTGATCAGGAGCGTCGGTCTCGGCTTGATGCTCCCGTACATCTTCTTTCACTTCCGCCTCGGCGTTCATTGCGGCTTCTTCCGCTTCTTGCACGGCGGCTTCTTCCGCAACAGCGGCTGATTGCTCTACTGCCTCATCGGCCTCGCCGGCCAACGTCTCCGCGCCCTCGTTCTCCAGTTTTTCCAGTTCGCTCATTCTCTCAACTACCTCCTCAATAAAATGTTCCGGTGTTGAGGCGCCGGCGGTCAAACCCAAAACCCGCCTGCCTCGCACTATCTCAATATCCAGATCGGCAACGCTTTCGATAGGATAAACGTCGATATTCGCTTCCTCGGATATTTGTGCCAATTTCAACGTATTGGAGCTGTTCCTGCCCCCCAGCACCAGCATGGCGTCCACCCGCCCCGCCAGTTCCGCCGTGGCCTCCTGCAAGCGCCTGGTGTGCCGGCAGATGGTGTTGCGGACCTGCAATTCGCCGGCGCGCCGCGCCAGCGTCCCGACGCAAGCCAGAAAATTTCGCTCCCGCTCCGTGGTCTGGGCGATCACCGCGGCCTTTTCCAGATAGGGAAGCGCTTCCGCTTCCTCCGAGTTCCGCACCACCAGCGCGGTATCCCGGGACCAACCCTTCACGCCGATCACCTCCGGATGCCGGGGGTCGCCGACGATAACCACCTGATAGCCCTGGTCGGTAAGGGTCGCCGCCAGCCGCTGCACCCGGGCCACGTCGGGGCAGGTGCCGTCGATCACTTCGATCCCCCGCTCCGCCGCTTCCCGGAACACCTGGGGAGAAACGCCGTGGGCGCGGATCAGCACCCGTTGCCCCCGCAGTTCCGCCAAGTCGTTCACTGCCACGATCCGGCCGCCCAGCCGCGCCAATTCCCCGGGATTGTGGATCAGCGGCCCCAGGGTCTCGATAAAACCCGCTTCCCCGGCGGCTTGTTCGGCTAAAGACATGGCGCGGATCACACCCTTGCAATAACCGATATGGGGTGCCTTCAAAATGTCCATGAACGCTCCGCTTCAGGCCGGTTAATTCACCGTAATTTTGTTCAATTCGCTGCCATGTTACCAAATCCTGCTTATAGGTATAATTTTCATCGAATGATTGGCCCAGGCTACCTTAATCCTTTCCTTGATACACCCGCATTTTTCTGCCCGCGGCCTTCACCCGCGCCTTGGCCTGATCCAGCAACACCCCCACGCGATCCCGCAAAGCGGCGGTTACCTCCTGCAGCAAGGCTTTGTCGGTTTTCTGCGCCCAAGGCAGGGTCAGGGGTTCGCCGATATTGACCACGATATTCCGCTTCCAGAAACGCCAGAAATCGCCGGTATTCAGCACGGCCACCGGCAGCGCCCGCACGCCGGCTTTCAAAGCGATATACGCGGCGCCGGGCATAAATTCGCCCAGCTCCTGATCAAAGTGACGGCTGCCTTCCGGATAAACCACCACGGAGCGGCCGCCTTTCAGTTCTTTGATCACGGTCCGCAGCGCCGTAAGGTCATTGGCGTCCTTATCCAGAAACACGGCGCCCAAGGCGCCGAACAGCCAGCGCGTCCAGCCCTTTCTGCCAAAGCCTTCCTTGGCCACATAGGTGAGCTGGCCGGGATAAGCCATGGTCACCGCCGGCGGGTCGGCAAAGCTGACATGATTGCAGACAATCATCACCGCCTCATTCCGCGGTATATGCTCCCGGCCCATCACCTGTGCGCCGCCGATGCGGAAAATCAGCGTGGTCAAAGCCCGTCCGATCGCGTACAAGGGTTTCATCAGCATTCCTCCGCAATGGCAACGATACGGTCCACCACCTGGTCGACGGTCAACCCGCTGCTGTCCAGCAGCACTGCGCCCTCGGCCTGGCAGAGCGGCGAATGCTCCCGGCTCATATCCCGCTGGTCCCGCTCGCTGATTTCCCGTTCGATCTGCGCCGCATCCGCCGCGATGCCCTTGGCCAGCAGTTCCTTGCAACGGCGTTCCGCCCGCACCTGGGGGGACGCGGTGAGATAGACTTTGCATTCCGCATGCGGCAGCACCACGGTGCCGATATCCCGGCCGTCCATCACCACGGAGCGGCTGGCTGCCAAATCCTGCTGCCTGGCCACCAGCGCCTTGCGCACCCCGGCCACGGCGGAAACCGGCGAAGCGGCGTTGCCCACCTCCGGCAGGCGGATCGCCTCGCTGATCTCCTCTCCTTCCGCAAAGACACGGCAGCCGCCGGGAGCGCTTTCCAGGCGCAGGTCCATCCCCTCCGCCAGGGAGGTCAGGTTTTCCGCGTCGTCCAGGTCCACGCCGGCCCGTAGCGCCAGCAAAGCCACTGCCCGGTACATGGCGCCCGTATCGATGTATAAATAACCCAGCCTGTCCGCCACCAAACGGGCCGCGGTGCTTTTGCCCGCTCCCGCCGGCCCGTCAATGGCGATCTGTTTCGCTACAGCCATATGCTCCTCCGAAATATGAAATAACGCAACCCCGGCCTAAGGCAAGGGCTCGCCCACGGCCCGGTGGGCCAGGGCGATGGCCACGTCGTCCAAATGGATCATGCCGATGGCGAAGAATACCGCCACGCATAAATGCTCGCCCATCCGCGCCACGCCGATCTTGCCGCCGAAATTGAGGCCGATGGCCCGGACCAGGATCTGGCTCAGGACCTCATGGGTAGCGCCGGCCACCGCCCCGCTTTCGGCATGATTATCCCGGATCACGCCTTCCCTTTTGGCGCCCACCACGGCCCGCTCGATGATTTTGGGGATCGAACCCACCGCCTCGCCGCCAAAATCCATGGCCGCCAGGCGGATGCCCTGCTGGGAAAAATGCTGTTTCAGCCGGCGCTCTTCGTCGCGGTTTTCGCTGATGGCCAGCTGGATGGCTGCCTGAGCGGCCTGCTTGCTGCTGCCGGTTACATATGTATCCATTGCGCAGATCCTCCGTGCCTATTTTCTTCCGATAAATATTTTTTTTATTATAGCAATTTGCGGCATTAATAGCAATACGAGCGGCGATGATAAAATAATCGTTTATCCTGGCCGCGCCGCCTTTTTTCTCTAAGTTCCGGCAGGCTGCGGCAACTCAACCCCAACAAGCGTCCGGCAGCGGGCCGCCGGTACGGCCGCCACGGCCAGAAGGCGGCGGGCGCGGACGTTGCCCTATTTGAACACCACCACGCCCCAATCGGCTACGCCGCCCTCCGTAACAATGGTTTCCGGCAGATAGGCGCTGTCAATGCCGGAGGAGATGGCGGTGACCCGGAACAGGATGCGGCGCTGATAGGCGCTGCCGTCGACGGACAGCAGATCCCCGGGGTAGACCCGCACGGTCAGGGCGCCCTCGCCGAAATCCCCGGCCGCCTCGCCGTTGATCAGCAGCGTTGCCGCTGCCGCCGAGACCCGGTCCTCTGTTTCCACGCTGATATTGCCGAACAAACCGCCGCTGTCCGACCGGGCCGTCACCGCGCTCTCAAAAACTTTCGTCACCTGGTTGGTATCCCGCACGGCGAAAGGGCCGGCCGGCAGCAGCGTCAGGCACAGCCAGGCCAAAGCGTCCAGCAGCAGCAGGACGGCGATGACCTTTTCGGTTTTACGCAGCCACTTTTCCATAAATATATCATCACCTGATTCAAACTTCCTTATACCAGGCGGGTCGAGGGCCGCGGTTCATTTATCACTATGTTTTATGGAACATTTTTCCTTGTTTATCGTCAATTAAATAGCAAGAAAGGGAGGGATTGTTATGTTGAAAAAAGTCTGTACGGTTGCCCTGGCGCTGCTGCTGTTCTGCTGCTGTCCGGCTTTGGCCCTGGCGGATACGGAAAACGGCGCGGCGCTGGACGACCGCCTGGCCGCAGTGACCCTGCTGGTCAAAGAACAGCTGGATATCGGCGACGAATACACCGGCTTTGACGGCAGCCTGTCCGGCAAGAGCATCAACTCTTATTGGGACCTGCGCTGGTACGGCGATCAAAACGAACTCCGCGTGACCGCTGACGAGACGGGCAAGATCGTGAATTACGATTACTCCGATTACAGCCAGTCCTACCGCGGCGATTCCTATTTCGCGCCCGCTTTTCCCGGCCACGGACAGCAACAGCTGGAACAGGCGGCCCAGAAGTTTTTAGCCAAAATCCTGCGTAAAGGCGAAACGGTAAAACTCTCCTCTTACGAAAAAACTTCTCTCGACGGCTCCGACGCTTACTTATATCTTTACGGCCAGCTGTACTACAACAATATCGCCACGCCTTTCCAAGTCAATATCCGGCTGGACCGGATGCTGCAGGTGCGCAGCTTCGGCCGGAGCGATTATTATTCCCAGCACGTAAAGGATATCACCAAGGCTCCCGCCGCCAGCCAGGTGGTGGGCGCGGATAAGGCCCTGGCATTGCTGGGCGACAAAACCGAGCTGAAGCTCCAGTACGTGATCGAAGATTACGGCGCGGAGCAGCTCCAGGCGGCCCTCCGTTATCTGCCGGTTTATAACGGCGACTGGACCGTGGACGCCAAAACCGGCGAGCTGTTCGATTTCAACGAGCTGTACCGGGAAGCTGAAAACGCTGCCGAGGCGCCGGCCGCCGCCGGCGGCTCCGCCGCCACCGCGGAGGAAAAGGCTCTGGACAACGGGCTCACCGAGGTGGAACAGAGCGGCATCGCCAAGCTGGAAGGAGTGCTGTCCCTGGATAAGCTGGACAGCATCCTGCGGGCCGAAAGCGCTTTCGGCTTAAGCGGCTACAGCCGGAGCTACGGCAATTATTATTATGGCGAGGAAGACCAGGTGCGCTGCTCCCTGACCTACACGATGAAGGCCACCGCCGCGGCTCTGGGCGTCGGCAGCGGCGATTTCAGCAAACTGGGTTATACCCCCTATATCCAGAAGTATTTCGATGTGGACGCCAGGACCGGCCGGGTGACGTCGCTGTACACCTATTACCCCTATACCGGCTACGAGTTCAAAGCCAAATTAAGCGACGAAAAGGCGCAGCAGGCCGGGGAGGCTTTTCTCAACAAATACGCGAAAGAGCATTTTGCCCAGACCGCTTTGAGCGAGAGCGAAGATTATTACCGGATCTATTATTCCTATTACAAAGAAGAGGAACGCTCCCGCTCCTTCACCTATCAGCAGCAGGTGGCCGGCATCCCCTTCCCTGATAATTACCTTTCCGTGAGCGTCAATCTGATCAGCGGCGCCATCGACAGCTTCAGCGAGGGCTGGACCGACAATATCCGGTTCGCGGACGCCCGGAACATCGTGACCCCGGACGCGGCGGCGCTGGCCTATAACGAGGCGCATCGGGCCGAGCTGCAATACCTGTCCAAACCCGTCGCCACCGACGCCCCTATCTACCGGCCCTATGCGGAGCTGGGCTACAGCTACATCTACGAATTCATGCTGGGCTATAAGCTGTCCGCCGACGAGTATATCTACGCCGTGGACGCCAAAACCGGCAAGGTGCTGACCCATGCCGAAAGCGGGGAGGCCGCTCCCGCCTACGACGATCTGGCCAACAACTACGCCAGAACCCAAATTGAAAAGCTGGCCGAATACGGCGTGGGCTTCGGCGGCGCAAGCTTCCTTCCGGCCAAACAGCTGACCCAGCGGGATATGCTGCAATTGCTGGTCAGCGCCAGCTATTACGGCATCATCGACCAGGACGACGACTACCTGTATTCCGCCGCTTACGGCCTGGGCATCCTCACCGCGGCGGAAAAGGCTCCGGATCAGCTGATCAGCCGCGCCGCGCTGGCCAAAACGCTGGTGAAGATGAGCGGCTACGGCAAAACCGCCATGCTGACGGATATCTATCAGTGCGGCTTTGCCGACGACAGCGCCATCGCCCGGGCGGATTACGGTTATATCGCCATTGCCAAAGGCATGGGCGTCATCAAGGGCGACCAGAACAACCGCTTCAACCCCGGCCGGGTGGTGAACCGGGCCGAAGCGGCGGTGATGTTCTACAATTTCCTGAACCGCAGCATCTAAACAACATATACGCAATAAAAAAGCGCCTTTCGTAAAGAAAGGCGCTTTTTTATTGCGGCGGCAAGCGCAAATATGTTAAGATGATGCTAATCCGCCACCAAGACCGGACGATGATCCTGCACGTACACCTCGCGGAGGCCGAAGGCCCGGGCCAGGTCCTTGCCCTGATCGACGCCGTAGCCCAGGAGGGCCGACTTATGGGCGTCGGAACCCAGGGCCACATATTGGCCGCCGTTTTCCGCGTACAGCTGCAGCAGGGTGGGGCCGGGATTCGTTTCCGGATACTGGCGGCGCAGGCCGCCGCAGTTGATCTCCAGAATGATGCCGTTCTCCCGCATGGCGGCGAAGATCTCCAGCATCTGGTCTTTCTCATACAGCAGTTGATGATGAAAACGCTTGGGGTAATCCAGATGGCCCACGGCGTCGAAACCGCCCTGCCGCACCGCCAGCAGCACTTCCTTCCAGTAGGAGCAAAAAGAGCGCTCCACCCGGATCTGCCGTTCCCGGAGCTGGCCGGGGAACAGGTCGCCGATCCAGAAATGCACGCTGCCGATGATATAATCATAGGGATGGGAGCGGCATTCCTCCAGCAGCTTCGGATAAAGATGGGGCTCGGAAAATTCCGCGCCGGACAAGATCTTCAAGCGGCCGGCGTACTTCTCCCGCAGCCTGTCTACCTCGTCAAAATAAGCCTGGCGGCGGTAAAAGCCAAATCCCGGGTCAATGGGATTGCCTTCGATATGCTCCGTAAAGCATAGGCAGGCAAAGCCGAGCTTAACAGCCTTTTCACAGTGGACCTCCATCGGCGTGTCCGAATCCCGGGAAAAGCTGCTGTGCAAATGCAGATCGCATAGCATAGGGTTGTTTCTCCTGAATTGAGGTATAAAATCCGTAATCATTATAACATATAGCCGAATTAAAGGAAAGAGAGGAGATAAAAATGTCGCGAATTAAGGATCCGGCGCTGGCCCCGGCCGGCCGCGATAAAATAGCCTGGGCGGCGTCCTATATGCCGCTTTTGGCGGACATCCGGGAGCATTTCCGCCGGGAGCGGCCTTTGGCAGGGCTGCGGGTGGCCATCTCCATCCATCTGGAGGCCAAGACCGCCTATTTTGCCGTCATCCTACAGGAGGGCGGGGCCCGGGTGCGGGCCACCGGCTGCAATCCCCTGTCCACCCAGGACGACGTGGCGGCGGCCCTGGCGGACAGCGGCGTGGAGGTGTTCGCCGTCCACGGAGCCACGGAGACGGAATACCGGGAGGATCTCCGCGCCGCCCTGGCCTGCCGGCCCCAGCTGTTCATCGACGACGGCGGCGATTTCACCCAGCTGCTCCATGAGGACTGCCGGTCATACGGCGCTGAGCTAATCGGAGGCTGCGAGGAAACCACCACCGGCATCACGCGCCTAAAAGCCCGGGAGCAAGACGGGAGCCTGCGCTTTCCCATGATCGCCGTGAACGACGCGGACTGCAAGCATTTGTTCGACAACCGCTACGGCACCGGTCAATCCACGCTGACCGCGCTGATGGCGGTGACCAATGTGTCCGTCGCCTCCCGGGTGGTGGTGGTGGCCGGCTACGGCTGGTGCGGCCGGGGCATCGCGGCCAAGGCCCGGGGCATGGGCGGACGGGTCATCGTCACGGAAATCGACCCGGTAAAGGCCATCGAAGCCGTGATGGACGGCTTCGCGGTGATGACCATGGACGAGGCCGCCGCCCTGGGCGATATTTTCATCACCGCCACCGGCTGTTGCGACGTGATCGCCGCCCGCCATCTGCTGCAGATGAAGGACGGGGCCATCCTGGCCAATTCCGGCCATTTCGACGTGGAGATCAGCAAGCCGGATCTGGCCCGGATCAGCCGCCGCGTTATGCAGCGGAAGCCGGATATCCTGGGCTTTGAGCTGGAAGACGGCCGCGTCCTGAACCTGCTGGCGGAAGGCCGGCTGGTGAATCTGGCCGCCGGCATGGGCCACGCCGCGGATATCATGGACATGAGCTTCGCCATTCAGGCCCGCTGCCTGGCCTATCTGGCCCGTCACGGACGGGCGCTGCAGCCCCGGCTTTACCCGGTGCCCCGGGAAATCGACGCAGCGGTGGCCCAGGCCAAGCTCAAAACCCTGGGCGCCGCCATCGATACGCTCACTCCGGAACAGGAAAAGTATTACCGGGGGGCAGGGAAATAAACCGTTTTGCCGTTAATGAACCGAAACCGTTCGTCATTCTAAAACCGTTCTTCTTTTGTAATAAAGAAGAACCAAGAAAACTTTAAACGGCAATGATGTTCAGCCAGACATAAAGCTCCTACGTGATCATGATCACGTAGGAGCTTTATGTTCGACCCAATTAAATTTTTAATAAAAATTTAATTTTTTATCAAAGGAATTTTAATGACTTACTTGCCAATTGATTATACAATTAGTACGCGGCTTCCAAGTTCTTTGCGTTACTTTCTTTCAAGAAAGTGACGGTTTAAAAATTCTCTTCGCGCACGCGCCTACGTCTACCGCACCGGTTTTCCGCAGTTGGGGCAAAAGCGGGCGCCGGTTTCCAGCTTATTCCCGCACTGGCCGCAGAAAGCCGGCCCTGCCGGGCCGGCGGGCCGGGGCTGGCCGCAGGCGGAGCAGAAATTGCCGCTGTTGGTGACGCCGCAGGGGCAGGTCCAGCCGCCCGCGGGAGGCTGCTGCTGAGACTGCTGTTGCTGCTGCATCTGCTGCAGATTGGCCTGGGAAGCGCCGGCCATGAAGCCGCCGCCGGCGTTCATGCCCAGGCCCACGCCCATAAACGCGCCCATGGAGCCGCCCTCATTGGAACCGGCCGCCTCGATGCCCCGGGCCACCGAACCCTGCACATAGCCTTCCCGTACGCCGGGGTCGGCAAGCATGGCGCCCTGGTTGCGCATATTGATCAGCTTCTGGGATTCCTCGTCATAGGCGATGCTGGCAATACCCACGGACTGGACCTCGAAGCCGCGCAGGGCTTTCCAGGATTCGTCCAGGGCGTCCGCCAGGTACTTGCTGAGCTTGGTGGCCTGGGAGGCCACATGGCTGATACGCCCGCCGTCGGCGGACATCTGGTTGATGGCGGCCTGCAGGCCTTCCAGGAATTCCGATAGATACTGCTCGTTGATATCGTTGATATCCACCCGGTCGGCGTTTTTGGGGATGGCTTCGGCATAGAACAGCACCGGGTTGGTGATCTTGATGGAATAGGTACCGTGGGCCCTGAGGAACAGCTCGGAATTGTAGAAATTATCAAAGTAGTTCACCGGGTTGCGGGTGCCGAATTTGATGCCCTTGATCTCCTGCAAATTGATATAATAAACCTTCTGGGCCTGGGGCGTCACGCCGGCGTATTTGATGCGCCGGAACGCCTCTTTCAGCGATTCGCCGAAAGCGCCGTTGAACAGCGAGGGCATGGAGGAATCGTCCACGGTATAGTAACCGGGCTCCGCCGTATAATCCACGATCTTGCCGCCGTCCGTGAGCAGCATGAACTGATTGGGATAGACATGCACCACCGAGCCGTTGGAGATCACGTCGGCAGTGCCTTTTTTGTTCTGATTGCGTTTATCGTCGGCGCGCACCTTGACGCCGTTGGCAAACACGATATTATCCGTCATCTCATTGGGTTCGATAACTTCCAGCCACTGATCGGCCAGGCCGCCGCCGATGGCGCCGCCGATCGCCTTAATAATACCCATGGGCAGTCCTCCCTACATATAGATTCAATTCATTATATCATAATCCGGCGGCCATGCAATGTTTTTTGCCTTGCCGCTGTAAATATGGTATGATAGTAACATAAAATGCGGGGATTTTGGCCGGCGATGCTGAAGCGGGAGGCAGGGCGCGCCGTTGGTTTTCTTAAACAAATCTTAACCATTTACCGTCTTGGTTCTTAAAAAATAATCGTATATACTACGCATGGAGGGTGAGCTATGTACAATATCCTGATCTGCGACGACGAAAAAGATATCGTCAACGCCCTGATGATTTACCTGAAGGCCGAAGGCTACCAAACTTTCGCCGCCTACAACGGCCGGGAGGCGCTGGAAATCATCTGTCAGGAAAACATCCACCTCATGTTGATGGATATCATGATGCCGGTGCTGGACGGGATCGGCGCCCTGGCCGCGCTCAGGGAGAACAGCAACATCCCCGTGATCCTGCTCACCGCCAAAAGCGAGGATACCGATAAGGTGCTGGGGCTGAATATCGGCGCCGACGATTATGTGGTGAAGCCTTTCAACCCCGTGGAATTGATCGCCCGGGTCAAGGCCCAGCTGAGAAGGTATCTGGACCTGGGCGGCCGCCAGGAGAACGCCACCGTCAGCCTGGGCGGCCTCACCCTGGACGATAAGGCCAAAAGCGTAACGCTGCACGGCGAGCCCATCAACCTCACCCCCACGGAATACGATATCTTAAAGCTGCTGCTGACCAATCAGGGCAGGGTGTTCTCCTCCTCCGAAATTTACCGCCAGGTCTGGCAGGCCAACGCCTGCGGCGGCGAAAACACCGTGGCGGTACATATCCGCCATCTCCGGGAGAAGCTGGAGATCAACCCGGCCGAACCCCGCTATCTGAAGGTGGTGTGGGGCAAAGGCTATAAAATCGATAAAGGAACGGATTGATATGAAAAAACTGGCCGGCAACCCGGCTGCCAAGACCCTGGCCGCCATCCTGTTCGTGATCGTCTCCGGGCTGGCTTTGCTCGCCACCTTAAGTTATGTGTACCGCCTGACGGGTTCCGGCGGCTGGCCTTATGTGTTCGACGGCAGCCTCAGCCTCCTGAAACTGTTCGCCAGTATCTTGCATAATGCCCTGGTGCCGGTGATGATCATCCTTTGGCTGCTGGCGCTGCCGCTGTTCGTCTTTTTGCTCTACGCGGCGGGCAGGCATAACGGCGAGCCGGCCATCCGGCTCAACTGGATGGACAGGATCCCGCTGGACCTCTATTTGCTGATCATGGCCCTGCTGTTCAGCCTGGTGATGGCTTGGATGGACAGCGTGATCTATTACGGGTACAGCTCGCTGGCAGTGGCGGCGGCGCTGATCCCCTTGAGCATCCTGGCGATCCTGCTGCTGCTGGGAATCACCATGAGCCTGGCCGCCCGCTTTAAATGCAGCCGCTGGTGGCAAAACAGCATTACCTACCGTCTGCTGGTCTGGCTGTGGAAGCTCCTCCGCAAACTGGCCGCTTTTATCCGCAAGGTGGCGGACAATCTGCCCATCTTATGGAAATTGATCCTGGGCTTTTGCCTGTACGTCTTATTCTCCGCCCTGTTCCTGGCGGGCGGCTGGGACAGCGACTTCTGGCTGCTGATGTTCCTGGCCCTCAATCTGGGCGTGCTGCTGCTGCTGTGCTCGGCGGCCCTGCAAATGAAAAAACTGCAGCAGGGCGGCGAGCGGCTGGCCCACGGCGATCTCAGCTATCATCTGGAAACGGAGAAGATGTCCCCGGATTTCCGCCGGCACGGCGAACATCTGAACAGCATCAGCAACGGCATGGCCGCGGCGGTGGAAGAACGGCTGAAAAGCGAGCGCTTCAAAACCGAGCTGATCACCAATGTCAGCCACGACCTGAAAACTCCCCTCACCTCCATTATCAACTACGTGGACCTGCTGCAAAAGGAACAGATCGACAACGCGCAGGCCAAGGGATACATCGACGTGCTGTCCAGGCAATCGGCCCGGCTCAGGAAGCTCACCGAGGATTTGATCGAGGTATCCAAGGCCTCCACCGGCAATGTGGCCGTGACTGCCGAGCCCACCAACGTCACGGAATTGATCAACCAGTGTCTGGGCGAATACAGCGAGCGCTTCCAGGCCGCCCAACTGACCCCCGTGGTCATCGCGCCGGAGAGCGACCCATACATCATGGCCGACGGCCGCCTGCTGTGGCGGGTCTTCGACAATCTGCTGAACAATATCTGCAAATACTCCCAGCCGGGCACCCGGGTGTATTGCGATATCGCCCAAACCCCTCAGCAGGTGCGCCTGTCCCTGAAAAACGTTTCCCGGGATTCGCTCAATATCAGCGCCGGGGAATTGCAGGAACGCTTCGTCCGGGGCGACAGCTCCCGGGGCAGCGAGGGCAGCGGCCTGGGCCTGGCCATCGCCAGTTCCCTCACCGAGCTGCAGGGCGGCAGCTTCTCCCTGCATGTGGACGGCGACCTGTTCAAGTCCATCCTCATTTTCAACCGTATGCAAGAGCCGGAAAAATAAACGACCGCACGATTAATCATACAGGAGATAGATAAGACATGGAAATACTGATCATCACCGGTAAATTCGGCATGGGACATATATCCGCCGCCCGCTCCCTGGCGGCCCAGCTCCGCCGGGATATTCCCGAGGCGGAAGTGTTGCTGGACGATATCTACCACATCGCTTTTCCCCGGGGCTGCAACAATATTTACAAAACCTACGACCTGCTGATGACCACCCCCTGCTCCAAGCTGATCAACAGCGCCTACCGAAAAGCGGTGCACGCGGAAGGACAGACGCGGGAAGCCATCAGCCTCATCGAAAAGCAGGCTTTGCGCCGTCTGGCCGAATATCTGGCGATGCTGTGCCCCGACCTGGTGATCACCACCTATTCCCTGGCCGCCCGCCTGTTATCCGATTATAAGCTCCTGAGCGGCGATCCGCTGCCGCTGATCACCTGCATCACCGATATCACCATCCACAATGTCTGGACCAATCCCGGCACCGATCTCTATCTGGCCGCCGCGGAGGAAACCAGGCAAAGCCTGCTGAACACCGGCGTGCCGGACCACCGGATCGCCGTGACCGGCGTACCGGTGGCAGCCTCCTACCAGCCCAAGCCCTGCGTCCCCCGGCGCGGCTGCCGCGAGTTGCTGGTGATGGGCGGGGGCTTAGGCATGCTGCCCAGGGAGCATGATTTTTACCAGGGCTTATCAAGGATACCCGGCCTGCATACCACGGTGATTTGCGGCAAAAACCGCAAAATGTGGCAGCGCCTCCAGGCCCGGCGTTACGCCAATATCGACGTGGTGGGCTATACCGAGGAGGTGCCTCAGTACATGCGGCAGGCCGATCTGCTGCTCTCCAAACCCGGCGGCGTCACCATGTTCGAAGCGATCCACAGCGAGCTGCCCATGCTGGTGGTGCAGCCCTTCCTGGAGCAGGAAATCCGCAACGCCCGCTTCATCGCCGAGCACGGCCTGGGCGTGGTGCTGGAGCAGGGCCCCGAGCAATGCCTGGGTCAGCTGGAAACCATCGTCAAGTCCGACCTGCTGCTGGACATGATGCGCGCCGCCCAGCACCGCTTTCGCAGCTCCCTGGATCAGCGCGCCCTCACCGAATATCTGCTCAGCCGCTTCCGCGAAAGCCGGCGCATCCCGGCATGAAGGCGCTGGCTTACATTATTCCGGGTTTATTGGCCCTGTGGCTGCTCTACGGCCCCCTGCCCACGCTGTACCTGAAATACCTGCGGCACTGGCGGCTGCCGGCGCCAGCGGGCGCCGCGCTGCTGCTGACCTTTGACGACGGCCCGGATCCGCTGTATACGCCGGAATTCCTGCAAGCGCTGGGGCGCTATCAGGCGCACGCCCTGTTCTTTGTGGTGGGCGCGCAGGCGGAGAAGCATCCGGAGCTGGTGGCAAGCATTCAGTCCCAGGGGCATGCCCTGGCCTGGCACGGCCCCTTGCACCGCAACATGTGGTTCATGGGCTACGCCGCCACCCGGACGGCGCTCCGGGAAGGCGCGGAATTTCTCAACGAACGGCAAGGGAGCCGCTATTACCGTCCGCCCTATGGCAACGTGAACCTGTTTACGCTGGCGCTGGCCCGGGCCTACGGGCTGAAGCTGCTGCTGTGGACCGTGATCGTCCGGGATTGGCGCGTTACCCCGCCGCAACTGCTGCTGGAGCGGCTGCGGCAGGGTTGCCGAGCGGGCGGCGTGATCCTGCTGCACGACGGCAGCCAAGGCCGCTTTGCCCAAAGCGGGGCCGCAGCCCATACCCTGGAGGCCCTGGACCTGTTTATTCCGGCCATGCAGGCCCGGGGATACCGGTTCTGCGATCCTCGGCATCTGCCGCGAGGGGAGGAGTGTTTATGACCAACGATGAACAGCAACTGATCCGACAAGCCCAAAAAGGGGATATCAAAGCCTTTGAGCAACTGGCCGCCGCCTACAGCCGGCGCATTTACAATATCGGCCTGAGGATGCTGGGCAACCCGGAAGACGCGGCGGACGTCTGCCAGGAAACGCTGTTGAAAGTGTACCGCCATCTGCCGGAATACCGGGGCAACGCGGCCTTTTCCACCTGGCTGCACCGGATCGCCGTCAACAGCTGCCATGACGCGCTGCGCAGCCGCAACCGCCGCCAGGAAATCAGCCTGTCCCAGCTTACGGATCAGGAAGACGAGCCGACGACGGAGCTGGAGATCGCGGATTATTCCGCCCTGCCGGAGCAGCTCTATCTGGACCGGGAAAGCCGCGACTATCTGCTGGCGCTGATCGACGGCCTCACCCCCAAATACCGGCTGGTAACGGTATTGCGGGAAGTTTCCGGCCTTTCCTATCAGGAGATCGCCGCGGCCGCGGGCATCTCCGTGGGCACGGTGAAATCCCGGCTCAACCGGGCCCGGGCCGTGATGCGCAAACGGATGCTGGCCGACGAGGCCCGGTCCGGAGCGCCGCGGCTGAGAGTATGCGGAGGTTAACCCATGGAAACGCCGATGGATAAAAGAAAACATCGTTTAAGCTTGGCGCTGGTGGTTGCCGTCGCGGCAATCACCGCCTTTCTGCTGGTAAAAGACCAGGAACTTCCGCAGATTTTCGCTCTGCTGCACCGGGTGGATATCCCTTATCTGCTGATCGGCCTGCTGATCATGGCCATGTTCTTCAGCTGTGAGGCCATGGCCGTGCGCCACCTGCTGTTAGGCCTGGGCTACCGCATCAGATGGCGGCGCTGCCTGTCTTACTCGCTGATCGATTTTTATTTCAGCTCCATTACCCCCGGCAGCTGCGGCGGACAGCTCTCCCAACTCTATTATATGGGCCGGGACGGTTTGCCCCTGGGCGCCTCCTCCCTGGCCCTGCTGCTGTTCAATACCTCCTACCATATCTCGGTGCTGCTGATCGCCGGCTTGGCCTGCCTGCTGTCCCCGGGCGGCGAATGGCAGACGCTGGGCGCCATCCGCTATCTGCTGCTCTATGGCGCCGCTGCCCAGCTGCTCATTGCGGTTTTTTACAGCACGGCCGTATTTTCCCGCAGCTTAGCGCCGAGCCTGGTCCGCCTGGCAATCGGTTTGCTGGCCAGGCTGCATCTGCTGCGCCGTCCGGAGCGGACCCTGAAAAGGCTCACGGCCCAAGTGGCGGAATACCAGCGGGGCGCGGAATATATCCGCCGCAATCCCCGCACCCTGATGACGCTGTTGCTGCTGACCACCTGCCATGTGCTGGCTCTCTATTCCCTGCCCTTCTGGGTTTACCTGGCCTTCGGCCTCACCGGCTGCGGCTTTTGGACCATCGTCGCTGTGCAGGCCAGCCTGACTCTGGCTATGGAATCGCTGCCCATACCCGGCGGTATCGGCGTCACGGAAGGCAGCTTCATGCTGCTGTACGCCAGTATTTTCGGGAACGCCCTGGTGCTGCCGGCCCTGGTGCTGACCAGGGGCATCAATTACTATTCCTGCCTGATGGTGGGCGGGCTGGTGTCCGCCGCAGCCCGGCGGCGTAAGGTCAAACCCCTGCCGTCCGCCAAATTACCCGGATATGCCAAAGGGACCGTTTGATAACGGTCCTTTTTCTTTATCAAATAACGCTTCAAATAAGCGTATACTTTTTTTCCCAAATATGGTTTAATTATACACAGGAAGCCTTTATGCAAATAATCAAACGTTTAAGGAGTGGACGGCATGAAACTGAGCAAAATCGTTGTTCTAACTTTATTGGTAGCGCTGATAATCGCCTGCGGCAGCGGCGCGGCTTGGGCCCAGGTCTATGACGATTGCGTCGACGCCCTGGTGGAACTGGGGCTGTTCCAAGGCACGGCCAACGGCTATGAGCTGGACCGGGCGCCCACCCGGGCCGAGGCCGCCGCCATGCTGGTACGGCTGCTGGGCGCGGAGGAGGAGGCTTTAACCGCCCGCTACGCGCATCCCTTCACCGACCTGAAAGGCTGGGAAAGCCCGTATGTGGGCTATCTGTACGAGAAGGGCCTGACCACGGGCATGACCGCCACCGCTTTCGCGCCCCAGCAGCCCTGTAGCAGCCAGATGTTCTGCACCTTCATCCTGCGGGCTCTGGGTTATGGGAGCGGCGAGGGCGGCGACTTTACTTATGCCAACGCCGCGGAGTTCGCCGTGAAGCTGGGGGTGGCTGATGTCATCAGCCTGGGCTTCGGGGACTTTTCCCGGGACGGCGCGGTGGGCATCGCTTATACCGCCCTGGCAACGCCCATGAAGGCCGGCGGTAAGGAACCTGCTCCCCTGCTGCTGCAATACCTGGTGGACAGCGGCGCGGTGGCAAAGGAGAAAGCCGCCCCCTATCTGCGGCAGTTCGCTGCCTACGCGGCTTTGCAGCAGGCGATGCGGTCCCTTGCCTATCATCAGGACGGTATGGAGGTCAACTTCGATATGGAGCTCGCCATGGGGATGATCGACGGGGAAACCGCCGCCGGCATGGCCATGGCCCTCTCCAGCAACATCAAAGCGGCCGGGGACCCCTACGCTACTGAGTTTGTCCTGGCCATGGATAACCTGCTGGCCCTTACCGGCGACCAGATGGAGGGCATAGAGGACCAGATCGTTACCTTCAATATTTACCTGAAAGACGACGTGGTCTATCTCCGCATGGACATGGGCGAGGACGGGATCGTGAAATATAAGCTGGATCTGGCCGCTTTTGCAGCGGGCCTGGCGGAACTGGATGAAGCCAGCGCGGCGGCCGTGGCCCAATACCAGGACCTGCTCTCCTCTCTGACCGCCATGATGCCGGAGGACCCCTATACCGGCCATTACGGCGTCGCGCTGATGGGACCCATTACCGTCGCTAAAAACGGCGCGGATACCGTTTATCGCGTCGATATGCGCAATATGGAGGGATACATAAACGAAACGGTGAAATCCCTGGTCGGCTCTAGCATGGCAGGCAGCCTGGACGCTGAAACCGTCCTGGCGCTGGACAGCCTGGAATACCGCATCAACGGCCTGACCGCCGATTATATCGTGGGGAAGAACGGGACGCTGAAAAAGGTCGCCGTGGCCATGGATATGTCCTGCCAGGCTCTGGAGCAGACCGTGTCCATGAAGGGCATGGTGGTGATCACCCTGGTCCGTAGCGGCTCCGGCGTACAGGTGAAGCTGCCGGACGATTTGGACGAATACGTGAACATGGACACCATGTATCAGGGGCTGCTCGAACCCGCCGTTTAACCGGCAGCCTCTCTGCATGCCGGCCGGCCCGGGGAAAGCAAACCCCGCGCACCATCTGAAACGCAGCGGCGGCTCCCCGTCCCGGCATAAAAAGCAGATGCCTTATTAGCCGATGAGGTATCTGCTTTTGTATTCCCCCGCGGGGAAAGCCGCATCCGCCCCTGCGGCGCCTGATCCGATGCAGAGGCCCACAGCCCGGCCGTTGGGGCTCACGGCGGCCGGGGCCCAAACGCAGGCCGGCGCTCTTCCGGGCCGCCGACATAGACGGGGCCAGGCAGGCATAAAAATAGGGGGAGCATCTGCCTGCGGCATTTGCTCCCGGTTGGGTCTTATTTAAAGCGCGGGTATGGGTCGAGAGAATTTCTTACGTTGAGTTTCCCCTTATTGCGGCGGCGTTTATTCCGCCTTCATAATATCCTTTTGCAGCTTGCGGATGATGCGCTTTTCCAGCCGGGAGATATAGGACTGGGAAATTCCCAGCATATCCGCCACCTCCTTTTGCGTCATCTCCTCCTGCCCGAATAGGCCGAAGCGGGTTTGCATGATGATCTTCTCCCGGTTGGTCAATTTTTCCATGGCCGCAAAAAGCAGCTTCTTTTCCACCTCCTCCTCAATGGATTTATAAATTATATCCTCTTCGGTGCCGAGGATATCCGAAAGCAGCAGTTCGTTGCCGTCCCAATCGATATTCAGCGGCTCGTCGAAGCTGATTTCCGAGCGGGTCTTGCTGTTGCGGCGCAAATACATGAGGATCTCGTTCTCGATGCAGCGGGAGGCGTAGGTGGCCAGCTTGATCTTCTTCTCGCCGTCAAAGGTGTTGACAGCCTTGATCAATCCGATGGCGCCGATGCTGATCAGGTCTTCCACCCCCACGCCGGTATTCTCGAACTTGCGGGCGATATACACCACCAAACGCAGGTTGTGTTCGATCAGGGTCTGCCGGGCCTCGATATCGTTGGCCGCCAGCCGAATCAGCAGCTCTCTTTCCTCCTCCGCGCTTAAGGGCGGCGGCAGCACCTCGCTGCCCCCGATATAGTCCACCGCCTTGTTGAAGGACAGTAAAGCGCGCAGCTGCATTAAGAATGTATACATCCGGTCGATATAGTTGTTCAAATCCCCACCGCCTCCTTAATCTCAGCTCCGTGCGCAAACACCTCGGGATTGATCACCGCCTGGTAATCAATGCCGGCGGAAAAACCCCGGCCGGCGATGCAAATATAGGCGTCGGCGGTTTGGCGCTGCCCGTTCTGGGTGATAAACAGCCGGTCCGGGCGGAAGCCGGGCAGCAGCCCGTGCTTTTTGCCGATGCTGGCGAAAGGCACCAGCCGAAGCCTTCTCCCCCAGCCCTCCGCGTCGCCGCTCTCCGCCATCGTCTGCACCAGCAAGGCCGCGTCGTCATGGTAAAGCTGCCATGCGGCGCGCAGACGCTCCGGGAACAACGCCTTAACAGCCCGGTAATCGGCCACGATCACCGGCAGGGCGGACAGGGGCTCCCGCAGATCGTTGCCGGTATCGATCAGGGCGTTCAGGCTGCAGCTGCGGCCGGCCAGCCAGATCTCCAGGCTCACCCGGAAATCCTCCTTCTGCCAGTTGCGCTTGATCAGGGCCACGCCCCGCCGGGCGAGGATCATGGCCATCACCAGTCCGAACAACAGCGACGCGCCCCGCACCGTCTCCTGCATGCCGATGGCGATCCCCTGTCCGGCCAGGATACGGCTGCCTGCCAGCACCGCCCCGGCCATGGCAAAGGCGATGAGGTAGAACACCGCCAGCAGCCGGAAGAAGGCGCCGTAGCCTTTCCAGGAATAGGCCGCCAGCAGCAGGACCAGGGAAATAGCCACTACCGCGGGGATGCGGTACAGCCAGGCCAAAGAAGGCAGCAGCAGGCCGGCGCCGTACAGCGCGCCCAGGGCGGAAGCTGCCAGCAGCCGGGGCAGCGTCGTTTCCCGGCGCAAAAAGCAGCCGGCCGCCCACAACAGGAAAAAATCCAAAAAGAAATTCAGCGCCAGCACTACGTCGGCGTAAACGATATATCCGCCCATGTCGGTTCCCTTGGCAAGCTTTTTGGTATATGCTATGTTCTCAACGGCCACGCTATGATTATAAAACAAACAGCCCGCGAAGCGCGTCGCAGGCTGCTTGTGACAAAAGAACAAGGGAAGTTATTCGAAGCGTTTTATTGCCGCTTCTTTTACCCGAAAGCGCGTCAGATTGTCCGAAAACATTGATTATGAAGCCGCGCCTTAACCCTTTTGGGGCGGGAAGACCTCGCTTTGCACCACTTCGGCGATGGAAGGAGCGGCCCCGGGCAAATTGGCTTCCGCCAGCTGGCTGGCAGCGTTATGCAGCGCCTTTTTCCGGGCGGAAAAGACGCCGCCCAGCCGGCCGCTGTCCTCGGCGGACAGGCCGCTCCAGCCCTGGCTGGTCACCTGGTCCATTAATCCCAGCTCCTCGGCTATTTCCTGCTTCAAATGCTCCCAATCATCCGGCCGTTTTTTCATCTTGCTTTTACGGGAACGCTTTACGCCGTCCATAAGAATCACCTCGTCCCTAGTGTGGCCGGAACAAGGTTTTTTATACCAGCGTGGCGATAAGCTTCCGTTGCGCGTCGCGTCCCGGCTCCCCCGGCGCGATCCTTATCCTTACGTTTCACGGCCTGCGTTGACCGGCTTATCGATCAAGAGGCTTTCGCCCAGATCCTGCCAGCGCAGCGTGCCGTTGCTGAGATCGGTAAGTTCTTTCTCGATCGCGGCCCGGCCGTCCTCCTCGATCAGGCAGATGAAGCAGACCCGCTCCGCGTAGAGCTTATCCGTGAGAAGCAGCCCGCGCTGGCTGCAATACGTTTCAATTTTGCCCAGCAGGCCGTACTCAAAATGCAGGGCGATCCGGGCGGCCGGGATCCTTTCCACCAGAGCGGCGGCCTCGATGGCCAGCTGGGCCGCTTTGCCGTAGGCCCGGGTCAGGCCTCCGGCCCCCAGCAGAACGCCGCCGAAATAGCGGGTCACGACGATCGCCGTATTGTGCAGGCCCGCCCGCTTGATGGCTTCCAGAATGGGCCGACCGGCGGTGCCGGCGGGCTCCCCCGCGTCGGCGCTGCGCTGGAACTGGTCGTCCGCGCCAATCTGCCAGGCATAGCAATGATGATTCGCGCCCTTGTGCCGCTCCCGGACCTGTTCCAGGAAAGCCAGGGCTTCCTCCTCGCCGGCTGCCGGCGCGATCTGCCCGATAAAACGGGATTTTTTCTCCGTGAATTCGGCGCGGGCTACGCCCGCCACGGTGATCAGCCGCTTTTCCGCCATAGGGCCTCCTAAACCAAATTGGGGAAGCCTTGCTGCCGCAGGGCCTCGTAAAGCACGATGGCCACGGAATTGGCCAGATTCAGAGAACGGATCCGGGGCAGCATGGGGATGCGCACCGTGTATTCGGCATTGGCTGCCAGCAATCCCTGGGGCAATCCGGCCGTTTCCTTGCCGAAGACCAGAAAGTCGTCGGGTCCGTAGCGGACCTCCGTATAGCAGCGTTGCCCCTTGGTGCTGGCGTAATAGAAGCGCGCCGCCGGATAAGCGGCCTTCACCTCGGCAAAGCCGTCGTAATAATGCAGGTCCAGATATTGCCAGTAATCCAGGCCGGCCCGCTTCAGATGTTTGTCGTCCGTGGAAAAACCCAGGGGCCCCACCAGATGCAGGCTGCTGCCAGTCACAGAGCAGGTGCGGGAGATATTGCCGGTATTGTTGGGGATTTCCGGCTCCACCAAAACGATATGCATATGTTCCTCGCTTTACCATATTCCGCTGCTTATCATACCATCGCCCGGCCGTAAAATCAAGCTAGCAGCTGACCCTCACCAGGGTGTATTGGGCGTAATCCACGGCCACTTCCCAAAAGCCGCACAAATCCCGGTCCAGGGCGCTGTCGCCGGTATCCACCCGTAAAGGCCTGCCCTCCAGGGCCGCCAGCTTGCCGGCGCCGCTTACCACCATGATGTTTTCCTTGCCCAGGCGCCGCAGGATGCGGGGGCTGAACTGCTGATTGCCCCGGCCCAGCAGATTGCCTTGGCCGCCGATAACGGTAACGATGATTTTGGCCCGGCCCGGATGCTGTTCCAGGAGCTGCCAGATGGCGGCTTCGCTTAAGTCCGCGGCCAGCAGGCGCCGGTCCAGCACCGCGTCCACCCCCAGCAGCGTGCCGGAAAGGCCCAGCTCGTCCAGGATGCTTTTCGTAGTGCCGCCAGGGCCGACCAAATAGAGCGTTCCCGATTCCAGCAGCTCCGCCACGAACTCCGCCATGCCCTGGAGCTCGTCCTCCTCGCCCGAGCGGCCGGATTTGCCCACCTGCATGCGCACGCTGTCGTCCGGGGTCAGCAGATAACCGTAAAGCTTGGCTTCCACCCTCCCCTGCCGGAACAGTTCCTCGTCGATATCCATCACCGCCGCCCGCTTCAGCGCGGTCAGCCGGCCCTGGAGAAAATCCCGGGCCGCCAGCCCGGCGTTCAGGGGGTTCACGGCGTAAGCCGCGGAATGTATTTTCACCCCGGCGGGAATGCCCAGGCAGGGCACACCCTCGCCCACGGCTTGGCAGATATCCCGGGCTGTGCCGTCGCCGCCGGCAAAGAGCAGCAGCGCCACCCCGACTTCCTTGAGCAGCCGCGCCGCCGCCAGCGTATCCGCCGCTCCGCTCCGCTCCTCTGCCGGACTGCCTACCAAACTATAGGGAAGGCCCAGTTCCCGCAATTGCCGCTCGCCCATCTCGCCGCCGTAAGTATAGAATTCGGGCAACGGGTCCAGCTCGGAGAGCTGGGTCAGGGCGGTCCTGGCCCGGCCGGACGCCTCGGGACGGGCCCCCAGCGCCAGGGCCTGCTCGATGATATCCGGCCCGTCGCTGCCCTTTAAACCCACCCGACCGCCTAAACCGGCGATGGGATTGATGATAAGCCCTACTTTTTTACGCATAGATTCCTCCGGGATCATAGAGATTTGGTGATTTTTTAGGTGTAAAGCCTTTCTTTTCTTGAAAGAAAAGAAACAAAAAAGCCCTGGTCTTTCTCATACTATATCACATTTCCGCGTCCCCTTCCAGTACCGCGATATCGTCGATGATCCGTTTGAACAGCGCGGCCGCTTCCACGCCCCCGGCGGTGCCGTTCTCCACATACACCGCGATCACCCAGCGGGGCTGCTCCGCCGGGGCGAAGCCGCTGAACCAGACGCCCCCGGCCTCGCCGGTGCCGGTTTTGCCGCCGCTAGCGTAATAAGCGCCCCGCGCCGCCTGGCCGGTACCCTGTTCCACCGCGCCTTTCAGCAGCGTTGCCAACTGCTCCGCCACTTGCGTATCCAGCACCTGCTCCGGCGTTACGCTTTTGTATTCCAGAACGGTGCGGCCCCGGTTATCGTATACCCCCTGCACCAGCCGGGGCGTGACCAGATAGCCGCCGTTGCAGAGAGCGGCCATCAGCCGGGCCTCCTGCAGGGGGCTGACCCGCACGCCCAGTTCGCCCAGGGAGGCGTTGGCTACCTCCGCGGCGACGCCGCTGTTAAAATCCACATGGTCTTCGGCGCTTTCTTCATTCAGCTCATAGCCCAGCAGCGCCTGTCCGTTCAAGCCCAGCTTGGCCGCATATTCCTTCACCGTGTCGCCGCCCAGGATCTGCCCTAAGGCCACGAAATAGCAGTTGCAGGATTTGGCGAACGCCGTGGCCAGGTCCACCTCGCCGTGTCCCTCCTCCTTGGCCAGGCAATGGACGCTGTGTTCCGCGTTGACCCGGTATTCGCCGGTGCAGACGAAAGGCCCGTATTGCACCGGCGGGACGCTGGCCTGTTCTTCGCCGCCGCTTCCCGTATCCGCCGTCCCGGTTTCCGCCTCTTCCTCCGTTGCTTCGTCCTGGCCGCCCGGGGTTGCTTCCTCACCGTCCGTCCCCTGCTCTTCAGCGGTTTCTCCCTCCGCCGTACCGCTTTCTTCCTCCGGATTGTCCGCGCCTCCCGCCAGTGCCGGTTCCGCCGGGGTTTCCCCGCTAACGGCAACGGTCAGGGGACTCCGGGGCAGCTTTGACTGTTCGGACAGGGCCGCCGCGGCCAGCACGGTTTTAAAGGTGGAGGCCGGCGGATAAAGCGCAAATATTTTGTTGACATACACATCCCCCTCCGCCTCCGCCCAGTCATAGGGATCAAAGGCGGGGGCGGAAACCGCGGCCAGCACGTCGCCGTCCCCGGGATCCATGATCACGCAGGCCCCGCTTAAGCCCGCCTCCCTGAAAGCCTGCTCCGCGATCTGCTGATAATCCAGGTCCAGGGTGAGCCGCAACGCATTATAACTGGGGTATTCCGCTTCCTGCACATACAGCGTATCCGCGGACAGCCCGCCGGTAGCGTCCACATAGGCCAGGACCTGCCGATCCACCCGCTGCCGCAGGAAGTTGTCATAACGCAATTCCAGGCCGCTTACGCCCTGCCAGCCCTGGTCCCCCTTGGCCACATAGCCCAGCAGGTGCGCGGCCAGGCCGGAGCTTGGATAACGGGAGGACAGGGTCAGGCACATCAATCCGGGAATGTCCGCGTCGATCAGCTGCCGGGCCTGGCCGGCGCTAAGCCCGGTTTTGAGGATATAGGGCGTCATGCCGCTACCGGAACCGGCGGCCAGCCGCTCTTTCACCGCGTCCTGTTCCTGGCCCAGGATCTCCGCCAGGGCAGCCGCGGCTTCCTGCCGGTCTTCCACCATGGCGGGAAAAACCACGGCGCAGTTCTCCTCCACATTCACCAGGGGGCGGCCGTTACGGTCCAGGATATCGCCCCGGCAATACTGATAATAATCGAGACGACGGGTCTGCTGCTGCTCGGCCTTGGCGGCCAAATCGTCGCTTTCCGCCAGCATCAGCCAGGCCAGCCGGCCGGCAATCACGCCGAACAGGATCAATAAAGCCACGCAGAATATCTTGATTGCTTGATCGCGCATAAACAAAGCCCCCTTTGAGCTTATTATGAGCCAAAAGGGGGCGCTAAAAACCTCTCGCCGTTATTTTATTGCTTCAAACGAGTTTAAGCAACTCCTCCGTTTTATCCAGCTTTTCCCAGGGCAGGTCCAGGTCGGGACGGCCGAAATGGCCGTAGGAAGCCACCTGGTGATAAATGGGGCGGCGCAAGTCGAAATTGGCGATAATGGCCGCCGGGCGGGCGTCAAAGGCTTTTTTCACCGCCTGCTCCAGGAGGCTGTCCGGCGCTTTGCCCGTGCCGAAGCTGTCCACCATCATGGATACCGGCTCCGCCACGCCGATGGCGTAGGCCAGCTGGATCTCGCAGCGGTTGGCCAGACCGGCGGCCACGATATTCTTGGCGATATAGCGGGCCATATAGGAAGCGGAACGGTCCACCTTGGTGGGGTCTTTGCCGGAAAAGGCGCCGCCGCCGTGCCGGGCCATGCCGCCGTAAGTATCGACAATGATCTTGCGCCCGGTCAGCCCGGTATCGCCCTGAGGGCCGCCGATGACGAAGCGCCCGGTGGGGTTGATGAGGATGCGGGTATTGGTATCCATCAGCCCTTCCGGCAAAGTGGGCTTGATCACATTATCGATGATATAAGCCCGGAGCTCCGCCAGCTCGATATCCGCCCGGTGCTGGGAGGAAATGACCACCGTATCCACGCGCCAGGGCCGGCCCTTTTCATCGTATTCCACCGTGACCTGGCTTTTTCCGTCCGGCAGCAACGGCGAATGATGGTTGGCTTTGCGCACCTCCGCCAGCCTGCGGGTCAGGCTATGGGCCAGGGAAATGGGCAGGGGCATCAATTCCTCTGTTTCGTCGCAGGCATAGCCGAACATCATGCCCTGATCACCGGCGCCGATCTCCGCGAAAATATCCCGGCTGCCGGATTTTTTCTCCAGCGCCGCGTTAACGCCCATGGCGATATCGCTGCTCTGCTCGTCGATGGCCGTCAGCACCGCGCAGGTCTCGCTGTCAAAGCCGTATTTGGCCCGGGTATAGCCGATATCGGTGACCACCCGGCGGACGATGCGGGGGATGTCCACATAGCATTCGGTGGTGATCTCGCCGGAAACCAGCACCATGCCGGTGGTGACGAACGTCTCGCAGGCCACCCGGCTGTTCCGGTCCCCCTTCAGCAGCTCGTCCAAAATGCTGTCGGAAATCTGATCGGCGATCTTGTCCGGATGCCCTTCGGTTACGGATTCGGAGGTAAAAAGTCTGCTCATTGGTTCTCTCCTAAAATATGGAATCATATAAACCGCTCCGTTGCCCAGGCAACAGCGGGGTTTATGCCTGCATTAACGCGACGATCAGCTTGACGATCTCGGCCGCCGCGTCCTTTTTGCTCAGGAGCGGGTACTGTTTCTCCGCCACCCGGCCGTCCTCCGGCCAGAAGGCGGCGACAATATTGGTGTCATGGTCGAAACCGGCGCCGCCGGCGGTCACATCGTTGGCGATGATCAGGTCCAGATGCTTGTCCCGCAGTTTTTGGGCAGCGTATTCGGCCAGCCGGTCCGTTTCGGCGGCGAAACCCACCAGGAAACGTCCGCCCTTTTCCCTCCCCAGGGAAGCCAGGATATCCGGATTGGCCACCAGATTCAGGGTCTGGGGGCCGCCCTTTTTGATCTTCTGCGGCGACGGCTGTTCCGGACGGTAATCCGCCACGGCCGCGGCCATCACCACCAGATCCGTTTCCGGGTAGTTTTCCCAGATGGCGTCATGCATTTCCCGGGCGCTCACCACCCGGATGGTGGCAATGCCGGGCGGGTCTGCCAAAGCGGTGGGGCCGGACACCAGCGTTACCCGGGCGCCGGCGTTTCGGGCGGCTTCCGCCAGCGCGTAGCCCATCTTGCCGCTGGAACGGTTGCCGATGAAACGGACCGGATCGATGTATTCATAGGTAGGGCCGGCGCTGACCAGCACGCTTTTGCCGCACAAGGGTCCTTTGGGCCCCAGCAGGGCCCGGGTGATCTCCTCTTTCAGCACATCCAGGTCTGCCAGGCGGCCCTGGCCGGAAGCGCCGCAGGCCAGACGGCCGTAGCCGGGTTCGATGAACTGCCAGCCCCGTTCCCTGAGGATAGCCAGATTGGCCTGGGTGGCCGGATTGGCGTACATCTGCGTATTCATGGCCGGAGCGGCCAGCACGGTTGCGGCGGTGGCCAGCAAGGCCGCGGACAGCAAATCGTCGGCCAGGCCGTGGGCGGCTTTGGCCAGGATATTGGCCGTGGCCGGCAGCACCAGGAACAGATCGCAATGGGCGATATCGATATGGGGGACCCGCCAGTTGCCGGACGTATCCATGAGCTCCAGGGCTACGGGGCGTCCGGACAGGGTCGCCATGGTCAGCGGCGTGATAAAATGGGTGGCGCCTGCGGTCATGGCCACTTCCACATCGGCGCCGCTTTGCTTCAGCCAGCTGACGATCTCCGCCGCTTTATAAGCAGCGATACCGCCGGTAATGCCGGCGGTGATCTTTTTACCTGCAAACATGCTGTCCCTCCTGCCCGCCGGCCAGCATCAGGAATGGGGGCGGCGGTTGTTCGATTCATTGCCGTTATGCCAGCGCAATTTGTTTTCGCTTATTTCGTTCAAAGCCATGGACACCGGATTGATCATGCCGGAAGCCAGCATATCCGGATTATGGTCGATCACATAGCGCGCCCGCTTGGCGGCTACGATGACCAAGGTGTATTTTGAATCCACGTTTTTCATCAATTTATTGATCGTCGGACGGTTTAACAAGATGCGCCTCCTTATTGATCCTGATCCGGCCTTCGCGGATAATATCCAGGATGCGCTGTGCGCAGCCCGGGATATCGTCGTTCACTACCCGGTAATCGTAAAGTCCGGCCATAGCCAACTCCGCCTCCGCCCTGGCGATACGTTGAGCCAACGCTTCGCCCTGCTCGGTATGGCGGTCGATGATGCGCCTGCGCAATTCACAGGTGGAAGGCGGCAAAATAAAAATGGATACCAGGTCTTTCCGGGCCAAGGAGCGGATATTCTCCGCGCCTTTGGTATCAATATCCAAAATCACATTTTTGCCTGCGCGCAGCCGTTCTTCCACCTGTTCGATCAAAGTACCGTAACTATGGTCAAAGACTGTGGCTGTCTCCAGAAATTCACCCCGGGCTTTGCGCCGGTCAAAGTCTTCCTGGCTGATGAAGAAATAATCCTCGCCGTTTGTTTCCCCGTCCCGCGCCTGCCGCGTGGTGGCTGACACAGAAAAACAGGTATTGGCGTCGGCTGCCAATACCGCATGGCGTACGCTGGTCTTGCCCACGCCGGATGGACCGGAAATGATTACCAGTATACCCTTATCGTTCATGCTTACCTCCGGCTTCGTCGCCGCAGGCTAATCTGGTATCCGGAGCGGTCAGCCGCGCCGCCACTGTTTCCGGCTGCATGGCGGAAAGTATGACATGCCTGCTGTCAGTGATGATAACAGCGCGGTTGCGCCGCCCGCAGGTAGCGTCCACCAGCAGGCCGCTGTCACGGGCGTCGGCGATGATGCGTTTGACCGGAGCTGATTCCGGCGTCACCACCGCGACGACCCGTTCCGCGGCAACGATATTACCGTACCCAATATTGATCAAGCTAACGCTCATAAGACCGTCAGGCGTAATTAGGCGAGTTTTTCTAAAAGCTGAGCTTTCTGCCTGGCGCCCAAGCCCTGAACGCGGCGGGCTTCGTCAATACCGATTTCTTCCATCAGTTTGGCGGCGGTAATCTTGCCCACCTGAGGCAGGCTTTCCAGCAAATACTTGACCCGCATTTTGGCGTATACTTCGTTATCCGGCTGGCTCAGCACTTCGGACAGGGTGATGGCGCCGGCCTTGAGCTGTTTGCGCACTTCCATACGCTGGCTGCGGATCTGCTGGGCTTTGGCCAGGGCTTTGCTTCTTTCCTCAGGGGACAATTTGGGTATAGACATAATGACACCTCCGATTTTATTCAATGTTTTGGATTTGCTCCCTTATTTTTTCCAGCCCGCTCTTGACCTCAATGACAGCCTGATTGATGGCCAAGGCGTTGGATTTCGAGCCGATGGTATTGATTTCCCGCAGCATTTCCTGAAGGATGAACTCCAGCTTGCGGCCGATGGATTCCTGCGACGCCAGACTGTGGCGGAATTGAGCGGTATGGCTGTTCAGCCGGGTCAATTCCTCGCTGATATCCACCTTATCAGCAAAAAAAGCCAGTTCGTTGGCAAGCCTTGCCTGGTCGACCTCCACTGCTCCCAGCAACTCCGTCAGGCGTTCCGTCAAACGCTGCCGCTGTTCCGCGACCACCAGGGGCGAAAGAGCGGCGATCTCCGCGGTTTTTTGTTCAATGACGGCGATATGGTTTGCCAAATCAGCGGCCAGCGCCGCGCCTTCCCGCTCCCGCATGAGCACCAACTGGGTAAGCGCCTCGTCCACGGCCTGATTCAGCAGGCCGCCGATCTCTTCCACATCGTCTTCGGCGTTTTTCAGCGTCAATACTCCCGGGAGCGCCGCCACATTGCTGAGCTTGATCTCAGGCGGCAGCGAGCAGGCCTCAGCAAGTTCCGACAATGCAATATGATAAGCTATCGCCAGCTCTTTGTCAACCTTGACCAGAGATTTTTTTGCAGCTATCTGCTCGAATGAAATAAATATATCCGTTTTGCCCCGGGATAAACGGGACTGAACCAGCTTTTTTACTTGGGCTTCCAGGGGATATAGCTGCGCCGGAAGGCGCACGGAAATCTCCAGAAACCGGTGATTCACCGCTTTCATTTCCGCCGTTACGGAGTAATTGTCGCTTTTGGCCAGGCCGCGGCCAAAGCCAGTCATACTCTTCAATAAAGGGATACCGCCTGTTCAACAAAATAATTTCTAAAAATAGTTCTACCAATGGAAGTAAAATCCTTTTTTATCTGGGGATTTTTCTTGACTTTTTTCCTGCTACAGGCTATTTTATATACAGTATTGTCCCGAATATACCTGGCTATGACACTTTTTGCCGCTTTGGCAGCGATTACCAGATCACGAGGTAGAAATGGCATTCGATTCTTTGGTTTTAAGCGCCGTCGTCAACGAGCTGCGGCAGGAATTGCCCGGGGGGCGCGTCAATAAGGTCCATCAGCCCGACGCGCAGACGCTGGTACTGCGCTATCACGGCCGCGAAGGCCACGGCCGGCTGCTGATCTCCGTCCATCCCGACAACGGCCGCCTGCACAAAACGGAGACCGCCCGGGAAAACCCGGCCCAAGCGCCCCTGTTTGTGATGGTGCTGCGCAAATGGCTGGAAGGCTCCCGCATCCTGGATATCGGCTCCGCCGACGGTGAGCGGGTGGCCTGGCTGATCCTGGAAGCCCGCAACGATATCGGCGATCCGGTGCAGTTAAGGCTGATCATAGAGATTATGGGCAAACACAGCAATATTATTCTGGTAGATCCGCAGAATAATATTCTGGACGGCATCCGCCGCTACGGCAGCTCCCTTTCCCGCTACCGGGAAGTGCTGCCCGGCCGGGCTTATGTGCCGCCGCCGCCCCTGACCAAACTGCCCCTGCCGCCAACGGACGAGGAAGCGCTGGCCGCCGCCCTGTACCGGCAGGGAGACGGCAATCTGGCCGACGCCCTGCGCCGGGAGGTGTGCGGCATCTCTCCCCTGCTGGCTCAACATCTGGCGCTGGCAGCCGGCTGCAACCCCAGCCTGCCGGCGGAGCAATTGGGGGAATACGAACTGTCCCAGCTGTACCGGCAGCTGCAGGACTTAAGGCGCCGCATGGACGGGCATCGCTATGCCTGCTGCCTGCTCAGGGACGGGCAAGGCCGCATCGTTGATTTTGCCGCCCTGGTCCCGGCCCACTGGCCCCCGGAGCAGGTCGTTACAATTTCCTCCATGAACAAAGCGGTGGACGCCTTTTACGGCCAGCGGGAAGCGGAGCAGCTGTTCCAGCGTCGCCGCCAGGCTTTGGACAAGGCCTTGCGGAAACATCAGGCCCGGCTGGATAAAAAAATCAGCCTGCAGCAGGCGGAGCTCACGCAATGCGAGGCTGCCGACGCCTATAAGCAAGCCGCGGACCTGCTGGCCGCCCATCAGTGGTCGCTGGCCAAGGGACAGGACCTGGCGGAGCTGCCTTCCTTTGCCGACCCGGAGCGGACGGTCACGGTAAAGCTGGATCCGCCGCTGACGCCTCAGGAAAATGTACAGCGCTATTACCGCCGTTACGCCAAAGCCAAAAAAGCCCGGGGCCGGATCGAACAACAATTGAAGGCCAATGGCGAGGAGCTGGATTATCTGCTCAACATCCGCCAAAGCCTGGCGGATTGCGAAGATCTGGAAGCATTGCGGCAGATCGAGGGGGAAGCCATCGCCGCCGGTTATTACGAACGGCACGAGGAAAAGCGGCGGCGCGCTAAAGAAGCGCGGCCCCAGGATAACCCCTCCTCGCCGCTGCCGCCCCGCAGCTATGTTTCCGCCGACGGCTTTACCATCCTCGTCGGGCGGCATAACAAACAGAACGACCGCCTCTCCCTGAAGCAGGCTCAGGAGGAAGACCTGTGGCTCCATGCCCAGAAGATACCCGGCGCCCATGTGATCATTGTGCGCCAGGGACGGGAGATCCCGGACAGCACCATCCGGGAGGCCGCCGCCTACGCCGCCTGGTTCAGCGAAGCCAAGGCCAGCGCCCAGGTACCGGTGGACTATGTGCCGGCAGGGATGCTGCGCAAACCGCCCGGCAGCCGCCCCGGATTGGTTATTTATACCAACCAACGCACCATTTATGTAACTCCCCGTGAGCCGTAAGCTGTCAATCAGCCATAACCAGCATTTGGATTTGTCATTCAAACCAATTTGTGTTATAATCATACGCATATTAAAAAATCCGGAGGGATTATATGACTAAAAAAACGCTAAGTCTTCTGTTAATTCTTGCCGTGACCCTGACCATGTTGCTGATACCGGTAAGCGCTCAGGCTTCAAACAGCAACTATAGTACTTACAATTGCAACTATGTTCTGCAAATGATGCGGTCAGACCTCTGCAAATATCTGTCTGACAAAGGTTACTACAATGAAAGCGCCGTGTCCGGCGCCAAAGAGAAGAGCTGCTCCGACCCGTACGATTTCTTCAATCTCTATGACAATAGCTCCTATTTCGGGTCCAACTGCACAGATCTGGGCAGCGGCAGCTGCTACAACAACCAGGATTGCTACAATTACGACGACGAAAACTGCGGAAGCACGGATTGCGACTATAGCGACAATTCCTGCAACGTCAGCCGCAACTGCGGCACCGCAACCAATGGAGAAACCTACTACATACCGACCACTGGCCGCACTGTCAGCCAGAATGTGCAGAATGCCGTTTCCCGCACAGCGGTTTCGGTACCCACGATCGTTCAGCAAGTGGTGGATCTGGTCAATGAGGAACGGGCCAAGGAAGGCCTCGCGCCCCTGACTTTGGACGCCAGCCTCTGCGATGCCGCCGCCATTCGGGTGGGCGAGATCAGCGGCAAGTTCAGCCACACCCGCCCCAACGGCGAAACCTGCTTCACCGCCCTGGATGAAGCCGGCGTCAACTATATCCAGGCCGGCGAGAACATCGCGCTGGGACAAAGAACCGCCCAGGAAGTGATGCAGGACTGGATGAACTCTCCCGGCCATCGGGCCAATATTATGAGCACGAAATATTCCCGCATCGGCGTCGCGGTCACGCAGAGCACCGATGCCCGCTATAACGGCTATGCCTGGGCACAGGAATTCGCCAACTGATCAAACGGATAACTGAACATGAAAAAGCGATATGCGGCGGATCCGCATATCGCTTTTTTGTTCGCTTCAGCCGGCCGCCAGGCCTCCGTCGGCGTTCCGGGAGGCTGCCCAAACATCGTCAAACCGGCTCCGCGCCGCCAATGACGCCGCAGGGGTGCAGCCCTAAACCGCCGGCAGGCCGCCAGAGCCTCGTTGCTGACGCCGCGGCCATGTTGGGGTAATTGCGATACCCGCCGGCCCGGCAGGGCGCGGATGCCCGCGATATTTCCCCCTGCCCGCCCTTGAGCTTTTGCAGGCGATTTATCGCCCGGACAGGTCCGGAGGGATAAAGCGGCAGCCTATTTTGCTCACATCAGACAAATCCCTTCATATGTTGGTACTATAAAAAAGCACCTAAGGAGGCTATGCTTATGAAAGAGTGCGAGGGCATCGTTATGCCCTGCCCAAACGGCTGCATGAAAGTCGGATACGCCTATGTGCCGCTGCAAGACGTCAAGAGGTTTTACGATTATCGGTCCGCCTTTGTCTGCGGCACCATTTTCCCTGATCTATGTATACCCAAGGGCAAATACGGCCCGAACGAAGGCTTTCGCTAAGGAGGGGTCCGGATGAGCGAGGAACAGTTTGCCATGCTGATGCAGATTCAGGCCATCGGCCTGACCTTGGGCGATCTGGCGCTGTATATGGACACCCATCCTTTCGACAGGCTGGCCATGTCCCATTTCAACATGACGGTGGCGGATTACGACAACAAGATGGCGCAGTACGAGGAAAAATACGGCCCGCTGCAGCAGGCCGGCATGATTCCGGAAAACAGCGAAGGGTTTCCGTGGGCTTTGACAGACTTCCCCTGGGATTGGTGAGAAGGAGGGCAGGATATGTGGATCTATAAAAAAAGTTTGATGTACCCGGTGAAAGTCGACTCCGTCAATCCCACGCTGGCCAAAATGCTGCTGACCGCTTACGGCGGAGCCGACGGCGAGCTGTCGGCCGCGTTGCGCTATATGAACCAGCGCTATTGCATGCCGATCGTCAATATCCAGGCCCTGCTGACCGATATTGCGACGGAAGAATTAGCGCACCTGGAAATGATCGCCACACTGGCTTATAAGCTGTCCAAGGACGCTACGCTGGAGCAATGGATGGACCAGGGACTTACCGGCACCTTTGTGGAACATGGGCAAATGATTTATTATACCGACTCCACCGGCGTACCCTGGAACGCCGGCTACGTGCAAGTGAAGAACGACCCCATCGCCGACCTTACCGACGATATGGCGGCGGAACAGAAAGCCCGCGCCTCCTACAACCATCTGCTGGATTTGACGGATGATCCGGGCGTGATGGATGCGCTGCGTTTCCTCCGGGAACGGGAAATCGTCCATTTCCAGCGTTTTGGCGAGGCATTGGTGCAGGCACAGGAATATTTTGCCTGCACCAATGTTTTTTAATCGTGAGCGGGGAGAGCAAGGGAAACAAGGCGGACCGGCCGCATTTTGCTTTGCAGCATTACAGCCGAGGCACACGGGTAAAGCCAAGATGGAACATCTTGGCTTTACCTTTGCATCCCTGCACGGCGACGCCCCAGGAGCCCCGGCCGGCGGAGCAAAGCGAAGCTGGAATAGGCCCCTGGGGCGGACGCATAAAAACATATGCCGGGAAGCTGGGGACGGCAGCAACGCTTATCGCGGCGTTAACCGCCCTGCCGCAGCCGCTCTTATGAGCGGCTGACGCTTGTCATTAAGTCCGGGAACAATTGCCTGGCCTGCGTCAGGGCAAAGGTATCGGTCATGCCGGCGATATAATCCACCACCGCCTGGCTGCGGGGTTCCCGCCGGTATTCGATGGGCAGTTCTTCCAGATGGCTAAGAAAGTAGGCGTAGAAAGCGTCAATGATGCGGGTGAGGTTTTGCTCCTCCGCCACTTTGCGGGGATGCAGATACACATGTTCGAACATGAATTCCCGCAACTCGTCCATGGCCCGGGCCACCGGCCCGGACATCCGCACCAGGGGCTGCCCCCGGCTCTCCCGGACCATGTCAACCACCATGGTATGAATGCGCTGACTATGGCGGTTGCCCAGCAGCTTCAGGGTGGAATCCGGCAGTTGACAATATTCCAGGTAACCGCTGCGCACCGCGTCGTCGATATCATGGTTCAGATAAGCGATGCGGTCGCAAAAACGCACCACCTGGCCTTCCAGCGTTTGGGGCGGCTCTTCGCCGCTATGATGCAGGATGCCCTCCCGAACCTCGGCGGTGAGGTTCAGGCCCCGGCCGTCATGCTCGATCACATCCACCACCCTAAGGCTCTGCCGGTTATGGGAAAAATCGCCGGTAAGCCTGTTCAGCGCCCGCTCTCCCGCATGGCCGAAGGGCGCGTGTCCCAAGTCGTGGCCTAGCGAAACGGCCTCCGTCAAATCCTCGTTCAGCCTGAGCGCCCGGCTGATGGTACGGGCGATCTGCGAAACCTCCAGCGTATGCGTGAGCCGGGTGCGGAAATGGTCGTCCTCGGGGTTGATAAACACCTGCGTCTTATGTTTGAGCCGGCGGAACGCCTTGCAATGGACGATGCGGTCCCGGTCCCGCTGGTACACCGTGCGCACCGTGCATTCTTCCTCCGGCGCCAGCCGCCCGGCGCTGTGATCGCTGAAAGACGCCCAGGGCGCCAGCCACTGATGCTCAAAAGCCAACCAATCCTCCACCATGCTCTACACCTCTTTTCGATACTATCCTAGCACAAGCGGACATCCCACGCAACCGCATAAAAAATAAACTCCCTTCGGAGGGAGTTTATTTTTTATGCGACTGAATTCTTCCTATTCGCCGCCCAGGTAAGCCTTGATGACCTTTTCGTCGTGCTTCAGTTCCACGCCGAGGCCTTCCAGCACGATATTGCCGGTATCGAGCACGTAGCCGTAATCCGCCAGGCCCAGGGCCATCTTGGAGTTCTGCTCCACCAGCAAGATGGTGGTGCCCTCGTCGTTCAGGCCCTTGATGATGCGGGAATCTCCGCTACGATCAACGGCGCCAGCCCCATGGACGGCTCGTCCAGCAACAGCAGCTTGGGGCCGGCCATCAGGCCGCGGCCGATGGCCAGCATCTGCTGTTCGCCGCCGGACAGCGTGCCGCCCATCTGCTTGTTGCGCTGCCCCAGAATGGGGAAGCGGTCGAACACATTGTCCATGCGGCGTTTGCGCTCCGCGTCGTCCTTCAGCGTGAAGCTGCCCAGCTCCAGATTCTCGGTAACCGTCAGATCCTTGAAGATGCGGCGGCCTTCCGGAATATGGATCAGGCCCCGCTCCACAACGCTGTGGGGCGGAGCTTTAGTGATATCCTCGCCCATGAAGGTGATCTTGCCGGCGGAGGCCGGCGTGATATTGGAAATGGTCTTCAGCGTGGTGGATTTGCCAGCGCCGTTGCTGCCCAGCAGCGTGACGATCTGCTTATCCTTCACCTCAAAGCTGATGCCTTTCAACGCCGCGATTTTACCGTAATGGGTCTCGAGATTTTCAACTTTCAATACTACATCGCTCATATCGCTTCCCCCTCATCCTCTTTGCCCAGATAGGCTTCAATGACCAAAGGATTGGCTTGTACTTCCTGCGGGGTGCCCTCGGCGATCTTCTTGCCAAAGTTGATGACCACGATCTTTTCCGAGACCTTCATGACCAGACCCATATCGTGCTCAATGAGGAATACCGTAATGCCCAGTTCGTCGCGGAAACGGCGGATCAGATGCACCAGGTTGTTCTTTTCCTCCCGGTTCAGGCCGGCTGCCGGCTCGTCCAGCAGCAATAGTTTGGGCTTACTGGCCAGGGCACGGGCCCACTCCACCCGGCGCTGATCGCCGTAGGGCAGGTTTTTGGCCATTTTATCCTTTCTGTCCAGGATGCCGATAAAATCCAGGCAGGCTTCGGCCTGTTTTCTGATTTCCGCTTCTTCCCGGCGCTGGCCCGGCGTATGCCACATCGCTCCCCACACGAACTGCTTGGAAATGCTGTGGCAGCCGCTCATGACGTTTTCCATCACCGTCATGTTTCTGAACAGGCGGACGTTCTGGAAAGTGCGGATGATCCCCTTATGGGTAATCAGGTAAGGCCTGGTATTCAACAGGGATTTGCCCTCGTACAAAATCTCGCCGCTGGTCGCTTTATAGAAGCCGGTCAGGCAGTTGAAAGCCGAGGTTTTGCCGGCGCCGTTGGGGCCGATCAACGCGGTGATGGAACCCTGCTGGACGTCGAAACTGAGCGTATCCACAGCGGTGATGCCGCCAAAGCGCATTGTTAAATCTGTTACTTCCATTAAAGCCATGTTCTCACCTCATCCTTATAATAGCATTGGCATCGGACACTAGCGGCGTCTTTCCGGCCACAGTCCCTGCGGGCGGAAAATCATCACGATGATCAGCAGCAGGCCGAAGAACAGCATGCGCATATCGCCGATTTCACGGAATATTTCCGGAAAGATGGTGAAGAAGGCCGCGCCCGCCATGACGCCGGGGATCTTGCCCATGCCCCCCAGCACCACCGCCAGCAGGATATTGGCGGATTGGAGAAACTGGAAGGCCATCGGCGTGATAGAGGTCATTTTCACGACCCAGAAGCTGCCGGCCACGCCGCCGAAAATGGTGCCGGTAATGAAAGCCCACAGCTTGTATTTTACCACATCGACGCCCATGGCTTCCGCGGCGTCCTCATCCTCGCGGATATACTCCAGCGCCCGGCCGAAGCGGGAATTCTTGATATTGCTGGCCACAAAGACGAACAGCACCACCAGCACGGTGAAAACATAAAACCACATCCAGATCTTGGTGATCTGCATACCGAACAGCTCCGGACGGGGAATGGAGCCGATGCCCTGGGCCTTGCCGGTGATAGCCAGGTTGCGGGCCACGATCCGGGTGATCTCGCCGAAACCCAGGGTCACGATAGCCAGATAGTCGCTACGTAAGCGCAGCGCCGGGCCGCCGATGATGCAGGCGGCGAGCATGGAAGCGCCGATGCTGGCGGGGATGGTCAGCCAGAAACTGACATGCAGCGTTTTGATCAGGACGGCCGTCACATAAGCGCCCACGGCGAATTTGGCCGCGTAACCCAGGTCGCAGAGGCCGCAAAAACCGACGATGATATTGCAGCCGATGGCCAGCAGCATATAAAACATGCAGTTCCATAATACTTCCTGCACATAGGTGCTGGTCCAGAGGGGAGCCGACAGCCAGATCAGCAGCAGTCCCCCGTAAACCACGATTTTACCGGCAGGTTTATCGGTAAAAGCGTACAGGCCATTGATGAGATGGCCGAAGAAACCGGTTGTTTTAACATTTTCCGCCGCCACCGCGGCGCCATTTTTTCTATTGTCCATAGGCTACATCCTCTCGATCTCGGTTTTGCCCATCATGCCGGTGGGTTTGAAAATCAGCATGATAATCAGGATGACAAAAGCGAACACATCCTTCCACGCGGAGCCGATGACCTGAGTGCCCACAGCTTCCAGCAGGCCCAGCAGGATGCCGCCCAGCATAGCGCCGGGAATCGAGCCGATGCCGCCGATCACAGCCGCGGTAAAGGCCTTGATGCCCATAATATAGCCCATGAAATAGTGCAAGCTGCCGTAGTAGACGCAAGCCATGCAGCCGGCTACCGCGGCCAGGGCCGATCCGATAAAGAAAGTTAAGCCGATAATCTTGTTCACGTTGATGCCCATCAGGCGGCAGGTGTTCTTATCCTGAGCAATGCCGCGCATGGCCTTGCCCCAGATGGTGCGGTTGATGAACAAAGAGAGGCTGATCATCAGCACAGCCGTGATGATCAGCATGATCAACTTCACATAGGTCAAAGTGAACGGGCCTATCGCAATACCGGCTGCAACGTTAATGTCAGAATTAAAGAACTTATATTCGCCATTGGTCAGGACCATCATCAAGTTGTATAGAATCATGGACACGCCAATGGCCGTGATCAATAAGGACAGACGCGGCGCGTCAAACAGGGGCCGATAGGCGAACCGTTGAATGAAGAAAGCCACAAGACCCATAAAAATCATAGCGGTAATCATACCCAACAGCACGGCAGCCCAGCCGCTGCCGACCACCACGGACGCGTAGCCGAAAATAAACAGCGTCACAAAAGAGCCCCACATATAAATATCGCCGTGCGCGAAATTGAGCAGCTTAATAATGCCGTAGACCATTGAATAGCCCAGTGCGATCAAAGCATAGAACGACCCCAGGACCAGGCCGTTCATTAGCTGTTCGAACCATACCTGCGCTAGACTCATATTGATTTGTCACCACCCATCTTTTGTTAGCAAAGAGAATAACACAAAAAAAGGCGGATGGGCGCGCCAAAACGCGCCCATCCTGCGTTCAATTACATGGCATGAACCATGACCAGCTTCTCGCTTTGGATCTGCACGAGCAGGAAGTTGGAGATCGAGCGTTCATGACGGTCTTCGGAGAAGGAGATGGTGCCTTCAATGCCCTGATATTCGATACCGGCGAGAGCCTGGCGGACCGCTTCGTATTCGATGGTGCCGGCTGCTTCAATGCCGGCCTGCAGCAGGTAAATAGTATCATAGGCCAAGGTGGAGTAAGCGCGGGGCGTAGCGCCGTTGAACTTGGCGGCGTATTTGGCAATATATTCCTCGCTGTTCTCGATGACCTCGGCCATGGGCGGAGACAGCACCCACACGCCCTCGCCTTCTTTACCGGAGGCGGTAGCCAGATTCGGGTCGGAGCAACCGTCGCTGACGCAGATGTCGCCGGTGTAGCCGCCGGAACGGAGCTGCTTGATCACATTGGTGGCATCGGCGTAGTAACCGCAGAAGAACACCAGGTCGGTGCCGGCCTGCTTGATCGAGGTGACGATGGCGGACACGTCGGCGGCGCCTTTCTCCATCACCTGCTCACCGGCCACGAGCTCGCAGCCCAGTTCGCCGGCGTTGGATTCCTGCGTACAAATATTATAGAGGTTCTGGGTGAAATCGTCGCCCTGGTGGATAATGGCCATCTTGGTGAAGCCCTTATCGGAGATCAGGTATTCCAGGGTCTCGATCTGCTTGTCGCCGGAGGCGTTGATGATGAAGGTCTGATCGTAACCGTCGTTGGACACCGCATCGCCCAGCACCGTGGAGTTGGCGGCGGTGATGAGGAAAATCAGGCCCGCATCATAGAACTGGGTCAGCGTGGGGGTGGTAGCGCCGGAGCAATAGCCGCCCACCACGAAGTCCACATCACCGGAAACGATCTTCGAAGCGGCGGTGGAAGCCTGAGCGGTATCGCAGGCGTCGTCCTGGGGATACAGCTCCAGCGTGTAGCTGACGTCGCCGGCCTTGATGCCGCCGGCATCGTTGATCTCATCGGCGGCCAACTGGTAGCTGTTAATCATATCCTGGCCGTACGTCGCCTCGGAACCGGTGGTAGGTACCAGTACGCCGATCTTCAGCACACCGTTGCCGTCCTTGTCCGCAGGAGCGGCCGCAGGAGTTTCGTTACCCCCGGTCTGGGCAGGCGGCGCCGTTGTGCCGCTGCCGCCTTTATCGGCGCAACCCGCGAAGGCTACCAGGCCGATGGCCAGCACCATGATTACCAGAAACAACCACTTTCTTGACATTAAACATCCTCCTCTCATTTCCCTAGCTTTATTTATATTGGCAACAGGAAAGCCTGTTGCCAATTCTAAAACCGCAAATTAAACAAGTGGAGTAATGAGAAAACTGTATGATCAAGATGCAATATTTACAAAAGCAAATATTCGGCTAATCCTCTGAATATTCCTGCTTTACAAATAAAGAAAATTCACCTTGAATTCATAAAATGTTCAGAAATATTTTGTAATTATAAAAAATAAGCGCACCAGAGCCCGCTTATTTTTACGCCGGCTCCCTATTCGTCGTCCTTGGACAGCACCTTGGCCATATCCACCACCGTGTCGTCCTCGCCGAGCTTGATCACGCGCACACCCTGGGCGTAACGCCCCTGCTCGGAGATGTCGTCCACATTGATGCGGATCACGATGCCTTCCCGGGAAATGATCATCACCTCGTCCCCCTGGCGCACCACCTCGATGGCCACCAAATCGCCGGTCTTGTCATTGCAGCGCATGGCGTAAATGCCTTTGCCGCCCCGGTGGGTGCTGCGGAATTCCTGCAAAGGCGTGCGTTTGCCGTAGCCCTTCTCGCTGACCACCAGCAGTTCGCCGTTTTCCTGCATGCTGTCCAGGCTCACCACAAAATCGCCCTTGTCCAGAGTGATGCCCCGCACACCCCGGGTGGCCCGGCCCATGGGCCGGGTTTCTTCTTCCTTGAAGCGGATGGCGGCGCCCTTGGCGGTGGAGAGGATGATCTCCTCATTGCCGCAGGTCAGGCGCACGCCGATCAGATTGTCGCCCTCGTCCAGGTTGATGGCGGTGAGGCCGTCCCGGCGGGAGCTGTCGTATTCGGCAAGGCTGGTCTTCTTCACCGTGCCGTTGGCAGTGGCCATAAACAGGTACAGGTCCTCGCTGTAGTCCCGCACCGGGATCACGGCGGTGATGCTGTCGTCGCCGGAAAGGCTCAGCAAATTGACGATGGCCGTGCCTTTGGCCTGGCGTCCCGCCTCCGGTATCTCGTGCACCTTCAGGCGGTAGGCCCGGCCCCGGCGGGTAAAGACCATCAGGTAGTGGTGGGTAGTGGTGATGAACAGCTGCTCCACAAAATCCTCCTGCTTGGTGGTCATGCCCATCACGCCCCGGCCGCCCCGCTTCTGCTGGCGGTAGGTATTGGTGTTGAGCCTTTTTATATAGCCGCTGTTGGTAATGGTTATCACCATGTCCTCTTCGGCGATCAGATCCTCGGCGGAGAGCTCGCTGTCGTCCCGGGTGATGACGGTGCGGCGGTGGTCGCCGTGCTTTTCCTGAAATTGGCGCAGCTCGTCCTTGATGATGTACTGCACCAGTTTTTCATTGTTCAGCACTTCCGTCAGATAGGCGATGGTTTTGATCAGTTCCTTGTATTCCGCGTTCAGTTTGTCCCGCTCCATGCCCTGCAAGCGGCGGAGCTGCATTTCCAAAATGGCCTGGGCCTGGATCTCCGAAAGGTTGAAGCGCGCCATCAGCTTTTCCTTGGCGTCGCTGTGGGAGGAGCGGATCACCGCGATGACCTCGTCGATAAAATCCAAGGCGATTTTCAGGCCCTCGACGATATGGGCCCGGGCCTTGGCTTTCTCCAGGTCGAAGCGGGAACGCCGGACGATCACCTCCTGCTGGTGACGCACATAATGCTCCAGCATCTCCTTTAGGTTCAACACTATGGGCACGCCGTTTACCAGGGCCAGCATAATAATGCCGTAGCTGATCTGCAGCTGGGTATGCTTATACAATTGGTTGAGCAGCACCGAGGCGTTGGCTTCCCGTTTGACCTCGATGACGATGCGCATGCCTTCCTTGTCGCTTTCGTCCCGGAGATCGGTGATGCCTTCCACGTTTTTCTCATGCACCAGCTCGGCGATTTTCTGGATCAGCTGGGCCTTGTTCACCTGATAGGGCAATTCCGTGACCAGGATGCGCTGCTTGCCGCTGTTCATCTGCTCGATGACCGCCCGGGCCCTGAGCCTGATCACGCCCCGGCCGGTCTGATAGGCGGAGCGGATGCCTTCCGTGCCCAATATCAATCCGGCGGTGGGGAAATCCGGACCGGGGATATGCCTCATCAGCTCATCGATGCTGATCTCCGGGTCGTCGATCAGTTCCATCACCGCGTCCACCACTTCGTTCAGGTTATGGGGCGGGATATTGGTGGCCATGCCCACGGCAATACCGGAACTGCCGTTCACCAGCAGATTGGGCAGCCGGGCCGGCAAAACGGTAGGCTCCCGTTCCAGGCCGTCGTAATTGTCCACGAAATTTACGGTATCCTTGTTGATATCCGCCATCATGTCCATGGCGAAAGGAGCCAGCCTGGCCTCGGTATAGCGCATGGCCGCGGCGCCGTGGCCGTCGATGGAGCCGAAGTTGCCGTGGCCGTCCACCAGTAAATAACGCATGGAGAAGGGCTGGGCCATGCGCACCAGCGTATCGTAAATGGAGCTGTCGCCGTGGGGATGGTATTTGCCCATGGCGTCCCCCACGATGCGGGCGCTTTTTTTATGGGGCTTATCCGCGGTGATGCCTTGCTCGTACATGGACCACAGCACCCGGCGGTGCACCGGCTTCAGGCCGTCCCGCACGTCCGGCAAAGCCCGGCCCACGATCACGCTCATGGAATAGTCGATATACGACTCTTTCATTTCCGTTTCCAGGTTGCGGTTCACTATCTTTCCGTTGGTCAGATCCATAATCGCTCCTTATCAGATATCAAGATTCTTCACGAACTGGGCGTTGCTCTGGATAAAATCCCGGCGGGGCTCCACCTTGTCTCCCATCAGCACGGTAAAGATCTCCTCCGCCTCCACGGCGTCGTTCAAGGATACCCGCAGAATGGTGCGGTTCTGGGGATTCATGGTCGTTTCCCACAGTTCGACGGCGTCCATTTCGCCCAGGCCTTTGTAGCGGCTGATATCGTATTTGTCCTTATCCTTGTCCCGGAAATACTGCTCCAACGCCCCGTCGTCGAACAGATAGGCCTCCTCTTTCCCCCGCTTGCTCTTGACCCGGTACAGGGGCGGCTGGGCGATATAGACATAGCCGGCTTCGACGAGCGGCCGCATATAGCGGAAAAAGAAGGTCAGCAGCAGGGTGCGGATATGGGCGCCGTCCACGTCGGCGTCGGTCATGATGATCAGCTTATGGTAACGGGCCTTCTCGATATCGAAATCGTCGGAAATGCCGGTGCCCATGGCCGTGATCATGGAGCGGATCTCCTCGTTGCCGAGAATCTTGTCCAGCCGAGCCTTTTCCACATTGAGGATTTTACCCCGAAGCGGCAGGATGGCCTGGATGCGCCGGTCCCGGCCCTCGATGGCCGAACCGCCGGCGGAATCGCCCTCCACCAGGAACAGCTCGGACAGTGCCGGGTCCTTCATGGAGCAATCCGCCAGCTTGCCCGGGAGAGCGGTGCGCTCCAGCACGCTTTTGCGCCGGGTCATTTCCCGGGCTTTGCGGGCCGCTTCCCGAGCCCGGGAGGCCTGCACCGTCTTTTCGATGATTTTCCGCGTATCGGAGGGGTGCTCCTCCAGAAAAGTGCCCACGCCCTCGCAGACCAAAGCGTCCACCACGCCCCGGACCTCGGTATTGCCCAGCTTGGTCTTGGTCTGCCCCTCGAACTGGGGCTCCTCCACCTTGACGCTGAGCACCGCCGTGACGCCCTCCCGGATATCCTCGCCGGTCAGATTAGGATTGGCGTCCTTGAGGATATTCAGCTTGCGGGCGTATTCGTTGACGATACGGGTCAGCGCGGTCTTAAAACCGGCTTCATGGGTGCCGCCTTCCTGGGTGTGGATATTGTTTACATAGGAAAAAATATTCTCGTTGTAGCCGTCCGTGTATTGCAGGGCCAACTCCATCTGGATCTTGTCCTGCTCCGCCTCGTAGAAAACAATGGGATGGAGCGTATCCTTGTTTTTGTTCAGGTATCTGACGAAATCCTTGACGCCGCCGTCGTATTTGAACGTCTTGGTCCAGGGCCCGGCTTCCCGCTCGTCGATCAGGGTGATGCTGATGCCTTTATTGAGAAAGGCCAGCTCCCGCAGGCGGCTGCTGAGGATTTCCCCGGAATAGATCAGCTCCTCGAAGACCTCCGGGTCCGGCGCAAAGCGGATGGTGGTGCCGGTGCTGTCCGACAGGCCGATCTGGCGCAGGTCGTAGAGGGGTTTGCCCTGGCCGTATTCCTGCTGATAGAGAAAACCGTCCCGCTCGACCCGGACTTCCAGCCAGGCGGACAGGGCGTTGACCACGCTCATGCCCACGCCGTGCAGGCCGCCGCTGACCTTATAGCCGCCGCCGCCGAATTTGCCGCCGGCATGGAGCATGGTCAGGGCCGCTTCCACCGCGCTTTTGCCGGTCTTTTCATGAATGCCCACCGGGATGCCGCGGCCGTTGTCCCGGACGGTGACGCTGTTGTCCCTGTGTATGATAACGGTTATGGTATCGCAATAGCCTGCCAGCGCTTCGTCGATACTGTTATCCACGATCTCGTAAACCAGATGATGCAGCCCCCGGCTGCCGGTGGAACCGATATACATGCCGGGACGGCGGCGCACGCCTTCCAGTCCCTCCAGGATCTGGATCTGGCCGGCGCCGTAATTGCCGTTCTCCCTGGGGACGTCGCCGGCCTGACCGCTGTTGGACGCATTGATTTCATTCACCGAATTCTTTCCTCCGCCACTTGATTTGGCAGGCCAAAATCAACCCACCATAGCATGATTATAGCACAACATGTGGTTTTTTACAAGTATTTTCAGGCCGTTTCCTTCAATATATAATATCATTTTTTGTCTAAAGCAAAATATTGTGGAGAAGGGTTTACGGCAACGCCACAGAATTATAAACCGAATATGTTTAGGGGGCTGAATCATGAAAATGATTGACGGCTATATGCCTTTCCGGGAATACCGCACCTATTACCGTGTCGTGGGCGAAGCGGGCGCAGCTCCGCCGCTGCTGCTGCTCCACGGCGGGCCCGGCTACACGGCCAGGGGCTTTGAACTCCTGGACCCCCTGGCGGAAATTTCCGGACGCCAGATCATCACCTACGATCAGTTGGGCTGCGGGCGGTCCTCCATGCCCGAGCAGCCGGCATTATGGCAGCCCCGCACCTGGCTGGACGAACTGGCGGCCCTCCGCCGCCATCTGGGCCTGAAGCGCATCCATTTACTGGGCCATTCCTGGGGCGGCATGCTGGCCATCCAGTATCTGTGCGACGAGCGGCCCGAAGGCGTCCTCAGCCTCATCCTCTCCTCCACCCTGCCCTCCACGTCGCTGTGGGAAAAAGAAGGCCGGCGGCTGGCCGGCTATCTGCCCCAGCCCATGCAGGACGCCATCAGGGAGTCGGATGCCAGCGGCGATTACACCGGTCCCGCTTGGGCAGAAGCTATCCAGGAATATCTCCGCCGCCACTGCTACGGCACAGCCCCGGGAGAGCAGCCGGAATGGACGGACCTGCCGGAAAACTTTGGCGCCGAGGCTTATCTGGCCGCCTGGGGGCCCTGCGAATTTTTGGCCACCGGCACGCTGAAGCAGTGGGAATACCGGGATAAGCTGCATATCATCACCTGCCCCACCCTGGTGCTTTCCGGGCTGATGGACGAATGCACGCCTCTCATCGCCAAGACCATCCATGACGCCATCTCCGGGTCTGCCTGGGAATTGTTCGAATTCAGCGCCCATATGACCTATGTCACGGAAAAGGAAAAATATTGCCGGGTGCTGGCCGGCTGGCTGCGGGAGCACGAAGCAGGCTGTCCATAAACTGCGCCATACGTCGTTATCGGAACGGCCAGCGTCGGTCACGTACGTTTTAGTACGCTCCCTAGCTGCCCGTTTCTCTGCCTAGTCTGGCTTGTTTCTGAACAGCCTGGTTATGAATTGGAATTGGAGGGGGAGCGATGAGCCGTTGCTGTGTGTTTTCCCTGCTCGCGCTGGAAGACCCGCTGCTGGGGGAGACTTTGGCCATGGATGTGCGCATCGCGGACCAGCGGGCCACTCTGGCCGACTTTCTGGAAGAACTGGACGCTTTCGCCGCCCGACATCTGGCGGACTGCAGGGGCTGCGACGCCTGCTGCCAGGAGCGGGCGCCCCTGATCGCCGCGGATGTGCCGGCGCTGGCCTCCCTGCTGCCGGCGTCGCCTTTCCCCGCCCATCAGGTGTGCGCCGCTTTTGCCCGCATCTCCGTGGATGAAAACGGCGCTGCCGACATCATCCTCAAACGGAATAGCGGCAACGCCTGTGATTTTTTGGATCCAAAAGGCCGCTTGTGCCGGGAACATCCATCCCGGCCCTTTGTCTGCCGCAGCCATTTTTGCCTGCCCAGAAGCGGCCGGATCGGGCGGTTAAGGGAAAGCATCGTGAACCACGGGGAAAACGAGCTGACGCGGCTCCTGTTGGCTGAGGAAGCCATCGGCGCGGCGTCCCTGACGCCGCGGCCTTTGGCCCAACTGCTGGACCCGGCGGATTACCAGGAAAGCCCCCAGCGGGATCGCCGCCGTTACCGGGATATCCTGATCAAAGACAATGTCAGCGCGGAGTTATGGTCCGCCCTGACCGAGCGGGCCGATTAACTTCCCGGCGGCGCCTCCGGGTTGCCGGCCGCTGTTCCGCCGGCTTTCGGCTCCCGTACATTATTTGGGCTCCGCCTTGTGCAGGAGATGCTGGCTCCGGCCCTTTCTGGGGAAAGCGCCCATCACCTCGTATGTCTGGTTGATGCAGACGAAAGCCTCCGGGTCCACCTCCAGGATGATCTCTTTTAAGCCGGCCAGCTCAAAACGGGACACCACGCAAAACAGCACGTCTTTGGGCTGATGGGTATAGCCGCCCTCGCCTTTCATCATGGTCACGCCCCGCCCCAGGTCCCGGATGAGCCGGCTGGCGATCTCGCCGCCCTTCTTGCTGATGATCATCATATTGCGCTTGCTGTTCAGGCCCTCCAGCACCCGGGTGAACACGGCGGAGCTGACCACCAGATTGACAATGGTATACATGGCCGGTTCGAAGCCGAAAACAAGGGAGGCGCAGCAGACCACAAAGCCGTTGACGAACAGGCTGATGGCGCCCACGCTGATATCGTATTTGGTTTTCAGAATAATGCCCACGATATCGGTGCCGCCGCCGCTGCCGTGGTAGCGGACCACGATGCCGCCGCCGAGGCCGGTAAACAGCCCCCCGAAAAAGCAGGCCAACAGCGGATTATCCGTATAGAAGGGCAGTATGTCCGGCGCAAAGGCCAGCAGGGCGCTTTGCAGCGCGATCACATAGGCCGTATAGAGCGCGAAGCGCAGATGCAGCTTGTTCCAGCCCCAGATCAGCAGGGGCGTATTCAGCAGCACCAGGAATACCGGCATGGGGATGATGCCAAAATAATGATTGAGGATGGCGGAAAGGCCCCATACGCCGCCGGGCAGCAGCTCGTTGGGGTGGATGAAGATAGCGTAGCCCACCACGATGATGACGGAGCCGGTCAATTGCATGAGAATATTGCGCGCATGTTTGCGCAGGGGATATTTTTTTTTGTCTTTGCTGTCCATACTAACCCTCTTTATGCTATAATGAATATATTTTAAAGTCCGACCAACGGAACGGATAATCACAATTCAACGAAAGAAGCTTGATCTATGTTCCCACTTGTGCACTATTTTGTCAATAGGAATATTTACGGTTCCGTGCCGAAACTGATGGTTTTCGGAGCGGTGTGGCCTGACCTGGCCGCCGGCAGCGGCTACAACCGGGATGCCGCCCATCAGATGGGCCGGGACTTTTACTCCTGGTGCCTGGAGCAGGAGCCGGGCTATCTGGATCTGGCCCGGGGCGTCATCAGCCACGGCAACAATCCGCACTGCGTGGATTATTTCGCCGACGAGGATTGGCCGGGCTGCGAAAAAGGCTGGTGCTTTGCCAAAGGCGTTCCCTATATGGACCGGGTGGGCGCCTCCACCCGTCTGCCCCGGCGGCTTCACTGGTGGAAAGCCCATAATTTCGTGGAAATGAGCTACGAACTGATCACAGCCGCGGACCAGCCCGGCATCGGCAAGGACCTGCTGGCCGCCTTGGACGACGAGGCGGCCAAGCGGGAGGCTTCCCGGGTGCTGGCCGCCTATACCGGCCGGCCGGCGGACGCCATCCACGCCATGTTCTGCAAAATCCCGCAGATCTTCGCCGTGCGGGATATCAGCCCGGAAAAGCTGGCTTTCAAGCAAGCCACCGCTTTTGCGGTGCGCCATAATATCCATGACGCCGACACCGCCGCTATGGCCGCGCTGTTAAGGCTGATGAGCAGGGAACTGGCGGACGGCTATTATCCCTATATGGAAAGGGTCGTGGAATTGATCGGCGACGCTTTGCGCAAATACTAAGCGAATGCCGCCCCAGGCTTCACCGAAGCAGCGCCTCACGCATATTATGGAGCAAATCCAAATTTCGTGAGGTGTTTTTTATGGGCTTTTTCTGCAACACGAACCGTTGCTGCAGCCAGCGAAGCTGTGACTGCAATCAGGTAGCCGGGGCCGTAACGGCCCCCACGCCGCAATGTTTCACGCTGCCCCAGCAATGCGTCACCGTGCCCGGGCAAAGCGTCGCATTGCCTGGGCAGAGCGTCACGCTGCCCGGGCAAAGCGTCATGCTGCCCGCGCAAAGCGTCACGCTGCCCGCGCAAAGCGTCACGCTGCCCGCGCAAAGCGTCTCGCTGCCCGCGCAACGCGTCTGTATGCCCGCGCAAACCGTCTGCCTGCCCCAGCAAAGCACTACGGTTGTGGAAGCCGCCACAACCACCACCCAGGTGGCCGGAGCCACCACGCCCCGGCCGGTGACGGTGCGCGCCCTGGTCAACGAAGTGCTGGACAGCTGCTGCGACACCGGCGACGTGACCCGGGAAATCACGGTCAATTGCCCGGAGATTTTCGACCCCTGCGATCTGGAAATCGGTTCCTCGCTGAAAGTGGTGCTGGACGACGACATCACGTTCAAGGAAGTACAGCGGGATAAGGACGATTGCGTCTGCCTCTCCACCGTACGGTTCATGATCCCCGTGCGCATCTACGGCGCGGACGAATTCTGCTGCGACCGCTTTATCGTGCGCAATATCACCGTGATCCGCTCGGTGAGGCTGTGCTGCACCAAGGATACCGTCCTGACCACCAACAATACCAAGGTGCTGGCCGCCTCCGCCGTTGTCAGCGAAATCTGCGGCAACGAGATCAAGATCACGCTCAGCCTGCTGTTCCGTTCCTGCATCCAACAGACCCTGGTGCGCGAGTACCAATGGCAGGCCACTCCGGTGTGCGTGTCGGATAACTGCGTCGACACCCGCGGCAGTTTCACGGATCCCTGCGACGTGATCTGCGGCTGCGTAGCCGGAAAGACCTGCCCAACCTGTTGACGGGGAACCGGTCTGTTTCATCACCCGCAACCCCTGGGCCAAAGAAAACCCCCGCCATAACGGCGGGGGTTTTTGCTACCTCGATAATACGATAAAACTTATCTATATTATGACGGCGGCAGTTGCTGTGTTACCGTTTGACCACATTGGCAGCCTGGGGACCGCGAGGGCCTTCGACGATATCGAACTCAACGTTCTGACCTTCGTCAAGGGTTTTGAAGCCGTCGCCTTGAATAGCGGAAAAATGCACGAACACGTCCTCGCCGCCGTCTCTTTCAATAAAGCCAAACCCCTTTTCAGCATTAAACCATTTGACTTTGCCGTTCATGTCGAACCTCCTAAAAAAAATTTTGCGTGCTAATTATAACACGAGCTTTTTTTTTTTACAATAAGGAATAAAATATTTTTCAAATTCTTTAAAAAATAGCCAAAATATTGTAAAATAATTTACAGATACTCTTGCATTTTTCTAAAAGGCCAGTTATAATGCAATTACCTATTGTTTTCCTCCCCGGGCTTTCCTTTTGGATGCCCGCGCACTTTGCGGAAATACACTAGGAAAACCGAAGAAGGAGGATGCGGTATGTCTTTTGAGGACAGGACTTTGACCTGCAAGGAATGTGGTAACCCGTTTACCTTTTCCGCTTCGGAGCAGGAATTCTACTCCGAGAAGGGATTCCAGAACGATCCCGCCCGCTGCCCCGAGTGCAGAGCGGCCCGCAAACGCCAGCGCAATACCCGCGAACGTGAGATGTTCACCGTGGTTTGCGCCGACTGCGGCTGTGAAACCCAGGTGCCTTTCCGTCCCACCGAGGATCGTCCGGTGTACTGCCGTGATTGCTACCAAAAGCAGCGCGGACATTTCTAAGCCGCTTCTTGTGCTTATCGTTTAAGATTTGATTCCTGTAAACATGACGCCGCGGGCCTTCAGTCCGCGGCATTTTTTGCGCCTAAGCGGTGGGCGCGGCGGACAGAAAATAGATGGGCTGCCCCCGCCTCCGGTAGCGGTCCTCATATTCCGTGACCACAACCGCCCGTCCCGCGGGCAAATCCCGGTCCAGTTCCCGGATTTCCCAGCCCGCGGCGCGGAAATTCAGCTCCGACCACTGGAACAGTCCGGGGTTATCCGTCTGCAAACGCAGTTCCCCGCCGGGCTTCAGGATCAGCCGGTATTGCCGCAGAAAATCCGGGGCGGTGAGCCGGCGCTTGGCGTGGCGGGCCTTGGGCCAGGGGTCGGGGAAATTCATGTAGATCAAATCGATTTCCCCGGGGGCAAAAGCCTGGTCCAGCCGGGCGGC
>Ga0228535_1001068_pt1 | contig 52265 bp, 78 predicted proteins | sample SJ1metagenome_FD_168457 | JGI IMG/M metagenome (GOLD analysis project Ga0228535, IMG submission 168457) | Enriched culture of PCE-dechlorinating microbial communities from Ithaca, New York, USA - SJ1 | ecosystem: Engineered > Modeled > Simulated communities (microbial... > Unclassified | place... | reverse complement strand
CCTCGCGCTCATGGCTTGCGAGGAATCCATGCCACATCCATTCTTGCTCGGTGGCCGACACCATTTCGTCCTTGATTTCCCTGAATGCCTTAGCCGCCCCCTTTGGATATTCGTCGCATGACTTGTCAGCGGAGATGCGTCGCTTTTCTTTTTTGATCCACTCCAGGGCCTCGTCACTGTCCCATGTCGTGGGCTTGCGTCCGAACTCCGACGCTTCACACTTTGAGAAAAAATACTGCATATTGATGCCCGGGAAGAAATCGATTCCGATATCCCCGTACCAGTTATAGATGGCCTCCCCGAGGTCGCCATAGATGAATACGCGCCCCCTGTGTATTGTGATGCTCATTGACATATTGCTTGTGCCCGGCTTGGCCCACAGGATGGACAGGAGTTCCGATCCGCGAAGCATCACCCGTTCGAGAGTCGCGACGTGGTTTGCAAAGGCTTCTCCGGCCTGCTTTATTTGGCGCTCAATGTAGTCCATAATGTTCCCTCCTTTTGTCTTCCTTCCCGGCCAGGAGGTTCCCGGCCGGTGGGAAGGCAGGGGCTACTGCCCGGCGGACTCCAGGCTCTTGGCACGGAAATCCTTGAGCATGCCCCGCAGTTCCGTGGACGACGTCCTGGCCCGCATGGCGGCGGACTTGTTTCCATCGATCTTGGCGTTTTGCATGAAAAGCTTGAACGCCCGTTCGATTTTCGTGAGCAATTCTTCCATGATTTCCTCCCGTCTCCCGGCCTTCATGGTCTGGAGGTTGATGTTACGCGGTGGCTTCCTCGCGCCGTTCCACGGGAATCTGCCAAATCTTCGGCCTGTGCCCGACCAGCCAGCCCTCCATGCAGTGCGGACACAGGTAGATGTGGCACCCGCGATACTTCTCCGGCCTGTCGTCGATGACCGCCTGTGCCGCCTCGGGCGTCCGGTGGTGGACTTTGATGGCGCACCTGTCGGCGTTCGTGAGCCTCATGACGCCCCCTATGCGGCCTTGGCCGCTTGTTCTTTCCTGGCCTCCGCCTCGCGCCGGGCCTTGTCGAAGATCCTTGCGATGCGCACGGCGGCTTGCTCGATGGTCAGGCGCCTCATATGAACTCCACTTCGCTACGGTATCCGCCAAGCATGGTCGCCTCGCGGGGAAACATGGTTTTCCACAGTTCCCGGGTAAGCCGCACGTCATCCCGGCAGTATTCGGCTATGTCGTCCAGGCGTCCGGCCTGCCACATCTCAAAGACTTGTGATCCGCTGCCGGACTTGCCCCCCAGGCCGACGAACTTGCATATTTCGTCCAGCGTGCCGCGCCCCCTGGGATCGCCGCCCGTCCAGACCTCGCGAAGGTCCAGGACGCGCTTGTCGTACCGCTGCCAGGGCAGGGATGTTGCGAGATCGTTTAGGCCGTACCGGTAGGCTCGATGCCGAAGCCAAAGGATGTCGAATTGGCGGAGGTTAAACCCGATGATTTCCGGCAACGTCATGGACGGCCGACAAAACGCCGCGAATTTTTCCATCACGTCGGACTCATCGCCAACAAAGGCACGGGTTGGTCCGTCATCCTCGGCAAATCCGATGCAGATAATGCTGCCTTTGAGCGAGTCGAGGGCTTGCCCACGCCAAGCCTTGTCAACCCCGGCCTCCTGATAGGCGCGGATTTTTTCGGGGTCTTTGTAGTTGGCGGGCGCTTCAACCTCGGACGGGTCGGGCTTGACCGGCCCCGGGATCGTTTCGATGTCGAGAAAAATCCTACGCATTTTCGGACTCCTTCACGTCCTCAAGGAACGCATGGGCTTCTTCGGCCGTCAGTTCTGTGAACGAGTTCACGCGCCGGTTCAAAAACGAACTCATGTCGGCCAGTCGGTCATCCCGCGTCGCGCCCTTGTAGTGCGCCATGATGGCCCTACGCTGTCCGTCGCTCATCGGTTGCGGGGCCTTGGGCGGCGGCACGTCGCCTGTGATTGCCAGGGCCTTGCGCCGCGCCTCGTACATGGCGACGACGGCCGGGCGGGAGGGATGGTCCTTGGGGATGGCGAGGCCGGTCAGGTACGGCACAAGGTCTGCCTCGCGGCCGATGCCCTGGATGGCCTGCTTGATGGCGTCCAGGTCGAGGGGGGCATGGGTGGGCACGTCGGGAACGTCAATCCCGGCGTCAAGCCATGCAATGAGGGCTTTCCCGGTGTCTTCGGTGGGCGTGAAAAACTGCCCGTCAAACAGGCTTGTGCGGTCCTTTGACGCCGACGCCATGTGCCGTTCAAGGTCAACATCCAGAACAACGGTAAACTCGTATTCCAGCCCGTCGCGCTGCACAGGCTGGAGGCCGACCTTTTTTGGCACCTTGACCGTCTTGCCGTTGCGAACCTCGTCAACCAGGACATGCTCTTGCTTGGTCCGCATGGTGCCGATGATGTGGCACGGCGAGGAAAGCATGGCGTCCACAAGCGCGTTATGGCGGGGCGTGACGGTCCTCCATGCGGCGAAGTCGTTACCCTGCCCCTTGCGCTTGTCCACGTCCTCCAGAAGCCCCCCAGTCCCCGACCACGCATGGCTCAGGCTGTCGATGATGATGACGGCATACCCGGCGCGCTCGGCTTCATGGATGGCATCGATGTACTTTTCAGGGGTGAACGGCGGAACCAGCCCACAAACGTCGTAGTCGCAAAGATGCGCGTAAAGCTCACCACTGCCGCGTTCCGAGTCGATCATGGCGATGCGCCCACCCATGCCCATGGCGATTTTAAGCGCGGAATACGTTTTCCCGGCACCGCTTGGGCCAAGAATCGCCAGCCGCAGTTTTGCTTTTTTTCTTTCAGCACGCTTGAACATCATCCGCATCCATTTGATCGGCCACGTAGAAAGGCCGCCGTTGCTGCATTTGCCGGGGCTGATAGCCCGGGGTTTCTTCGGGGTCGTCGTCCGTCATTTTTTGGGGTTGGCGCAGAAGAACACGGGCCAACGCTTGACGTTCTTCCGGGATTGCCATATCAATCACCTTTCGCCCACGCAGGCGTTGTTCTTGGCCGCCCCGGTGTTCACGCGCTGGGGCGGTTTGTTTTGCATCTCCGCGAACTGCCGGAACAGGCGGCGGATCATGGCCTCGCGGGCGGCGGGGGTCATGGCTTCCCCTCCGGTTCGCACTTCGCCAGGGCGGCGCGGGCCTTCTCCATCGCCACATCGCGCATCTTGGGGGAGTCGAACCATCCTTCGTCGTTCGCGTCTTGCGCGGCAACGAGTTCCTTTAACGCCTCCTTGAGGTCCGGCGCGGCCTTGAACAATTGGGCGACAGCCTCAAGTTCTTCGGTGGGAACAGCCTCGCCGCAGGGCTGGACGCTGCATAACCAGAGGTTCACCATCGGAGGCGGGTTGTTTGACGGGCGCGAACTGGGAACGAGTTTGTAAACAAACCGTCCATCCCTGTCGTACGGCCCCGGTGTATGGCTCATGCCGCGTCCTCCTCGATGTTTTTCACGGATTCCCAAAGCTGCTCCATGGTGACGCAAAACCCTGCCGCAGACAGGTCACGCCGGACCTTGGCGCAAAATTCGCATGTGGCGAACGTTTGGAAGATGCCGTCCCACATGCCGGTCACGCGCTCGTACCTGTCCCCGGGGTTGATCGTCTTCCCGCACTCGCAACAGCGATGCTCCTTCCTCGCCGCCGGATGCGAATCGACCATGAATTGCGGGGTCTCCACGTCGCCAGGGCATTCACAAAAGCTCATGCCGCATCGCCTCCCTTAAAGGTCTCGAATTCGCCACCCTTTTGCGCCCCGCCCCAAACCTCTTCCCACTCCCGGGACTCGCTGCACACCGGGCAGGGGAGGCCTTGTTTTCTACGCGCCCCGCACCGGGGGCAGAATCCGCTGGCGATGGCGAAGTGCCGGAGGTCGATCTTCACGGCTCGGGCTGTGGCGGTCATCCCCCCACCCCCACTCTCGGCGCAGGCCCGGGCTGCATCGTCGCCGGGAAGTCGCACCCCGGGGTGATCCCGTATTCCTCGCACAGGTCCAGGCCACGGGACGACATCTCGAAGTCTTCACACCGCGAAGCGTCGCCGTCCGCCCGCACTTCCGCCTTGCTCACGGGCTTGCCGTAGTTTTTCAGGTCGCTTTCGGCGGCTTCGCATCGGCCCATTCCGAACGCGGACTCCAGGAAATAGATGCACATGGCACATACTTTGTCGTTCATCGCCCCTACCTCCCAAGGCCCGGATCATTGATGGCCGCCACCAGGACGACGGCCAGGAAAAGCACGCACATCAAAAAGATGTCCTTGGCGGCCTGCCGCCAGTCGTCGGCGGAAAATGGTTTGTCGTCGCGGTAGCACATGGTTTCCTCCGATGGGGCCGGGTTGTCGCCCGGCCCCTTTACCCGGTTTGCTTTGCTCTTTCCGGCCTACACGGTCTTGACCCGTGCGCCCTTATGATGTTGGCAGGTCATTGTTTCTTTGCCTTTTCGTGCGCCGCCGGATGAGGCGGCTTGTGCTTGCTCGTGGCGTCGCCGGATGGATACTAGATCAGCGTGTTCAGGTGCTTGCACGTTCGCATGGTGCTTCCTCCTTCGTTTGTTCGTTGCCCCCTGGCCGGCTGGCGGGGGAAATGTTGTCTACTCCGGGCACGGCTCCCAGTAGTTGGGGATGACCAGGAAGGAGATGAAACTGCCGTCCGGGACCATGACGCCGATGCGCATGGTCTCTTCGAGACCCTGGCAGGAGCTGTCTTCCCTGGAAAACCCCTTCACGCCGGTTTCCATAACGATGCCCGGGGAGAACTCGGTCTTGTACGGCCCGCCGTTTTCCTTGAGGCGCACGATGTCGCCCGGCTTGAAATCGTAGGTGATGCTGTAGTCGGCCAGGGCCTTTTTCAGGTCTTCGGGGCTGGCCGGTTTGTCGGAGCGGTGTTCGTCCATTTCGCGCATCAACATTTTAGCGTTGCGCATCAACATTTCAGCAAGGCTCATGGTGTTAACTCCTGTCGGTTGAGGTTTCGTCAAAATTGGAACCAGGGGACGGAATCGAACCGCCCGGACTTCGCCAACGAACCCAGCTTGTCCTGTGACCACACTCCCTGGTGTTTCTGTCGAGCCTGGGGCAAGGGGCGGCGGGCCGGGCTTGATTCCGGCTTTGGGCTACTTGCTTGGCTCACTCCATGGAGTGTCCGCGCTTTCCCCAGCGGTCCCTCAAGGCTTGCGCAGTGCGGTTCGCCTCTGTTGGCGCGTGTCCTTCCACGCCGCCGTCCGCCCCCTCGCCCGGGGCTCGACTGTCAATGATCTGGTCGGGACGGGAGGATTTGAACCTCCGGCTTTCCGCTCCCAAAGCGGACGCTCTACCCCTGAGCTACGCCCCGAAATTCAATGATCTGGCGGAAGGGGAGGGAGTCGAACCCTTGCGCCCGGGGGCCGCCGCCCGTGATTGGGCGTCCTCGCGCCACCACCGCGGCGGTGGTATCGGCAACGCGGAGATGCCATTGGCCTGTCTCGGCCACCCCTCCAAATTCAATGATCCGTCGTGCTACTTCATGGGCGCGACGCCGCAGGCCCCTTTGCCCCGGGAGTTGTCCAGGGTTGTCGCCGGGGCGTCAGGAACGAGGTCAAGTCGTTGTTCGTCGAACCATCGGCCGTCCGCCATCTCCCCGTCCTCCTTGCATTTGGGCTGAACCAAATACTGGTCGCAGCCGGTCAGGTAGGAGGCTTTCCCCGTGACGATCCCGGTAAAGCCGGTGATCTTGTCTTTCGCTTTGACGCCAAGGTCCATGTTGCCTCCATAAGTTTAACGATTCCAAAAGCATCGAACCTGTAAGAAAACCTTTCCAGTTGCCCTCCGCGTCCCTGGCCCCTTCATTGTTCCGGCTATGCCGTGGATGGTCACCCTCGCGGGGCTTATCCTCCGGGGCTGTTGGTTCGCTTCCGGCTCTCGCCTGCCTTGGCCTCTACTTTCGCCCGTGGGCGGGTGTTCGGGGTTGCGGCGGCGTCCAGGTTGGGCCTGGAGAGAGGAGGAGGCCGGGCCGGGCTTGATACCGGCTTGCTGGCATTTCACACTACTGGCCGCCCGGAGCACTGGGCTGTCCCGACTTTGCTTTTTAGCGCGTCGTTCCCTTGTAAATGATGCCTTTCCGCCGAGGAGTATCCAGCTTGAAGTCTCAGCGTGTCCATCCACGCCGCCAACCTCCCCCTCTCTCCATTCCCAACTCGGTTTTCAATGATCCGGCCCGTGGGCTCACTCGCTCCATCGGTGCCGCGAAAACGGCACCTGGGAGGGAATGAGCTATTCTTTAACTTCGGCAAACTCCCCGTTTTCCAAGCGATACCACGTGTCCGCTTTGATTGTTTTGCCGTCCACGATGTCAGCCTTGATGGCGACGATTCCCCCGTCGTTGTCTCTTTCGACGCAGCAGATAGCGCAACCCACAGCTCCCCTGGCTTTGGATTCGTACCCGGCGGCGAGGGCTACGCTGTCCTCTCCCGTGGCGGACGCGGCTCCCTGGTCACCCGTGGCGGACGCGGCTCCCCGTGGCCCCGTGGCGGACGCGGCTCCCTGGTCACCCGTGGCGGACGCGGCTCCCCGTGGCCCCGTGGCGGACGCGGCTCCCCGTGGCCCCGTGGCGGACGCGGAATCTTCAAGCGTGGCACGCTCCCATGTGTAGGCAACGGCCGCCTTAACCAGCCCGGCGAGGGAAATTTCCGCCCCGATTGTCAATTTCTTCGTGACTCGTTTTGTGTCGTTGCTCTTCTCGGTTGAGGCGCAATCGGTGGACACCTCGCAATACCGGCTGGTGGCGGGAGGGTAGTAGCTAAAGCAGTCGAGAGGATGCTCACAAAAATGGAGGCCGGATTCACATAACGACAAGTCTCCGTCGTGCTCGTGCGTTTGCCCCACTTCGTACTGGAGCCCTCGGCACCGCAAGTCCTTGTCGAAACCCTTGAAGCCCGTCACCGTTTGCGCTTCAGGCTTTTTCTTGTTTTTTGACATTGTATATCTCCCCGTGTTTTTGAGATTCCCGCTTCGGCCCGTGGGCCGCGTTCGTCGTTGATGGCAATATAGGGCGATTCACCCTAAATTGTCCAGATGAATTTTGGGTTTTTTGCCCAAAATAAAAAATTGAGCGCAAAAAAAACCGCCTTTCGGCGGCGGGGGGGGGCTGGGTGGTTGGCTGGTGGTTCGCCCTGGCGGGATGGCAAGAAAAAGGCCCGCGTGGGCGGGCCTTAAAGCTTGCGCCGCGTTGGATTGCGTTCTCCTGTGCGCGGCGGCCTTGCGGACGAACCCCAAGGACTTAATCACCCGATTGGGTGCGGACTATTTTTTAGGAAGTCGGTCTAGCAGCGTGTCTAACTTGGCCTCAACCTTGTCAAAGCTGGCAATTGACCGACTTTCGCTTGCGGATATTTTCTCTTCAAGTTTGGTGTATCCTTGCCACATAGCTCCGGCCAACACCAAGAAAAGAACAGCGACGGTCGAGGCGAAGATAATGAAATGTTTATCCATTTTTGAAGAAATTTGCCTTATGTCCTGCTCAATAAGGGACAGGCGTCTGTCCGAAGACTCGGCAAAAGCCTCTAGCTTAGCAACCCTGGTGTCCATGTCACAGCCTCCGCCAAAATCATAAGATGGCATGGCGTCAGCGTCAACCCCGCGATCCGGAGGCAGGCTCATAAGCGCGAAAATGAGTCGTTGGTCATGGGGTTTCATTTTTGGTCCCCGGAGACTGGATTGACTTGGCGATTTCAATAATTGTTGATCTCATTTTTTCTCCGCCATAGTCTTTATATACGGATTCAACCCATTTTAGATTCGTCAAGTCAACCAATCTGTATCCTAATTCTTGAATGTTTGTTTCGTATAGCGCGTCAAGCTCTTCCTTTGACAAAACCCACTGCGAAACGCTTCCACATTCGTCGCAAACAGTGAAAAAAGACAAAAACCGTAGTTCGCTTTGCGAAAACGGATGTGGGATGATAGGAAGATGTTTCTTTTCGTCGCGATTGATGTAGGCGTTTACAGCAAACCATCCAGGTTCAAGCGGCAAGCTCGAAATAAAAAATATTTTCGCCAGTTCGCCGCATCGGCACTTTTTCTTTTCCAAAGACACAAGGGGGTTGTTGCTCATGTCATTCCCTCCGTTTTTGGTATGCAAACAATTTGCGGACGTTGGGGAAAATTTTTTTGCCTATCTGAACCCCGGCCCCCGCCCGGAATTACGCGGAGACAGGGAGCTTTTTAGGGGGCTGGCGCTTTTCAATTTCTTTGGCCACAGACCTTGCTTTTGCGATAAAGTCAAAAAAAGTGTCTTCTGGGTTTTTCTTCAGGACCTCGCTTAGCCGTAAAACCTCTGAAAACGTAATCCCTTCTGGATTGGACTTGATTGCATCCCACCTCGTTTTATCCGCCTTCCCCCACATGGCCCTGCAAAACGCAGAGACATTGAATGGGTCTGAGCCGGGCCGCCCGCGCCCTTCACGCTTTAGGGTCGGGACGCCAGGGGCCTCCTGGTAAATAACCTCTAAAATTGCTTGGCACATAATATCCATCCTTTGCCCATACCATGGGCGGCCAAACCTTCAAGGTCTATTTCCCCCAAAATTCCCGCTTGCATTTTAGGGTGGATTGCCCTAAATTATCGCCATGAGCACAATCGAAGAGGATTTCACCACCCTGCGCGAGGCTTACGGCTCCCACCTTCGTGTTGCGGCCATCCTTGGGATGGACGGACGACACTATCGGCGCGTCCGGGCTGGAGAGCACAAAAACAAGTGGACCCTCCAGGCCATTGCCGAGGCTGCGGCCAGGGTGCGCGCAAGCCAGCCTCTCCCCGCCCCCGCCCAGCCCCAGGAGGCCCCCAATGTTTGATGACCTTCTCGACCATCCCTTGGCCGCGGCCACGATGATCTGCGTCATCCTCGGCCAGCTTTCCAACCTCGTCGCCAATCTGTGCATCATCCTTGGTGCGCGCTGATAACGGCCGCATAATCCTTATGGCGACGGACCAGGAACACATGAATCAACGGGGCATCGGTATGAAAAAGCACAGGCGCGGACTTCGTGAGGCCGGACGGGACCAAAAGGGAGATGCTTTTTCGCGTCTCTTCCGTCCTGACATACCCGGCGACGCCGCCAAGAGTGTCATGCTCGCTTTGCCCGGCGAAGGTTCCGCATTGAAGCTCTACGGTCGTCACCAGGATATCTTTCTGCCCCCGGTTCTCGATGTGAATTTTCGTCTCGATCATGCCGGAAATCGGGCTTGTCCGGTCAAGGCGGACTCGCGGCCTATCCTGGCTCCGGTTCCGCGCCCAATTCAGGAAGGCGAACACGCCACCGGACAGGGCCGCCACGGCTGCAACGCACGAGGCAATTGGGCCGTAAACATGAACGAAGTCGAGGGGCATAGGTATGACCTCCAAAGAATGGCTTTTCCTTGCAACCCTCGTGTCCATCGGCCTTGCCGCTCTGTCAAGGCTGTTGGTTTGAACTCCCAACCCCAGGAGGCGTGAATCATGCGCCACGACCGCACCGGACGCATCTATCATGACCCCGTTTCCCGCCCGGCCCACGTCATCGAGTCGGGCGACATGCACCGTTGCACGATCTGCGGGGCCGAAACTCGGGCCGAAGGGCGGTTGCTCAGGACGTGGTTCGAGTTTCATGGCTTATGCCCATTTCGGGGAGCGCAAGCTGGTACATCACGCTCCCGGGCCAGCGTTCAGCCACCATGCCCGAGGCCCGCGCAAGCATCGCTTCCAGGCTTGTGCCCGGCGGAACAGGGAAGCGCCTCCAAAAGATTTCGGCGGCCCGAATCACGCGCATCGTGACAAGGACTGCGCCGGGCAGGACTTCGCAGGTGACGGATAAATTGTTTTCCATGCAGAGAGCATAAACGAGTGCTCACGGACCTCAAGGAACTTCAAGGAATGCAGGGGTATCAAATGGAACTCGACCTGAAAACAATGCCCGTCGGCGCGGCCATCCAACAGGCGAAAATCAAGTCAGGGCTGGATTATCGCACCATCGCGACGCGCATGGGCATCCATCATTCCGTGGTCAAAAAACTTTTTGCCGAACACCAGGATCGTCTGCCGGACATCCTTGAAGTCGTCGAAATTTGCAATGCGCTCGGCAACACCTTTCTTCTCGACTGGCTGGCCGCACAGGTCGAAATCCTTCCGGTGGAAGCCCCAACGTCCGTTCCCGGCCAGTTCTGCCGCCTCTCCGAATCGTTTGCGAACACCGCCCGGGCCACTACCGAGGCCATGGCCGACGGCCACACGTCGCCGCAAGAGGCGAACGATATCTTGCTGCATGCCCGCGAAGTCCGCGACGCCGCCACGCGCTTGATGGGCGCTTTGGAGCCGATTGCCGGGCAGATGTACAAGGGTGGGAAATGGGTGAAGGTCGAAATTTTTGAGGGACGGCAATGATCGAAGGCCAGCCGCACATCACGGCCCTGATTTTGGGGAACCAGCCGACCATGAATCAGGCCGGGGCTGACGCCGAGGGCACAGGCCGGGCCATGGCGAAGGGACAGCCCTTCAACTGTGTCCGTGGCCAGGGCCGCTTGACGCTGGCCCAGTGCTTGGAGCGGTTTTTGGGCGGCCATCCGGTTTGCGCCCGGGACTGCGGGTGCAGCTTGGGGAAGAGGGCCGTGGAGAAAAATCCAACAGCCGAGGAAACCATGGGTTACAAGGACAAATACGGCGACTGCTCGTGTGGAAAGACCGGCGTGAAGCTCGACAAGAACGGACGCTGCTACAAATGTCAGGAGGCCATTCGGGAGGCTGCGAAAGAGGAGCGCAAGACCCGCGTGATTGGTCCGGCGCCCGATGCCCCGCCCAAGCCCGTCGCGGCCATCCAGGAAACGCAGGAGCTCGACGACGGCCAGCAAGTCGGCCCGCGCGTCGAGGAGGCGGGGGAGAGGCTGAACGCCACGGCGGAAGGCTTGCGCCCCCTGGTGAACACCTTTTCCGCGCTCACCGTGCCGGAGTCCGTGCCGCCCGAGGGACAGCTTGTTGGTGATGAAGATCCTTTGCCCGACGCCTGCCAGGGTTGGCCGGAGACGGCCGGGCCCCTGGTCATCGACGGCATGGAGTTTGAGGCGTTCACCTCCACCAGGGCCAAAGTCAGTCCGACGCCGCTTCTCTCTGTCCAGTCCGGAAGGGTGTTCAGCTTCAACACCGGGGCCATTGAAACCTTCGGCCTCGCCCGGTTCGCCTACGTCGAACTTTTTGCCAGCGCCGACCGCAAATCCGTCGCTTTCAAATTCTCCGAGGATTCCCCGGCCAGCGGCCACGGTGTCAGGGCCACGGACTCCAAAGACCGAACCCGTAAGCGCATCGGCGCGCAGGGCTTCATGAGCGCCTTCGGCTTGGACCTCAAGGGCAAAGGGCCGTGGCCGCTGAAGCAGCCGCAACCCGGCGTGCTCGTGGCGAGGGTGGGATGAAATACCAGGACTTTATCAAATCGAAGCATGTGCGGGTTGGCGAAGTCGGCTTTACCCCTGGAGAAATGCATTGTTCCCTTTTTGACTGGCAGCGCGCCATCGTCGAGTGGGCATGTCGCAAGGGTCGGGCCGCACTTTTTGAGGACTGCGGGCTTGGGAAAACGAGGCAACAATTGGAGTGGGCGCGTCAAGTCGTTCATCACACTGGCCGCCCCGTGCTGATCGTTGCCCCGCTTGCAGTTGGCGCGCAAACCGTGGCCGAAGGCATGGAAATTGACCTCCCCGTGGCGCAGGTTCGCGGGCAACAGGGAGTCACCTCGCCCGGCGTCTACGTCACAAACTATGAGATGGTGGAGCATTTCAACCCTCGGGAGTTTGGGGGCGTCGTGCTCGACGAATCGTCGATTCTAAAGGCGTTCATGGGTAAGACGAAACGACTCTTGGTCGAGATGTTTTCATGCGTCCCATATCGTCTTGCATGCACGGCTACGCCTGCCCCGAACGATTTGTGTGAACTTGGCAATCACTCTGAATTTCTTGGGCTATTCTCTCTCCAGGAAATGCAGTCCCGGTGGTTCGTCAACGACGGATTTGATGCCGGATCGTATCGGCTCAAGAAGCACGCCGCGTATGATTTCTGGCAGTGGGTTGGATCTTGGGCTGTTTGCATCCAGACGCCGGCCGATCTTGGTTTCGATGGGTCCGCCTTTGTCCTCCCGCCTCTTGTTACGCATCAACACGTTGTCGCTGTGGATGAGTTTAAGGACGGCCAAGGTACGCTGGTCAACATGCAGAAGCTTTCCGCGACGGCGCTTCACCAAGAACTTCGCGAAACGGCCCCGCAGCGCGCTGAAAAGGTGGCCATCCTTTGCAATCAATCAACCGAGCCGTGGGTTGTGTGGTGCCATACGGACGCGGAGTCCGACGAACTCATGAATCGCATACCCGACGCCGTAGAGGTAAAAGGGTCTATGCCGATACAGCGCAAGGTGGACAACCTCGCGGCGTTTAGCAGCGGGGGCGCTCGCACCATCGTCACCAAGCCCAAAATCGCGGGATGGGGGTTAAACTGGCAACACTGCGCAAACATCGCCACTGTCGGGCCTTCGTATTCCTTTGAGTCCAGATACCAAGCAATCCGCCGTTGCTGGCGTTTCGGCCAAAAACGCCAAGTCGAGGATCACGTTGTCATGACCCGCCGTGAGTCGGCGGTTTTCGAGGTCGCACAATCAAAAGAAGTGCAGCATCAATCCATGGCCGACGCGATGCGCGAGGTCGGGCATGATTTGTCTGTGGCGAGACGACGCGAGTTAAAAGAATACCGACCTATTCAGCAAATAAAACTGCCGTCTTTTATCAGGAGCGATAGCCATGCAATGTGAAAATCAGGCCCACGGCAAGAACTGGTCAATCTACCTTGGGGATTCATGCGAGGTCATCAAGGGAATCCCTGACGGGTGCATGGATTTTTCGGTTTTCTCCCCGCCGTTTTCGTCCATCTTCGTCTATTCGGATTCCGAGCGCGACATGGGGAACTGCGCCACGGACGACGAGTTTTACAAGCACTTCGGGTTCCTGGTCCCTGAACTCTTGCGCGTTACCCGCCCGGGCAGGTTGTGCGCTGTCCATTGCTCAGACCTGCCGATGTTCAAGTACAAGGACGGCAACGTGGGGTTGAAGGACTTCCCCGGCGAGTTGATCCGCCTGTTTTCATCCCATGGGTGGATCTATCATTCCCGTGTGACGATATGGAAAGACCCCGTAGTGGAGATGCAGCGCACGAAATCCGTTGGGCTTCTTCACAAACAGCTTTGCAAGAACTCTGCGATGGTTCGTCAGGGAATATCTGACGTGCTTCTGGTTTTTCGCGCCCCTGGCGAAGACGTTCCAGTCCATCGTCCGGGAGGACTTGACCCGTCAGAATATGTTGGGACTGGTGATCCGACGCCATCCCGTGGCGATGTGGTCCCGATGCAAACGAGCATCGACGTGTGGCAGCGGTACGCCTCTCCGGTCTGGTTCGACATCAACCAAACCAGGACGCTCAACGTCCGAGTGGCCCGAAGCGAGAAAGACGAACGACACCTCTGCCCCCTTCAACTGGACGTGATCGAACGCGCCATCGAGTTGTGGACCCTTCCCGGAGAAGTCGTTTTCACCCCGTTCGCGGGCATCGGTTCGGAGCTTTACGGGGCCGTCTCGCGCAAGCGCAAGGCCGTGGGGATTGAACTCAAGCCGGAATACTTTGCACAGGCCGTGAAGAACCTGCGGGCCATCGAAATGGAGTCGTCAAGGCCATCTCTTTTGGAGGTCAGCAATGCGTAAAATCTACCTTGCAGGCCCATATCGCATCCTGACAAATCCGTGCGCCATGAGCGGTTTGTAAAGCTCAATGTGCTTTCCGGACTTCTCCTGGCCCAGGGCAATATCGTTTTTTCGCCCATATCCATGACTCACCCGATAGCCACGATGTGCGACTTGCCTCTTGGTTTTGACTTTTGGGAGGCTCAAGACCGCGCGTTTATCGAGTGGTGCGATGCGCTTTATGTGGCGATGATTTCAGGATGGGATGAAAGCGTGGGGGTCGAGAAAGAAGTCCGGATCGCCAAAAAGATGGGAAAGCCGGTGGAATATCTCAAGGTGCCATCATGACCACCCAACACACGCTTGTTTGCCCCTCCTGCGGCGTCCCGTGGGTTGACCACCTCGGGATGACCGGGACGTGCGCGAAGTTGCGGGAGGCGACCAGGACGTTGCGGACGCTCAAGACGATTTTGTCCAGCGCCGAGGGCGATGATGTGGCGGCACGTCAAGCCGTGGAAATAATCGATGTGACCTTGGAGCGGGTGGAGAGGCAATGAGCGAAATTTTGTCCATCTACGCCCGCGCCCTGGCCCACTACGGCTCTCGCGCCCAGATCGACCAGACCATCGAGGAGTGCGCCGAACTCATTGTGGCGCTGCGGCATCACATGCGTGGCCGGGCAAAAGAGGCGCAGGTCATCGAGGAACTGGCTGATGTGCAAATCATGCTGGAACAGATGCGGTTTTTGTTCGGCGAGGCCGACGTGGACGAGGTGAAGCGGGAAAAGCTGGCGAGGCTGGAGAAGAGGATGGGGGGCCACACCGATGCTCTATGAATCCCGTGACCACCGTCGCCGCGAACGGGACGACGCCGACGTTCAACATCTCCGGTGGGCCGAATACGAGCGGCGAAAGCGCGCCATCGCGGACGAAGCTATAGATGCCACGGACTACGAGATTCGTGTGATGCAGTTGGCGAAGGAGATGGGGATATAGCATGGAATGGTTCCGCTTTTACGTCGGCACAACCACGGACCCGAAATTCCGCGTCGTGGCTAAGAAGGCAGGATCGCGACTGGGGGACGTGCTGTCTGTCTGGCAGATGATCCTGGAGAGGGCGTGCGCGTCGGCCGAGCGGGGCCGAGTTGACGGGTTTGACTGTGAAGGCGCGGACGCGCTGCTGGACCTTGATGACGGGTCAGCTTGTAAAATTTTTGCCGCGATGGAGTCTAAGGGTTTGATCGTGTCCGGGAGAGTCGCCGCGTGGGAAAAGAGGCAGCCCAAACGAGAACGCGAGGAAGACAGCTCAAACAGGGTCAAAGCGTTTAGGGAACGCCAAAAGCTAGCAAGTATCGCCACTTGCGACAATGTAACGCCATGTAACGCCATGAAACGCCAAGAAACCCGTGTAACGGGGGCTTGTAACGAGATCATCGAAAAGTCCGAAAACAACCCCCTTAACCAGGGTGTTTTCGAGGATAGCAATCAAGAAATCGAAGGCGAACTTAACAACGAAAATCAAATAAATACTGATGTTTACGACAATGTAACGCCATGTAACGCCACGCAACGCCAAGAAACGCCTAGAGGAGAGGAGATAAGAGAAGAAAAGAATAAAGAAAGAAACACCCCCCCTCCCCCCTCTCGGGGGGTGACGCGACCGCCTGCGGCGGATCGCGAGTTTGACGAGTTTTGGCAGGCGTTCCCCAAAAAGAAATCCAAGGGCCAAGCCAAAAAGGCATGGGACAAGCTCCGCAAGGAGAAAAAACTTCCACCGCTTCCCACGATGTTGCAAGCCATAGCAGCCGCAAAGGCGGGCCATGATTGGCAAAAGGACGGCGGAAAGTACATCCCATACCCGGCGACTTGGCTTAACGGCGAGAGATGGGAGGACGAGCCAACGCAGGTGGCGAAAGTTTCCGGAGGGCACCCGTCGTGGTTCTGAAATCATTTACCGATTTTGGGATTGAGGTGCCTTCGGATGCTACGGGCGACGTGAAGACGACATGCCCGCAGTGTTCGCCGTCCAGGAAAAAATCCACGGACCCGTGCTTGAGCGTGAACGTGGACGACGGCGTCTGGAATTGCTGGCATTGCGGCTGGACGGGCGGGCTGAAAATCGCTTCGGAGAAGAAAGAACCAACGCCGAAGCGGCCAGTCAAGCCTGCCTACAAGGCCAGCGTGGACTTGCCCGAGAAGGTGCTGGCGTACTTCTCCGGGCGCGGGATCACGCCCGAGGCGTTGAAGGCGAATCGGGTGGGCTATGGCATGGCCTGGATGCCCGGGGCGGACGGGGAAGTGACGTGCATCCAGTTCCCCTACGTCAAGGGCGGCGAAGTCGTGAACATCAAGTTTCGCGACGGGAAAAAGAGGTTTCGGCAGGCCAAAGATGCCGAAAAATGCCTGTACCGCTTTGACGAAATCGCATCCCGGGCCAGCGCGAGTAGGTTCCTGGTCATCACCGAGGGCGAGATGGACGCCCTGTCCCTGGTGAGCATCGGCATCAACGCCGTAACTAGCGTCCCCGACGGCGCGCCATCTCCGGATACGAAGCAGTACGAGAAGAAATTCAGCTTCTTGGAGCCCGCCGAAGAAATCCTTGCCGCCTATGGCCGCGTGATCCTGTGCGTGGACAATGACCTGCCCGGCCAGACGCTTGAGCGTGAGCTTGCCCGACGCATCGGCGTCGAAAAGTGTTGGCGCGTCACATACCCCGACGGGTGCAAGGACATCAACGAAGTCCTGGTCAAGCACGGCAAGGACGCTGCGGCGGCGGTCATTACCAACGCGGTTCCGATGCCCGTGGTGGGGCTGTTTGGGATTCCCGACCTCGCCGGGGATGTGGACTTGCTTTACGCCGAGGGGATGCGTCCTGGCGTTTCCACTGGGTGGGCGTGCCTGGATGAGTTCTACACCGTTCGCCCGGGCGAGATGACGATTGTGACCGGCATCCCAGGTTCAGGGAAGTCAAACTGGCTGGACGCGCTCCTGGTCAACCTCCACCGGGAACAGGAATGGGCGTTTGCGCTGTTCTCACCTGAGAACTGGCCGCCTGAGAGGCATGTTGCCAACATCCTGGAAAAGATCATCCGAAAGCCGTTCTCGACGAAGTACAGCTACACGGAACGGATGCGAGAAGATGAAGTGGCCTCGGGAATGCAATACATGGACGGATTTTTCCATTTCATCATGCCGCCAGAAGACGAAATGTCCCTTGATAGCATTTTGCAAAAGGCTCGTGCCGCGATATATCGTTTTGGTTGCCGTGGTGTTGTTATTGACCCATGGAATGAAATAGAGCATAATCGTGGCGACAAAATGAGCGAAACGGACTACATTTCACAATGTTTAACAAAGATTCGTCGATTCGCAAGGATAAACAATGTTCATGTGTGGCTTGTCGCGCACCCTACCAAGCTGCAAAAAAATAAGGACAGCGGGGATTATCCCGTTCCGACGATGTATGACATTTCCGGAAGTAGTCACTGGAGGAACAAAGCGGACAACGGAATATGTGTCCACCGTCCTGACATAGAGCGCGATGTGACTGAGGTTTACATCCAAAAGGTTCGCTTCCGTGAGATTGGAAAGCCCGGAAAGGCAGAACTGAAGTACGCCCGCGAGTGCGGAGTATATTTCGAGTAAAAGGAGACATCAATGAATCTTTTTATCGCATCAGGCCGCATCGGGAAAGATGCCGAAACGAAATACACCAGCGGCGGAATGGCCGTCACCACGTTTTCATTGGCTGTCGATACGGGTTTTGGAGACAAGAAAAAAACGATGTGGCTTCGTTGCAAGGTCTTTAAGCGTGAAAACCTGGGGCAACACCTGACCAAGGGCAAGCCGATCATGGTTCGCGGCGAACTGACTATCAACGAGTGGGAAAAGGACGGCCAGAAGCATTCCATGCCCGAGGTCATTTGCAACGAGGTCGAGTTCCAGCAGGGACAGGCACGCAACCAGGGTCAGAGATCGGCGCAGGACGACAATGGCCCGGCGTTTCCGAGTGATTCCCAGGGTATGGACGACGTTCCCTTTTGAGCAAGGGAGCCAATATGACCCTCCTCCGCACCTACTATTCCTGGCTCTGGCACGAGGGCCTTCGCCCCTGGGAACGCATCTGGTGGGGAGGCCGTCACGAACATGCCCTGTCGCATTATCGCTATATGCGGGAGGTGTGGTTCTGCGGCATCTGCCGGGCCAGGGTGTACGAGTGCGAGCCGGGGGAGTGGGCAAGGCTGGTGAGGAGTGGCGCAAGATGAGCAAGCCGGAAAAGTCCGAGAACGTACCTGTGGGTGACGCGACAGGCCAGGACGAGGCGTAGCCGTAAAAATGAAGAACGCGCCCCCACGCGCCGCGTAGTGCGAAATAGAGGCATATGGGAGGTTAGGGCGGGATGAAATTTACAGTCTACACTCGGCCAGTCGGACAAATGAGGTCCAGGGCAACAATCCGGGGGCGTCACGCCACGGTCTACAAGGCCGCAAAACAGGAACAGCGAGAGCAAACCTTGGCCGCGTTGATGATCGAACACAAGCCCCAAGCCCCCTTGGACGGGCCTGTATTGCTCTACGTCAACGCGGTGTTTGCTTGCCCGGCCAGCAAACCCAAGAAGTGGAAATTTGAGGCGCTGACCGGGCGCATCCGGCCCACAACGAAGCCGGACGCCGACAACATTGCCAAGCATATCAAAGACGTGATGACGCAACTCCAGTTCTGGCACGACGACAAGCAAGTCGCGGAATTGGTGGTGCGCAAGTGGTACGGAACCAGGGATCACATTGACATTGACGTTCGCGCTGCGGCTGTCGCTCCGCTCGGGCTTTTGGAGCCGGAAGATGGCGAAGCGGCGTGACGCATTTGTCAAACCATACTTTAACTAATCGCGCTGGATAGTTCAATTCTGGGAAAATACGATGAAACTTTACCACGCCACCACGCCACGAAAATTGGCCAGATACATAGCCTCGGGGCGTATCATCCAGCCTGTGCGGGGGTTCACAACGCCGGAGGCTGCGAAGCATTGGGCCGTTCGCCATGGACGGTCCATCATCCTGGAATTTGATGCCCTCAGGCCGTGGAAACTGCCGGACCACCATAACCGGCATGGAACGGCGTGGTGGAACGAGGGCGACGTGGTGGAGTGGCGGGAAATAACAGCCAGGGGATTGATAAACGTCTAAAGAGGCAAGAGGAAGAGGGTTCTATCTTTTGAAAGACGCCCCGCCCCCGGCAGTCTGCGCCCTGGTTTGCACGATGTGGGACAAATCTCGGGGCTGTATTGCAGACACGGCAGCGATGTTGTGCAGGCATAGGCCGGTTGGTGTGTGCGCGCACGGCGCGGAAACGGCCCAAAGGTGGGCGAAGGAGAAGGAACGTGGGAATAGCTGACGAAGCAACGCGCGATGCACTGGCGAAGGAGGATGAAGCGATTATGGGTCGTAAACGCTTCACGGAAGACGAGGAGAACGGCGGCGCGATACGCCAAGGAGTGCGGAGCCGGGTGTGTGTTTGTCCAGCCTCCACCCCCTACGACTCCCTGGCCCAGGTCTTGGACGCCGCATTGCTCCAGGCCAGTTCCGGAAAGGGAGCGGAGCGCCACGCGAACAACCAGCCTTTCGAAAACCAGCCCATAATGCAGATCACGCGGCTCCTGGACGGGCACCCGGTGGGCGCGCTGGCCTATCAGGCCATCAAGAAAATCATCGAGGCCGGGCGGCTCTACACGCTTCATGGGCCTGCCGCTGCGGTCAAGGAAACGATGGGGGCCATCAACTACGCGGCGGCTATGGCCATTCGGCTGCGTGAAATGGGCGAGGCCAAGAAATGAGGTTCTTCGGCGGACGCGACTTCTACCGCCTCTTTGTGGGGAATGACACGCATTGCGGTCACTTCGCGGGATTGACGCCCCCGGAGTGGCATTTCCCCCTCGACGGGGCCAGGGCCGAAATCGGGCAACTCCAGCGTGAACTCTGGGGCTGGTTTACCGGCACCGTGGACGCGCTCAAACCATTCGACGGCGCGGCGTGGATTGCTGACCTCATTGACGGTGCCGGGCATCGCTCGGGCGGAACCGAACTCATTACCACGGACAGGTACGAGCAATGTGAGATGGCCAAGGCCGTGGTTCGCCATGTCGGGGCCAAGTACAACCGATTCGTCTACGGCACACCGTACCACACCGGGGATGCCGAGGACTTTGAAAAAATTGTGGCCGACGCCTTTGATGCCAAGATCACGGATCAGGCTTGGATTGAGCGCCACGGCATCGTGTTTCACCTCAAGCACCACATCGGCGGCACCAGCATCCCGCACGGCAAAGGCACGGCCCTGATGAAGGACATGCTTTGGAATCTCCTGTGGGCCGAGATGGAGGCGCAACCGAAGGCCAACGTTTACCTTCGCGGCCATACCCACCGATACATCGGGATCGACGACATAGGCCCCAGGGGAGGCCCGCGCATGGGGTTTTGTCTCCCTGCGCTCCAGGCCGCACAAACCAAGTTCGGAGGCCGCCGTTGCAGCGGGATCGTGCATTTCGGGTTCATGCATTTCGACATTTTCAAGACAGGAGAAATCCAATGGAAACGCCACATCCTCAATGTTCGGGCGGCGGTGCCCCCTGTGGAGCAACTTTGACCGTGGACATGGTTGACCTTCTTTCGAGGCTTAACGAGGCCAGCCAGGGCGAAGGGATGACCACTGCCGAGATAGCCGAAGCCATGATGTGCGGCGAAGAGAAGGTACGAAAATTGCTCAAAATGGCTATCAAAGAGGGCCGTTGCCGCCCGGCACGCAAGACCATCGTCACAATGGCAGGGACGCAACAAAACGTTCACAGCTATGTGCTGACGGGGGAAGGCTCGTGAAAGCCCTCGCCCTCGGCCTGCTCATGATAACCGCCTACCATCCGGGCCAGGGTGGCAGCAACGGCATCGGGGCCATGGGGCACGAGGTGCGCCCGGGGCTGACTGCTGCTGTAAGTCGTGACATGCGTGATCTTTTAGGCCAAGAAATCCATGTGGATGGCGTAGGTTGGGTTTTTATCCAAGACTTGACCGGCCCTGATGCCCGGCGCACCATCGACCTGTGCGTCGAGGACGAAGCCACGGCCAGGGAGTGGGGGAGACGGGAAAGGGTTGTGCGGGTCGAGAAAACGGAGTCGCCATGAAGTCCATCGCTCTATTTTTTGTCCTGGCCTGTCTGCCCTGGCCCGTCCACGCCGCAGACCTGTCGGCCGTAGTCGTCTCGGTCTACGATGGCGACACGTTGACCGTGGATATTCCGGATGCGCCTGCGGTTTTCGGGGAGCGGATCGGCGTCCGCGTGCGAGGCATCGACACGCCCGAGATGCGCGGGGGTACGCATGAAACGCGCCAGATTGCCGTCCAGGCCCGGGATCAGGTGCGAGGCTGGTGCCCGGCCGGGAGCGTGGCGGAACTGCGTGACGTGGCCCGGGACAAGTATTTTCGGCTTCTGGCGCGGGTCGAGTGCGGCGGCATCGACGTGGGGTCGGCGCTCCTGGGGCTTGGGCTGGCGAGGGAGTACGACGGGGGGAAGAAAGGGGAGTGGACGGGAACCGGCGACATGCCGCGTAGGGAGGAAAGGCCGTGAAACTTATCATCGCCATCATCATCCTGGCCCTGTCCGCTTCCTGCGCTCTGGCCGATTCAGGGACCGGCGAGGTGCCGCGTAGGGAGTCCAGTCGCATCTACGACACCCAGGGCCGCTACCAGGGCCGCGTCTACGACGGCAGGGTGTTCGATTCCAGGGGCCAGTTCCAAGGGCGCATTCGCGACGGCAAGGTTTTCGACGCCCGGGGCAATTTCAAGGGCCGGGTCAAACAGGACCGGCCAGGAGGGCGCGATGCAGACCGATAAAGCCCCCGTTGTCGGGTTCGGGCCTGTCCAGGCGTGCGACCTGACGACGGCCAAACAGGTGGCCGATGAGCTTGGTATTTCACGAGGCACACTCTACGTGCTCCTTCGGGGCGACGATCCGCCCCCGGTCTACCAGGACGGCGGCCCGGGATCGACCATGCGCGCGTCGTCGTGTGAGCTTGCGGCGTGGCGCGCGCGCCGGGCGAGGCAGTAGCCCAGGGACCGGCGGGTTGCTGCGTAGGGATTGTTTGCGCCTATCCCCCGCACGCAGGGGAACACAAAACTCTTTTCTACGGTCCACCCCCGCACTGCGGGGAACGATTTAATCTATCTTTCTATGTGATTTTTTTCAACTGAAACTTCCTATTGTAAACCATCTGACGGGAACACCCTATCTCGTCCGCGAGGGCCGCGACGTTTTCCCCGGCCAGAATCCGGGCATCGTATTTGTTCCACGGTATGGTCTGGCGGCGGCCCCCCCGTCGTCCATTTGCCCGGGCCACGGCAATTTTCTTTCCCCACACGTCAAACGGCGACGGAATCCCGAGTTCACGACGCAATTTCGCCATCAGCGTTTTGAACCATGACAGGCCGTCCGCATATTGTTTTCCGTGCGTGACAATGTTTTTGTGTTCGGCGTATTTATTGAAAATTCGAATTCCATTATACCACGCCGCATGGTAAAAATCCTGTGGGCTCAATTCTCCAGCCAATGCCGAGCGCATGAACGGATTGAGCGCGTGCTGCACGGCGGTCACAACCTCGGCCCGCAACGTGCTGTCGCCCCATTTCGATATTTGCTGTTTTCGATCAATCCCGATGCTCGGTTTTCCATAGAGCGCCACGCCAACAGCCTTGGGAACAACGGTTTTCGAGGTTTCGGAGTAGATGACGAAAATTTCCGGCGGAATATCCGGATTCCATGGAAATCGGCCCTCGTGCATTTGCGCAATCACAGCCTGTGAGCCGCGCGCCGAAAACCACCTTACGGCGGCCCCGGGCGGCGTGTCCTCCAGGATTTGCGGGCGTGCGCGTAGCGCCCTGGCCTGGATCAAATAGGGGTCTGTCGCGCCGCGCACGTTCTGGGCGTCCGAGTCGTAGGAAACGCAGGGGTGCCGCGTAGGCAACCAGGTCTGTGATCCACCCTGGCACGAGTAGTGCGTGATCGCCGGGGCGTGCGCGGCCGGGGCTTCCGGCGTCACCCGCGAAGGGTCGCGAAGGCAGTCCGCGGCCTGATCCACAGTCATGCCGTCCGGGTCCACGGAGATTTGCCGCACTCCGGCCGCCGGGGGGTAGCACTCGCCATGCGTCGAAACCCTCACGGTTAATTCATCAAGTCCGCCGTCGGCGCGGTCACGGGCAAAATCCAGATAGACCGATCCGGTTTCCGCGACGTGGGTCCGCGCGCCGTAGCCCATGGCCTGGGCGGCCTCGGTTATTTTTTCGGCGGCGTCGAAAATGTCCATGTGGTCCTCGGTTGCTCGGCAGTGTATGCCCAGGCGTCCCGGGCATAGTGCCGCCGGGCAGGCGGCTGGGGGTTAGGCGACGGTCCCGATTCCGCGCACGCGGCCAAAGCCCCCTCCTATTTCGTGCGCCGCGAACACAGCCACATACTTATCAGCGACGTGGCACTCGTATACCCCGTCACGCACGCCGATACGGCCAAGGTCTCCGTAGCTGGGCCGCCAGCCGTCGGCAAATCGGGCGCGGTAGTATTCCAGGGCGACTTCGTCCGCCCGAGTGAATTCATGGGCGCGCATGGCGGCATTGATCTGGTCGATAGCGGTGTTGCGGTGCATGTCCTGTCTCCTGTCGATTGCCATGGTGGTCTCCTACATCATGATGTCGCCGAGGGTCGCCCCCTCGTAGGCCATGGCCACGCTGGCCAGCATGTACCACGTCCGGATGGCCTCGGTCTGGGCGGCCTCGGCGGCGAAATGCGCCTCGCTGGTGCCGACGTCGCCGTCCCATACCTGGGGCTGGTCATCGTCTACGAGCACGATGCGGCCTAGGGGGCGCGCGATGGTGCGCACGGTGGGACCGGTGTGGCCGACGCGCAGCCACCGTGAGTCGTATTCTACGGGCGAGTTGTCGAAAAATTCCGCCATCAGGCTTGGGCGGCGTCCGCCGTCCTGATGCAGGTCGTGAGGCGATACCAGCCGGTCGGCATCGGCCGGGTCGATCAGATGCAGCCGCACGGCCGCGCGACGGATGGCGTCTAGGCTGACGTAGTGCTCTGCGCCGTGGTGCGTCGGCACCAGGGGATCGGGGGTGGCGTGGTCGGTGGTCGAGAGCATGGCGGTCTCCTGTTTGTGGCCCCGGGCCGATCCCGTTCGCCTATGCCAAAGGTAAAGCAAGAGGCGTGCCACTCGTACAAGCATTTAACCGATGAATGATTTCAGGTATTTGCAAACGATAGCCGGGCAAGCTCGTAAAAAAAATTGTACTTCGGTACAAATAATTATACTTCAATCATTTCAATAAGATGTAGCCATGCCATGCGGGTTTGCGGGGGAATTTCGCCGGGCAAAGGTTCAAGATTTTGTACGTCGCATGGTGCCGCTCCGGCCTGCCCGCTCGTACTCCCCCGCGATCCGCTGCACGTCCGCGAGGTGGTAAAGCCGGGGTTTGGTCCGCGCGGGCTTGAGGTCCGCGAGGCGGTAAACCATTTGCACCGCTCGAAATCCGATCAGTCGCGCGGCCTCAGCGGCCGAAAGCAGATCACAAGCCGGGGCCTGGCTTTGGGTGTGGTCAAGCTCGGGTGTGGTGGTCATGGTCGTTCCTCCTGCTCAGGGCCAAAGCAAGACGCGGACCAGGACGGCACGAGGTTAAACCGGAATGATCCGCAAATGATGGTCAACGGCAGGCAGGAGTCAGGCGCGGCTAGCTCGTGGGCGGTCACGGCCTGGACCAGGACGGCGGCAAGCTCGTCCCGACGCGGTAGCCGTCTCACGCGCGCGCGAGGGGGAGGTGGGGGGGGTGAAACCCTGGGGGGGTATAGCTGGTAACCGAGTGTGCCCCTTCATACAGAGTTTCGGCCACATTTTCACGCAAAAGTGCCAGCCCTCACTGCACAATTTTGAACAATATTAGACAATTTAAGACACCACGCCCTCTTGATTCCGCTGTAAGATGCCTTCCCAAAAGGGGCCGCCCGTCGTCATCACGAGGTCGCGGCGGCCCACCCTTGGGAGGCGTCGTATGTCCTTTCCCCCGCTCAAATATTTCAAGGCATCCGAGTTCCCAAAAGACCCCTCCCGCGTTGCGGATGCGTTGCTTCACAAGTTGGACGCAGTCAGAGACCTCGCCGGGCTGCCCATCCACATCCATGTCGCCTGGGACAACGACGGGCATTCGCCCAACTCCTACCACTATCGCGGCATGGCCGCAGACCTGCACTTCGCGTCCGGCCTGGATCATTCCCGAGAACTTGAAATCCTGGAAACCGTTGGCTTCGGCGGCATCGGCTTCTATCCCGAGTGGCGGCCACGCCCCGGGTTTCATGTCGATATCCGCGCCGGAAATCTGGTTCGGTGGACCAGGATCAAGGGCATCTACCGCTACATGACGCCGGTCGAACTGGCCGGGGAGGTAAAAAAACATGACCCGCGCTGAAAAAAAACTTCCTCGTGGCATCCGCAACAACAACCCCGGCAACATCCGGAAGTCGGCCACGGACTGGCGGGGCAAGGTGGGCGACGACGGGGCGTTTGTCACGTTCGACTCCCCTGTCAACGGCATCCGGGCCATGGCTCGAATCCTTTTGAACTACCAAAAAAACTACGGCCTGGACACGATCCGCAAGCTGGTCAGCCGGTGGGCTCCCCCGAACGAAAACGACACCACGGCCTACGCCAACTTCGTTGCTTCCCGGGCGGGGGTTTCGCCTGACGCGAAAATCGTTGTGCGTGACATGCTCCCGGCGATGATCCCCGCGTTCATCCAGATGGAAAACGGGATGCAGCCCTATAACTCCGTGACCATCGCCCAGGCCGTGGAGTTGGCGGTAAAAAAGTGATGAACCTTCGCGGGTGGTTACAGCACGTTTTTTGCCCTTTGCACGTCTACTGCCGCCTTAAAGATATGGGATGCTCCGACGTGACTGCGAACAAATGGGCCTTCAGGTACGAACGGCTGATTTACCGGAGGGTGCTCGGATGACCATCGATCTTGAAAAGCTGCTCAAGTCGAAGACCGTGTGGGCTGGATTGGCAGTCCTTCTCGGCTGGATCAATCAGCATGTTCCCCAGGAATGGGGCATCGCCATCCGCATCGGAACGGAGATTTATCCGCTCCAAGACCTGACGCTTGCGGCCATCCCCGTGATTTTCTGGGGGCGTGCGACCGCCAAGGGGCCGCTCGTGGGCAAGGAAAGCGAAAATGCCTGACGTGACCCTCGCCCTTCCCTCCTGGTGGGAAACCATCCCCAAGGCGCACCGTGACGCCCAGATGAACGGGTGCGGACCCGCCTCGTGGAAGCTCAAGCTCAACACGATTTGGGGCCTTGACGTCTCCCCCGCCTGCAACTGCCATGATGTGGAATATGCCTTCGGAAACAGCCGCTCATCGGCCGATGCGCGGTTTTTCGCCAATATGTGCCTTTTGATTGCGCAGGGTTCGCGGTGGCTGTTGCCGCTGCGGATGCTTCGCGCATTCGCTATGTTCACGGCTGTCCGCGAGGGCGGGGCCAAATACTACCTGGGGGAGAACCCATGAAGCGCACCACCTTCAAAACCCTGGCCGCCTTTGCCCTGGTCCTGTCCCTGACGCTGTGCCTGCCGGGATGTGCCGGACTGACCACCGGCACAACCACGCCCACCACGTTGGCCCAGATGCAGGCCGGGGCCGAATACCTGGATTCGACGCTGGCGACTGTGGCCGGGGCCGTCGCCGGGGCGAAGATCAAGTACCCCGAGAAGGCCGCGCACATCGAACAGGACATCGATCCCGTTTTGACCGAGCTGCGGGCCGCGACAGCGACCTTCAAGGCCGCTCTGGCCGCGCAGGACGTGGAAGTGGGCGCGACGACATGGACCACGGCCAGGGCACTTGTCACGTCGCTCATGAGCGCGGCTATGCCGTACCTGATTGGCGCGTTGCTCTAGGGGCCGGGACAATGCCGCCGGAACAACTGCAAACTGAGGTCAGGCGCTTGGAAGACAAGATGACGGCCATGGAGGCGCGCATTTTGGCCGCCATCGAGGGGGTGCGCAAGGACACGGCCGCCGCCGTGGCGCGCATCGAGGCCAAGCAGTCGGATCGGGACAAGCGGTGTGCGTCCGAAGAGGCCGCGAACGTCGCCCGGGACCGCGAGATACGCGACCTCAAAGACTCGCGGAAGTCGGCCGCCGACAACGACGCCCGGCTGACCCGGCTGGAGGTCATTGTGGGCTTTCTGGTCAAATTCGGGTGGGTCATTGCGGCGGCGACCATCACCATGATCGGCAACACCGTCTGGTCATCCGTGGCCGCACACATGGCCGTGAAGGCGGCCGGGGGCTGATTTTCGCATGACCCCATGGGTCAAAGCGATGGGCGCGGGCTCTGCCCAAGCCTGACATTCGGCCGTCCAGGTGCCCCCTCCACACCAAAGGGCGGCCTCTGCCGGGGGGAGAAATCCCCCTGGCCAGATTTCAGATTTTGCCCGGGGCTAGATCGGCCAATTGAAAAGCGGGTTCCCTGGCCCGCCTGCCCCGGCAAAACTTTCCAGGATGGTGAGAGGCGCACCGGGGAGCGCGAAATGTGGACACGTACTCGATCCAGGCGATGATTATGGCGAGACAAGACCTGACGGCACCTGAAAAATGTTTGGCACTGTGCCTCGCCCACGCCCGGGACCGTCGCACGGGCAGGGTGATCCGTAGCAGGGAATGGATGTCCACGGCCACCAGCTTGAAAGGCGGGAGTCTGCGGCGGGCGATAGCGGGGCTGGTTCAAAAAGGAGTTGTCACCGCAACCAGGACGGTGAGGGCAACGATATACAAATTTGCGCCCGCCCTGGAAGAAATATGTGGAGATAATAAAGATGGTCCCGATGAGGACCATCAGACGGTCCCCATGAGGACCATCGGAAAACCTCGCAAAAAGCCCCGCTATCCCAAGATCAGGCGTGAACTCACGTCCAGGGCTGACGACGGGTGTGCGACCATGGAATACGCCGTTACCAACGACCTGGAGTTCATGGAGGCGGTGCGGCGCGACAGCCGGGAGAAAAGAGAAAAAGATGGGGGATGGGGAAGTGGACAGGTGTAAAGACTGCAAACATTGGGAGAAAGATGCGTTTGTTTTCCCAGGCGTCTATACCGCGCCAGGGGCGTTCTCTTATGACGGGCTCGGGAAGTGCCTTTTGACAGAAACTCTCGATGGAGACCCTGAACACCCGGATTCTTTGGCGGTGTCAGGTGACCGCGATGATTACTATGGTTTTTTGGCGACGCGCCCCGAATTTGGATGCGTTCAATGGGAAGGTGTTGACTGATGCCCAATATCATAGCGGATGGAAAAGTTTTCGTGGACGGCCAGGAGATCGAAACCGGGTTGCGCCAAGCGGATGCCAAGGCCGACGATTTGGCCCGCGTAATGGGCGTTGACCATGCTCAAGGCGATGACAGGGCGGCGGTTTGCGCCAGCGGCAACCCTCACGGCTTTGCCACGGGCGGCCTTGTGAGCAAGGAGACGTGGGAGAAAATTTTGCGCCTCGACGAACTGGCTGGTGCCCCGATACCCCGCTCCTCCCTGTTCCTCGCCGGGGGCGTCCTTACCCCCCTCTGGATGCGCAACTTCGCCCGGGAGGCCGACGAAAAGCGGCACAGAAACAAATTCATGCGTGATTTTGAGCCGATGAAGGGGACGATTCGCGAAGAAGTGTCCTCAAGGCTCCGAGACTTGAGAAAAGCGATGGCCGAGGCTGTGCGCGCATCCCGTCTTCGCCCTACTTTCCACCGCCCCAACACGAACCGCAACACGCGCCGCCGGATGATCCTGGCCGAAAAGCGGCGGGAAGAGATTAGGGGGGAGCGGAATGCCTGATTCCGGAGACTACGGCGTCACCTACAGTCCGAAGAGTGGGGCGCGGTGCCCTGGGTGCGGGGCGACTTCTGTCCCGGCTTACAAGGTCAGAAAATGGGACGGCGCGACGCGGTTCCGCTACCACAAGTGCCCAAACTGCGGTCGTAACTTCCGGAGCATCGAATTTGACGTTCCAGCCATGGACGCCGGGCGCGGGGCGGGGATGGAGGCGCGGGTTTAGTCGTCAAAGAAGAGGTCTTTTGGGCGAAGGTCAAGGGCGCGGGCGATTTTTTGAAGATTCTTGAGCGTCAACGTGTCGATTCCATCCGGGCCGTCCCGGCGAGCTTTCCGAATTGTCACGACGGACAGGCCAGACGCTTCGGCCAGTTCATCCATGCGAAGCCCTCTCATGCGGGCAAATTCATCTATCCGGCTTTTCACGCACCACACCTGAAATTTTTCTTCTTCAGAGGCAAGGATTTTGTTGTCTGTGGGCATGGCGGCAGGAATAAATCTTTTTGCAAAAAACCGCAACCCGTGCTTGACATGGATTTTTGCTGAAAGTATTATTTCATCGGTTGCCCGGAGAGGCATGAAACCCATCCATGTCGTGCGAGCCAAGTGGAGGGTGAAACCCAGTAGCGGGGTGCGAGTCATGTGGAGACTGAAACCCGAAGGGATGGTGCGAGCCAAAGGCGCGTTGAACCCCAGGAAGACAATGCAAGCCAAGGTTACGATGAAGTCCAGCCCCTATATGCGCCACGGTTTCCTTTGACCACAGGCCCGTCGTGTGAGCCAGCTTTTGCGTGAAACCCAGACCGCCAGTGCGAGTCAACCCGACCTTGAACCCCGTAACCACTATGCGAGCCATGCCGGGCATGAAACCCCTTGTCCTTGTGCGACCCCAAACCCAGGAGGACCAATGAAGCCCGACACCCCGGAACGCGAACTGGCGATTCAGCGGCTGAACAAGTCGATCCGCGACTATGACGCCCTGAACAAAGTCATCACGGGCATGAAAAACCGCCTTCACGCCCTGAACCCGGACGCCGATCCGAAACATGACCCGTTCTTGAACGGTACCAAGCAATCCTCCGGGCTTGAGCAGATCAAGTCCCGGCTGTCCCGGGCCATCGAGAAGGATTTGCTGGCGTGGCCGATCTACACGGATTGGATGCGGCACGTTCCCGGCATCGGCCCGGCCATCGCGGGGCGGCTCATCATGTTGTACTACTACAGGTTTACGCCTGTTTGCACATGCGGGGCGGTCCTCGAAAAGAAGGACGGCACTTTCTGGTGCCCGGCGTGCGAGAAGTCCGTCAAGGGCGACGGTGTGACCAAGCACCGGATCGAGCTTCGGGATTTCCCGAACATCTCCAAGTGGTGGGCCTTCATGGGCATGGCCGTCCTGGACGGAAAGAAGCCGCGCCGCGAGAAGGGCAAGCGGCAAAACTGGTCAAGCGTTGGCCGCGCCACCTGCTACCTCATCGGGGACCAGTTCAACCGCCAGACCACCAAGACCCCCTACGGCGCGTTCCTGCTTGAGCGCAAGGCGCGCATTGAGCGGCTGCAACCCGAGGTCAAGAAGGGGCATCGTCTGAACCGCGCCCGGCACGAGGCGGCGAAACTGTTCCTGGCCCACTTCTGGGCCGTGGCCCGGACCCTGGACGGGTTGACCGTGACGCCTCCCTACGCGGGCACGATCATGGGGCATACCGGGATCGTTGAGCCGTTCTATTTCGAGGCGAAGAAGGCGGCGTAAGTTTTTGCCACCATGACCATGAAACCCAGGTGAAGACTGCGAGCCAAGCGTCTGAGTGAAACCCAGAAGCGGCGTGCGAGCCAAAGGACGTGTGAAATCCAATGTCGCCGTGCGATCCAGTATGCGTTGAACCCCACTGGGAGTATGCGAGCCAGGAAGACCAGGAAACCCACTATGGTGGTGCGAGTCGAAAACCACAGCGAAGCCCAGGGATGCGTTGCGAGCCAGGGTGCTTGTGAAACCCATTACGTGCCTGCGAGCCGTTGCTAGCGTGAAACTCATCGCTGCCGTGCGAGCCAGAGGGCCTTTGAAACCCATTTTAAGCATGCGAGCCACCAAGGCGGTGAAACCCAATCGGATGGTGCGAGCCACAGGATCATTGAAGCCCATGAAGACTATGCGCCCTTAAAGGAAGCCCATGCCAAAGAAAAATGTAAACTTTCCTATAGATACAGAGGTTTACAGGCAGATTAAAATACTTTCCGCCACGCTCGGCAAAACCATCGGAGAAACAATCGCCTTTTTGCTTGAGAAAAGGAGGCCCCATGAAGATCAATCAGTTGAAAGCGAAGTACGACAGCAAGCCCATTGCGGACATTGAGGCCGCAATCCGGGCCTGCCAGTCCGACGAATTGACCGCCCACCGGAAGTACATCGGCATCCTGGCCTATCTGGAGCACACCGGGCGGTTCAAGGAAAACCCGGTCTACGCCAAGGCCGATTTTGACATCTACCTCAGGGAGTGCTTCGACATCTCCATGACCAAGTTTCGGGAATCGAAGTTGCTTTACGTCAAGTTCCCCGATCAGGCCGAAAAATACGGCATCGGCTTCGTGTCCCGGGCGGCCAAACAGTGCGGCCAGGACAAGCTCCCAATCATCTTCAACGCCCTACGTCGCGAGGAAAACAAGCGGAGCACACCGGTTTCTTCCGAGGTCAAGGACGCGATTCTGGACGCCCACGCGAGGCCGAAAAAGGTCATCCGGTACATCAATTGGGAGGCCAGGTATCGCGAGGCCGCCGAGGAAATCCAGGTTTTGCGCGCCGAATTGGCCGAAAAAGACAAGACCATCGAACGCCTGCGGGCGGCGCTGGCGAAAACCAAGGGCCACAGTGCGGCGTTTGTGCCGGTCAACCTGGACTGCCCGCGACGGGAGGCCATGGCACAGTAGCCCTCACGCGCAAGCATTTCACCATCACAGGGGCGGTCTTCTGGCCGCCCTTTTGTTTTGGGGCGAACTTGTTACCGTGCATGGTAACGACTATCTAGCATCATTCTATTTTTCTCTTGTACCATCCGCCGTGAACCATCCAGATTCACGGCTTTTTGTTTTTCGGCACAGAGGAAAAGGCATGGACGATCCCCGCTACCACACCGCGCAGTGGAAAAAGCTTCGCGCCATCGTCCTACGCGAGAGCCCGCTTTGCCACTACTGCAAACAAGCCGGGCGCGTGACCGTGGCGACGACCGTTGACCACGCCACGCCGATTGCCCGGGGCGGGGAGTTCTTTGACCGGGCGAATCTCCGTTCCGCTTGCGAGAATTGCAACTACTCGAAGCGCGACCAGACCGAAGACGAATTTCTGGTGAAGGGGTGCGACGTGAACGGCATCCCGCTTTCCCCGAACCATCCCTGGAGGCAGGCGGCCCATGGGTAAGCGCGGCCCGACCCCGGCAGGGAAACTCTCCGTTGTCGCCACGAAGACGGCGAAGCGTCCAGGGCCTCCGGCCGGAATGTCTCCGCGCGCCAGGGGCCGCTGGCTTTCCATCGTCAAGGACTACGCCGTGGACCACTTCAAGGCCGGAGATTTGCCGCTTTTGCGGGCCTACTGCGAAGCCGAGGCGAAGCATTTCCTGGCCTGTGAGCGGTGCGACGGCGACGAAGCCGTGATCGTGGTCATGACGCAAAACGGCCCGGTCCCGCGCGAAAACCCCTGGTTCAAGATCATGGAGAAGTCCGCCGCGACCATGGCGGCCCTGGCCACCAAGCTCCGCATCTGCGCCAACAGCCGCGTTTCGATCAAGCAGGCGGCCAAAGAGCCCGGGGAGATAGAGAAACGCCCGGCAAGGAAGATGTTCGGTGGCTGACATGAACCACAAGCGCGCCCAGGATGTCATTGACTTCCTGGAAACCCTGCGGTGCCCGGACGGGGCGAACGCAGGGCAACCGCTTGTGTTGCGCGACTGGCAAAAGAAGTTCATCCGCCGCGTCTACGCGCCCGTCGGGCCTGACGGGAAGAGGCTGGTCCGCGAAGCCACGTTTTCCATCCCCCGGAAGAACGGGAAAAGCGCCTTGGTGGCTGGGCTCGGACTGGCGCACCTGTGTGGCCCGGAAGCCATCCGCAACGGCCAGCTTTACAGCCTGTCCATCGACTCCGATCAGGCCGGAATCCTGTTCAAATACATGACCGCCATGGTCTACGCCGACGAAGAACTTTCGGCGCGCCTGAATGTGGTCGAGTCCCGCAAGAAGATCATCGATCCCGTTTCCGGGTCCGTCTACCAAGTCCTTTCCGGCGAGAAAAAGGGGAAGATGGGCAAGTCCGCGTCCGTCATCTTTTTTGACGAACTGGCCGAATTTGGCCGTGACCGGACGCTTTACGACGCGCTCATGACCTCCCGGGGCGCGCACGCCGAACCGCTGGTGTTCGTGTTCTCCACGCAGGCCCCGGACGACAAGGCGCTTCTGTCGGAACTCATCGACTACGGGACGAAGGCCGAAAGCGGCGAAATCGAAGACCCAACGGTGGTGTGCTGCCTGTTCGCCGCGCCCAAAGACGCCGACCCGTGGGACGAAAAGACTTGGTTCGCCTGCAACCCGGCCCTGGACGATTTCTGTTCGCTCAAGACCATGCGCGAGACGGCGACCAAGGCCCGGCGGATGCCTTCGGCCGAAGCCGCGTTCCGCAATCTGCACCTGAATCAGCGCATCGACGCGACCGCGCACTTCATCACGCCGGATGTGTGGCGGGCCAACGGGACGCATCCGGACTTGTCCGCCTTCGAGGACTTCCAGGTTTATGCCGGGCTGGACCTGTCAGGGAAAAACGACCTGACATCCCTGGTATGCGTGACGCGCGACCTCGCTGGCATGTGGCACATCCTGCCATTCTTCTGGACCCCGGCCGACAACATCCGCGACCGATCCGACAAGGACAAGGTTCCTTACGATTTGTGGGCCAGACAAGGCCACCTGACCTCCGTTCCCGGCAAGACCATCGACTACCGCTACGTGGCGCAAGAACTCGGGCGGTTGCACGCGCAATTCACCTTGCGCGGCCTTCGTTTCGACCGCTGGCGCATCGAAGATTTGCAGCGCGCCTTGGCCGAAGAGGGCGTGGAAGTCTGGATCGACGGCAAGGATGATCCGATTGACGGCGCGATCCGGCTCATTCCGCATGGCCAGGGCTTCAAAGACATGAACCCGGCCGTGGAGACGCTTGAGGACGCGCTTGCCGAGGGGAAGATTTCGCACGGCAACCATCCTGTGCTGACCATGTGCGCCTCAAATGTTCGCGTCCAGACCGACCCGGCCGGGAACCGCAAATTCGACAAGATCAAGAGCACGGGGCGCATCGACGGCATCGTGGCCCTGGCCATGGCCATGAACGGGGCGATGGTGGGCGACGCCGGAGCGCCAGGGCCAAGCGTTTACGAGGAACGAGGATTCATAACCCTCGGGGGGTAGGAGACACCATGGACTTCATCACGAGCGCGCAGTTCAGGGCCAGCCCCGAAGACGGGAAGGCCGTCCACAAGGGCTATAACGTCGAAGTCAAGGGCATCGACGACAAGGCCCGTACCGTAACCTTTGTCGCCTCCACCGAGGCTGTGGACCGTTACGGCGACTCCATCAAGCTCGACGGGTGGCGGCTTGACCGCTTCAAGGCCAACCCCGTGATTCTTTTCGGGCACGACTCCCACACCCTGCCCATTGGAAAAGCCGTAGACATCGGGGTCAAGGGCGACGCCCTGGTGGTCAAAATCCAGTTTGCTTCCGCCGAAGCCAACCCGGCGGCCGAAAACGTCTTCCGGCTCATAGAGGAAGGCTGTTTGAACGCCGTTTCCGTCGGGTTCATGTGTATCAGCTGGCAGTTGGTGGATGACCAGGAGTCCGGCCGGTGGGGCTACGACATCCTTGAGGCCGAACTCCTGGAAATCTCCGTGGTTCCGATCCCGGCGCATCCGGACGCCCTGATTCAAGCCAGCTTCAAGGGGCTGGATATCTCCCCCTTCACGGCCGAAGGGGCCACTGGGGCTTTGAAATCGACCCCCAAAAAGGCCGAAATTCAGGCTGAAACCACGCCCGAACCGACCACGGAAACCGCCCAAACCGCAGACAACTCGGCGCAGAAACAGGCCGAGATTGCCAATAATTCCGGGGAAAAAACCAGCATTTCCCAGGAAGGCGAATCCGCGCCGTCCGGGATGTCGTATCGGCGCGCTGAGGCTACGCTTCAGCTTCTGAAACTCAAAGGGGCGGCGTAGCCCGCTCAGGTAAAGGAGAATCCAGATGGACAAGATTCTGGCGCTCCGCGAGGAGCGGGCCAAGAAGGTGGATCGGATGGAGGCCATTTTGGCCGAGGCTGGCGAAAAGGACTTGGACGAGGCACAGGGCAAGGAGTTCGCGGACCTGGACGCCGAAGTCAAATCCATCGACAGCAAGATCAAGAACTTGAAGACCGTGGAAGACCTCAAAGCTCTGGGTGCTGTCCCAGCCGAGCCGCAGAGAGGGGCCGACGGGCTGCCGTTCATCTCCATGGACGATCCCGGCGAAAAGGTGAAGGGTGCGAATCTCGGCAAGTTCGTCCGCGCTCTGGCCGCCGGGAAGGGCAACCCCATGGAATCTTGCGCGGCAGCCGCCAAGCTGTATGGCGACCAGCACCCCATTACCAAGGCCCTGGCGACTGCCATCGGCTCCGCTGGCGGGTTCCTGGTCCCGGCCGCTTATAGCAGCGAGGTCATCGAGCTTTTGCGCGCCCGCGCCGTGGTGCGTCGGGCCGGTGCCCGGACCATGCCCATGAACGGTTCGCTCCTGGTCCCGCGCATCACCGCCGGAACCAGCGCCTCCTACGTCGGTGAAAACAACAACATCACCAAGACCGGCATGGCCTTCGGGCAGATTCAGTTGAACTCCCGCAAGCTGGCCGCCGTGGTGCCCATCTCGAACGACCTGCTCAAAGCCAACGGCCCGGCAGCCGATGCTATCGTGGCCGAAGACCTCGTGGCGGGCATGGCCCTGACCGAAGACGCCAAGTTCCTGCGCGGCGACGGCACGGCCAGTGCCCCCAAGGGCATTTACCACTGGATCACGTCCAGCAACCGCACGTCCACCGCCGGGACGTCCCTGGCCAACATCGAGACGGACCTCAAGTTCTGCCTCGCCAGCCTGCTCAACAACGATGTCCGGATGATTTCCCCGGCCTGGATCATGCCGCCCCGGTCGCGCATCTACCTGGAGTTCCTGCGCGACGCCACGGGCTACAAGGCGTTCCCCGAGGTCGAGAACGGCAAGCTCAAGGGCTATCCGATTTTCGAGTCCAACGTGGTCCCGACCAACCTGGGGTCCGGCACGGCCACCGAGCTTTACCTCGTGGACATGGCCGACGCCGTTATCGGCGAGGAACAGGGTATCGAGTTGATGGTTTCCAGCGAGGCCGCCTACCATGACGGATCCCAGGTTGTGGCGGCCTTTTCGCAGGATCAGACCGTCATCCGGGCCATTTCCAAGCACGACTTCTGCCTGCGGCACGACCGCTCGGCGGCCATCATCACCGGCATCACCTGGGGCGCGTAGTCGCGCCACCACCCAAGAAGGAGAATAACCATGCATGTGAACGCACAGGGCCTCGCTGAACTTCTGGCCGGACGGTACGCCGCCATCTCGACGGCCACCGCTGGCGGAACCGGCGACGCCACCGAAGTGGACGGGGCCTATATCGACCGCCAGGGATTCGACTCCCTGAAGGTCATCATTGCCTACAAAGCCGTTTTGGCGCAGGGGAAAACCCTGTCCATCGCGGCCAACCTCCAGGACGCCACCTCCTCGGGCGGCGCTGGCGTGGACGACTTCGGTGCCGCCAAGGCCGCCGGGGTTGTGGCCACCGGCGGCGCTGGCGGCTCCACCGAAACCGGCGTCGTGGAGTTGGACTTCGATATCTCCGGGGCCAACCAGTACGTGCGCGTCCAGTACACGCCGGACATGAACGCCTCCGGAACCGACACCGCCACCCTGTCCGCCGTCTATATCCTGGGCGGCGCACAGGTTCAGCCCGTGAGCGCCAAGGCCAACTAGACAACCACATGGCCGGGCCAGGGGAAAGACCTTGGCCCGGCTTCAACGGGGGAAGTCATGCTGATCCAGTTCACCAAACCAGTCGGACCATACAACGCCGGAGAGAGCGCCGGATTTCCCGATGCCGAGGCGCAACGGTTCGTGTCCCGTGGAGTGGCGCACGAGATCAAGGATGATGGTTATACCACGGCCGACATCCCGGAATCTCCGGAAAACACGCAGATGACTCCCCCCTCACGGGGTCGGGGCCGGGGTCGGGCCAAAAAATGAGCATTTTTTCGCGCATCTTCCGCCGTAAGTCGGCAGATGAAGCGACCCTGACAAGTCCGGGGTTTCTTTCCAGGCTTTGGGGTGGGGGCACAACCGGGGCCGGGGTCAACGTCACGCCGGAGACGGCTTTGTCGTGCGCTACGGTCATGGCCTGCTGCCGTATCCTGGCCGAGGATGTAGCGAAGCTGCCCGTCTCTATCTATCGCAGCGACGAAAAAAGCGGAAAGTCCGTCGAGGCGACAGGCCATGCTTTGTCTTCCCTGCTTCGCCACCCGAACGGCTGGCAGACGCACTTCGATTTCTTTGAACAGGCCATGTTTGCCCTTCTTTTGTGGGGCAACGCCTATGCGGCCATCTTGCGCGACGGCCGGGGACGCCCCGTGCAACTTGTTCCGATTCGCCCGAACCAGGTCACAATCCTGGTCTCCCCGGACGACGGATCGTTGTTTTACCAAGTGTCCAGGGCAAACGAGCATGAAATGGCCGTTTTGAGGGAAATGCCGCTGATTATCCCTGCCCGAGACATCCTACATGTCCGATGCCTGAATACCGGCGGCCTCATGGGTACGTCCATCATCGGCGGGCTTCGGGAGTCCATCGGCCTTGCCATGGCCACGGAACAGCACGGCGCGAATCTGTTTCGCAACGGGGCGCGTCCGTCCGGCATTCTGGAGCATCCACAGCGCCTCAACGAGGCTGTTGTGGCTCGGCTCCGGGAACAGTGGAACGACATGTACTCGGGCACCAATAACACCGGGAAAACAATAATCCTCGAAGAGGCCATGGCCTATAAGGCGCTCTCCATGTCCTCAGTTGACGCCGAATGGCTGGAGAGTCGCAAGTTTCAGGTCGAGGAAATCGCCAGGGTGTTCCGCGTGCCTTTGCATATGCTCCAGCACATGGAAAAATCCACGTCCTGGGGGGCAGGCATCGAACAGCAGACCAGGGCTTACTACGACCAAACCCTTATGCCGTACCTGGAACGGTTTGAGGCGGCATTCGACCACGCCTTTGATCTGCACAAGGACGGGTTGTCGATCGAGTTCGACACGTGGACGCTTTTGCGGGCGGACATCAAGACTCGCTACGAGGTTTATTCCAAAGGCAGGCAGTGGGGAATTCTATCTTCCAACGATTGCCGCCAGCGCGAAGGTGAAAATCCGCTTGGCCCCGACGGTGACATTATGATGGCCCCGGTCAACATGATGCCGCTTTCGGAGTGGGTCAAGGGCGGCTGGCGGGACGAAAAAATTCCGGCGGCTGACGGCGACAACGAGGCCAAGGCATGAACACCATCGTCATCATGGGTTCCGCGCCGTGTTTGGCGCAAGACCTTGCCGCCCTTGGCGACATCAATGCCGACTTTATGGCGATCAACGCGGCCGGGATAGCCGCGTCGCCCAACATTTCCATGTGGGCCACACTGCACCATGTCGAGTTTGTGAACGGCCGATGGGACGAAAAGCGCGGCGAGGCTGGCGGCAACATGGATTTTCAGGTGGTTTTCAGGGTTCACGAACCAGCCTTGAAGCTCCCCGTCGTCAGGCATCGTGGGCCGCTCGTTTCCGGCTCGTCCACCTTATACGGAGTGAGCGCGGCTCTATCGTTTGGATACGAAAACATCATCATCGTCGGCGCGCCCCTGTCGGACCCGTCCTATCACATGTTTCATCCCGGCTGGATGGCCATGCGGGACCAGATTCGCGGCCGCGTCGTTTCCATGTCCGGCTGGACCCGGGAATTCCTGGAGGGGCTGAACCATGGCTGACAGGCTCATCACCGCCCCCGTGTGCGAACCCGTGACCCTGGCCGAAGCCAAGCTGCATTGCCGGATCGACCACGCCTACGACGACACGCTTTTGTCCATGCTCATTACGGCGGCGCGCCGCCACGGCGAACACCTGACCGGCCGGGCCTTCGTCGAGCAGACGCGGGAACTGACCCTGGACGTTTTTCCGGCCATCTTCGAGATTCCCCGGCCGCCGCTCGGGGAAGTGGTGAGCATCAAATACGACGATGCGGACGGCGTGGAACGAACTCTGGCCGAATCTGACTATGCCGTGGTCAATGCTTCGGATTCCGTTCCGGCTGTGGTGTTCCCGGCCTACGGGGCGGTCTGGCCGTCAACCTTGGGCGTGCTCTGGGCTGTCAGGGTTCGCTATACCGCAGGCTGGCCCGTGACCGGAGAAGGCACCGTGGGAAGTCCTTACGCGGCCACGACTCCCGAGGACATCAAACAGTGGATGCTGGTCAAGATTGCCGGGCTTTACACGCAGCGGGAAAATTTCGGCCCCGGGCAGATATTCGTGATGCCCCGGGACCACATTGACGGGCTTTTGGACCCTTGGACTATCCTGGAGGTGGCGTGATGCGCGGCGCGGGCAACTACCCCCACCGGGTCACCATTCATGCCCTGACGACCTCACAGGACGATATGGGCGCGACCGTGGAGGCGTGGGCCGCCCTGCGCTCTGTGTGGGCCAAGATCAGGCCCTTGGCTGGCAAGGAGGCCCGGGAGAACGCCCGCACGCAGGCCACGATGACCCACGAGGTCTATTTGCGCTCCTGGTGGTCGGACCTCAAGCCGTCCATGCGTGTCGTTTACCAGTGCCGGACGCTGGAAATCGTTGCACCGCCCAAGAACGTCAATGAGGCCGGGACGGAAACCTACCTGCTTTGCCGGGAGATCGTCCAATGAGCATCCAGATCGGCGCAGGAACCGTGACAGGTTCTCTCGGGCTGGCCGGGATGTGGGACCGGATACAACCGGCCGTGCAGCGCGCCGTGGAACGAGGGACGGCCAAAGCGGAGGAGACGGCAACGCAGCTTGCGCCCGTCGGAACCGTGTCCAGACCGGTTTACAAGACCGGGCCGTATGCCGGGGCGTCCTGGACCTCGCGCGACCCCGGGAGAATGAAACTTTCGATCACCAGCCGCGTCAGGTGGCGGCGCGACAAAAGCGCCTGCGTCGGGTGGGTCACGGCCGGGAGTCACGACGCCTTTTACGCCAGATTCATGGAGCTTGGCGCGCCGAAAGCAGAGAATTTTTCCCCGTCTCCGTTTCTGCGCCCGGCAATGGAAACCATTGATTTGGCCGGAATTTTGGCGGCCGAGATCATGGCCCTTGGTTCGGCCGGGAGCGCCGGGGGCATGCTTGCGGAGGTTGCGGACGATGCTTGATGCCGCGCTCAAGGCGTTTTTCGCCCGCTACAACTCCACGACCGGTGCGACCTTACGGGCCGCCCTGACCGGGGGGCTGCATTTGCGCAAGGCCCCGCAGGCGGCGGCCGTGCCGTACGCGGTGTTTTTCACCGTCTACAACACCAACAAGGACACCTTCACCGAGGACATCCACAAGATCATGTTTCAGGTGAACGTGTTCGGGGCCACGGCCGGGGCCGTGACGGGCATTCTGGAGAAGTTCCGGACGCTCTACAAGGACAAGGCGATTTCCGCCACGGGCATCAAGGATGCCACGCTACTTGAAGGCGCAACCTACGGCCCTTTTGAGCCCGCAGAAGACGGCGGGGAATGGCAAGTGAGCGTGGAATTTATCGGCTGGGTTGAGAAGAATCCTTAACCGGGGAGAAGGAGACATGGCGCACATTGAGCAAGACGCCTTCGTGGCCGGGGTAAAAGATCTTTTCCCGGACAACTTTCGGGGCGCGCACGTCCTGGAGATCGGGTCTTTGAACGTCAACGGCACAGCCAGGGTGCATTTCGAGCACTGCGCCTACACGGGGGTGGATGTAATCCCCGGGCCGTGCGTGGACGTGGTTTCCGTGGCCCACGAGTTGCCCATGCGGCCAGGATCATTTGACACCGTGATTTCCTGCGAGTCCCTGGAGCATGACGTGTTTTGGCCCCAAACCCTGGCCAAGATGGTGGAGCTTTTGGCCCCTGGCGGCCTGTGCATCATCACCTGCGCCGGGCCGAAACGTCCCGAGCACGGGACGCCACGGGCGGCCCCGCACGAGTCCGGGACATCGCAAATCCAGCCCATGGCCGACCACTACAAGGGTCTTTCGGTGAAGGATATCCGCAAGCATGTGGACGTGGACACTATCTTCGACCAGCACGAGTTTCAGGCCACGCCCGACGGTATGGACCTGTACTTCTGGGGGGTCAAATGCGCGTAAGCATCATCATCCCCGTTGTGCGGCCGGAGAAGGCTATGCGGTGCGTCGAGGCTATCCAAAGATTGGCTTCGGAAGAACTTTATGGGGACGCGGACTATCCATTCTGGGGGAACACCCTCGAAATCCTGGCCGAGCAAGACGCCGACCACATCGGATGTCCCAGAATGGTCGCAAAACTCACGGCCATGGCCCAGGGCGAAATGGTCATGTTCCTGGGTGATGACACGATTCCGCAGCCCGGGTTTCTCCGCGAAGCCCTCGCGGCCATGGAGGCTTTGCCGGACGGTTGGGGTCTCGTGGCGCTCAATGACGGCATCCACAACGGCCGACTGGCAACGCACTGGCTGGCTCACAAAAAGCTCCTGGAGCACACCGGAGGCGAGTTCTTCCATACCGGATACAGCCATTGCTTTTGCGACCGGGAGTTGACCGACATCGCGCAAAGCCTTGGCCGATACGTCTACGCCGAAAAGGCCGTTATCGTTCACGACCACCCACACCGGACTAGGGAAGAGTACGACGAACACTACAAGCGGGCCTACGCCAAAGAAGTTTTCGAGGCCGACAAGCGCCTTTACTTGAGGCGCAAAATTGCCCGTAACGGGTTTAAGCTGGCCATTGCGTTCCCGCTCGTTGACAAGGATGTCCCGGCGCAGTTCGCCATCTCCATGTTGGCCATGGACAAGCCCGACGACTGGACGCTGTTGGTGCCCAGGTTCCCGGCTGGGAAGTTCCATGACTCCATCGCCAGTGTGCGCAACGACATCGTGGAACAGGCCCTTGAGCACGGATGCAGCCATCTTCTCATGGCCGATACGGACCAAGTTTACCCATGCGACACCCTTTCGCGGCTTCTGTCTCATGACAAGCCTATTGTCGGGGTGGCTGTGCATCGTAGATATCCACCGTTTGAGCGGATCATGATGCGCGGGGAGTTGGGGGCGTTCACGCCAGTTCCAAAAGAGGAAGCCTATAGCGGCGAGCTTGTCGAGGTTGACGCCACCGGGACTGGGTGTGTGCTTTTTGACATGAACGTGTTTCTCGACGTGCCATATCCGTGGTTCGAATTCACGACATTCAATGGCCGGACTGTTGGAGAAGATTTCAATTTCTGCGTCAAGGCGAGGAATCGCGGCATCCCCGTGCATGTCGATACTGGTATCGAGGTGGATCATCTCACGACATTCCGCGTAAATACTGGAATAGCAAAACTTTTCCAGAAGTTCAATTGCGGGGTTGACGATGCAGGCAAAAGACAATAAGCATCAGGTCGAGAGCGTAGTAGAAGACCTGGAGCTTTTGCGCCGACGATCCCCAGGGATTTGGCGGCACCTCTCGGGGCTCATCCGGGAGGCGAGTAGACAGGTCCGGTCCGGCGACAAGTCGCCCGCCCACTAGCCAACCAGCAGCGGCCCACCCACCACATAGTGGCTCGGCCCTCGAAATGAGGGACCAGCCATGTCCAAACGTATCGGAAAGCGCGGCAAAGTCACCGTCGGGGCAAGCACCGTCGTCGGGATAGGAACCTGGAGCATCAACGGCATCCAGGCCGACCAGATCGACGCGTCCGCCCTGGGCGACGAATGGAAGCAGTACGAGTTCGGGATGAAGGACGGCGGCGACGTCTCCTTCAACGGGCACTTCGACCCGGACGACTCCACCGGCCAGGCCAAGGTTTACGAGGCGAACCTTTACAACTCGCACCTCGAGGACCTTCGTTTCTACATTGACAGCACGTCCTACTTCGAGCCCTGCCAGACCACCGGCTACTTCTCGCCGACCCTGACCACGGGCGCGCCGACCTGCAAAAGCTCGGTCACCATCACGTCCTACCAGATTCAGAAGGACAAGGGCGGCCTGGATTCCGTCAGCTTCAGCGGCAAGGTCAGCGGCGTCATGGTGCTCGTGTAGGCCAGCTCCTCGGCATTTCCAGGGCTGGCCGCGCGCGCGGAGTCGAGAGGAATCCCCGGCCTCTCTCCAGCCCTGGTTTTAACCACCGGGCAACGGGAGACATTTCCATGAAGATCGCAATCGCACTGGAAGACCTGAATCCGGCCGTCCGCTTCTACTTCGACGACGACAACCGCGAGAGCGGGTGGGTCGAGTTGCGCGCGCTCAACGGAGGGGCCGCCGACGACATCAACAAGAAGTGGAGCAAGAAAAAGGTCGAGTACCGCGTCAACCCGCAGACCAGACGAAACGAGCGCATCGAGTTCGTCGAGGTGGATGCCGATGGCGCGTTCCGGGAAGTGACCGACTACAACATCGCCGACTGGAATATCCCCGACGCCAAGACCGGCGAGCCGATCCCCTGCACCACGGACATGAAAGTCACGCTCATGCGCGGCTCTCCGGAGTTCGCGCAGTTCGTGACCAAGAGCCTGGACACGCTTCGCGTCGACGAAGCGGCCGTGGCCGTGGAAGTTGAAAAAAACTCCTAGAGCACGTCGAGCGGGTTTTTGAAGCACCGCCGTGCGACGTGTGCAAGGAGTTGCGAGGCCCACGGTGGACGGACGAAAAGTGCAGCGAGTGCCGTCCCCCGTGCATGCCGCAGAATGCTGAAGCGGTCGCAATATACATGCTGTGTCACAAGCAACTGATTCTTTCAGGCATGGGCGGCCCAATCGATATCAACCATCTTGCCGTTCACAAGGCCATAGACCTTTACGGCGTCGATGACCCTGTGGGGTGTTTTGAGAAGGTCATTAAAGTGGCCGGACACATGCTGGCGAGATGGGAAGCGCTGCGAAAAGAAAAAGAGGATCAGGGCCAGGACGGATAGCCTCCTGGCCTTGGCCTCAACCCCCGGAAGTGCCGGGCGGTCATTGACAATCGAGGAAGTGTGTTCGCTGAAAGGGGGGCCGGGTATGGCCCGACCCCCACATATTTCTTTGCGATCTACTTTGGGGGCAACCCGGCGTCGAGCTTGCGAAAGGCGCTCATGGCGCTGTACGCGAAGTCGGCAAGGTTCCGAGCGCCCCGGACGCAACCGTTCATGGCGATGCTCATGGATTGCACGCCGAAGTTGATCGCGTTCATCATGTTCGCAAGGTCATGGTCATAGTTTTTGGCGTCCCGGGCCACGGTGTTGAACGGGGCCATGAGTCCTTCCGCGAGGTCCGTCACCTGAAAGGCCAAGCGGTCGGCCGTGCTACGCAGGACCGAAACCCTGGACTCAATCTCCAGATGGTTCAGGTCGATGACCTTTGCCCGGTTCGTGGGCAGGGCCTTGAGGGGCATTTTGGGCGGAATCGCGCTCACGGCCACGCCTTCAATAAGGGTTTGCACGAACAGCACGGCGCGGGGAAGCTGCTCCACGGTCAGTTCCTCCACGGCCTTGATGCCGAGCACGTCATGCAGCTTGCGCCACGCGGCCTTGTAGGCTTCCTGGTTTGGGCCGCCGGGCAGAAGCCCGACATAGCGATTGACCAGCCCGGTAAGCGCGTTGCGCTCCTTGGCCGTGGTCAGGCGCGGGGGATCGGAAGGCGCAGGGGCCTGGGCCACTTGATACTGCCCGGTCCTACGGATCGCCGGGATGACCTCCGAGGCAATCCAGTTCGTGAAGCGGTCGGCCTCGGGCTTGTTTGAGCGGAAGGCCAGCTTATAGACGGCGGGTTCGGAGATGATGGTTATATCCCCGCGCAGGCCACCTCTTTTGGGGGGAGAAGTTTTCTCATCCCAAACTTTTGGGGTGGCGAGCTTCGCCATCCCAATCCAGTCCTTTGGGATGCTGCCAAGCGTGCGGCTGTTCCAGACAAGTCCAAGCGCGGCGCAAACGTCCTTGGCGACGAACCAGGGGAAGAAGTCGTCTTTGACGGTCCTGATGTTGTGCCCCTCGAAAACGAACGGGGGCAGGGCGGGCGCGTTGCCCGTGACGGTGGGATCGGTTACAATGGCTTCAGCCATGGCGGAAACCTCCGTGGGTTTCGGTTGTGGTTAGGCCCTGGTTGGAAGGTGCGAACTTCCGGCCGGGGCCGCGTGTTTACGGCTTACTTCGGTCCAGTTTCTCCTTGACGGCTTTCACGAACCATTCACGAAGAGTTATCCCCTCCTTCGCCGCTGCGGCCTTCGCCTCCCGGTGAATATCCACCGGGAATTTGCGTACATTCAGAATTGTTGTTTCCACGGGCTACCTCCTGCCTAAATAGGTAGGCTGTGTTGTCTTGGTTGTCAACCCCAAATTTTGGCCCGCAAACGGGAAGTCAAGAAAAAAGAAAGCCCCGCGAGAAGTCCACGGGGCTGGTGTTGGCCAGCAACCTGCCATGGCTGCGTTACTCGTATGTAGCGCCCGTGCAATCAAAAATAAATGTGCCAAGTCTTTGGTCAAGAGAACTATTGTTGCACATTGAAAGTTTTCCGTTTTTAAAAAAGAAGTATCCTGTTTTATATCCGCCGTATCCACCCATTCTATTTTTTGCGTTAATTTTAACACAAAACAGTTCTTTTCTTTGCACGTATGGGCCGAATTTAATTTTTGCCGAGTCGGGGTCAACAAGTATATCTTCAAGGCACGACATTATTTGCGCCTTTAGATCATCATAGTTTACGGATTCCGCGTTTGAGTTTGAAGTAAAAAAAGACATCAACATAATAAATATAACAAGTAGCCTTTTCATTGCCCACCCCAATTCTTAAAGATACTTCGCCCAGTGGTCTTCCCCAATTATCATGATGTCAAATTTTTCCCTGTACTCGAATGCCTTTTCCATCTTCCTTCCAAAGGTCGAATGTGCCCAGTCCCGACTACCCACAAGGCCGACAACAAGGTAGTCAAGGCCGCTCCGGATTGCCGGGACTACCGTTCCACCACGCTCAAGAACGGCCCGTTCGCAGTCTTTTCTGGTTCCGCAGGCGAACTGGCCGGTAAAGCAAAATGACATTTCCGAGAAGATAACCGGATGGGGAGCGTCCAGGTTCAGTGTTGCGGAAAAACTCGCCACCCTGTCCGCAGCGGGAACGCCGCCGACAATCCCTGACAAGACCTCAAACAATTCAGTCCGTTCTCCGGGATCAATCACGTTATCCCGAAGCGCCCTGTCCAAACGCTCAAGTAACACGTTGACCGGCCATTTTTCGCTTGCCGTATAAGCGTTTTCGTTCATCCAGGTAACGAGAAACGCGGCTTCCTTTTCACAGAAAACGCCGTCAGCCACCACGCCTTTGCAGATTCCAATGAGTTCATCGACGGTTCGTTGGGATCGGCCTTGAAAACGAAAAGGTGTGGTCGGCTGGCCGTGTTCGTCGCATTTAACCGGCATAATGCCCTCCATTTTTCCCGCCCCGATACCAGAAATCTGAACCCAGGGGCAAGTCCGGCGAACACCCTTCCTCGACTGTCAAGCAAACAGCGAGGTCGGACCATGCAAATCAAGTCGGACGGAACCATCGAGACCAAGCTGGTCGTGGACGGCAAGGAGTTCGTTGACTCCATGTCGCAATACGACCGGACGGCCGACGCCTTTGCCCAGAAGGTGAGCAAAAGCGTCGGCAAGGTCAAGTCCGACATCGAGGCCATGGGTAAGGCCACGGGGATGACGACATCCGAGGTCAAGGCCCTCCAGGATCAAGTTTCAAAGAACATGGCCATGGATGCGGCGGCCAAGGCCCTGGCCAATTTTTCTGAGAAAAACCGTCTCGCCGCATCCGCCACGGCCGAACTCGCCGCCAAGCTCGGGGTTGCGGACAGGCTGTTTCAGAGCTTCGGGGCTTCGGCCAAGGCCGGGGCCGACAAAGCCTTGCAGTCCGTCCAGGCTGCCGCCCAGGCCATACAGCGAATGCAGTCCGCCATGGTCTTTGACCCCGCCAGCAACTTCAAGGCGTCGGGCTTTGACTCCAATTTCGATCAGTTTTTCAGCAACATCGAACGGTCCCTAAATACAACCAGGGCCGCCGCGAAGAACACGGGCGTTGAACTCTCCCGGGTCATCGATGATTTCTATCGGGCCACGCAGCATTCCGGGGTTGTCCAAAGCAAGGACGTGGCGGGGTCGATGTTCCGCGAGTCCGCCAACATCGAGGCGGCTTTCAGGGGCGCCGGGAAGGCCCTTGATCCGCTCATCACCAAAATAGCCGAAGTGCCCCCCGCGCTTGGGTCTGCCGCCGCCGCCGCCAAGGCTTTCCAGGGTTCCGTCCAGTCCGCCACGCAGCGGTCGAAGGCCGACATTCAGGTTCTCGCCGGGTCGCTCGGTATGGCCGAAAAGGAGTTTGCCGGGTTTTCGGCCCGAGCCCAACGCGGCATCGAGGTCCGCGTCAAAACAGACGCCTTGCGGCGGCTGGCCGATGATGCACAGCTTTCCAAGAAAGAGATCGCGTCGCTTGAAAAGCAGCTTGGCGTGACCCTGAACGAGGCTGGGGGCATCGGGAAGCAGTTCGGACAGGCATTTGTCAACACGGCCATGTACGGAGGATTTTACCAGATCATCAGTCTTTTTGAGCAAATACCAGTCAAGATTTACGAAGCCACGGCCGCCATGGACAAGTTCCGCAAGTCCTACGAGGGCGTTTTTGGCGCGCGTGCCGGGGAAACGCAGAACTACATCACGACCCAGGCCGACATGATGGGCAAGGGGCTCATCGAGACATCGAAGTCCTACCTCAAGTTCGCCGCGTCGGCCGAATATGCGGGCGTCTCCACGGAGCAGGCCCGAAAGATTTTCGAGGCCACGTCCAAGACCGTCACGAAGGTGGGCGGCACCACGGAGGACGTGAACGGTACGTTGGTGGCCCTGCAACAGATGATTTCAAAGGGCACGGTGAGCGCCGAAGAGTTCCGGTCCCAATTCGCCGAGCGCATCCCCGGTGCCATGCAGATGGGCGCGAACGCTGTTGGTGTGACCGTGGCCGAATTTCGCAAGCTCATGGAGGAAGGGCAGGTTATTTCCAAGGACTTCATCCCCAAGTTGGCCATGGAGATGGAGAACTTTGCCGTGGGGTGGGAGAAGGGGGCGCAATCCATTGATGCGAACATGGAGCGCATCAAGAACAGTGTCACCAAAATTTTGTCTGAAATGGGCGAAACAGATGCGTTTGCCGCAGGGCTGAAAATTGCTGGCGGGTTGTTCAAGGGGATTGAAGAGGGGTTGAAGTCCTCTCGCGTTGTCGAACAGCACTTTGAAAACATCAACACAGGCGAAAGCGATGCCTTTAGCGGCGTCGGGATGCGTACCCTTATAGCTGAAGCCCTCAAGAAAACAAGAATCCCAGGCCTTAGCACCTTTCTTTCGGCCGCCGTGGCGGATACCGAAGGTTCTTCTGCGGAACTTCAACGAGGGATAGACATACGTGCAGCACAGGTTGAATCTCTCAAAAACCAGGCCAACGATTATTTCAAAATTCTGGTCGATATCCAGGCGAAGCAGCTTGATTTCTCGCCGTCCGGCGAAAGCGCCGACGAAATGGCGGCGAAGATCAAGGAGCTTGAGGCGCAGATTCGCCGCCTGACCGGCCAGGAGTGGCATGCCTATGTGACGGTCAACGTGAACACGTCGCAAGTGTCCAAGGCCATCGCCTACATCAATTCGGAGTTCGCGAAGACATCTATGGGGAAAGCGGAAGATGCCGCGTCTTCGTATGAGTCGGGGTTGAACGCTCAGAAAATTCTTGCATCCGAGATCAGTGACCTTCAAGGGAAACTTGGCACGGCTCTTGACCCAAGAGAGTATTTCAGCACGCTTTCCGCCATCGAAGAAAAGAATGCCCTATACGCCCGTGGCCTTGAAGTCCTGGCCGAAAAACAAGAGGCAGCGGCGAAGGCGCAAAAAGACGTTTTCGACAACACCAGCGCCGGGCAGGCGCTTGCTCATGCGGAAAAAGAGATTTCCGCCGCCAATCAGTACAACACCGCCGCCGAAAAACGCATCCAGGTGGAGAACGAGTATAAGCAGGCCATCGAAAGATATGCCCCGCTTGTCAACGACGCCGCGCTTTCCGAGACGCAACGCGCCAAGGCGCAGGAAGCCCTGGCGGCAGCGGAGAAAGCCCGCAAGGGGCGTCTGGACGACATCGCCACGGCGGAAGAACGAGCGGCCAAGGCCGCCTCCCGTTCCGGCGCATCCGCCGCCAAGGCCGCGCAACAGGCCGAAAACTTCCTGGCCTCCCTGAGCGACCAGATTGCCATGGTCGAAGCCGCGCTGTCGGGCGATTCCGTGCAGTCCAAGCTGGCCCAGGTGGATAAGCGGTGGAACGAGTGGGAGCGCCGCGTTGGCAGCGCGAAGCTGTCCGCCGAACAGGCCGCCGAGGCCATGGCGCAGATAGACCGGGCGCGCGGACTTGAACGCCAATCCGTGGAGGCGCAGGCGCTTGCCGAGTCCTTGAGGCGCGTGGCCGACATCATGGGCGACATCGCGGACGCCTCCGGCTCCCCTGACCTCAAGATCAAGGCCGGGCTCATGGACCTTGAGGCGTGGGAGAAGCAGGCCCGGCAAGCCATCGATCAGGCCACGCAGGACGAAGCGCAGCGCGCCGAACTCCGGACTGCCCTCGAACAGGGCGTGGCGCTCAAGCGGCTTGAAATCAACCGCGACGCCTACGAGGCCATGTCTTCCGTCTCCTCGAAGTATTGGGACGCCGAAAAGGCCCTGGTCGAAGAGAAGCTGGCCGTCGTCAAAGAGAGCGCCGAAGACGAACTGGCCTACAAGATTTACGCGGCCCAACAGTGGGACGACTACAACCGCCGCAAGCTCGAAGCCCAGGCCAACGCCCCGCGCAACCTCGGCGAGGCCATCCAGGCCGTCTTTGCCCTCGACAGCGGTTCCTACAAGTCGGCCATGGGCCAGCTCCAAGACGAATGGAAGCGCACGGCCGAGCGCATGCTTTCGCTGTCCAACGACCTTTCCGAGGGCATCGCGCAGGGCCTTGGGGATGCACTTCGCGGCTTGGCGTCGGGCGACATCAAGAGTTTTGAGGACGCCTGGAAGTCGATGCTGAACCGGCTTCTGGACAGCTTCATTTCGTTCCTTGAGGACATGCTTGCGGAGTGGCTGAAAAAGAACGTGTTCGGGGCCTTGCTGGGAGGATCGTCCTCCGGCGGCGGGGCTGGGGTTGGGGACATCCTCTCCGCGCTATCTGGGGGCGGCAACAACGCCCGGTACAACGGCGGATACTCCACGCACGACGGGCGCAGCACCTTGTCTTACGGCTACCAGGGGAATCAGTACGCCAATCCCTCCGGAGGCTGGTGGAGCAGAAACGGAACGGCGGCATTGGGTGCGGCGGCGGGTATGGCCACGGCCGCCGGGGGGTTCGCGTCCGGGAACACGCTTATGGGCATCGGCGGCGGGTTGATGACGGCTGGCTCTTTGCTGACATTGGTAAACCCTGTTGTCGGCGGGCTCGTGGCCGGAATCGGCGGACTCGTTAGTATTTTTAGCGGGATGACCGAGCAGGAAAAAAAGAAGGAGGCCCAGCCCGTCTGGCAGGGCCGTGCCACGGCCTGGCTCGGCGGTTCGATGCTCGGCTACGGCTACACCCAAATGGACGATGGCAGCTACAAAATCTCCGCCATCGATCCGGCCGAGCTGGACGCGGCCCGGAAGGCTTTCCAGGAGAACGTCGATTCGATGAACGAGGCCATGAAGGCCCTCGAAATCGACTTCACCAAGGGCTGGGAGCGATCCTTCAGCTTCGTCGGCATCCCTGTTCCGGACGAGCTTCAGGGGGCCGTGGAATTCGTGATGCGGTCGCAGGCCGCCGCCTACGCCCTGGGAGACCTGGCCAATGCGGTCGCGATGGCCCAGGACGGCTACGAATCCCTGGACGCCGTACTGATCCGTCTTGGCGAGGCGTTCGCGACGGTCAAGCCCCGTGTCGAGTCCATGGGGATGAACTTGGTGAAAATGTCGGGCATCACCGACGACCAAGTATTGCAGTATGCCGCCGTGTCCAAGGGCCTGAGCGCCACGTCAGACGAGCTGATGGCAGCCATGGAGCGGCAGGCGCTCGGATACGACGACATTTCGGACGCCACGGTTGATGTCATCAACTACTTCAAGCAGTTCAAAACGCAACTGAGCAACATCCTGGCCGCGCAGTATTCCGAGCTGCTGGTTAAAGCCGCAGGCGACGAGGATGCATTCGAGGCGGCCATAGAACGCTTCTCCGAAGGAGCGTTCACGAGCCGTGAACAGGTCGAAAACGCGCTCTCTTACTACCTTGCGGAATTTAAGAACAAGTCGGAAGACGCATCGTCGTATCTTCCCGGCTTCGATGTCTCGTGGATCAAGGGCAACGTTGACGCATTTTGGGCCGCCTATCAGGAGGCCATGGATAGCGCCATGCCGCCCTCTGCGTTCGGCTGGTGGTCCGAAATCTCGGCCTATGTGTCGGGGCTCCAAGAGATGCAGCGGCAACTGGAGGCCATCGAGTTCAAGGAATGGGCATTCGACAAGGGCCTGGAGCACCGGCGGCTTCTGGCCGACGACCGGACAAAAGAGGCCGACGCGCTCAAGTCCTTGATCGACGCCGAGCAGGAGCTTGCCGAGGCCCGGGCCAGCAGCATGACCTACGCCCAGCAGCTCGCGCTGGTCGAAACGCAAATCTACGAGCTTGAGGCGCAGCTTCGGAAAATGCTGAACCTGGACGTTACGGGGGAAAGCTACGACTCCATAGCGACGACGCTGGAAAACAGCTTCAAGAAGCAGGCGCAGTTGATGCAGGAGCAGGCGCTTCTGGCCCAGGAGGCCGCCGACGCCTACCGGAGCGCCGCAGACTCCATCCGCGATGTCATTGAAGACCTCACGCAGAGTGCAGAAAGCGTCCTTGACCCTGGAGCGAAGTACAAGGAAGCCTTGAACTCGTACAAGGCTACCTACAATCTGGCGCTCACCGGGAACAGGACGGCATTGTCGGAGATTGGCGGGCAGGCGCAGACCATGCTTTCCGCGCTGCAAAAGTCCACCACAGACCCGCTGGAGTACCGCAGGGCCTACTACAAGACCCTGAACGAGTTGAACTCCCTTGCGGATACGTCGGACGACTTTGCCGACAAGGAAGACTTGCTCAAGGCGCTTTCCGAAATCCAGGCCGCGCTGCTGTCCACTATGCAGAGCATCCTGGCCGCGTTCGGCGATCCGGATTTGCTCCTTGAGGCCGAAGACCTCCTGGCCATCCTGCAAGACCCGACCAAGAGCCTTTCCGACTACCTGGGAAACACCATCGATTTCGATGCGACCCGGACCAAGATTCAGACGGCCCAGGT